>Ga0209539_1001412_pt1 | contig 12993 bp, 17 predicted proteins | sample BarGraNGADG00312_2_FD_184499 | JGI IMG/M metagenome (GOLD analysis project Ga0209539, IMG submission 184499) | Arctic peat soil microbial communities from Barrow, Alaska - Barrow Graham LP Ref core NGADG0011-312 (SPAdes) (version 2) | ecosystem: Environmental > Terrestrial > Soil > Wetlands >... | reverse complement strand
TGGTCGTTGGTGACCTGCACGACCTCGTCGTACACCTCGGTGTTGAGGATCTTGGGGACGAAGCCGGCGCCCATGCCCTGGATCTTGTGCGGGCCGGGGTCGCCGCCGCTGAGCACCGGTGAGTCGGCCGGCTCGGCGGCGACCACGTACGCGTCGGGCTTGCGCTCCTTGAGCACCTCGCCGACGCCGGTCACGGTGCCGCCGGTGCCCACGCCGGCGACGAAGATATCGACCTTGCCGTCGGTGTCGTTCCAGACCTCTTCGGCGGTGGTGCGGCGGTGGACCTCGGGGTTGGCGGCGTTCTCGAACTGCTGCGGCATGAAGGCGCCGGAAATCTGTGCGGTGAGCTCGCCGGCGCGCGCGATGGCGCCCTTCATGCCCTGAGGACCGGGAGTGAGCACGAGCTCGGCGCCGTACGCGCGCAGCAGGGTACGGCGCTCGATGCTCATCGTCTCGGGCATCGTGAGGAGCACCTTGTAGCCGCGGGCGGCGGCGACCATCGCCAGGGCGATGCCGGTGTTGCCGCTGGTCGGCTCCACGATGGTCGTCTTGTCGGGCGAGATGAGCCCAGCCTGTTCGGCGGCGTCGACCATCGAGAGCCCGATGCGGTCCTTGACGCTGCCGCCCGGGTTGAACGACTCGAGCTTGCCGACGATCGCCGCGCCGGAGCGCTCTGAGATGCCGCGCAGCTTCACGAGCGGCGTGTTGCCGATGAGCTCGGTGATGTCGTTGGCGATGTTCACTGCTGTCTCCTCTGTCTGACTGGGGTGGCCTGAAACATGACTTACCCCATAAGTTCTCTCAACAATCACTCTAGGCGGTCCGCCCGAAGAGTGTCAAGGAACGGTCGCGTCACAAGCGGGATCCTTCTGCGACCCGAAAGGACCATGCAACCGAGGGGCTTCGTGGGATAATCACTACGACCCGCGACCTTCACGAACGGAGCGACAACGTGCCCAGCGTTCAGGTGACCCTTCCCGCTGCCCTCACCTCCCCAGAGCCTGCGGTCGTCCTCGACTGCGACGCCGGCACGGTCGCCGAGGCGCTGCGGGCCGCCGTGGCGCAGGCGCCACGGTACGCGCAGCGCATCTTCTTCAAGGACCGTCTGCTGGTCAGCATCGTCCTCAACGGTCGGCACCTGGCGCCCGCGGCCGCGCTGGCGACCACGCTCGCCGCGGGCGACCGCGTCGAGGTCATGCCGCCCGTGGCCGGCGGCTGAAGCAGCGTCCGGCTCGGAACGGGTCGGAACACCGGTTTGGCGTAGCCACACGGGGGCTGGGGTACCCTCCCTGCGACGTCACATGCGATCGAGGGGGCACGAGGAGATGTGGAGCAGACGTGAGACCCGGAGCGAGCTGCTGCTCGCCTGCCTGCGCATCCTGATGGGCGTCATCTTCCTCGCCGTCTGGTCGTTCAACCTGCAGAAGGGCTTCTACTCGCCGCACGGCTGGGCGCATTTCGTGCAGCACTACGCCGACACGACCACGTTCGGGCCGTACCGCACGTTCCTCAACGACGTGATGATCCCCAACGCCGCCGCCGTCGCGCGCGCTCAGTTCGTCCTCGAGCTCGTCGTCGGCTCGTTCCTCGTGCTCGGACTCTTCACGCCGGTTGCGGGTCTCCTGGCCGCCGGTTTCCAGCTCAACCTGCTGATCGCGACGTCGGGCACGACGGACTGGCCGGGCACGTACATCATCATGTTCGTGCTCCTGGTCGCCATCGCGCTCGGGCAGTCCGGACGCACGCTCGGCGTGGATGCACGCTTCGCGAAGCGACGGCCGCATCCGCGGCTGCCCGTCTACTGACGCGTCCGGAAGCCGAACAGCCGCAGGCGCAGCAGGCACCAGAAGATGTCGCGCACCGCGCCGAGGGTGCCTCGCCAGGTGCCCGCGATCTTGGAGTGGCCCGCGCGCGGCCGGTAGCTGGTGTCACGGACGACGATGCGCGCGCCGACGAGGCGCGCCTTCACCACCATCTCCGTGGGAAAGGCGTAGGCGCGCTCCCCGAGGCGCAGGCGCTGCAGAAGGTCGAGGCGGACGGCGCGAAACGGCCCGTCGTCACTGAGGCGGAGCCCGAAGAACACGAAGAGGCTGAAGGCCAGCCAGTCGTTACCCAGACGCTGGTGCAGCGGCATCCGCCCGGCTGCCGCTCCGTGCACGGCCTCTCTCCGCGAGCCGACGACCAGGTCGGCCTCGCCGGCGAGAACGGGACCGACGAGATGGCGCACCTGCGCCGGGTCGTCGGTCCCGTCTGCCTCCATGAAGACGACGGCGCGGGCGCCGAAGGCTGCGGCCGCGCGGGCGCCGGTGAGGCAGGGATAGCCGTAGCCTCGCCGAGCCTCGCGCAGCAGCGTGGCGCCGGCCGCGGCGATCAGCTCGGGGCTGCCGTCGGACGAGCCATTGTCCACGAAGAGCGTGCGGCCCAGCAGGTCGAGGCCGCGCAGCTCGGCCAGCAAAGCCGGCAGGGCCGCGGCCTCGTCGAGCACCGGCACGACGATGAAGTAGTCTGGGCCCTGTGACGAAGCGTCCACGCCTGCGCGCCTACCTCGGTCTCGGCCTGCTGGGCGCCGGCCTCTGCGGCCTGGCGCTCTCCGGCGACCTGATCCTGCACATCGAGCGCTTCGTCGCATTCTACGGCCTGTCGCTGGCCGGGTTCGCCCTGCTGGCGACGGCGGCGGCGACCCTGCCGCTGCGCGGCGCCCTCGTCGCCGCCGTCATCCTACGCGTCATCTTCCTGCCGGGGACGCCGAGCCTCACCGACGACTTCTACCGGTACCAGTGGGACGGCCGCGTGCAGCAGGCGGTCATCAACCCGTACCGCTACGCGCCGAGCGATCCGCGGCTCGACCGTGTGGACTACACCGACCGGGATCGCGTCAACCATCCGCGGCTCAGGACCGTCTACCCGCCGCTCGCCGAGGCGACCTTCTTCGGGGTCGCGGCGGCCGGCGGGGGCGTTCTCGCCTTCAAGCTCCTCTTCGGCGCCTTCGACCTGCTCACCGCGGCCGCGGTCTGGTGGCTGGCCGACGCCCCGCGCAGGAGACAGGCGACCGTGCTGTACCTGCTGTGCCCCGCCGTCATCGTACAGACGTGGGGAGCGGCGCATCTGGAGATCGTAGCTGTGAGCCTCGTCGTGCTCGCGGCGGCGGCGCTGCTGCGCGGCCGCGACTGGCAGGCCGGCGTGCTGCTGGGGCTGGCCGCCGCCTTCAAGCTGACGCCGGTGGCGCTGCTGGCGCCGGCGCTGCTCGGCGGGCGGGCGCAGCCCGTCCGCTTTCTCGCGGGCTTCATCCCGGCGCTGGGCGTTCCGTATGCGCCGTACCTGCTGAGCGGCGGCGCCTTCGGCTCGCTCTTCGAGAGCGGCGCCGGCTGGACCGGTGGGGCATTGCTGTTCGCCTTGCTCGCCAAGATCGTCGCCCCCGAGGTCGCCAGGTTCCTCTGTCTGGCGGTCTTCCTGGCCGGCGCCGTGTGGATCGCCCGATCCCTCCGGGGTCGGGCGCGCACGGCGCCGGCCTTCGCCTGGACGCTGACCCTCCTGATCGTCTGCCTGCCCGTGGTGCACGCGTGGTACTGGCTGATGCCGCTGACGCTCGGCCTAGCCGCCTGGCTCTGGCTGCCCGTCGCCATCGGGCTGGCCGCACCGTTCCCGGAGGCGCTCGTCGGACGCTGGCCGGTGCAGGCGCCACCGTGGCGGCAGCTCGGCGCGGTGGCGGTATGGCGGCGGTTCTCCGCGGCGGGCACGTGGCGCCGCCTCCCGGCACTCGGCCCGCGCCGGCGGCTCGAGCACCGCGCCGGCGCGGAAGTGGCCGCCACCGGCGCGGTGCCCCATACTGGGCACACGATGGGACGGAGAGAGCGCAGATGACGCCCGGCCTCAAGCCGCGGCTGCAGCAGGGCTCACGCGTCCTGGCCGTGATGGCCAAGCCGCTCGTGCGCGGCGCGGTCAAGACGCGCCTAGCCGCGCAGCTCGGCGACGACGAGGCTTTGGCCGTCTACGAACGACTGCTGCTCGGGACGCTCGCGCAGGCCGAACTCCTGCAGGGCGCCGACCTGGTGCTGGCCGAGGCGAGCGCGGACGGCGGCGGGGTGGGCCGGGCCGCCCGCCCGGTCCACGACGCGCCGCCCGACCTCGCGGGCCCGCCGTCCGATCCGCTGGCCGGCCGCTCGGCCCGCTGGCGTCACCTCACGCAACGCGGCGACACGCTCGGCGCGCGCCTTGCCGGCGTCTTCACCGATCTCTTCGCCGACGGCGCCGCGCTCGTCGTCGCCGTCAACAGCGACAGCCCGGCCATCCCCGTCGCCTACCTCGAGCAAGCCTTCGCGCACCTCGCGGCCGCTCCGTCACCCGGCCGCATCGTCCTGGGCCCGGCCGCCGACGGCGGCTACTACCTCATCGGGCTCGACGCGGCGACCTGGAAGGCCCACGGGGACGCCTTCACCGCCCTTCTCACCTCGTCACCGATGAGCACCGCGTCGCTCCTAACCTACACGCTGCGCGCCGCCCAGGCGCGCGGTCTCCAGGCGGTGCAGCTGCCGCTCTGGATGGACGTCGACGAGCCCGCCGACCTCGCCGTGCTCGCGCGCCTCGATGGTAACGCTCCGCTGCGCGGCGAGCCGTCCGCCGGCCTCCGCGAGATCTACCTGCACGTCACGCACCGCTGCGGCCGCGACTGCCGCCACTGCTACAACAAGGACTCCGCCTGGGACCCCGGCGAGCTCACGACCGCGGAGTGGAAAGACGCCATCGACCAATGCGTCGCGCTGGGAGCATCGAGCTTCGTGTTCATCGGCGGCGACCCTCTGCTGCGCGACGACTTCGTCGAACTGCTCGACCACATCACCGGGACGCACCAGGCCCGTGCGCGCTTCTTCTTCAACAGCTACGTGGACGAAGCCACGGCGGCCGAGCTGAGCCGCGCCGGGCGCGGCCTTCTGCGGCCGCTGGCGAGCATCGACGGGCCGCGTGCCATCAACGACGAGCTGCGCGGCCCCGGCAGCTACGACGACATCATGGCGTCGATGGCCAACCTGCTCGCCGTCGGCCTCGAGCCGGTGGCCAACACGGTGCTCGTGCGGCCGGCGCTGCCCGGCCTGACGCAGCTCGCGCGCGAGCTGCGCGCCGCCGGGCTCAGCCGGCTCCACCTCATCCTTCCGCACCAGGCGGGCGGGGTCGCAGGCGTCGCGGCAGAGCGCGACGCGCCCGATCTGACGCCGTCCGGCGAGGAGCTTCTCGCGGCGGTCAAGGAGCTACTGGTCACCGCCGCCGAGGTCGGCCTGGTGGTCGACAACATCCCGAGCTGGCGCCGCCGCATCGGCCGCCGCAACGACCTGTGCGCCGCCGGCTGTCGCGACCTCGCCATCGACCCCTACGGGCAGGTGCACGCCTGCGTGATCACCGCCGGCGACCCGGCCTTCGTCGCCGGCTCGCTGCGCGAGGAGCGCCTCGAGACGATCTGGCGCGCGTCCAGCAGCCTGCGGCTGCTGCGCGCCGCGCGCGCCCGCGACCGGGCCGAGTGCCTCGTCTGCCCGGTCGTCGACGCCTGCGGCGGCGAGTGCTGGGTGCAGGCGCACTACGCGGCCCGCGCCCACGAGCGGCCGGCCGGGTACACGGCGCCCTTCCCGTATTGCGACCTCGTGAGGCCGATACTGCTGGAGCTGCAGGCAGCGGCCGCAACGGCGGCGTTCGCCGCCCCGGCCGGCGCCGACTGCGTCGCCGCCGGCGCCTGCGGCGGCCAGTCCGCGGCCGGCGACACCGACTACGCCCTCTTCGACTGCATATGAGGCTACTGACGGCGCGGGCGTGACCCGCGCGCCGGTACCACGCTCTCCATCTCTACTCCAGGATCTGTCCCAGGTACTCCGACCGACCCATGACGATCACGCCACCACGGATCTCCATCGGGAAGTCCGCGAGGTTGCCAGTCACGAGCACCGCCCCGATCGCCTTGGCCAGAGCGAGGAACACCAGGTCATCTGGATCCGGCCCCTCCAGCGGCCAGGGCTCGGGTTCCGGCTCATGAAAAGCGATCTGGAGGAGCCTGGGTAGCCACGCAGGAGGGAGACCCTTGGGCCTGAATCTCGGCCGGCTCAGCACTTCCCGGTATTCCGCCGCAATGGAGGGACAGACGTAGGCGGGCGCCTGCCGAAGTAGTACCCGCTCCAGGATTCGCGCGATGTCGCTGCCGGGTCTCAGAGCCGCCGAGACGAGGATGTTTGTATCCAGGACGACGGCTCGACTCATGCGCTGCGCTTCCGCTGCCCGATGCTCTTTCGGGCTGTGCGGATCTCGGCCTCGATGTCTTCCATGGAGGTCTGATCAAGGCCGGCCTCGACAGCGCGCTCCTGGTCCTGGCGCAGGGCCAGGACCGCCGCGAGACCTTCCGCAAGGTCCAGGACCGCGGTGCGATCGTCGGGAGGCACTTGGAGCAGAACGAACTCGCGATCTCGGCCCGTGAGCAGCAGCGGCTCGGCGGAGAACCCAGGGCCGAGCGCCTTCACGCCTTCGCGCTGGAACTCTCGCAGTGGAATGGTCTTCATGACGGCACCCCTCTGTGCGATTGTCGCCGTTTTGACGACACCAGGACGAGTGTACCATGCAGAGCTTCGTGACGGGTGCCAGCTGCAGATTGCGCAGTCACCTGTAGAACGAGCCGCGCCCCGCAGCAGCCCAATCCGGCGCGGCGCTCCTCGACCTGCTTCTGGCGATCGGCTTCGCCGGACTTGTGGTTACTCTGGTGTTCGGCCAAGAGACGCAGGACGTGCAGATTGGCCGGGTCGCACAGAAGGCGGCGCCGGCGGCGCGTTCTGCCGAAGAGCACTGGGCGACCATTTTGCCGGCCCCGGCAAAATGGTCGCTTGCAGGTGATTCACTATGCCCGCGCGACCAACGACGAGACCCTCCCGTGCACAGTCGTGCCACGAAAGAGCCACGCACAGCACCGCCGAGCCGCGCACGCGGTCTCCCTTGAGGTCGAGCATCGCCTCGTTGGCCTGCTCGAGGTCGTACCCCCGCATTGGCGATCACCAGCTTGTTGAGCTCGCCATTCCGGACGATCAGCCAACAGAGCAGGGGAGAGGAGTACTCTTGCTTTTCGAGGTACCCCCTGGCCAATCTCGATCATGTTTCCCGCCTGGGAAACATGATCATTTACAGGACTAGTTGCCCTCAAGTCCCCCATGGTGGCTTGCAGGACAACGCGCTTGGACTTGCCCCCCGTCGCGCACTCCAGCAGCGCCATCAGCTCGCGCGCCAGCCAGCACTCCATGCCGTCCTCGTCGACGTGGCGCAGCGACTGGAAGGTCACGTGATGCTGCCGCCCAACGTCGTCGCCGCTCACGGCAGAATCTCCTTCGTGATTCCGGCCATCTTGGCGGGGTTCGAGGTCGCGGCCTGACGGCCCGGTCTACCGCCAAGCCGCCAGCGTCACCCTCCCGCGCCGATCAACGTCCACCGCGTCGACGATTCGTGAGCCTCGCAGCCCCAGCTGCGCGCAGCTACTCTGGCAGGTATGACGCCGTCTCGTCGACCAAGCGCTTCGCAACGGGTGGCTCCGCTCCGAACCGCGGGCCGCAACGTCCACCTTGACCGGGGCGGCCATTGTGCTACGCTTGTTTCCTATACTCCCCGCTGGCAGCGCCGCAAGGCCCCCAGCGGGGTTCTTCTTTGTGGCCGCCGATGAACGCCGGGTCGGCGCCGAACCGTGCGATCGCCTTCTTCGACGGCCAGAACCTCTTCGCCGCCGCGCGTGATGCGTTTGGCTTCAAACCCCTTCCTATGGCGTACCTCGTCTCGCTCAAGCCATTGCGCTGGAGCGCGGCTGGGATCTGATCGAGACACATTTCTACACGGGCCTGCCGAATCGCCAAGAACACCCGCGGCTGCATCACCACTGGACGTTGAGGCTACGCAGGATGCGTGCCGAGGGCGTGGTGGTCACTGCGCGACCGCTGAGGCGCCGGCGCCGGCGAGCTCGCCTGGACGACGGCGCGGCTGTGGAGTTCACGGTCCTCGAAGAGAAGGGCATCGACGTGCGCATCGCCCTCGACGTCGTGCGCGCCGTGCTGGCCGGCGCCTGCGACGTCGTGCTCCTGTTCAGCCAGGACCAGGACTTCGCCGAGCTGGCCGACGAGGTGCGGGCGATCGCCCGCGAGCAGCAGCGCTGGATCAGGATCGCGAGTGCCTACCCCGTCGGCCCGGGCACGAGAAACGCTCGTGGCGTGGCGCGCACTGACTGGATCCCGATCGACCGGACTACCTACGAAGCCTGTCTGGAGACCCGCGAGGCCCGCTGAGGCGAGTCGGCCATGCTGATGGCACCGCGTCCCAGACGAATGAGTTCATCGGGATCGCGCCAAGGACGGAGCCTGCGGCGACTGTCGCGAGCATCATCGACCTCGTGTGATCGCGATCAGAACCAGTCGAGGAAACGGCGGACCTGGAGCGGCGTGAGCGGCTCGCCCCTGCCGAAGCAGGCGAGCTCCTCGCCGCCGGGCGGCGCCGCCGGCGCCGCGCTGCGGCAGGCGATGCCTGGCAGGCCGGCGTCCCAAGCTGCCTGACCCACCGGGCGGCACAGCTCGTGTGACACCGGCACGCCGTCGTCGTGGACGGGGTAGGTCCGCGGTAGACCCACCGCCGCGCAGCCGGCGTCGCTGACCACATCCACGAACTCATCCTCGGGCACAGCGGTGCTGACAAGCGCCGGGGCAGCCGACGGCTCGAGATCCTCGGGGCCGTAGGGCAGACCCGCGAACCGCTGCAGAACGTTCGCCCGCGCCACGCGCACATCACCATTGAGATAGACGACCGGGAAGGCGCCCGGCGCGTTCCAGCGGCCGCCGCGCGCCTTGGCGAAGTCGCCGCTCAGCGGATCCTCCCAGTCGGGGTCGGCGACGCGCACGTACACGCCGCCCCGGGTGACGAGCAGTGGGGTCACGCCGTGGTCGCGTAGTCGAAGGAGCGGCGGACCGAGTCGAGCAGCCAGTCGTGATGGTCGGCGGCGATGAGCTCGAGCATCGTCTTGCCGCCGTACTCGGCCGCCGGCCGGCGCGCGATGCCGGGGATGCGCGCCGGCTTGAGCCGGCGCGCCAGCACGTCGGAGATAGCGGCCACCGTAGCCGCCTTGGCCCTGCGAGCGACGGGCGACCCGGCGGAGAGCCACAGGCCGGCCGCCTGACGCGTCACGCCGAACAGGCCCCCCAGCTCGGTGACGCTCAAGCCGAAGACAGCGCGGACGCGCTCGAGGTCTGACTGCTCGGCCTGCTGAGCCTCAGCGACCAGACGCGTGAAGCGCAACAGAGCATCCGGGTCGTCGAGACGCGGGAAGGAGGCGCCGGCCGGCAGCGCCAGGGGCTCGACGCCGGGCAGGAGCGCTCGCGCCCGTGCCAGCAGATCGAGCGCGACGCCCGTGCCCGGCCCCTTGAGCTGCACCCACGGCGAGAACGGCGCGTCGGCAACGAAGGTGCGTAGCAGCTCCATGCTCGTGCGCGAGCAGCCGCCGGGATACGCGACGCAGTACTCTCCGGCGTCGTCGCGCACGACCAGGTCGGGCTGCGCCTCGTGCATGGCCGCGAGCAGCCGCTCGGTGAGCTCGCGGTGCGCCGCCACGTAGCGGCGGGTGGCGGCGGGGCGGCCCCGCAGCGCGTCCCGCAGGGACGCGCTGAGCCGCCGCCTCAGCCCCGGCGCGGCGGAGTCTATCGCCTTCACCGCCGTCTTGGGATCGGCGGCGTCCAGCACTGTCACGGTCAGCGTCGTCATGCACCGAGCGTAGCGCAAGGGAAACGCAAGGGCAAGCAAAACGCAATCTTCTGATGCATCGGCCGTGACAACGTGCGGCAGGAATTACTGGGTGACCATTTTGCCGAGGTCGGCAAAATTGTCGCCTGCAGGTGATTGGCCAGACCCACGCGACGACCCACGCACCCGGTCTTCCTTGAGGTCGAGCAGCGCCTCGTTGGCCTGCTCGAGGTCGTACTCCTGCACGCGACTCACCACGGGAACGACGGCCGCGTCGCGCAGCAGCTCGCGGGCGTCCTGACGAGTGGAGTTGGCGACGCTGCGGATCGCGCGCTCGTGGTAGATCCACGGGTACTCGATGGGCGGGATGGGCGAAGAGTAAATCCCGCCCAGCGCCACGATGCCGCCCTTGTCCAGCCGGCGAAGTGCGTCGACGGCCAGCTCGCCGGCCGGCGCGAAGACGATGGCCGCGTCGTAGAGGACGCCGGGGTCGTCTGTGCTCTCGCCGGCCCAGACGCCGCCGAGCTCGCGGGCCATGGCGCGGTGCTCCTCGTCGCGGGCGACGCCGTAGACAGTGGACGCAAGCGACACCTGAGCTTTCCCCGTCGTGAATAGCGCGCCGACGAGGTGAAGACGAATCGCTGGGCGTGTAGACTCGAAGCCGGCGGCACTCTCGGCGGGAGACGAAGGATGCGACACAATCTCAAGATCGAGCGCCGGTGGCTCGCACCGGTCACCAGCGGGCACAAGAAGGCGGAGATCAGAAGAGCGGATCGAGATTTCTCAGTGGGCGACGAGCTCCTCCTCTACTCGCCTGATAGGAACGACGCTGAGATCGCGGTCGTTACGCATGTGCTGCCGCTCGATGAGGTCCCTGGGTATGACGGGGGTCCGTTTGTCTCGCTCAGCATTAGGCCCCTCCGGCGGCTGTCCGGAGAGGCCGTGCTCAAGGAGCTTGAGACGGGGAGCTTCGGGTGAAGGGCGCCTACGAAGGCAGGTAGACGAACGACTGTGGCGCGCTGGTGACACCGACGTCGGCGAGTCGCTTCGGACTCTCGTACTTCCTGACCTCGCCGAGACGATAGGCGATCGCCTTCTCCTTCCCGGCATAGTAGCTGTCGAAGAGCTCCTTGGAGATTCCCGAAAGCTCGGCCGTCTGCTGCCAAACCTCCTCGGGGCTCCCGCCCACGGTGCCCGTGACGTCGACTTCGCCGATAATCATGCTGACCGGCGCGGTGGAGTAGATCACGATGCGATTGACCGGGTGCCGGCTTCCAACCTTCCTGAACTCGAACTTCTTCGTCCCTCGCAGGATATTCTCCACGTGCTCAGGGTTGATCGACAATAAGAGCTTCAACGTCCACATCACCCCGCTCCAGAATGCTCCAGTTCACGTTGTGGCCGAGTCCGAAGTAGCCCAGGTAGACCATCTCGACCACCATCACATTCCGGTTGTCGCGATACCAGTCCACGAGCTCGTCGTCGCTGAATACCGACTTATCCCCGAATCAGATGAGGAATGCCGGCGCCTGCTTCGGATCGGCGTACACGGCCGCAAGAAGTTCGGTGGGGCTGAAGACCGGAATCACCGAACGCGCGGAATCTTTGCCATTCCGCGTCACGATCGCCGCCGCCCCGGCGCTGCGGGCCGCCTCATGCAGAACAGCGTCCTCGAAGTCCGAGAAGCCCAGATCGAGTGCGCCTCGCAGTACTTCCCGGTCCACGCAGGCCACATCGAAGATCGCGAGCAGCTCGCGGAGGTAGTCCATGGCCGCCGTCGCCCCGACCGCCTTGACGGCCAGGTAGTGGATGGTCGTGGCGGTCGTCGAGCAGATGACGCCTTCGAGTGTTCCCGTGTCGACGAGGCCCAACAGCTGCTCCGCGCTGTCGACGTGCGGCTCACGCTCCAGCAGGTGGTCAAGCACCACATTGGTGTCGAAGAGTACTCTCACCGGTACTTCTCCTCGAGGTGACGCCGGTAGTCGCTCTCGTCCAAACCGGAGCCGGCGAGCACGCCTCGAAGCGCGCGGACGCGGGGCGTGATCTCGACGTCTCTGTCCTGGGTGTCGATCAGCGCGAAGAAGTCGGCGACCAACTGCGAAATCGACTTGCCGGACTCCGCCGAGTGTCGTTTGGCACTTGCGATGAGCTTGTCATCGAGCCGCAAGGTGAGCTTGGTGTTCATGGGATGCCTCCTGACGTACAGTCACCATGATTCTATACGTCATCCACGGAGAGCGCAACCCGTGCAGGCATCGAGGCTATTCCTAACGTGTTATGCGACTCTCAGGGGCTTGATGCGCTCGACTTCCGCCTGGATAGCCTGAGCCGCATCCCAGAGGTCGACGGCGCGTTGCGCATTGAGCCAGAACTCCGGCGAATTGCCGAACAGCCGCGAGAGGCGCAAGGCCATCGCCGGACTGACCGCCCGCCGACCGCGCAGCAGCTCGTTGACCGACTGGCGGGAGACGCCCAGAGCCTCGGCTAGACCGACGACCGTGAGCCCGTAGTCCGGCAGGAAGTCCTCGCGCAGCATCTCGCCTGGATGGGTGGGCCGGCGCACCATCTTGCCTGTGTTCGGAATGCTCATCTCACACCTCGTCCATCAGTGGTAGTCCGTGATCTCGACCTCATAGGCATCGCCGTCGACGAAGCGAAAGCAGATACGCCACTGGTCGTTGACGGAGATCGAGTGCTGCCCTTTGCGATCACCCTCCAGCTCGTGCAGCCGATTGCCGGGCGGCACCCTGAGGTCGTCAAGGCCAATGGCTAAGTCGACGTATTCCAGCTTGCGTGCCGCTCGCTTGGCGATATCGGGCGGAAACCGCTTCGACGTGCCCTTGACGTACAGCTCCCGGGTCTGACGATCGGCGAACGTCTTGATCATAGGTCAAACGTAATGTGTCACGTGACACATGTCAAGGACCGGTCCGTGCTGTGCGCGTAACGTGTTCGAATCACACGACTCGCGTCACGTGCGATCTCGCCAGTAGAACGGCCGGCGGCTATTGTGAGCGACCGCGGACACGTGGATCCCGCCGTCACGCGCCGAATAGACGACCATGTAGGGGAACCGGACTACCGCACACTTGCGTACTTGGCCGAGGACAACCGGCGAGGATTCGGGGTACTCCATGACCTGCCGCAGCGTCCGCTCGACCTCGTCCAGGAACTCGGTGCCGAGCCCAGGTCGCTCCAGGTCATAGAAGTCCGCCGCTTCGCGCATCTCACGCCGAGCGTCGGGATGGAATCCTGGCTGGCCGC
>Ga0209539_1001409_pt1 | contig 13033 bp, 10 predicted proteins | sample BarGraNGADG00312_2_FD_184499 | JGI IMG/M metagenome (GOLD analysis project Ga0209539, IMG submission 184499) | Arctic peat soil microbial communities from Barrow, Alaska - Barrow Graham LP Ref core NGADG0011-312 (SPAdes) (version 2) | ecosystem: Environmental > Terrestrial > Soil > Wetlands >... | reverse complement strand
GCTGGCTGTGGTGGCCCTTTCGGCGACGGCGCTGGCGGCGCTGGCGTTCGCCTCCGCCAGGCTCGGATACTTCAGGGTGCAAGTCCGTGACGCCCGGCATGAGAGCGCCGAGGTCATCTGGCTGGAGCAGCACAGTGCGGCACACTCGCGAGAAAACTTCGCTAGCAGAGACGTCGTCGCGGCCGACCGGACAGCCCTCAGAGGTCGATGAACTCCAGGGTCCAGTCCTCCATGTCGAGATAGAGCATCTTGCCCCGGAGTGTAGTGCCGATCCCAAGGATGACCTTGACGGCCTCCTCGACCTGGAACACCGCTGACAGGACGGGTGTCGTGGAAGGGTTGCCGGTCTCCAGCTCGATGCCACGAGTCCGCTCATCTGTTTCGCCTGCGGGCACGAACCCCTCGAGGCCCGTATCGCCAGGGTAAATCGTCGTCACCTGCAGCGAGGTCCCGGCGATGGCACCGTGTACCATCACTGCGCCCGCCGCCGCACATGCCTTCTGCAGCGTGAGGCGGTCGTCCAGGCTGTCGAGCGCATCGATCACGACGTCAGCGCCGGAAATGAGCGTGGGAAGAGTGTTTGAGTCAGCGGACATGCGCCGAGAGATCACGTCCACGTCGCAGTTGATCTCGAGAAGTCTGTCAGCAACCACGTCCACCTTCGGCCGGCCTATTGCGGCGCCACAGCAGAAGTTCTGGCGGTTGAGGTTGGTCTCGTCGAAGGTGTCGGGGTCGACCAGCACAATCGTCCCGAGGCCCATCCGCGCGAGCAACTCGCAGGCGGCCCCGCCAATGCCCCCTGCTCCCACAACAAGCGCTCGCGAGCCGAGCAGGCGCGCCTGACCGGCCAGGCCGACAGTACCAATGTTCTTCACGTACCTGAGCGGCACCATCCCGTGCTCCAGCGCAATAACGGAGACCTCGCGAGTAGTGAGACCGTGTTTTCCGGCGGCTTCCGCGACCGCGTCAATCGAAAGACAGCGGAAGTGGACGTCGCCCTCGTCGCGGTCAACGGCTGAACTCTGAAGCGATGTGAGCAGACCGCCTGGCTCTTCCACGTTTACCCTCCGGATATCGCAGGGATGATAGCCACGTTGTCGCCGGGGCACAGCTCGGTGTCGACGGGTCGGCGCCTCTTATTGATAGTCACCGAACCTACGAGCTTGGCAGGGATGCCCAGCAGCTCGACGAGGCCGCGCACGTCGGTCTTCTCGGGTACCGTCAGCGGGAAAACGGAAGTCTCGAGGACGGGGTCCGCTTTTTTCATCAATATGGTTGCGACCTTGACGTTAATATCCATCGGCGAATCCGTTGTAGAGGACCGCGGCCGGTGCCGGACGATCAAGAATGGGTCGTCTTCACCCTGGCCTTAATGTAACGCATCAGCTCGTCCGCTGTCAGTATCCCCTCCACGTGTCCTTCGCGCATAACCAGGAGGAAATCCTCCGTACGCGTAACGCGACGCATGATGCTGTCGAGCCCGGAGTCAGGGTCGACGACCTGGCCTTCCTTCAGCGGATTGGCGATGCGGCCAGCGTTGAGCACGTCCCACTCGGAGGGGTTGATGACGACGAGGTCGTCCCTGCTGACCAGGCCCATGACTTTTCCGTCCGCATCGACCACCGGAAAAGCGGGCAGGTGATAGGTATTGAAGTAGTGGGTCCGGAGTGTCGTCAGCGTCGTGCTCTCGCTGACCGTGGGCACGTCGCGGTACATGAGGTCGCTGACCTTCGTGTCGGCCACCGCCAGGCGGAAGAGTGTCTGCTGGTACGACGAACGCGACAGCATGAATACGAAAGCGCCGATCAGGACGAACCAGATGCCGCTGATGGCACTGTTGTAAGCGAAGGCGAACACCAGCCCGGCGACCACAAGCAAGGCACCGATCACCTCGCCACCATAGCTCGCCGCCCGCGTCGCTTTCCGGAGGTCACCGGTCACCTTCCATATGATCGCGCGGAAGACGCGCCCGCCGTCGAGCGGGAACCCGGGCAGAAGGTTAAACAATCCAACGAACAGGTTGATGTAGAAGAGAAGGTATATCGGGACTAGCCAGAGCGGACCGCGGTTCGGGTTCGCCGCCAGAATACGGTAAAGCAAATAGAAAACGCCTGCCAGGAAAAAGGTCATCAGCGGTCCGGCTACGGCCATCCGCAGTTCCGTCCCCGGGTCTGTCACATCCTCGCTCATTTCCGCGACGCCGCCGAAGATGAACAGCGTGATGCGCCGGATCTGCACGCCATGACGCTTCGCCACGTAGCTGTGCGAGAGCTCGTGCGCAAGGAGGCACATGAAGAAGATGATCGCCGTGCCGAAGCCGAAGATCCAGGGCCAGGGACCGGCGGGGAACCTGCCGGGGTGACCTGAGACAGCCACGTCCTTCATGGTCTCGGAGAGCGAGAAACCGACGAGCCCGAAGATGATTATCCAGGTCGGGTTGATGAGGATCTCTATCCCGAAGATCTTGGCGATCTTGATGCCGCCGCCAGGTAACATGTCCCCCCCTCAGGGCTCGAAGTGGGAGACTTGCTTCAGCATGCGGAAGCGCCGTTCGATGTCCGAGCGGTCTATCGATGTCATGCCGTCGACGCTGAACTGCTCGACGCAGAACGAAGCCATGACAGTCCCGTAGATCACGGCGCGCCTGAGGTTCACCTCTGAGATGTCGCCCGTCGCCCCGATGTGACCCATGAAGCCGCCAGCGAACGCGTCACCCGCTCCTGTGGGATCGAAGACCGATTCGCACGGGTACGCCGGAGCGCTGAAGAAGACGTCGGGGGTGGCCATGAGGGCTCCGTGCTCGCCTTTCTTCACTATCACCGTCGTCGGGCCGAGCTCCAGCACCTTGCGTGCGGCTTTGATCAGGTTAGGCTCGCCGGTGATCTGCCTGCATTCGGCGTCGTTGAGCACCATCACATCGACCCGTTTCATAGTCTCGAGCAGGTCCTCTCTGTATCCTTCGATATAGAAGTTCATCGTGTCGCATGTCACAAGCCGAGGTCTCGCAACCTGGTCCAGCACCGAGGACTGCAGCGCCGGAATGATGTTGCCGAGGAAGACGAACTCGCTGTTGACCCTGCTCTTCGGGATGACCGGTCTGAATCCTTCGAAGACGTTCAGACGCGTCTCTATGGTGTCCCGGTCGTTGAGGTCGAAGCCGTAGACCCCCGCCCAGCGGAAAGTCTCACCCTCTTCCACGGTGAGCCCACTGGTGTCGATGCCGCGCGCCTTGAAGAAGTCAATGTACTCCTCGGGGAAATCCGTGCCGACCACGGCCACCAGGGATACTTCAGTGAAGAAGGACGCGGCCACCGAGAAGTAAGTCCCGGAACCGCCCAGCGCATCGCTCACTGCGCCGAACGGAGTCTTGACGCTGTCGAGTGCAACGGAGCCTACGACCAGCACGCTCATCTGGCTACTCCTTTGGGGGCAGGTATTTCTGCAACAGGACGCGGAGCCTGTTCCTGGTCACGTCCGGCACCGCCTCGGGGCTGGTCCCTATCGCAGTGGCCAGCGCGTTGCGGCAGGCGCAGTTGCTCAGGTCCGGGATCTTGAGGATGGCTTCCTTGAGGATTTTCGAAGCCGTCTCCGCGTTCCTGCGGACGTACTCGATGATGATATCGATGGTGACGTCGTCCGCGCCTTCCTTCCAGACGTCGTAGTCGGTAACGAGGGCGAGCGCGGAGTAGCATATCTCGGCCTCGCGGCACAGCTTGGCCTCCGTCGCCGCCGTCATGCCGATGACGTCGGCGTTCCACGACCGGTACAGGTTGGACTCGGCGCGGGTCGAGAAGGCGGGGCCTTCCATGCAGACGTACGTCCCGCCCAGGTGCGCATTCACTCCGAGAGAGACGGCGCAGTCATAGAGGACGTTGTTCAGGGCCTTGCAGGTGGGGTCGCCCATTCCCACGTGCACCGCGGGATTGTCATTGAAGAACGTGGTCTCGCGGCCTTTGGTGAGGTCTATTATCTGGTCGGGAATTATCATGTGAGTCGGAGGAAGGTCCTCGCGCAGGCTGCCGACCGCGCTTACCCCGATGAGCGTCTCGACGCCGAGCGACTTGAAGCCGTATATGTTGGCGCGGTAGTTGACTCCCGGGGCCACAATCTTATGGCCTAGGCCGTGCCGGCTGAGGAAGATGACCTCGATGCCCCTGAGGCTGCCGATCACATACTCGTCCGAAGGTTCGCCGAATGGGGTGTCGACCCGCTTCCTGGAGACTATCTCGATCTCGGGCAGCTGGTAGAGGCCGCTTCCGCCCATGATGCCGATCGGATTTGCATCTCCCATTCCAACCTCCCCAGGTGTCGGTCCGGCTCAGGGCACCGTCGCTCGCTTGATAGCGTTACTGATTCGCGAGTGTGGGCGGGCCCCCGCTAGGACGCGGACTTCTCCGTCTTAACCGGATCGGAGGGCTTCTTGTCGTCCTTGGGCTTGTCCTTCTTGCCGTTGCCTTCCGCGGTCGAGCTGGTTTTCTCGACCTCTTTCTCGACCTCTTTCTCGACATCGGAATAGGACCTGCCTGGCTTGTTGTCAGGCTTTTTGGAGTCCGTGGCGTAGAAACCCGATCCCTTGAACACTATACCGACAGGGTGGAAGACCCTTCGGACGTCACCGCCGCACTCTTCGCAGGTCTTGACGCTGTCGTTGATGCCGTGTTTGACCTCGAAGTCCCGGCCGCACTTCTTGCACTTATAATCGTAGCGTGGCAACTCGACTCTCACTCCTCAAAACTGCTCACGATGTAAACGACCGGCTCACCAAAAGGTCGAGGCCGGTCCGAAGAAAATCATACTACATGGCCGGTCTCCGTTCAAATGATATGCATCAGGCTCGGGGTTCAGCCGCGTTACTGCGGATTGAGGCATTATCCGATATTATTATCCGCGGAAGAGGTAACCTATCCGGGCCACGGCACCGGAGGTCGGTCAAGTATGTCACAGGGAAAGATCCTTCTCGCAGACGATAACAAGCTCGTCGTCAAGATAACGTCCGCCATCCTGGAGGACGCGGATTATGACGTGCGCGTTGCGTGGGACGGGCTGGAGGCAATCAACAAGGCTTACGCGGAAGAGCCCGACCTGGTCATCCTCGACGTCGAGATGCCCAAGATCAATGGCTACCAGGTCTGCAGGCTGCTCAAGGATGACGAGATCACCCGCGACATCCCCGTTATAATGCTGACCGGTCGCGACCAGCAGAGCGACATGTTCTGGGGCCTGAAGACCGGAGCGGACGCTTACGTGACGAAGGGCTTCAAGCCGGACCAGCTCCTCGACGTCATTAGGGAGCAGATGCTTGCGGGTGCGTCCCGGCGCGATCCTGACAGGGCAAGGGGCGTCCCCAGGGTGGTGCTCGAGGAATCGGGCGTATTCAGCCGCGTCATCGACCTTCTCGATTCCAAGCTCTTCGAGTCGACTATCCTGAACGAGCTCGGGTCTCTCGCGAGCGCAAGCCAGGACTACCGTGAGACCGTGAGCGCCATCCTCGAGATAATGGCGAGGGTGGTAGGCAACGCGGTGGGCGTCGTGCTGATGTTCGAGGAGCAGGACATGGTCGTCCACCTCAACAGGACGACGGCGTTTGACGCGCTGGAGGATATCAAGACAGACGTTTTCGAGCTTGCAGCGGAGTATGGATGGGAGGCCGGGGGCAACCCGGACCGTGTAAAGGTGAGCGTCTACGACGAGGAGAACCTCAAGAAGCAGGACAAGCCGACGAAGCCCTACTCCCACGCGCACATCCCGCTCACGGCGCAGAAGAAGGTCATTGGGATGCTCGCCCTGTTCAAGCATCAGAGCCCGGCGTTCGTGAGGGATGCGGGGATCATCCTCAGTCTCGTGCAGAACCAGGTCACGATAGTCATCGACAACGCCAGGCTCTACGAGGCGGCCAGGCAGCTCGCCATAACGGACGGCCTCACCAAGATCTACAACCACCGCTTCTTCCAGGAGCTGTTCGAGAAGGAGTACAAGCGGTCGGACCGCTATAACACGATCTTCAGCTTGATCATGCTGGACATCGATCACTTCAAGAAGATCAACGACACCTACGGTCACCTCTGCGGTGACGAGATACTCAAGAGCCTGGCGAACCTCATCAAGAGCTGCCTGCGCTCGATGGACATAGTGGCGCGGTACGGAGGCGAGGAGTTTGCGGTCCTCCTGCCGGAGACAAACGGCGCAGAGGCGTATCAGACAGCTGAGAGGATCAGGCGCTCGGTGGAGGACACGACCTTCATGGGGACCGAGCAAGGCCTCCGGGTGACCGTGAGCCAGGGAGTTGCGACCTACCCCAGCGAAGGCGTCCACGAGAGGCAGGACCTCATCGGCAAGGCCGACGGCGCGCTCTACGAGGCCAAGGAGAACGGCCGCAACAAGGTAATCTTCCGCGACTAGGCCTTAAGTTTTTGGGGTAAGGTCTTTTTCTTCAAGTCGCTTGCCATGCAACTCTCGTTTTGCTCCAAGTTTCTTCGTTCGACTTAACAAAATAGACCTGACCCCATTTATTTAAGTTCGTACTCTGGACCGGCTGGTCAATGTTTTGTGAAGCTATTCGTTAGCGTGATAGAGTTATATGGTTCGCGGGGCGGTACAGACCGCAGAAAAACGAATGGGAAATCAACCGTTCCCTGGCTCAGATAAAGGAGGAATCAGTATGGCGAAGGAGCAGCAGGAAGTCTATCTTGTCGATGCCTGCCGTACAGCGTTCGGCAAGGCACGACCAGACGGGTTTTTTGGGCTGACACGCGCGGATGACATGGTCGTCAAGGTCATCCGTTCTCTTATGCACAGGAACCCCGAAATGGACCCGGCCCTCATCGACGACAACATCTGGGGAGCCACAACCCAGCAGGGTGACCAGGGGCTCACCCTCGGGCGCACCAGCGCGATCCTGGCGGGCCTCCCGGCAAGCGTGCCGGGCTACTCGGTGGACCGCATGTGCGCGGGCGGCGCGACCGCCATCAACGCCGGCGTAGCGACAATCGCGATGGGCATGGCGGACGCCATCATCGCCGGCGGCGTCGAGCACATGGGCCATCACCCGATGGGCCAGGGCGCCGACCCCAACCCGCGTTTCATCGCGGAGAAGCTCGTGGACCCCAGCGCCCTCAACATGGGTATGACAGCCGAGAACATCCACGACATGTACCCGCACCTCACACGCGAGATGGCCGACGAGTACGCCGTCTACTGCCAGCAGAAGGCCAAGGCGGCCCTCGATGCAGGTTACTTCGATGACATCATCATCCCGATGACGGTGTGGAGCGAAGGCGGATGGCGGATCGCGGACAAGGACGAGCAGCCTCGCCCCGAGGCGACGGTCGAAAGCATGAAAGGACTGCGCCTCCCGTTCCGCAAGGGCGGGCGCGTGACGGCGGGCAACAGCTCGGGACTGAACGACGGCGCGGCCGGCGCGCTCCTCGTGTCCGGCAAGCTGCTGAAGGAAGCGGGCCTGAAGCCCAAGATGAAGGCCGTAGGGTTCGGATATGCAGGCGTAAAGGCCGAGGTCATGGGCCTAGGCCCGATCCCGGCGACCGAGAACGTGCTCAAGCGCACGGGGCTGAAGTTCGACGACCTCGACTTCATAGAGCTCAACGAGGCTTTCGCGGTACAGTGCCTCGCGTACATCGAGGCATTCGGCATGGAAGGGTACAAGGACAAGCGCCTGAACCAGCTTGGCGGCGCCATAGCATTCGGCCACCCGCTTGCCTCCTCCGGAGGACGCCTGGTCGCACACCTGGCGAAGCTCTTTGAGATGCACCCGGAGGCCAAGTACGGAATCACCACCCTGTGCGTGGGCCTTGGCATGGGCGCAGCGACCATCTGGGAGAATGCGAAATAGACTAATAACCCGAGCGCATGCGCCGGGTTTTCGAAAGGAGGCAGGATGGCCGAAGAGTTGGTAACCCAGTTTAAGGTGACCTATTACGATCATCCAAAGGCGGGCAAGCTCGCCATTATGACGATGGACAACGGCGCGGACTATAAGAAGCCGAACACGTTCGGCGCGGGAGCGCTCGCATCCCTGAACGAGGCGATGGACAACCTCGACAAGGACATCAAGGGGCTCCTTCTGACGGGCAAGCTGTTCATCTTCTCGGTCGGCGCGAACCTCATGGAGGTTCCCGCGATACAGTCAGTCGAAGAAGGCAAAGAGGTCGGCACCCAGGGCCATGCGGCTTTCAAGCGCATCATGGACCTAGACGTCCCGACTCTCGCCGCCATCAACGGCGCTGCCATGGGAGGCGGGGTCGAGATCGGCCTGTACTGCGACTACCGCACGATATCCAAGGGCGCGGCGCCTTACGCGCTTCCCGAGTGCTTCCTGGGCCTCGTCCCGGGATGGGGCGGCACGCAGCTCGTCCCGAAGCTCGTGGGAGCGGAGAAGGCGATCGAGCTCATCATCAAGAACCCGCTCGGCAACAACCGCATGATCAACGGGCCGAAGGCCTTCAAGATGGGCCTGGCCGACTGGCTGCTCGATCCCGTCGAGTTCCTCGACGAGTCGACCGAGATCCTCGCCAAGCTCGTGACCGGCGAGTTGAAGCTCGAGCGCGAGAAGCCGGACCTGTCCAACATCAAAGCTGAAGTCGACGCGGCGCGCGAGTTTGTCAAGGGCCGCGTGCACGGAGGGGCGATTGCTCCTTACCGCGCGTGCGATCTTATCGAGAACTCGGCAAAGTGGAGCCTCGACGAGGGCTTCGATGCTGAGAGCCAGGCGCTGGGCGAGCTCATCATGAGCGACCAGCTCCGCGCCTCGGTCTACGCGTTCGACCTCACACAGCGCAGGGCCAAGCAGATGGTGGGCATCCCGCAGGTTCCCCCGCTGCCGGTCAGCAAGGTGGGCGTCATCGGCGCCGGCCTCATGGCGTCGCAGTTCGGCCTGCTGTTCCTGCAGAGGCTCGAGGTCCCGATCGTCATGAAAGACATCAAGCAGGAGTTCCTCGACAAGTGCAAGGCCTATATAGAGGCACAGATCGACGGCGTTGTCGCCAAGGGCAGGATGGATGAGTCCAAGGCCGGCTTCCTCAAGAGCCTGGTGACATACACGCTCGTGGACGAGGGCTTCGCGGGATGCGACTTCGTGATCGAGGCCGTTTTCGAGGAGATGGGCATCAAGCAGAAGGTGTTCGGCGACGTCGAGAAGATCGTCAGCGAGACATGCATACTCGCGACCAACACCTCATCGCTGTCCATCACGGAGATGGCTTCCAAGCTGAAGAACCCTGAGCGCGTAGTGGGCTTCCACTTCTTCAACCCCGTAGCGGTGCTGCCGCTGCTCGAGATCATCAGGGGCGAGAAGACCAACGACGTGACGATGGCCACGGCCGGCTCCGTCGCAAAGAAGATCAGGAAGACCGTCGTCGCGATGAAGGACGCGCCGGGCTTCCTGGTCAACAGGCTCCTCATCAGGATGATGAGTGCTACGAGCGACATCGTGGACGGCTCGAACACGCCGCAGGAAGTCGACGAGGCGATGGTGGAGCTGGGGCTCCCGATGGCTCCGTTCGACCTGCTGGCGCTGGTCGGTCCGGCGGTCGGTCTGCATGCGACGGAGACTCTTGCCGCCGCGTTCCCCGAGCGCTACAAGGTCAGCCCGAACATCGTGAAGCTCGTCGAGATGAAGAAGGGCGGCGTTTATCTCCCGATGACGAAGGAGATCGACCCGGAGGTCGCTGCCGTCTGGAAGAAGGACGAGTCGAGGCCGAAGCTGTCGGCCGACGAGATCCGCGCGATCTGCCTGGAGGGCCTTGCCGACGAGTCGCGGCACATCCTCGACGACGGCGTTGTCGCCGAGCCGCAGGACATCGACACCGGCCTGATCATGGGCGCGGGCTACCCGTTCTTCATGGGCGGGCTCACCCGGTACCTCGACCAGAAGGGCATCAGCAAGAAAGTCAACGGCAAGCCGTTCATGACCGAAGAGGAGTTTGTGGCTTACCTGAACCGTTAAGCCCGGACTTTACGATAGACGGAAGGCGCGCCTCGAAAGAGGCGCGCCTTTTGTTTGTGCGGGCAGATCGATCACTTGTCCTGGAACTTCGGCTCGCGCTTCTCGGCGAAGGCCGCCAGCCCTTCATGCGCGTCCTCGCTGGCGACGGCCTCGCGGACCAGCTTGGCGATCTCGGGGTCGCTGGTGGCGCGGCGCCCGCCCTTGGCCAGGATCGATATCGACTTCTTGAGCCCGACGAGAGACAGCGGCGCGCGCTTCATGATGTCCCGGGCCATGTCCATTGTGAACTCCTCGACGACCTCGTCGGGGATGACCCAGTCGATGAGGCCCATCTCCTTGCCCTCGAGCGCCGTGAATTGCCGGGCGGTGAGGAACAGCTTCTTGGTCGTCAGCGGGCCGACCTCGCGCAGGAAACGCATTATTCCCTCAGGGGGATAGGTGATGCCGAGCCTGGCCGGAGGCATGCCGACCCGGGTGCCCTCGGCCGCGATCCTGATGTCACACGAGAGCGCCATCTCGAGGCCGGCGCCGAAAGTGTGTCCCTGAAGCTGAGCGATTATCGGGTAAGGGAAATCCTCGACGGCGTGCAGCGCGCCCCTGAGCCGCCCGCCCCGGCTGATGAGGGCGTAGTTCTCGGCTGGCGTGGAATCGAGCATCTCCGTGAGGTCGATGCCCACGCAGAACGCTTTCTTGCCCGCTCCCCTGAGGATCGCACAGCGGACAGACTTCTCCCCCTTGAGCTCGCTGAGTTTCTGAGTGAGCTCGTGGAGCAAGGAGGACGACAGAGCGTTTCCGACATCGGCCCGGTTCAGGGTGATGATGGCTATGTTGTCATCATCGATTTCGAGGATGAGCTGGGGCTCCCCGGTCCCCTCGTCGATCTCGCAATCGGGGAGGTCCTTGTTTGCGGACACGGTCGCCTCCTTCTGGATGAGCCGGCTTTGAGGCGGCCGGCCCGGCCTTCCATCACTCTGCCCTTATCTATACTGAACACACATCCAAGTTCGAGTGGAAGAAGTCTTATCCCCTGAAAACCACTGGCGGTGCGCGTCCTGATCAAACGGTCGTTTGGAAGTTTCTACAGTGGCACGGTTCAGTCACGAGGTCAATAGAAATCACGGGCATCAGTCGACCGAGCGGGGCATTTTTAGCTTTTCCGGCGCCTGGCGTGTGATACCATCAAAACATGCGGACGGCGAGGTTCTCAAAGGCGGCGAGGGGGCTCTCATGGTGAAACTCAAGGGCAAGGCGATCAGCATCAGAGGGCTCGAGGGGATCGTCCGCTTGAGCCGGAACGAGTACGGAATCCCACTGGTGAGCGCGGACAGCTTTATCGACCTGTTCTACGGGCTCGGGTGGGTGCATGCTTACGACCGGCCGGTCGAGCTGGAGCTCACGCGCCTGGTCGCAAAAGGGACTGCTGCAGGGGCTCTCGAGGGCTCCGAAGAGCTCATCGCGTCCGACATCTACATGCGCAAGTACAACCTCGCGGGCGACGGCATCGAGCAGGTCGCGCACCTGACCGACGAAGCCGCGCGAATCACAGACTCGTACTGCGCGGGGATCAACAACGTCCTTGAGAACGGGCGCAGGCCGTTCGAGTTCAAGCTCATCGGCCACAAGCCGGAGCCGTGGAGCGCGGCCGACTGCATCACCATGACCAAGATTATCGGGCTGATCGACATGACCGAGACCCAGGGGTGGGTCGAGAAGCTCATCGTGCAGATGCTCCAGAACGGCGTGCCGCTCGAGCAGCTCCGAGAGCTCTTCCCGTACATGACGGACGAGCCGGACCCGGACTTCCTGGAGATCATCAAGCAGGTGAAGCTGAACGAGCCCATCATGCCCGCGACCCTGAAATGGAAGTCGCTCCCGAGGATGAAGGCGAGCAACAACTGGGTCGTGGCCGGGAGCCGGACGGTGTCGGGCAAGCCGATACTCTGCGGAGACCCGCACCTTGACAGCTCGAGGCTGCCGGCGATCTGGCATGAGGTCAGGCTGCGGTCGGGAGACATGTGGTTCGCGGGATGCACGGTCCCGGGGATCCCGCTCCCCGCCCTGGGGCGGACCGACAGCGTGGCATGGTCGCCTACGTACGGCTACATGGACGTGATCGACTTCTTCGTCGAGGATGTCAAAGACGGGAAGTACCGCAGGGGCTCCGAGTGGCTCGACTTCGAAAAGCGCGAAGAGGTCGTGAAGGTGAAGAAGGGGGAGCCGAGGACGGTCGTTTTCCACGAGAACGAGCACGGCACGCTGGACGGCGACCCGAAAGAGGACGGCTACTACCTGAGCATGGCGTTCACCCTTGGCAAGGGCAGCGGCGCCGACACGCTTAACCACGGCGCGGCTCTCCTCACCTCGAAGACGGTCGAGGAGATCATGCCGCACTTCGCGGCCGTCGACTTCTGCTCCCAGAACTGGGTGTGTGCGGACAGCGCCGGAAACATCGGGTACCACCAGAGCGGAAGGTGCCCCGTGCGCGCCGAGGGCTTGAGCGGCCTGCTGCCGGTGCCAGGGTGGGACCCAGCCTATGACTGGAAGGGCATCTGCCCGGTGGACGACAATCCTTCGCTCTTCAACCCGCCCGAGGGATTCATCGGGACCGCGAACCAGGACATGAACTACTGCGCGAAGACGCGGGTGTGCAACCTGCCGATGGGAGACTGGAGGGCCAGGCGGATCCACCAGCTCCTCGGCGAGCGCGAGGACCACAGCGTGGAGTCCATGCAGAAGATGCACTACGAGCGCTACTCCAAGCAGGCCGAGGACTGGATGCCGATCATCAAGCCGCTCCTTCCGGAGGGCCGGGCAGCGGACGCGCTCCGCGACTGGGACCTGCGGTATGAGAGCACGTCGGTCGAGGCCTCCATCTTCGAGAACATCTACGGTGAGCTCGCGCGGCTGGTCTTCGGCGAGCAGTCGCTCGGCAAGGAAGTGATGGCTCACCTGATGGAGGAGACGATCGTCTTCTGCGACTTCACCGGGCTCTTCGACAGGGTGATGCTGCGCGAGGAGTCGATGTGGTTCGGAGGAAGGACGCGCGATGACCTGCTCGCTCTGGCGCTCGAGCGC
>Ga0209539_1001405_pt1 | contig 13042 bp, 8 predicted proteins | sample BarGraNGADG00312_2_FD_184499 | JGI IMG/M metagenome (GOLD analysis project Ga0209539, IMG submission 184499) | Arctic peat soil microbial communities from Barrow, Alaska - Barrow Graham LP Ref core NGADG0011-312 (SPAdes) (version 2) | ecosystem: Environmental > Terrestrial > Soil > Wetlands >... | reverse complement strand
GAGAATTCTGTGCTGACACAATATTTATTATACAACAAAACATAATGATAATTGAGTATTTCATAATTAACGTCTGGTTTATTATTATAACTATTTCCTGATTTCTTTTGCCTTATCCCTGATCCCTTATTCCTGATTCCTGATTCCTGATTCCTGATCCCTCAACTATTAAATGAAAGAATTAAAGATATATATTTTGAATTACATAGGAGAAGCTGATTAATTTTATAATTGAGATTGTCTATTCTGACCTGATTAATTCAGACTTCTTATTGAAATAAAAAAATTTTCTGCAATCGGTTGCAAAATTAAAATATTATTAATATTTTTGGTACTTCATGTTTATTCTGTTGAATAAACTTTCAATATCTTTTACCTGATCGGATAAAGATTTTTATACATAGGCCTATGATATGAACTGGATTCAGCAAAATTAAACAGGAGATATTACGGCATCTCCTGTGATCAGAACCTGACTATTTTCGATGCGGATTTTATAACATCATTATTTACTAACACATATTTACTAACACTTATTTACTAACCCTTAAACTACAAATGTATGGTAAAAAAAACCTCGGAATGCATTTTATATCTGAAATGCATAAGAAAAATCATGCTAGTATTTGGATTCAGTAGCATCCTGTTAATTCTGGGCACTGTTTCATTATTGGCGGGATCCGGCTCAAATGTCAGTTTTTCTGACGATCAACAGCAAATAAAGGTTTCCGGACGAGTTGTTGATGCAAACAATATTCCCATGATTGGGGTAAATATTGTTGAAAAGGGAACCAGCAACGGAGTGATGACTGGACCAGATGGGACTTATGTAATAACAGTCGCCTCAGGGAACTCAACCCTTATTTTTTCTTTCATCGGGTATGACCCCAAGGAAGTGACCGTCGGCAATCAGACAACAGTGAGCTTAACTCTTACAGAGAGCACAAACGCTCTGACCGAAGTAGTGGTTGTTGGTTATGGTACTCAACGGAGAGAAGCTGTAACAGGTTCAGTTGCTTCAATGGGTGGAGCTGTGTTGCGCGATGTGCCATCGTCTAATATTACGCAGGCTTTACAAGGTCGCGTTGCTGGTGTTGAAATGTCGCAAACCTCCTCTAAACCGGGCGCTCAAATGCAAATCCGTATTCGTGGTACACGTTCGCTAACTGCCAGTAACGATCCGTTGGTGGTACTCGACGGTATCCCTTTTGCTGGAAACATCAGTGACATCAACCCGAATGAAATCAAGAGTATAGACATCTTAAAAGATGCTTCGGCTACTGCAATCTACGGATCGCGTGGCGCTAACGGTGTACTCCTGGTAACAACTAATAGGGGACAAAACGGGCAGAAAGCGAGGATAACCTATAATGGCTACTATGGTGTAAATGAGGTGTTTTCCAAATTTGACATGATGAACGGAGAGCAGTTTGCTGCGATGCGAGCTTATGCCAATATGCCTGCATACGTAAATAATACAGCGGATGAAATTCCGGGAACAAATACCGATTGGCAAGGCTTGTTTTTTAAAACCGGTGCTGTTCAAAGCCATGATGTAGGCGTTTCAGGCGGAACAGATCACGGTGCTTATACCTTTGGAGTGGGCTATTACAAAAATGAAGGTGTAGTACCCTTGGAAGCGTATAGTCGTTTTTCGTTGCGTGGCAGCCTTGATCAGGAAATAGGTAAAATCTTCCGCATCGGTTTCACTACCAACAGCAACTACAATGTGACCGAAGGAGCCAGTTCGGGAGGATTGTATCAAGTATTACAGAATGACCCGCTTCTCAACCCCTATAATGCTGATGGCACTTGGAAAAGAACTGTAGATATGCCGGCAGATAAAGGTATATGGGTCTATACAAGAGATGTTGTGGAGGCTAATAAAAACCGTATGCTTAGCCAAACTAAAGGCTTCGGTTCTTATAATACAATCTATGGCGAAGTGAAAATACCTGGCGTAGAAGGTTTGAAATATCGTGTCAATGTAGGTTTGAACTTTCGTACGTCAACCGGAGGAAGCTACACTGGACAAGGAATAAACAACACCTCAGAAACCAATCCTTCTTCAGCTTCTGTCAGTAACTCGTTGACAACCAATTGGGCAATTGAAAACTTACTTACCTACGACCGCACCTTTGCCAATAAGCATCAAATAAATGCCGTAGCTATGTACTCCGCCGAGGAAACCCTGTACAATCAGTCACGGATGACTGCAAAGGGTGTTGCCGAAAACTTCCAATGGTATAATCTGGGTATGACTGATGGTGAAAGAACTATTCTCCCTGGAGATCAACAATATCAGAATAGCGGCCTGGAGTCGTATATGGGTCGTGTAATGTATTCTTATGACAGCCGCTATATGATCTCGGCTACCGTCCGATCCGATGGCTCCTCAAGATTGGCATCCGGACATAAATGGCATACCTATCCGGCAGTATCGGTCGGATGGAACATCGCTAACGAATCGTTTATGAAAAATATCACCCAGATAAATTCGTTGAAGTTGCGTGTGGGCTATGGAGAAACCTCCAATCAGGCCGTTGCTCCCTACGCGACACTGGGGGGGTTGAGTACACGACCTTATAATTTCGGCGATGCGAGCGCTAATTTTGTAACAGGTACTTATGTAAGTACACTACCTAACCCCGCATTAGGATGGGAATATTCCAGAACCTGGAACTATGGTGTGGATTTCAGCCTGCTGAAAAACCGCCTGTCCGGTACATTTGAGTATTATGTAACCAATACCAAAGATCTTTTGCTAAGTGTAAACCTTCCTCAAACATCGGGCGTGGGTAGTTACATGGCAAACGTAGGAGCAACTCAAAATAAAGGTTTTGAATTTTCGCTCAATGGCACTATATTGGACAACCTCAATGGTTGGACTTGGACTGCCGGCTTCAACTTGTATACTAACAAAAACAAAATTGTATCCCTTGCTTCAGGGAACCTTAAAGACGAAGGTAACGCATGGTTCGTAGGTCACTCCATCAATGTAATTTATGCACCCAAAAAGATAGGGCTATGGCAGGAAGGTGACCCCTATATGGATATCCTTGAGCCGGGCGGAAACGTAGGTATGATTAAAGTAGAATATCTCGGCGACTACAATGGTGATGGCACTCCAACCAGAGCAATGGATGGAGGAGGTAAAGACCGCCAAGTCATTGAAGTAGATCCCGACTTTCAAGGTGGTTTGAACACCACTGTAGGATACAAAGGATTTGACCTGACCGTGATTGGTGCCTTCAAAAGCGGCGGCACGCTCGTCAGCTCCCTTTATGCTGCCAGCGGCTACCTTAATATGTTGACAGGGCGCAGAGGCCAGGTGAATGTGGACTATTGGACACCGGATAATACCGGTGCAAAATATCCGAAACCAGGTGGCTTAATAAGCGGTGACAATCCGAAATATGGTAATACCTTGGCTCTCTTTGATGCTTCGTATTTGAAAGTACGCACCATTTCCTTGGGATATAACTTCAATATAAAAGCGGTTAAAGACATTGGTGTTCAAAATTTGCGACTCTATGCTACTGTTCAGAACCCATTTGTGTTGTTCTCACCTTACAAGAAAGAAACAGGTATGGATCCAGAAACTAACTCATACGGCGATGAAAATGCGGCGACAGGAGGTTTAGTTAACAGACGTATCCTGACCATAGGTACCAACTCACCTTCTACGCGCAACTACATGTTAGGTGTTAGTTTAACATTTTAATAACTTCTAAATAAAGAGAATAATGAAAAAGATAAATATAAAAGTTATTATGGGAGCACTGATGATGTTGTTCCTGTCGGCGTGTAGCGATATCTTGGAAGAACAGCCGCGCGCTACTTATGAACCCGGTTTTTTCACAACCAAGGAAGGTGTTCAGAGCGGATTGACCTCTATGTACGCTCACTTGCGTTATATATATGGACAAGGCTATTACTATAATATTACCCTTACCGGTACCGACGAATATACTTGGGCAAATAGTGCCGATGCAAACTTTAAAGATGCCGACATGACCAGTGGCGGGACGATGACGCCATCCACCTCTCGTGCCGATGTGGTTTGGAATGCGGCATTCCCGAATATCAACACTGCTAGTGGTGTAATCGAAAATGCAGAAGCAGTAGGTTTGGTTCCTTCTTTGATAGCCGAAGCCCGCTTTTTCCGTGCATTCGACTATTTTCAGTTGGTGCAAACCTTCGGTGGAGTACCTCTTGATTTGGGTGGAGGCATTCTGAAATTCAACAAATCTACTGTGAGAACATCAGTGCGCAATACAGTGCCTGAAGTTTATACAATTGGTATATTTCCGGACTTGAAACAAGCGGTAATTGATCTTCCTGACGCTCCTCGTATTGTAGGGGCTGCCACAAAAACGGTTGCCCGCCTTTATTTGGCTAAGGCTTACCTGACTTATGCATGGTGGTTGCAGAATCCGAATAACGTTCCTACCTATCCTGACGCTGCTCGTACCGACCCCGATGGACATGATGCAACTTGGTATTTCCAACAAGCTTATGATGTATCTACCCAAGCGATCGCTAGTCCTGGTCCTTTTGGCTTACAGCCCACTTACTACAAAGTCCACTTAGCACAAAATGATCGCAACAACGAAATCTTGTTGATTGCCGACCACACCAATGCAAGTGAACAATATAATGGAGGAATTAGTTTTTCTTATGGAAATGGAGAAGCGCCGGATAACTTTGCGTCTTGGATGGTGACACCGCAGATGGAGAATCTAAGAAGTGCAAAGAATTCTGATGGAACAGTAGCTACAAGTTCTGTTCCACGCGAAGCAGCGCAATGGGGTGGTCGTCCTTGGACACGTATGGTTCCTCCCATTGGTGTCTTTACAAATACTTTTGCTGACAAAACCAACGACTCGCGATATGACGGCACTTTTACAAGCGTTTTCCGTGGCAATTGGAATAAGAGTGCAAGTACTTCGTCAATTACTGTTATGTATAATGCAAACAAAATGCCAGTGTACGTAGGAGATGCCATATTGTCTTTCTTACCGGATGAAACACTGGCAGGTTCTATTACTTACCATTCATCTGGTAAAAGCAACATTGGCGCCGGTGAAATTCCAGGAAGAGCAGATTATGTAATTTCTCCACGGGGTATAAACCGACAATATTATCCGGGACTTTGGAAAATTGGAACGTATCGTACCGACAATGGCACCGGATTAGGAACTCCTAATGGTAGTACTTGTCGCCCGTTCGACGTCGCTAAATTCTCTGAACTCTACCTGGTAGCTGCCGAAGCAGCCGTAAAGGGCGCAACGACTGTAGCCGGTAAAAGTGCAAGAGAACTGGTCAATGTGCTTCGTGCAAGAGCCGGGAAATGGAGCTTTAGTAATGCTAACAATGCGGCTAAAGTAGAAGACCATAGCGCTGAAATGATTGCGGCCACTCCGGCTACAATAGATATTAATTATATCCTGGCTGAACGTTCACGCGAGTTTTTTGGCGAAGGTTATCGCTGGTTCGACTTGGTGCGTACACAAAAGTGGGAAGAAATTGCCGGTACATACCAAATCGCTGATGCAGGAAGCCATACTGCCAAAACGTTTACGCGTACTATCAACAAGGCGGTTCATTATCTGCGCCCTATTCCTCAGGGACAAATTGATAGATTAGACATGAACGATGCAGATAAAGCTGCTTATCAGAATCCGGGATATTAGTCTGATGGCAGGATGGAAGAAATATTGCATCAGTATCCGCAATTTTGCGGATACTGATAATAATTAATTTTCAATGATTTCCTGGACGGATAAAAACGTCCAGGAAATTTTATAAAACCAGAATATCATGATTCTGGTTTTAAATCTGAGAATATTGTATTATGTAAATTTTTAATTAAATAGTTTATTTATAGTTATTTGAGTTATTTCATCCTTTATTAACAAGGAAACAGAGGCTGCAATAAAGTAATTAAGATGGAGGAATCTTATGCTTAAAAAAAAGTTAAGATCTAACATGGTTACCGGAAGTACTGTTTCCTCACAGAATCGAATTATTAGAGGGAGTTTTTGATAGTTAGGGTTTAGGATAGAACTGAGGCAGATTTACTTAAAAATGCCTCAGTTCTTAAATTTTAAAAGTGGATTTATATTATTATACAGTTCTTTTCAGAGTATGCTTCATTTATTACCTGAATACATTATGCGAGATATACGTCATATATTAAACAACCAGGTTTTTAGTTTATTTACTGTACTTATAATATTTACTTTAACATTTATTGGTTGTTCCAGGGAAAAGAATTCATTTCATATAAACAAACTTGATTATTTCGAAAAGAGAGGATTAAATGTTTTAGTTTTCAGCAACTGGTATAATGGTCTTTTCGATGATTCAAAAATAAGCGGGATAGAGATAATCCATCATGAAGTCAGAACAGCAACTAATGGTGATGTACGGCTTGGCCCGACTCCCGGACAGTGGGATCCAATTCCGGAATTTATTAACCGCAAGATCGACAGGAAGAATAATGCGGTTGAGGCATTTTTAAAATATCCTGCATATAATTTTCAATATTCGGTAAAAGTTGTAATTCACAAAGATGGTCTTCTGCTGAGTGTGAATATCGATAAACCGTTGCCTGTGGAGCTCGAAGGAAAAGCAGGATTTAATCTTGAATTCCTTCCTTCGGCCTATTTTGAGAAAGCCTATCTTATTGATGGCATAAGCGGCACTTTTCCTCTCTATCCGGGTGGCCCGATGGAAATGGATAATTCCGGAGTTGTTCAACCAAAATCTATTGCTAAAGGCAAGACCCTCGTTTTGGCTCCTGAGGATCCTGAAAGATGCATTAAGATAAGCACTGTTGAAAATGATCTGTCTGTTTTCGATGGACGCAATAAAGCCCAGAACGGATGGTATGTTGTGAGGAGTCTTATACCAACCGGGAAAACCGGAAAAGTAATCGAATGGTACATTGAGGGAACGACAATTCCTGGTTGGATACGAAAACCGGTAATAGCTCACTCGCAGGTTGGGTATCATCCCGGTCAGATGAAAGTAGCTGTTATTGAGCTTGACACAAATGATACTCAAATTAAATCTGCTTCGGTATATAGAATTACAGAAAATGGAACCCTGATAAGTAAATTTGAAGGGAAAACAAAAGCATGGGGCAAATATTTAAGGTATAATTATCTGGAATTTGATTTTTCGACAGTTACTGACAGCGGACTATATATAATTGAATATGGAAAGAACCGCACACTTCCTTTCCGGATCGCAAGGGATGTTTATGAAAACGCCTGGCAGCCGGCACTGGATGTGTATTTTCCGGTTCAGATGGATCATATGTTTGTAAATGAGGCTTATCGCGTCTGGCATGGGGCATCACACCTTGATGATGCTCTTCAGGCTCCGGTAAACCATAAGCATTTTGATTTATACGCCCAGGGACCAAATACCGATACCCCGTACAAACCGGGAGAGCATATCCCGGGACTTAATATCGGAGGATGGTATGATGCCGGAGATTTTGATATAAGAACCGAATCGCAATATGCTGTTGTTCTTAGCCTGGTAAAAAGCCGGGAAACATTCGGGCTCGATAGGGATGAAACATTGATAGATCAAAAAAAGAGATATGTTGATATTCATGTACCGGATGGAAAACCCGATATCCTTCAGCAGATTGAGCACGGAACACTTGCTCTAATAGCTCAGTATCGAGCTGTAGGACATGCTATTAACGGATTAATTGCTTCTGATATTAAACAATACACTCATCTTGGAGATGCCTCAACAATCACCGATAATCTGATTTATAATCCTGATTTCAAAAATCGCGAATCTAACGGAGTATTTAGCGGAATCTCTGATGACAGATGGGCATTTACGAGCAAATCCAGTGCCCTCAATTATGGTTCTGCTGCTGCTCTGGCAGCCTCAAGTCGTGTATTAAAAGGCTATAATGATAAACTTTCTGATGAATGTATTCTGACTGTTTGCAAACAGAATCCATTTGGTGTTCCAATTTCAAGAGGAGGCTGGGCTGGAAATGGATTAGTGATAGATTTTACTGTTACAAATTGGCTTCTTCACAAAGCATTCCCTCAAATTATCGACAAAGAATATGCTTTGAAGGGACTTAACTATATCTATGGCTGCCATCCTGGTTCAGATATATCCTTCGTATCTGGTGTGGGGACCAGATCCAAAAAAATTGCATACGGAAACAATCGTGCCGATTATTCATTCATTGCTGGTGGTGTTGTTCCCGGAGTATTGATCCTTAAACCTGATTTCCCTGAAAACAAGGAAGACTGGCCGTTTTTATGGGGTGAAAATGAATATGTCATTAACGTATCAGCCAGCTATATATTTGCTGTAAATGCTGTGAATGAATTACTTAATAATGTAAAATAATCGAATAGTTAAATATGTGTCAAATCAATCTAAAAGTTATTTCATATGGATGATATTCTTCAAAAGCTTGTGAATTGTGTTGAAAACGGGAAAATCAATAAAACATCTCCGTATCCGCCAAATATGAAAGATATGGACGGTGCTGATGAATTGGCAAAAAGGGCTCTTGAAGTGGGAATAAACCCTAATGAAATTCTTGACTCTCTCATTCCTGCTATGGCTGTTGTCGGCAACAGATTCAGCAGAAAAGAGATATATGTACCTCAGATGCTGATGGCAGCAAAAGCAATGAGCACTGCCATGGTTCATCTTAAACCCTTTTTCCTGTCGGGCGAGACAAAAAGAAAAGGGAAATTTATTATTGGTACTGTTTCAGGGGACCTGCATGATATTGGTAAAAATTTGGTCGCAATGATGATTGAAGGGGGTGGATGGGAAGTGATTGATCTTGGTGTGGATGTAGGGACTGACAAGTTTCTTAAAGCAATCAGTGAAAATCCGGGAGCCGTAATTGGTCTCTCTGCATTGCTCACCACTACAATGGAAAGCATGAAAAATACCGTTACAGCTATCAGGGAAAAATACTCCGATTCAAAGATACTTGTTGGTGGAGCTCCTGTTACAATGGATTACTGTAACTTAATCGGAGCCGATTTTTATTCTCCCGATCCTCAGGGGGCTGTTAATTTTCTTAAACAACTTGTATCTTAGCAGAATAATTGCATAAGATGAAAACAATGCTTCGGGGGAAAAACAGGGAGGTAGTTATTGATACCAACGGTCCTGTTATTATTATAGGGGAGTGTATAAATCCTACAAGGAGAAAAAAACTTGTATCCACATTACAGGAAAGGAATTTTGGGTATGTACTGGAACTGGCTGAAATTCAGATTAAAGCAGGTGCTGATGTTCTTGACATAAATGTCGGATTTCCCGGCGTTGATGATGTTAAATTACTCCCTGAGACAGTTCTTGCAATAAGAGATAAATTTGATATCCCGCTTTGTCTCGATTCTTCCAACCCAAAAGCTATCGAAGCTGCTTTGAAAGTAGCAGGGGGCAAATGCCTCATCAATTCTGTTAATGGAGAGGAGAAATCAATGAATGCACTTCTTCATATTGCTAAAGAATATGGTGCAGCTATTATTGGCCTGACTATGGATGATAACGGAATTACGCATGATCCGGGGAAGAGGTTAGCTATCGCTGAAAAAATATTTGAAAGAGCTATTAAAGCCGGTATCAGACAGGAGGATGTAATTATCGATCCTCTGGCAATGGCTGTAAGTGCAGATCCTCTGGCCTGTCTTGTAACGCTTGAGACGATCAGGCTTGTCCATCAGAAACTTGGACTAAATATTACTCAGGGTTCCAGTAATATCTCTTTTGGATTGCCAAACAGAGAAGTCCTGAATTCCGCATACATGAGTCTGGCAATATTAAACGGACTTACTTGCCCGATTGCCAATCCTGAGAAAATTACAGCAGCTGTCAGGGCAACCGATCTGATACTTGGAAGAGATGATTATGCAGTAAGATTTGTGGAAAACTTTCAGTCAGGTAGTAATTAATTTATTTTCTGTTTTATATCTCAAAATTTTAATATGTCTGTTTTTAAACCCGCACGCAGATGGCAACCTGCCTTTTACCCTTTTAAAAAGGAAAAACTCAACAGGCGGATTTTGGCAAAGACAGAACTTTGTATTAAAGGACCGCTTTTTGGCTGCCGGATGTGTGGGAATTGCCTTCTACAGGAGACTGCTTTTATTTGTCCGATGGAATGTCCCAAGGGGATGCGAAATGGCCCCTGCGGCGGAATAACCCCTGAAAAAAAATGTTATGTTGACGAAACCCGGAAGTGTGTCTGGTATGCTATCTATCAGAGGGCACTTAAAACAGGTAGAGAAGAGACTCTTCTTGAGGTATTACCTCCCCTGGATTGGGATAAAGTTGGTACAGAGACATGGGGAGATGTGGTCAGGCAGATAAGAAAGGTTGGTACAGGAAAGTTCATAATTGGGGTATTATCGAAAGACAAAGAAAAAAAGAGCGAAATATGGAATAGTGTTTTTAAAACTATCCGTCAGCCGGAATGGTGGAAAGGCGATGGGGAATATCATCAGGCACTTTCCTGTGAACCAGTCTCCGATCTTGAAAAACGACTTAGGGCAGGAGAATTTGTAGTAGCAACTGAAGTGACGCCGCCAACAGGTGCAGGTACGGATAAACTTATCAGAAACATCGAATTGGTAAAGCCTTTCGTAACGGTTATCAATTTTACAGATTCTTCTTCTGCCCGTCCAAAGATGTCAAGCATTGCATGTTGTAAGGTGGCTATTGATCAAAAATCTGAACCGGTATTTCAAATTGCTGCCCGTGACACAACAAGAACCGGTATGCAATCAGCAGTTATTGGTATGAATGCCGTAGGAATTAAAAACATTCTCTGTGTAACAGGCGATAATCCCATTACAGGCTCTCTTCCAACTAGTTCTATGAATTTTGTTGATATTGATTCCGTGCAAATGCTTTGGATCCTCCGGAGGATGAGAGATGAAGGGATCTATCTGGACGGGAGAAACATCAAGAACTCTCCAAAAATGTTTATTGGAGCTGCAACTTCGCCTTTCTCGTCAGATCCTGTATTACAAGCAATAAAAGATCACAAGAAGATAAATGCCGGTGCCCAGTTTTTCCAGACTAACCTCATTTTTGAACCAGAAAGGCTTGATTTATGGCTTGAGCAACTTGATAAAAGAAATGTTCTGAATAAAGTATTTATTCTGGTAGGTGTTGCACCTCTTAAAAGTTATAAGATTGCACAATATCTTCATACTAAGGTTCCAGGGGTCAGTCTGCCTGAAAAAATCCTGAAGAGGATGGAGAAGGCAGGAGAATCGGCACCTGAGGAAGGCGTGCAGATTGCACTTGAAGTAATTGACTCTGTTAAACGGAAACAGGGGATAAATGGAATTCATATTATGACATTAAGCTGGGAATCAATTGTTCAGAGGATTGTGACTGAATCGGGACTGGGTAGGTGATATAAATGTTTATCCTCTACGAGGAATGAAAATCTATTAATGTAATAATCTACAATACTTTATCGCCTACGGCGAATTGAATAGAGAATAGCGATGGGACCGAAAGAAAAAAGTTTCCAATTTGACTTTAAAGAACTTAAATTAAACTCTTCACAGATTGAAGCTGTTTTAGGATATAAGGAAGGTGAGGACCGTGAACTTGTAACCAGTCTGATTGAAGAGATACTCTCAGAATCTCAGGAGATATGTAATATTAAGGCCGAATATAAAGTTTTTGAAAATATTCATTTTGACAATGAAACAAAATCAGTTACGATCGATAACATCATATTCCAGGTAAAAAAAATAGTTTATACTCAACTGAAAAAAGCAGATTCTGTGGCACTTTTTCTTTGCACTGCCGGGCAGGAGATCGGAACCCGCAGCAGAAAGGCAATGCATGATAGAGACTTTTTAAAAGGTTATATTTATGATGTTGTTGGCAGTGAGATTGTGGAAGCTACCGCAGACCTGTTGCAGGAAGATCTCGAGAGAAAAATGTCTTGTTCAGGAATAAAAATCACCAATCGTTACAGTCCGGGTTACTGTGGGTGGGATGTGACAGAACAACATAAACTCTTTCAGCTTATACCGGAAAATTTTTGCGGTATACGCTTAACCCCTTCTGCACTTATGGATCCGGTAAAATCAATAAGCGGAATAATTGGTATCGGGAAAGATGTAAAACGAAACCCTTATTTCTGTAACTTCTGTGATTTAAAAGATTGCATAAACCGGAAAATCAAAGAGAATATTTCTAATAAATAATAGTTTTAACAGCATAATTGGACAACAAATCAAGTAATCTTAATTTGTAATCTGGTAATCAATGAAAAAGATTAATGTTTCAAAAAGGAATCGAATTTTTCCCTTTAGTGTACTTTCAGCTCTTATATTATTTATATCTCTAACATTGATTTTTTCGTGTCAGAAAACCTATAAATTCCCTTTCCTGAATCCTGAATTGAGCTTTGAACAGCGTGCAAATGACCCTGGAACGAAGGTCTTATTATCAGAGTCTCAACTGCTATCTCCGAAAAAGACAGAACTTTCCGCCCAGGAATGTTACAAGTGTGATGGACCAGGGTCCAATAATTGAAAAATTCCACAGTACTGCGACTTATCAGATTATTTGTAAGCTATTACTGTATCGCCGGCCTTAATTTTTGATCCCTCGGCCTTCAGGCGAGTTCCGGCCGGAAGTACAACGACCAGTACGGCTTCGCCTGTCGGCAACTTGATGCTAACATTGCCGTGTTCTCCTTTTGCCAGGTATCTTTTTGAGACTAAATCAAACAAGTCAATGCTGTTATCCGATGAATAGGTTACAGTCCTGGCTTCTTCATAAGGATTATAGTAAAGATAAACCGGGTATTTGTTTTCAGCATAGAAATCGGTAGCATTGCAATTTAGGGCCAGAATTCCCTCAACCTCGGTTTTATTGACTATTGCCCCGAATACGCCGGCAATAGATGTGCTATAAAGGCTAAACATGGATTCCTGTGGCTGGCCGGCTACCCATTTTGGTCCATCACCGATGGCAACCGGAGATATACCTT
>Ga0209539_1001396_pt1 | contig 13103 bp, 10 predicted proteins | sample BarGraNGADG00312_2_FD_184499 | JGI IMG/M metagenome (GOLD analysis project Ga0209539, IMG submission 184499) | Arctic peat soil microbial communities from Barrow, Alaska - Barrow Graham LP Ref core NGADG0011-312 (SPAdes) (version 2) | ecosystem: Environmental > Terrestrial > Soil > Wetlands >... | reverse complement strand
GGCCGGCGATGGTGAGGGTCACGCTCTGGAGGGGCCGTAGCGCGTGCACGAGTCGCTTGATCGTGACACCGGTCCGTTCCTGCAGGTAGCGGGCCACGGCCAGCGCCGCGAACACGATCGTCAGGTGGGCTTCGATCGAGTCCTTCTTGTGGTGGAAGATCGGCCGGGCCTGGAGGTCACTCTTGGTCATCCGGAACGATTCCTCGACGTGCCACAGACTCCGGTAAGCCGCGACCACAGCCGCGCCGTCCATGACTTTGGCGTCGATGTTGGTGACGTATCCCTTGAATCCGGCACAGAACCGGGCCCGCTCGATCACGTCCCAGTTCACCTCAGCCTTCTTCCCGTCGGCGTTGGTGGTGACGGTGACGAACCGGTCCCGGGCGATCGGCCGGGACCCGGCGGCGACCTTCTCCGCTTTGGCGACTTGAGCGTTGATGCTCCGGTCGTCACGCTTGTGACGTTTGAACGAGTAGTGATACACCACCCTGCGGGTGCGTTTCTGGTTGCCAGAGCCCATATCACGGACTGTTTCGATCGTGGAATCGTCGGGAGTGTAGTTCCCGTGGGCCGTGAAGTGGCTGTCCAGGTCGTAGGGCACATGCGACTGTCTTGAGCCGACGATGAACCGGCAGCCGGCGTCTTCCAGGGCGTTCAGATTGCTCGCTGACAACATGCCCGCATCTGCGACTACCACCAACTCGGTGATGCCGTGGCGGGCCTTGAACTGCTCGATCACCGGGATCAGCGTCTTCGTCTCCGCCTTGTTGCCCTCGAACATCGCGATCTCCAGGGGGAACCCGCCAGCGGTCACCAACAACCCGACCGTCACCTGCGGATCAACCCGATGCTCCTTCGACATGCCGACCTTGCGGAGCGTGTCTTCGTCAGTGATCTCGAAATGCAGCGTGGTCAGGTCATACATCACCAACGCCACCGGCCCGGCCGTCGTGGCATGCCTCCAGCAGGCAGCTGCGATCTGGGAGCGGTAGTCCCGCTTCACGCACCGGGCCAGGCACTTGTACAGCGTGTTCGAGTGTGGCGTTGGCTGACCCAGCTCGCCCAACACCCGGATCGTGTCCAACTTCGAGGTCGGCTCCACGATCCGTGCCCCCACCAGCTGGGCGAACATTGCGTCGGTCACGACATCGAATCCAAGCTTCCGGTAGGCGCCCTGCAGCACGTCCCACAGAAGTTGGCTGGCCGCGTGCTCGACCACCAGACCGGCCGCCGGCCGCCGCTGCGGCTCAAGACCAGGGATCTCGTCCTGCACACCGTGCAACCGCTGCAGCGCCACACTCACCAATACCGCCACCTCGACGGGATCGTGAGCTGACCCGACATGCTCCAGGATCCGACGCTGACCATTGCGTTTCTCGACGACCTGCACCGCAGTCGCCCCCGAAGCGGTCTTCACCTTCCGCACGAACGGGCTCACAACGAGGACCCTACAACCCTAATTAGTGCCCCGGAAACCCGCCCCAAATGACCGCTGACAAGGGCACCTACCGCCAACTACCTCAGAATCAGCCCCACGGTGTGGAAGTCGGGTCCGACGAGGCGGATGATGCGCTGGTCCGGTCGGGGAGGATGCCGACGACGTCGGTGCGGCGCCGGACCTCACGGTTGAGGCGTTCGTTGGGGTTGTTCGACCAGATCTGTCGTCGCACCCTCTTGGGGAACCCGGTGAACGCCAGGAACCCGGGCCGGGCGGTCTTGAGGTGATCGGGGAACAGCGGGAAGCTTGCTGGCGAGGACGTCGACGATCTGGTCGAGCTGGTCCTGAACGCTGGCGCTGTCGGGCTGGTCATCCACGGAGTTGGGAGGAGAGCTTTGACCCACACGACCTCGAGTTTGGGGTGGTGGCCATCAGTTCGCCGCGTAGTGGGTTTGACAGCGTTGCCGCGCAGCACCCGGCGGGGTGGCGCACATCGCGGCCACGAGTCTGCCATGCGCATCTGAGGTTAGGAGCCGGACACCGGTCAAACCGGGCGATCATGTCGCGGAGGGACCCGATCAGCCGGCGCCGTCTTCCGGCGGTGTGACACGCCGAGGCGTTGGCCGTCGGGATCCACTCCAGTCGTGATCATGGCGTGGACCGGCACTACTCGGCCACCTTCACGCATGTTCAACACCAGTGCGTCGGCGGCACGGAACGTGAACAGGCCGGCATTGTCGAGTCGGTGGGTGCGAACTCTTCGACATGTGCGTCGAGGTCCTTGGCCATCTCCGAAGCCTGGGACTTCGACGGGGTCATGATCCCCAACGGACGGACATGCATGTCCATCCGGCGGGTGGAACCCTGAGCAGGTAACAGGGTCGCCGTCACCGAAGTGAGTGCCCGCTCGGCCCGTTTGCCGCGTTCCAGCCGTCATTCTGGGAAGTAGCGTCCGGTCCGTAGCTTGGGCAACCCCTGGTCCAGCGTGCCGGTGCGCGTGTCGAAGTAGCGGTGCCGGTAGCCGTTGCGACGGTTCATCCGTTCCCGGCGAACTGGGTTCCGTAAGGCTCGCCTCACCGAGTCGGCGTCGGCCGACATCCGCGCTTTGATGAACGTGATCAGCAGCTGACCCAACAGATCAGGGCGGGCCTGGGCCACCTGTTCCTCGATCCGGCGTCGCCATCGATGTGTGCAGTGACGCTCATCGGCGGCTCTCTCTTCGAGTCGGTTGTGAGGGATCTCTCGAAGGATCACGCGGTGATCGTCCCTCCGGCGCGAGGCGCTCACCGGGACCCGTAGACCACACTGATGGACTCCACTACGCACCGCGACACCTGAGCCTGGCGATTGTCTTTGAATGGCGACTATTCCGTGCCTAGGAATGCTGCTCGGCAGGCAGAACGGCATATTGCAAATCCAGACATCGCAGGACGTGATCACCCGCTGGCGCGCTTGATTTCGCTAGCTGCTCCGCCTGTGCGAGAGTGAGGCGATCGCGGCCCCGAGGAGGGCAAATAGGACGCCTGCCACAGTGCTGGCACGAACTGGGTCTCTGCCGGGAGCGACCCCCGCCAAGGCCAATGCGCCCGAGAGTTGCCCAGCGATGGTTGCAAGACCAAGTAGAAGCACACCTAACCCACGGACGAGCGCCGCCTGGGACGCCACCACCATTACGCCAAGGGCTCCCCCGATATACAGCCACCACATACGGGGGAACTCGCTCAGATGGACGGTGGGCATCAACGGTCTCGTGATGCACCAAACGACCGCAAGGACGAGCGTGCCCGTGGTGAAGTTCAGGAAGGCGGCAACCCACGTCGAACCAGCCGTTCGTGTGATCGAGCCATTACATGCCATCTGCAGACTAACCAGCACCCCTGCTGTGAGTGGTGCGGCCAGCGGGAGGATCGAGAAGACGCTGGACGACGCCAGGTCGGGGGACGCAGCGATCAAAGTGGCGACCGCCAGGACGGCAGCGCCAACGATTCGCGGCCAAGCAAGGGGTCGCCGAGTCGCCCCGGCGATGCCGCGCGAATCCACGACGAGCCCGGAGATTACCTGGCCAGCGACGACGACGACCGTGAAGAGCGCGACCCCCACGATTGAGATGGTCGCGGCCTGCGAGAGAATCATGACCGTCCCCATCGCCCCCGCCGACAGGTACCACCAGGGTAAGCGGCGCTCGCGAAGTGCAACGCAGGCGCGCGCTAAACCTGACCGCATGGCCCGCGAACACGCCAATCGAAACAGCAGGATGCCGAACCCCGTCCCGAAACTGATCAATGCAGCGCTGAATGGATCAGCCAAAGCCGCCGAAAGTGAGCCATTCACTTGGGCTTGAGTCGGCATGAGGGTACCTGCGCATAACGCAGCGATCATGGCGCCGAGGAGGATCGCACGTGGCGAGTCGTGCCCTCGCGTGGGCCGGCAATGGCCGGTATAGAGCTGGCGCGTCATTGAATTTCCTCCGACCTTGATCGGTTATGGTGTCAAACGAAGAGCACCGTTCCTAAGCCACAATTCTTCAAGTGGACGCGGTGTCCGGGAAAGGCAGAAACCTGGTCAGGATCACTTCGTACGTCTGGGGGAGTTCGAGTGGAGGTTGAACAGCAAAAGGGTGGCCTGCCGTCCTGGCAGGCCACCCTTCCGTACTTGCTCAGGCAAGATATGCTGGAAGTGCGATCTTCTCGACAAACTCCCTCGCGGCCCTCAGGTCTGCTCCGGGGTCCGGCGCCGCGTCTAGTTCGAGAAGCGCCCAGCCCTCATAGCCGACGTCGCGAAGCGCGGTGGCCCACCCTAGCCAATCCACCGCGCCCAAGCCAACCCTCGCATACATCTCTTGATGTGCGGAGCGCACATTCATTTGAATGTTCTCCAAGGCAGCTCCCTTGACGTCTTTCCAATGCGTGATGCTCACTCGGGGGTAGTGGTCCTTGAGGACGTCGATCGGATTAGTGCCACCGGCGAGGATCTGTGCTGTGTCCGGGCAGAAGTCGACATACACCGGATCCGTGAGCGTCAAGAACAGATCGATGTCCCTGCGGAGCCAGAAGACTGAACCGGATGCAGCATGGATTGCGAAGCGCACACCATGCTGTCTCGTCGTCAAGCCGATCCTGTTGATGAGGTCCGCCAGACGCTTCGCGAAGTCAATGTCGACAAAGTACTGATCGGGGGCATTCCACAACTTGCGCTCCGGCAATCCAGCGACCATGATGCTGGAGCCCGATCCCTTGATGAAGTCGGCATAGTCAGCGACCTCCGCCAGGATCTGCTCCTGGCGCAACGGCTCCTGCCATGCGAGGCCATCAAAGTTCTCCTTGTCGTCAAACAACAGACCCGCGTAGAACCCGCTGCAGAGCTCAAGCCCGCGATCTCCAAGAGCACTCGAGAAGCCCGCGGTCGTCTTGTATCGTTTCAAAGCGTTACGCCAGTCGCTGAGGCCCATAGTGATCTCGACGCCCTCGAGTCCGGTCTGACCCAAGATGTCCAGGGACTTGTCCCAGAACAACTCGGGCGGGACTGCATCCCGGTAGTACACCTCGCGGTAGGTCTTCAACCCCCACAGCTCCGTGTTGTAGAGCGTGATGAAGTCCATGGCCCACCTCAGCCGGCGCTGAGAATCTGACATGTCTGAGTCCTCTCTCGAATGAACCCTGCGTTCTCTCGCATGAGTATCCGCGCGGCGCAAGTTGTGATGCGAGCCTAGCAGACTTCTGTCATCACATGCAGCAAAAGTTGGATGGATCTGTCAGACTTCGTGACATCGGGGGCTTACTAGCCCTTGGCTGGTTGGATGGAAGCTGCTATGGTGGTGAGACGTGGAGGCAGCGTCGCTGGGAGTGGCAGATCCGTCGTAGGGACCTAAGAGGAATGACAGTTACTCATATTGGGGCGTGCAATTCCTCGTCTGTGGCACCGCAGAGCGGTCCAGGCGACCTCTTTCAGCTCCTCCGGGACGGCATTGCGCGGACAAAGGCCGAGATGTCTGCGCTCACCGGGCTCGCGCGGTCCACGGTCGCACCGAGAGTCAACCTGCTCATGAACTCGGGTCTGGTTGCGCCTGTAGGTGCCGCAACATCGTCTGGGGGTCGCCCTCCCTCAACCTTCGCGTTCAACCCTGGCGCGCGCGCTGTTTTGGCCATTGACTTAGGTGCAACCCACGGCAACGTGGTGATTGCTGACCTGGACGCGAACATCCTAGGCATCAGACGCGGCCACCATCAGATCGATGAGGGGCCGCAGGCCGTGCTGGAGTGGGCGGTGGAGAGCGCGCTGGGACTCCTACACGAGATTGGCCGGGACCCCCGGGATGTGGTCGGAGTGGGAGTTGGGGTTCCTGGTCCCGTAGATCACTCGACTGGGCGCCCGACCAACCCTCCGATTATGCCAGGGTGGGATCGGTTCGATGTAGCCGCCTATATTCAACACGTGTTCCCGGGCAGGGTGTTGGTTGACAACGACGTGAACCTCCTCGCCATCGGAGAACAGCGCGGCGCATGGCCCGAAGCAATGAACCTGCTCTACGTCAAGGTTGCTACTGGTATTGGCGCAGGTCTCATTATGAACGGCGAGTTGCAGCGGGGCGCTCAGGGGACGGCCGGTGACCTCGGTCACGTCCAAGTGCCGTACAACGCAAGCGCCGGTCGCCCACCCGACGACGAGCGGGACTTGGAGGCCCTCGCGAGCGGCCCAGCCATCGCCGCGATGCTCAACGCTCAGGGTATCCCCGCTCGCACGAGCCGCGACGTGGTCGCACTCGTCAGGGCGGGCAATGCTGAGGCGATCAGTGCTACGAGGCAAGCAGGACGCGACATTGGCGAGGTGTTGGCAACCTGCGTCAACCTATTGAACCCCTCAATCATCGTCATTGGCGGTAGCCTGGGAGAATCGGGGGAGCACCTCCTCGCCGGTGTGAAGGAGACCGTCTACCGGAGATCGATCCCTCTCGCTACACAGTACTTAAGGATCGTCCCATCCCAGAGCGGTCCTAATGCGGGCGCCCTCGGGGCTGCAGTGATGGTCATCCAGGACGTACTTTCGCCAGAAAGCATTGACTCTCTAGTCGCTGAACACTTAGCGAGTTGAACCGCCGACCATCTTCGGTCGAGAATGGAGCTAGATTACTCGGTCGCAACAATAGCGCAGCCGCGTCACTGCATTCTCCGGATGCCGGACGCGAAATATGTTAAGCTCAGCATTATGTCGAGTGAGTCTTCCGACCTTCGGGGCGGTCAGGACAAGAAAGTGCAGGAGATGTCAGTTGCACAGCAGGCCATGAGGACCTTCGCGGAATCGTCACGGCAGTCGGGACCTGGTGACCTCCTCCAGCTGCTGCGCGCCGGCAACGCTCGTACGAAAGCAGAGCTAGCGTCCATGACAAGGCTTGCGCGTTCGACGATAGCGCAACGTGTAAGGCTCCTGATGGACTTGGGTTTCGTGGCGCCCGTGGGAACGGCTGCGTCGTCCGGGGGCCGCCCACCATCAACGTTTGGATTCAACCCTGGCGCTCGAATCGTGGTCACGATTGATTTTGGCGCGACACACGGCAATGTCGCGCTATCCGACCTCAATGCACAAATCATCGGGAGTCGGCGTGGAAACCGACAAGTTCCTGACGATCCTGAGGTCGCACTCGGCTGGGCGCTCGATACCGCTGTTGAACTTCTCGCGGAGATCGGCCGGGGCCTCAAAGATGTGGTGGGGGTGGGAATCGGGGTTCCCGGGCCAGTGGAGCACTCGACCGGCAGACTCACCAAACCTGGCTGGGATAGGTTTGACGTCCCGGCGTACATACACCAGACGTTCCCGGCGGTTGTCCTCGTCGACAACGACGTCAACGTCCTCGCTATAGGTGAGCATCGAACCGTATGGCCTACCGTCGGGAATCTGCTGTACCTCAAGGTTGCAACGGGCATCGGTGCGGCCCTCATCATGAACGGTGAGCTGCAACGTGGTGCGCAGGGAACGGCGGGTGAGCTTGGGCACGTTCAAGTGCCGTACAATCCGGATTCTGGACGCAACCCCGGAGACGTGTGCAACCTAACCGCACTAGCCAGTGGCTCTGCTCTCGCCACAATGCTCAGCGCTCAAGGTTTTCCCGCTGAGACAAGCCGGGATGTAGCCGCGCTGGTCCGCGCGGGCAACGCAACAGCGATTCAAGCCACCCGACAGGCTGGTCGGGACATCGGAGAGGTGCTCGCAACGTGTGTAGATCTGCTGAACCCGGAGGTGATTGTCATTGGCGGGAGCCTTGGTGAGTCCGGCGAACACCTCATTGCGGGCGTGAAGGAGACGGTGTACAGGCGGTCAATACCACTCGCCACGCAACATCTGATGATCGTACCTTCCAAGAGCGGGTCAAACGCGGGCGCAGTTGGAGCGGCCGCGATGGTAATAGAACAGGTGCTCGCGTCGGCCAGTATCGACGCCATGATCGCGGCTTCGTAGACTGAGCGAAAAATAGCTGCCGAGTTGGACTGAAGTCCGGAACAGCGGATCAAGTTCAGTCATCAAGCCTTCGTCGCTTCGAGAGCGGCGTGGCTCGAGCCGGATTCTCCCCGCAGGTCGTCAATGCACTTGAGAAAGCCCCGCTCGCCCTAGGACAATGACGCGGAACTCGCGCTACTTACCGAGGACGAGGCTAAGAAGTTCGAGTACAAGTGGGCTTGTCGGCCCCTGCTTGGGGTGAGCTTGGTCGTTCAGCGGTCGTTGATCTCGCCGGTCTGGGTGTTGAGGAGGGCGAGTCGTGGCCGGTTGGGAAGTGCGGGCTGAGATGGTCCGAGGGTTGCGATGTCTGCCTCGAATAGGCGTCGTTGTTCGTCGGTGGCCTTCTGGTCGGTGTGGCGGGCGTGGCGGCCGCGGGCGGGCCAGGGTTGGTGGTCTTGCTCGCAGTGGGCCTTGAGTCGGGTTTGGAGGCGTTCGTTGAAGCCGGGCGCGGTGTAGCGGTGCCATTCCTCGAGAGTGTTCGAGTTGAGGGCGATCCCGGCGCGGCGACGTTGGTCGGCGAGGACGGCGACCTCGTGGACCAGGTGCGGATGTTGGGGCCAGCAGGTGGGGATCATCGCGGCGGGGTCCCAGGTGTACTCGTGGTTGAACCAGACGACGACGGCCTCCAGCCACGTCCACAGTTCAGCCCGGAGCTGGGGGTTGCGGCAGGTCGGCGGGTCCCAGGGCTGGGGCAGGAGGCTGGGGTCGCCGATCGTGGCCTTCTGGTTGTCGCTGCCTTCGGTGGCGAGGTACAGGTCGCGATAGGCGCTGCCCAGCAGTGGTCCTGGGGTCGGGAAAGCGAGCGTCAGCTCGGCAGGAACCAGTGGGGTGGTCATGACGTCCGCCGATCTCCAGACAGGCCGCGGCGTTGCGCTTCGACGAGGGCGGCGGTGGCCCTCGCCTCGGGGGCGACCTGACCGCTGCGGGCCGCGGTGATCTGGTGGCGGGCGTGCCTTTGTTGGCCGAGCAGTCTGCGTCCGGGAGCGCCGTCGATGCAGCGGCTGAGTTTGGCGATGATGGGTTTGCCGTTCTCGGCGACGACGAGGGCTTGCCGTTCGGGGAGTTGCCGGATCTCGTCGCCGCGCAGGATCGGGATGTCTTCCCCGGAGGTGGACTGGCCGCCGCCGCGTCCGGTCTGCCACGAGACCCGGGGGATACGGACGGTGCCGACCAGGTCAGAGATTTCCTGGTTGAATGCCACGTCTTTGGAGCCGCCGAATGCGACCAGCACGTTCGTGAGCCCGAACAGGGCTTTGGCTTCCTGTTCGCCGAAGATGGCCGCGAGCTGGCGCCAGGTTTGGGCGGCGTAGATGAAGCTGATGCCCAGGGCCCGTTCGTTGGCCATCCGGGTCCGTAGTGTCGGCAGGGGTGCGGTGGACGGCAGCTCGTCGAGGCAGGCGAGCATGGGTGGGCAGAGCCGTCCCCAGGGCGAGGTGTTGGCCAGGCCGAGCGCGGTGTCGAGGACGTGCTCGGCCAGGGCGGTCATCAGTGGCGATGCGGACGCGTAGGGGTCTTCGCGGCCGAGCAGGTAGATCGTGCCGTGGCGGCGGATGATGTCGGCGATGTCGGTGGCCGGGCGTGCGGGGCTTGGGGTGCAGCGGCGGCGGATGTCGGCTTGGAAGAACAGGCTGAGGGCTTGTTGGACGGTGGTGATCGTGTTGCCGGCGGTCCGGTCGTCGCCGTGGAGGGCGCCGTGGAGCAGGCCGTGCCAGAACGGTGCGGCGTGGGGGTGTTCGCGCAGGATCTCTCCGGGGTCCGCGGCTGAGCGGGGGTTGGCGACCCAGCGGAGCACGTCGTCGAGGGTGCGGCCGGTCAGGGCGGCGGCGTGGAAGTAGGCCTGGAGGACTTTGGCGGCTTCGGCGGCGTAGAAGCGGGCGGCGGTGTCGCCGCTGCCGGCGTGGATGGCGCCTTTCACGGTGCCGGCGGTGAATGCTTTCGCGCGGCGTTCGGCCAGCATCGGGTCGACACAGCCGGCGACCGGGTCCCACACCAGTTCGGGTAGTCCGGTGGCCAGGCCGAACGGGTCAAGTACGACGCACGGGCGTTGGTTGCTGCTGCGGTCGGTGATCGACAGCAGTAGGTCGTCGGCTTTGGTGAGCGTGACCAGGGCGGCGCCGGGGGCGCCGAGGAGGGCGGGGGTGAGCAGGTCGAGGGTTTTGCCGGAGCCTTGGGGGCCGATCACGCCGGTGGTGCGGTCCCACGGGCACCACAGCTGCCCGGCCCGAGGCTCTTCCGCCCTGCCGATCCGCCAGCCGACCTGCCACGGATCGAACCTGGTCGTCATCGGGGTCCTCGTCTGATCAGAGTGTTGGCGGTGGGGTGAAGGTCCGGGCGGATCATGTGCCGGGCGCGGCGCAGCCGGGATACCCCGAGGAGGCGTTCGGCTTCGTCGGGGCTGGCCATGCCCTTCAACCGGTTCGGCCCCCACCGTCGGACGACGAACATCCCGACGAGGGCGAGTACGACGACGACGGCGAATTCGGTGACCACCAGCCACACCCGCAAACCGGCGGGGACGGTCACTGGGCCGCTGATGTGGATACCGGCGGTGGCGTTCCCGGCCAGGATGGCGGGGACGCTGCGGAACAACCAGGTGCTGTCGGGCCACAGCCAGCCTGCCCCGGCAGCCAGGTTCGCGATCCCGCGCCCGACGTGGACGCCGAGGACCAGTGCTAGCAGTGCTAGCAGCACGGTGCAGGCGACGACCAGCGGGATCTCCCAGGTCAGCGGGTACGGGTTGTGGCGTCGGGAACGCTGCATCGATACCTCCCAAGAGCAGCAGAAATGGGGTTGTCAACGGGGCACCGCCAGCCCCAGAGTCGGCGTCGGAGCAAGGGCTTTACGGTCGGCGGACGCCCCGTCGAGGCGGGGCGAGTCGACCCGCTCCCGCCGCGCAACGTCGGAGGCGGGTGGGGCTTGGGGAAGGGTGGCGGCTGGCAGGTCGAGCTTCTTGGGCCGTGTCAGCACGGTCTGTTTGACGCCGTTCCACACGGTGTGGGCCTTCACGGTGCCGGTGACCGTCAGCGGATCACCCACCTTGACCTGGTAGGCCCACGAGGCGGCGGTGGTCATCTTGAGGACCGCGGGCCCGGCGTCGAGGATCAGCAGAATGCTGTCAGGGGAGTGGTAGGTGAACCCGTCCACTCGGATCGCGGTGCGGACGGTGCCGGTCAGGGTGATCTTGTCGCCCACCACACCCACATGGTCGACATAGGCAGCGGCGACTGCGTCCTGGTGGGCGGTGTCGGCCTGTCGTTGGTCGAGGAGGCGTTGGTGGGCGGGGATGGCGCTGACCGCCAGGCCGAGGTGGCGGGCGTCGACGGCCTGGCCGCGCAGGACTGCGGCCAGGTTCGCCTCATAGCCTGACTCGCCGGTCAGTCCGGTCAGCAGTGTGTCGATGATCCGGGGTGCCAGGCGTCGCCCTTCGGCCAGGTGCGGGGCCAATACAGCGAGCAGCCGGCCGGTGTCGCGTTGCTGGGTGAGGAGCTGGCGGACCACGTCCCGGGTGGGCGTCCGGCCGGGCTCGAAGGCCGACGCGGGGATCCACCCCAGGGCCTGGACGGCCGCCCAGGCGTAGGTGAGGACGCTGGTCAGGTCCCACGCCGTCGGCGTCCCGGACAGGTTCTTGCCGAGTTCGGCCCGGACGTCGTCGGCGGACAGGAAGACGGGGCTGAGGTGGTGGCCGAGGAAGTCTTTCAGGCAGGAGGTGCCGACCTGCAGCAGTTGGCCGGTGTCGTCATGGGCGAGCAGCATCGTCCGGCGGCGGGCCCGCCGGGTGTGGCAGTGATCGCAGTGACCGGCCACCACATCGCTGTTGCGGACGGCAGCTTCCCGACCGGGCGGATACCGCAGGATGGTGCCGCCGCCGTCGACGGCGTCCACACTGGCGACTAACCGCCAGCCGGCGTAGCGGGGCGCCTGCCCGCTGATCGTCACGTCGAAACCGTGCACCGTCACCGGGAACCCACCCGGCACAGGCTGGGTGCGGGTGACCGGGACCGCGACCAGGGCGATGCTGCCGGTGAAGCCCTTGCGGGCGGCCCGCCCAGTGATCGTGGCGAGCCTCGCCCGGGTCTCGGCCAGTTCCTCAGCGCTCAGGAACCACACCGGTGGGTTCGGTCTCTGCTCAAGCTGAGTGTCGTCCATGGCGATGTCCTGTCAGCGGCTGACGGAGTAGGCCGCGACGCCCTGGCGTGGCAGGGCTTGACGGGCTCGGGCGGCTCCGTCAGGTGCGGCGGCGTCCACCCGCTCCCCCCGGACCGCGCCGGGCACCGCGACGCCGGGCGGACGATCTGCAGCGGTGACGTTGTCGAAGGGGCGGGTGACCTCGACCCTCAGGTCGGCGAGTGCCTCGTCGACAAGCGTGGGTGTTGGCAGCGTGGCTTGCAGGATGCGGTCGGTCGCGCCGATGACCCGCGCTCCGGTGGCTTTGACGATCTCCTCGACGCTCGGCCCGCCGGGGGTGGCGGCGTTGTGTGCCCAGCCGGCCACGTAGTTGAAGGTGTACTGGGAGGCGTCCAGGCCGTGGGCGGCGGTGACCATGTACGCGACGGACTCAGCTTCGACCTCCGCGATCCCACGGCAGGAGAACTTCTCGCGCTGCTCGGGGTGATGAAGTAGGACGTGGCCGGCCTCGTGGGCGAGGGTCTTGACGGCCTGGGCGTCGTCGACGTCTTCCCGGACCCGTACCTGGCGGGTGTCGTAGAGGGTGATCCCGTTGGCGTCCCCGCAATCGCCGCGGGTGACCGTGTAACCCTGGGCTTCGACGAACGACTGCAGCGTGTCCCACAAGCCGTCGGGGGCCTGGCCGGTCAACAGGCTGGCCTGTGGCGGGGCGGGGAGTGGTTCCCCCTCGGTCTGGGACACGTCGAACACGCTCACGGGCTTCACCCCGACGATCCGCACCTCATGGACGGGTCTGCCGTCGGCGTCACGGATCGGGTGCCCGTTCGGGTCGGTCTTGGGTTCGCGTGTGGTGACCGGCCCGTACACCTTGATCGAGGTTTCACCACGACGGACCTGCCGGCCTCTGGCTTGCCAGGCCCGGTAGCCGGCGACCATCGTCGCCTCCGGCTTCTGCGCCCAGATCAGCAGCGTGTTATTGAAGGAGTAGCGGTGGAAGCTGTTCGCGAACCTCAACCAGGACCCCCACGCCTGGAGCGAGTCCAGTGAGCCG
>Ga0209539_1001393_pt1 | contig 13111 bp, 11 predicted proteins | sample BarGraNGADG00312_2_FD_184499 | JGI IMG/M metagenome (GOLD analysis project Ga0209539, IMG submission 184499) | Arctic peat soil microbial communities from Barrow, Alaska - Barrow Graham LP Ref core NGADG0011-312 (SPAdes) (version 2) | ecosystem: Environmental > Terrestrial > Soil > Wetlands >... | reverse complement strand
TTGGCTCGCGGGCCGCTGACCGACGGCCCGCGCGCATCGGCGCGCTGGATCGAGCCACGACGAACGAAGGGATGGCGGGAGTGGCAACAAACGATCCGCGACGCGCGCCGCACGACCCGACCCTGATCGACGTGGCGGCGCTCGCCGGTGTCTCGCGCTCGACGGCATCGCGCGCCATCAACGGCGGAACCAAGGTCAGCCTCGGGGCGCAAGCAGCCGTGGACGCCGCGGTCGACGACCTCGGGTACGAGCCCAACCGCGCCGCGCGCAGCCTCGTCACTCGTCGCACCGACTCGATCGCGCTCGTCGTGCCGGAACCGGACGAGAAGGTGCTCACCGACCCCTTCTTCGCGGGGACGTTGCGCGGTCTGGGCGCCGCTCTCGAGCACACCGAGTTCCAGCTCGTCCTGGTGATAGCCCGCCGCCACGACGAGCACCCGCGCGCAGCACGCTATCTCCGTCGCGGGCACGTCGACGGCGCGATCGTGGTATCCCACCACCGCGACGACGGCCTGGGCTCCGTCCTCGCCGCTTCTCGCCTGCCGAGCGTCTTCGTCGGCCGGCCGTTGGGCACGGACCACCTGCTCCCCTACGTCGACCTCGACAACCTCGGCGGCGGCCGGGTCGCGACCCAACACCTCGTCGATGTCGGCTGTCGGCGTATCGCAACCATCACGGGACCGCTGGACATGGCCGCGGGGCTCGACCGGTTCCGGGGCTGGCGCGAGGTGCTCACCGATGCCGGGCGCGCGACCGTCGCCATCGAGCACGGTGACTTCACCTCGGCCGGCGGAGCCCGTGCGGCGGCCGCGCTGATGAACGAGCACCCCGACACCGACGGGATCTTCGTCGCCTCGGACCTGATGGCTGTCGGAGCGATGGCCGTCCTCGCCGAGTGGGGCCTGCGGGTCCCGGAGGACGTCCGCATCGTCGGCTTCGACCGACTCGGCGTGCACGAGTCCACCCGGCCGGCTCTCACGACCGTCACCAATCCGGTGGTGGCCATGGCGCGACGCGCCGGTGAGATCCTGCTGGACCAGATCGCGACCGGGCACAGGCCGCACGAACCAGAGATCTTCCCGACCGAGCTGTTCCTCGGCGACTCCGCGTGATCGTCCATGCGGGCAGCCGATGGGCGTTCGCCCTCGTCGGCGTCGGAGGTGCGGTCGGTGGATTGCTGCGCTACCCGCTCATCCGCGCGTGCCCCTGGGCCGCGGGCACTTTCCCGGCGACCACGCTGTCGATCAACATGGGGCGCCGGTACGGATGCGGTCGCCAGCTCCGAGCCGTAGTGGTCCAACTGCGCCGCTCGGTGAGGACCGACCAGTTCTCGCCACTGGTTGTGATCCGTATGCCCGCGAACGTGTCCCGGAATTGAGCCCTCGAAGGCGCCCGCAAGTCGGCGACCGTCAACCCCAGATCGCGGCGGCGATGGTGAGCCCCAGCCAGGCGGCGGCGAGCCCGGCGGCGAGGCTGGCCACGATGTTGGCAAATCCGTAGAGCACGGAACCGCCTTCAGCGAGGCTGACCGTCTCGTACCCGAAGGTGCTGTAGGTGGTCAGCGCCCCGCAGAAGCCGGCGCCACCGGCCGTGACGACTGCGGGGGGGATCCCGCCCGCGGTCGCGCCGCCGAGGAGGAACCCGAGCAGCAGCGACCCGATGACGTTGACGGCGAGGGTGCCCCAGGGGAACACGGAGTCGTGGCGGGCCTGGATGGTGCGGTCGGTGAAGTAGCGCAGGGGTGCCCCGACGGCCGCGCCGAGCGCGACGAGCAGGACCGTCATTCTTCCCTTTCCTCGGAGCGACGGCCGACGTATCGCACAACCTCGACGGGGTCGAGGATCACCAGGCCTCGCTCGATGAGCTCGTCGAGCTGGGGCAGGAATGCGCGGATTCGGTCCTCGGTATCCACGATCACGACAGTCACCGGCAGGTGTTCGCTCACGCTGAGCATCCGGGTGGTGTGGATGTGGTGGGAAGCTCCGAAGCCCTCGAACCCGCGGAACGCCGCGGCGCCGGCCAGGCCCTCGGCGTGGGCCCGGTGGATGATCTCGCTGTACAGGGGTCGGTGGTGCCACTGATCGGCTTCACCGATGAATACCGTCAACCGCAAGACCGAGTCTTGAGCCCTCATGGTTGTGTTCCTTCCAAGGTCCGAAGTCGGTTGAGCAAACGGGCGGCGACGACGCCGATCTGGACGGCGACCAGGGCCGCGGCGACGGTGCCCAACAGGTACACCAGCGCCGAGAGGGTATGCCCGTCGGCGATCAGGCGCTGGGCGTCGGCGGTGTAGGTGGAGAAGGTCGTGAACCCGCCGAGCACCCCGATGCCCAGGAACGGCCGGGCCAACCGGTGCGGGTGGCCGGCGACCTCCGTCAGGACCACCATGAGGACACCGATCAACAGGCAACCGGTCACGTTGATGGCGAAGGTGGACCACGGGAAGGCGCCCGGCGCGTGCGGCCACCTGGTACTCACCCCGTACCTGGCGATCGCGCCGAGGGTGCCGCCGAGCGCGATGGCAAGTGTGACATCCCAGACCTGCGGACGAGTTGAGAAGCCGCGCGGGGCGACGCTCAGGTCCGCGCCGATACCGGTCTCCGCCTCGGCCAGTGGGTCGTTCACGCCTTCTTGCCCTTCTCGATCGTCGACGTCACCGTCGCGGTGATCAGCTTCGCTGCGAGGGCTGCGGCAAGCATCCACGCGGCGGTGTACCGAAGGCCAGTGTCGGGGTGACAGCGGTCCACCGGAACCCCACGATGAGTGAGGATGTCAGGGCGCCCATCGACTGGACCAGTCCGAGGACACCGTACCCGTTGCCACGCAGGCGATCGGGGTGCAGCAAGGCCGCAACGGTCGACTCGGCGGTCTCGGCAAGCCCGATCCCGAACCCGACGGTGAACTCCTGACACCGCCTGCGCCTCCTCGGCTGCGTCGCGATCGCGGCCGGTCTCGTCGCTTGACAGGCTGCCGTCGGCCGCGGGTCACAATCGCATGACATTGACGACGATCTGGCCGGATGCCGGGTGATTCTCAGATTCGGCGGCCATGATGTCGTGGTCCGACGCAGCCGGACCAGACACACCGCCGTGTTGACAGGAGCGCAGATGGCACTGTCCTGGTGTGCCGCAGGACGGCGTGAGGACGCATGAGGCTCTGGCGGCTCCAGGTCACCGGTCGACGATCACGGACGCAATGGTCGCTGTTGCCGGTCGTCGCTGCCGTCGCGCTCGTGTGTACGACGCTGCTGGCAGGCTTGAGCCTGCTCATCAGCTCGACGGAGCGGTTCGCGCTGACCGCGAGCCTCAAGGCCGCGCCACGCAGTGCGACGGAGCTCGACCTCAGCCTGGGGGTTCCGCAGAACGGCCTGGCCGCGCCCGTTCTGGACCGAGCAGATGCCGCCGCGGCGGCGACCTTCGAGAACATCAAGACGACGTTGCGGTCCTCGATCACCTCGCACCTGGTTCACATCACGCTCGGCGACCTGTCCAGTGCGAACAACGAAGCGCTCTCGTACTTCGGCGCGCTGGCGGAGTTCGCGGACCACGCGCACCTCACCAGCGGGCACTGGCCGACGGCGCCGAGCACCACGTCCGACTCGACGATCGGGACCGTTCGCGTGATCCCGGTCGCCGTTCCGACGCAAGTCGTCGACAAGCAGGCCTGGAAGATCGGCGACCGTATCTTCCTCACTCCCTTCAACGACTACAACGTCGGAGCAATGATCGAGGTCGTCGGCATCTACGCCGTCAACTCGACGACCGATGCGTACTGGAAGCCGGACCTGCTCGGTGGGGCGGGCTTTGACCCCGCCTTCCCGGTTCCCGGCTCGGGTGGGCGGATCATCCTGCCGGCGTACGGACCGTTCGTCGTCGACGGCGGCGCCTTCGCGTCCGCCGCGGCCGGTGGGCTCCCGCAAGCGGACGTCGTCCGAGCCTCCTTCACGCCCGATCTGAGCACCGTTCTCGCGGGCGACATCGGTCCTTTGTTGAGCCGCCTCGACAAGGCCCAGGACATCGCGGTCCAGTCGACCCAGCCGCTGACCGGCAACAGCGTTCCCATCGTCTCGAACGTCGATGCGAAGACCGCCCTGCCAGACCTGCTGCAACGGGTGCTCGCGTCGCTCACGATCACCCGCAGCAGCGTGCTCGTCGCGGGACTCCTGCTCCTCGTCCTGGGTGTCGCCGCGCTGCTCCAGACGGCCCGCCTGCTGGCCGAACGGCGGACCGGCGAACAGCACCTGATGCGGGCGCGCGGCGCGTCGACCGGGCAGCTCATCGGACTGGCTGGGATCGAGGCAGTCGTGCTGGCCGCGATCACCACCGCGCTGTCACCCGAGCTGGCGCGGCGACTCTTCCTCCTGGTCGCCCAGCACTCGGCTCTGGCCGAGGCCGGCATGGACCGTGACCCAGGCATCCCGCGGATGACCTGGTACGTCGCGGGCGTGGTCGGGCTCGTCTTCGCCGTCGTCCTGGTCTCCCCGCTGCTTCGCCGCGCGACCACCTTCGTCGAGGCCGAACAGGCGCGGGCACGACCGGATCGGATGTCGGCGATCCAGCGCTCGGGGCTCGACTTCGCCATCCTCGTGCTGGCCGGCCTGGCCTACTGGCAGCTGCGGTCCTACCGGGCGCCCGTGCTCGGTGGCGGCACGAGCTACCGGGTCGACCCGATCCTCACCGTCGGTCCGGCGCTCGCGCTGCTCGCCGGGGCGCTTCTCTGCGTCCGCCTCGTCCCGGCCGCCTCCCGTGTCACCGAGCGACTCGCAGCCCGCGGCCGCGGGTTCGTCGCGCCCCTGGCGGCGTGGGAGGTCGGCCGGCGACCTGCTCGCGCGACCTCGGCGATCCTGCTGCTCACCCTCGCGCTCGCGGTCGGCACGTTCGCGCAATCGTTCCTCACCACGTGGCGGACCTCTCAAGCGGACCAGGTCGACTTCCTCAACCCGGTGGGTGTCCGGATCGCGGACATGACGCTCGACCCGTTCGACCAGCGGGCCGCGATCGTCGCCGTGGACGCTGCCGCCAAGCCGAGCCCCGTCCTCGATCGTGCCGGCGGTGTCGGCACTCTCTCCGACAACTTCGAGGGCCCCAACGTCGACAACGAGATCAGCGCCCATGTGCTCGGGCTCAGCCCGGGCGCGGCAGCGCAGCTGACCGGTATTCGTGTCGATGCCGAGGGCGGCGCGCAGATCAAGGACTTCCTCGCGGCGGGCGCCGCGAACACCACGCCCGGCCTCCCCCTGCCGGGCGCTCCCACGTCGATCAAGGCGCAAGCGTGGGTGACCGGCAGCAGTTCCTCGACGTCCCAGGCACCCGACCTGAAGCTCGCGATCATGGTCCAGAACACGGACGGCCTCGTGCGGGTCGTCGACGCCGGCACGATCCCGATGGACGGCGCCAAGCACGACATCGGAGCAGTGCTGGTCGCGGCCCCCGATGCCACGACGCCGCCCGTCGGTGTCACGGGCGTGCGCATCGTCGGCTTCCAGGCGACGGTCGTGTTCAACCGGCGCGAGGGCTTTGACTTCTCGGGCGGTTCGGATGCCCTCTTCGCCATCGGGATCGCCGACGTGCGTTCCGTCCAGCCGAGCGCGACCCAGGCGGACCCGGCCGCCGCGATCACCTACGACGAGACCGCTGCCCCGGGTGACGGTGGCGCCCAGTGGTACGCCGCCTCCGAGGGACTCACGCCCCGATCCGCGAAACCGCCGGAGGGTGCCCAGCTCGGGCTGAGCCAGATCGGCATCGACGGGCGGACCTTCCGCTTCGGGCAGGCTCGAGTCGTGGCTGTTCCGTGGCCCGTCAGCAGTGTGCGGGCCCTGCTCACGCCGGCCCTGCTCCAGACTGTGGGTGGGACCGTCGGCGAAGACCTCGCGCTCCGGCTCGGCGACGCCATCGTGCCGATCACCGTGGTCGGCACGATCGATCACATCCCGGGCGCCGACCCGTACGGCCAGGGCGTCGTGGTCGACCTCACCGAGCTGAGCCAGGCGACTGCCCGGCAGGTGAACACTCCCGCGCTGGTCGACGCATGGTGGCTGAGCCCGCCGGTGTCCTCGGTGCAGGCGTTCACCCAGAAGGTCACCGACAAGAAGCTCGGCACCGTGACGAGCCGCGAGGCGGTGCTGCGCGAACGGACGACCGGTGCGCTCCGGGTCGGCACGCAGGGTGCCCTCTGGCTGGTCACCCTGGCTGCGGCACTGCTCGCTGCCGCCGGGTTCGCGATCCACGCCGCCGTCACGATCCGCGCCCGTGAGACCGAGTTCGCCCAGCTCCGCGCAGTGGGCCTCTCCCGGCGGTCGCTGACGAGCGTCGTCGCCATCGAGACCCTCCTCCTCTCACTCCTCGGCTGCGTGTTCGGAATCGGGCTCGGCGTCCTGCTGAGCTGGCTGATCGGCCCGCTCGTGGGCTTCACGGTCGACGGCCGGGCACCGTTCCCGGCAGTCGTCGTCGCCATCCCCTGGCAGACGGTGGGCCTCCTCGCGGCCGAGGCTGTCGCCCTTCTCGCCGTGGTCGTCACGGTCGTTGCGCGAACGATGCGTTCGGCCGATCCCGCATCCGTGCTGCGATTCGGAGACGAGCGATGAGCACCCACCACCGTCGATCGGTCTCACGGCGCGGTATCGGTGCTCGCTGGCGGTCGCTGACGGCGGACTCGCGGCGACTCCTGGCGCGCCGCTCGTGGCGCGACCGGGGGATCGTCCTCGTGGCGCTCGCGGTGACGGCGGTCGGCTCATTTCTCGCCGTGGCTGGGCCGCGGGAGACGGACGCCACCCTGGACCGGGCCGCCCGCAGCGCCCTGACGGAAGGCGTCACGGCGCCCGGGATCAGCGCGGCGATCCCGGTCGGGAACTTCGCGACCGGGCTTCAGACGACGAACGCGGGCATCGACCCGAAGCTGTTCCCCCAGTTCGTCAAGGCCTTCCCGGGCCGGCTGCCCAGCCCGCTGCAGGGCCGCCTGCTCGACACCCAGCTCTTCGTGGCGACGCCCACGATGAGCCTCGGCGCCGTCGGCAGCTCGGCGGCCGCAGTCTCGGGCGTGACAGGTCAGGACTTCGAGCTCTCGGTCGCACTGCTCACCGACCCGAAGGCGATGGCTCGTCCGGTCGAGGGTCGGCTGCCGAGCCAGCCGCCAGGCCTGGGGTTCTCGCGCGATCCTGCCGAGATCGTGCTGACGAGGGCCGCGGCAACGGCGCTCCGCGCGGGAGTCGGGTCCTTCCTGAACACAACGCTGCCGAACGCCGGCACTATCGTGCTGACCGTCGTCGGGATCATCGAGCCGACCGATCCGACCGATCCGTTCTGGTCGAACGTGCCCGAGGCGATCACACCGGTCGTCGTGAAGGATCCGAGTCGCAAGGACTTCGCACGAGCCACGGTCTTCACGGACCTCGACGGCGTCACCGGGATCTCGCTGCGGATCGGCGCCCCGTTCGTCGGCACCGTGCGGATGCCGCTCGACGTCGCGAAGTTCGACGCCGCGACCGTGCAGCAGCTCCCGGACGCGCTCGCTCGGCTCCGCGACCAACCGGGTCTGCTCAATCCTGACGCGCAGTCCGCGCCGAAGGTCACCATCCGGATGAGCGACGCCGTCGCGGCGTTCAGCGGCCGGGCGCGCGCCGCTCTCGCCCAGATGTCGGTCGTCATCGCCGGCGTCATCGGCGTGATCGCCGCTGTGATCGCACTGATCGCCCGACTCCTGGTGCAGCGCCGGTCGGCGGCGCTCGCGCTGGAGCGCGCTCGGGGGGCGTCCATCATGGCGATCGCCGGACGGCTGCTCGTCGAGTCGGTCATCGTCGCGGTGCTCGGTTGCGCCATCGGGGTGGCCGTCGCGCTCCGTCTGACCGGCCGATGGACCGGTGCCATCATGCCCCTCGGTACCGTCGCCGTGGTCGCGGCGTGCGCCTCGCCGGTCATGGGCGTCGCCTTCGCCCGGCGAGCCTGGTCCGGACGGCGCGAGCCGGCGAACAAGCAGCAGCGTGCCGTGCTGCGCAAGCGACGCGGACTCCGGCGGGTGGTGCTCGAGTCCGGAGCGATCGTGCTCGCCGTTGCCGCGATCGTGTCGTTGCGCGGTCGCGGCGTGCTTCAAGAGGAGACCACCGGAGCGGACCCGTTCCTGTCCGCTGCGCCGATCCTTCTCGCGCTCGCCGCCGTCGTGATCCTGATCCGGGTGTTCCCCTGGCTGCTGCGGCCGTTCGCGGCCCTGGGTCGTCGCCAGCGGGGCGCCCTCGGGGTCCTCGCGACCGCCGACGGCGCCTCAGCCCTCGCGGTCCTGCCGCTCCTGGCCCTGACGCTGGGGACCGCGATCGGCGTCGCCGGGACACTCATCTCGGGCACCGTCCACGGCGGCCAGGTCCAGGCCTCGTGGGAGCACATCGGCGCGGACACCCGCGTCAACGGCATCTTCAGCGACGACGAGGCCGCGGCCGTACGGACCCAGCCGGGCGTCGATGCCGCCGCCGTCGTGCTGTACCAAGAGAACGTCGACCTTCCGCTCGGTTCCACCTGGGCGAAGGCCAACCTCATCGCCATCGACAAGAACTACCCCGCCCTGGTCGCGCACACACCGCTGGACCCGGACGGCAACCTGGCCGCGCTCGTCGAGACGGACCAGACGAAGCCGCTCCCGGCGCTGCTCGATCCGAGCTACGCGGGGCAGACGGTGCTCGGGCAGAGCTCACTGAGCATCGGGCGGAGCTACGTCCCGTTCGCGAATGCCGGTCTGCTGGGCCATCCCACCGCCTACCGCTGGGCCACCGCGCCGTACATGGTCGTCGACCTCGCCTCGCTGGCGGCACGCTCACCCGACGTCTCGACGTATCCGACTCGGACCCTGATGGTCGTCGGCCCGGGCGCCGACCGCGCCGTGGACACCGTCTTCAAGGGCAAGACCATGAAGGTCACCTCGCGCGCGCAGTGGCTCCAGGCCACCCAAGCCAACCCACTGATGGGCGGGGTCGACCGCTTCTTCCTGCTGGGGACGCTGATCGTCGCCCTCCTCGGCGCCGTCGCGCTCGGCGCGAGTGTCCTGGCCGGTGCGCGCGAACGAGGCCGGACCCTGGCGACCCTGCGAACCCTCGGTCTGAGCGCCCGCTACGGCTGGTGGCTCGCCCTCGCGCAGCTGCTCCCGCTCGTGGTGGCGGCACTCGTGGCCGGCTGCGGGGCAGCGCTCCTGATCCTCACCCAAGCCGGCCCGGCTCTTGGGCTGGACGTCCTCGCCGGCTCGTTCGGCGCGCCCGCGATCACGGTGAATGCGAACGCCTTCTGGTACGTCGGCGCCGGGGCAGTGCTGCTCGTCCTGGTCGCCGTCCTCGTCGAGGTCGTCGCGCACCGACGTGACAACCTGAGCAATGTCCTGCGGTTGGGAGAGACGTCATGACTGCGCGCACCATGAACCCGCACCCGTCACCTCACGCCCCCGGGAGGGCCCGATGAGTACTACCACGAGCACGGCCGAGGCCCGACCCGAGTCGCGGCGACGCGAGTACGGCGACGACGCGCTGATCATGTGCGACAACCTGGTGCGCATCTACCAGTCGGACAAGATCGAGGTGCAGGCCTTGCAGGGCCTGGACCTACTGGTCACCAATGGTGAGATGGTCGCGATCGTCGGGGCGTCCGGGTCCGGGAAGTCGACCCTCCTCAACGTGCTGTCCGGTCTGGACCTGCCGACGGCGGGCCGAGCGCGGGTCGGCGACTGGGACCTGCTGAGCATGTCGCACGCCGATCGCTTGAGGTACCGGCGGTCCGTCGTCGGCTTCGTCTGGCAGCAGACCTCACGCAATCTGCTCCCCTACCTCTCCGCGACCGAGAACGTCATGCTCCCGATGGCGTTCGCGGGTCTGCGCGCCAAGGCGCGCCGGCGCCGCGCGGCCGAGCTTCTCGACGCCCTCGAGATGGGCGAGAAGGCCAAACGCCGCCCGGGCCAGCTCTCCGGTGGTGAGCAGCAGCGGGTGGCGATCGCGGTAGCGCTGGCCAACCGACCCCAGGTCCTGTTCGCCGACGAGCCGACCGGCGAGCTGGACTCCGTCACGGGCGAGGACGTCTTCGCGGCCCTACGCTCCGCGAATCGTGACCTCGGCGCAACCGTCGTGATCGTGACGCACGACGCCGCCGTGGCCACCCAGGTGCAGCGCACCGTGGCGATCCGCGACGGGCGCACCAGCTCGGAAGTCGTTCGCCACACGGAGGTCGACGAGCACGGGCACTCATCCGTCATCGCGCGCGAGTACGCCGTTCTCGACCGGTCCGGACGGATGCAGCTCCCCCCGGAGTACCGCGCCGCGCTCGGACTGGAGAACCGCGTCCGGCTCGAGCTCGAGCCCGACCACGTGGGTGTCTGGCCCGATGCACCGGGCGCCGCCCGCCCGACACCGAATGTCGCTTCGCCGCGGCCGCAGACAGCCCCGTCGGCCACGGCGATGCCGGCGGCACCCCGCCCAGACCGGCCTCCGGCCGCACAACCCCCGCGACCGGCGTTCCCGCCGGCCGCTCCGCCGGCCGCGCCCGCCCACCGGGCCCCGGACCCCACGCCCAACCCTGCCACCGACGACACCACCGGCTGGAGCGCACCGTGACCGCCCTGAACCCGAGCCAGGTTCGCTTCGACGCCCTCCCGCGCGACGTGATGGTCGAGGTCACCGGCGTCAGCCGCACCTACGGCTCGAAGGCAGCGCCCGTGCACGCCCTGACCGGCGTCTCCTTCCATATCGGCCGTGGTGAGATGGTCACCCTGGTCGGCCGCTCCGGCTCGGGGAAGACCACCCTGCTCAACTGCATCGGCGGTCTCGACAAGCCCGACAGCGGCACCGTCATCATCGACGGCACGACGGTGACGAAGCTGTCCGAACAGGGCCGCACCACGTTGCGCCGCGACAAGGTCGCGTTCATCTTCCAGACCTTCGGCCTCGTCCCGATGCTGTCCGCTGCCGAGAACGTCGGCCTTCCGATGCGGCTTCGCAAGGTCCCCTCCGCCGAGCGCGAGAAGCGCGTCGCGCACCTGCTCGAGCTGGTCGGACTCTCGGCGCACGCCCTGCAACGGCCCGGCGAGCTCTCCGGCGGGCAGCAGCAACGCGTCGCGATCGCCCGATCGCTCGCCAACTCCCCCCGCCTGCTCATCGCCGACGAGCCCACCGGACAGCTCGATGCGGAGACCGGCAACCAGGTCATGGACCTGCTCGAGTCCCTCGTCCGCGCCGAGGGTATGACCGCCATCATCTCTACCCACGACCCGAGCCTTGTCGCCCGGGCGGACCACACCATCCGACTAGCCGACGGCCATCTCAGCGAGGAGAGTGAGGGCTAGCGGACTGGCGACCCCAGGCCGCGTCGCCATGGGAGTCGACATGTTGAGCTACCGAGCAGAGACATACATCTCCGCAGAGCCGCGCGCGGTGTGGAAGGTGCTGATGGACCTGGACGCCTACCCCCAGTGGGATTCGGGCGTCACCAAGGTCGAGGGGACCATTGCGCACGGTTCCCGAATCGCTGTGCACCGGGCTGCGCTGCCGAGTCGGGTGCTCCACGTTCGAGTGACTGAACTGGTCGAGAATCTTCAGATGGCGTGGACCAGCGGACGAGCGTCAGCATTGTTCCGGAGCGTGCGGACCTTTACTCTCAAGCAAACTGCCGGAGGAGGGACCGAGGTCGTCGTCGAGGAGGACTTCCGCGGACCTCTGACGCGAGTGATGAGGAGATCGGTTCCGGACCTGCAACCCTTGTTCGAGCAATTCATCGTCGGGCTCAAAGCCCAGGTGGAAGGACACGCATGATCACACCGAAGGTCCCCACGCATGTTCTTCCCGGCGGCTCCGCACTCCCCTTGCTCGGACTCGGGACGTGGCAGCTCGAGGGTGCCCAAGCCGTCGACGCGGTCGCCTACGCGTTGGACATCGGCTACCGCCACGTCGACACGGCGACGGGGTACAGCAACGAGGTCGAGGTGGGGCGCGGGCTCGTGGAGTCCGGTGTCGCCCGCACCTTGGTCTTCGTGACGACGAAGTGCCCACCCGAGAACGTCGGGCACGAGCGCGAGACCATCGAGAAGTCGCTCAAGGACCTCGCCCTCGACTACGTCGATCTGTGGCTCGTGCACTGGCCGCCGAACGGCGAGGCCCGGCCGGAGACGTGGCGCGAGTTCATCCGCGCGCGTGACGACGAGCTCGTCCGCGAGATCGGCGTCAGCAACTACTCCATCGCGCAGATCGACGAGCTGATCGAGGCGACCGGGATGACGCCCGCGGTGAACCAGATCCCGTGGAGCCCGAAGGACTTCGATCCGGACCTGCTGGCGGCGCACACCGAACGGGGCATCGTTCTCGAGGCCTACAGCCCGCTCAAGCGGAGCGACCTGAACGGAGACCTCTTGCGAGAGATCGCCGAGGAGTACGGGGTGACGCCCAGCCAGGTCGTGCTCCAATGGCACCTCGCGCATGGCATCGCGGTCATCGCGAAGTCGGCCAACCACGCGAGGATCACGGCCAACCTCGACGCGGTGGGCTTTGCCCTCGCGGCCGACGACGTCGCCGCGATCGACGCTCTCGGTCACGGCTAGGCACAACGGTCGCGCGCCAGGGTCAGGCGCCAGGGTCAGGCACAACGGTCGCGCGCCAGGGTCAGGCGCTCGAGGTGTCCGTTCGCGCGCTGCTCTGCTCGACGGTGACACCGCGCCAGAACGCGAGATAGCCGGCGATCTGCGCCGCGGCCTCCTTCGGCTCGGGGTAATACCACGCGGCGTCGGCATTCCGATTCCCGTCGACGACGACGTCGTGGTAGCTCGCGAGACCCTTCCACCCGCACGTGGTGTGGGTCGCGCTCGGCTCGAGGTACCGAGCGTCGACGGCGTCGGGCGGGAAGTAGTGATTCCCCTCGACGACGATCGTCGCGTCGGACTCGGCGATCACCTGACCGCTCCAGACAGCGCGCATGATGGGCTCCTGGCCTCTCTCCTGGCGTTCCTTGCTTCGTGGAACACCGGTGCCTGGTTCGCGGATTCCCGGAGCGTGGCGGGCGCGTCCGGCGCGCCCGGCCCTGGGTCGCGAGATAGTGGGGTACGCAGCGAGATCACGCCCAAGAGGAGAGCCGAGTCGTCATGCCCATCGACGCCCCCGACGTCG
>Ga0209539_1001392_pt1 | contig 13113 bp, 9 predicted proteins | sample BarGraNGADG00312_2_FD_184499 | JGI IMG/M metagenome (GOLD analysis project Ga0209539, IMG submission 184499) | Arctic peat soil microbial communities from Barrow, Alaska - Barrow Graham LP Ref core NGADG0011-312 (SPAdes) (version 2) | ecosystem: Environmental > Terrestrial > Soil > Wetlands >... | reverse complement strand
CGCGGTTTGTCTTGATGCCGACGATGCGTTTTCCATCCATAATGAAGTCCTGAAATGCCGTGTCGGTCATAAGGGTGACCCCGTTGACAACGGCATTCTCCGCAGCGGCAATCACAACGCCAAAGGGATCGCAGATACCTCCGGTAGTGGCCCAAAGAGCACCGCTTACCTCGGGATTGATGTTGGGCTCCCGTCGGCGAACATCTGCACCGTTGAGTATGACCATTCCGGGAACCCCATTCTCAAGTCCCTGCTGCCGCAGACTCTCAAGCTTGGCAAATTCTTCCTGTCCTATAGCAACGACATAGTCGCCGCGCCTCTCAAAGGTGAAGTTGAGTTCGCCTGCCAGCTGATCAAACATCTGGTTTCCCACGACGTTCATCTCGGCCTTCAGAGTACCTGGCTTGGGGTCATAACCGGCATGGATAATCGCCGTATTCGCGGAGGAGGCACCCATGCCGATGTCGGAATCCTTTTCAATCAGAAGGATATCAAGTTTGTAGCGCGAGAGAAACCGGGCCACCATACTCCCGACCACACCCGCGCCTATGATGATGACATCATATTTTTTATCCGCCATTGTCGCCATTCCTTTTGCTCAGTATCGTAATTCTAGAAAATAGAGTCCAACATTGTTGGTAGACTCTGCCCAGACAAAAACGAGCCGCGACCGCCGGTCGCGGCTCGTTTCGAATACGAGAAGCCTACAGCAATACTTCTACTGCTTTACCCAACCGAACGTGCGCTTGACGGCTTCAAGCCAGCCATTAAAGAGCGTGGCACGCTTGGCGCTGTCCATCTTGGGCTCCCAAGTCTTGTCCACGCCCCAGTTGGCGCGCAGATCTTCGACCTTGGCCCAGAAACCGACTGCAAGGCCAGCTGCATAGGCAGCACCGAGAGCGGTGGTTTCGGCTACCTTCGGGCGGATGACGGGAACACCGAGGATGTCCGACTGGAACTGCATCAATGTATCGTTGAACACCATGCCGCCGTCTACCTTGAGTGCGGTAAGCGGAACGCCGGAGTCTTTGTTCATGGCTTCGAGGACTTCGCGGGTCTGATACGCAGTCGCTTCGAGTGCGGCGCGGGCGATGTGGCCCTTGTTGACATAACGGGTCATGCCGACGATGACACCACGAGCGTCGCTCTTCCAGTACGGGGCGAAGAGGCCGGAGAATGCGGGTACGAAGTAGATGCCACCGTTATCCTCAACCGTGTTGGCCAAGGCCTCGATGTCGGAGGATTTCTGGATCAGGCCGAGGTTGTCGCGCAGCCACTGAACCAGAGCGCCTGTGATGGCGATGGAACCTTCAAGAGCGTACACGGCGGGCTCTTTGCCGATCTTGTAGCCGAGCGTGGTAAGCAAACCATTCTTGGAAGGAACGGGCTTGGTGCCGGTGTTGAGCAGCATAAAGCAGCCGGTACCGTAGGTGTTCTTGGCTTCTCCAGCGCTAAAGCAGGTTTGGCCAAAGAGCGCTGCTTGCTGGTCGCCAAGGTCACCGGCGACAGGAATGCCTGCGAGTACGCCAACGGCTGTACCGTAGACTTCCGAAGAGGCCTTGATGTCGGGGAGCATAGAGCGCGGAATTCCCATCAGCTTGAGGTTCTCTTCGTCCCAGTCGAGGGTCTCGAGGTTCATCAACATAGTGCGGCTGGCATTTGTCACATCGGTAACATGAACGCCGCCCTTGATTCCGCCCGTCAGGTTCCAGATAACCCAGCTGTCCATATTGCCAAAATACAGTTCGCCCTTCTCGGCCTTCTCTCTGGCGCCAGGAACGTTGTCAAGAATCCATTTGATCTTGGGGCCGGAGAAGTACGTGGCCAGGGGGAGTCCCACTTTGGCACGAAGGCGATCCTGTCCACCGACTTTTGCCAGTTCATTGCAGATGAGGTCAGTACGTGTGTCCTGCCATACGATAGCATTGTGGACCGGCTTGCCAGTGTTCTTGTCCCAGACCACCGTGGTCTCACGCTGGTTGGTGATGCCGACTGCTGCGAGATCCTTAGCATCGATATGTGCTTTTGCAAGTGCACCAGCTATAACCGTCTGAACGGATGCCCAGACTTCCATTGCATCATGTTCGACCCAGCCGGGCTTGGGGAAAATCTGCTCATGTTCTTTCTGATCGATACCGATAACCTGTCCAGCATGGTCGAAGATCATGAACCGGGTGCTGGTCGTACCCTGATCTATTGCTCCTACATATTTTGCCATGATGATTTCTCCTTTGTCAACTATTCCTAGATCTTGTCGGGGAGATTTGGAGTGATGAACGCATCATACGTGAAGACACCCACGAGGCCGCCGACCAAAGGCATAAGAACAGGCGCAAGAAGCCAGTAGATGCCATCAAAGAGACCCTTCGTTCCGGCAAGGGCACCGAAGATACGGGGGCCAAGGTCACGAGCTGGGTTGATAGAATAGCCGCTCGGTCCACCGAGAGAGAGGCCAACGGCAAGAACGGCACCACCAACGATCAAGACGCCGAGGTTATCTTTCAGACCCATGTTCTTGGCGTCACCAGATGCAAGAATACCCCAGAGCAGGACTGCGGTCCCGAAGATTTCGGCAATGCAGGCAACGAGTAAGGTGTAGGGGCCGGCTGCTGTAGCAGTTCCAGCTCCCCAGAACGTCTGACCAAAGACTGAACCGGGCCCGGTGGACCATACGTTGGGCATGCCGGCAGCTTTAAGGCCATCAAGGTAGACAAGGTAGACGCCGAGAGCGCCAAGGAAGGCGCCGACCATCTGGGCGATCCAATATGGAACGACCTTTGCCCATGCAAAGCCACGTTTTGCGGCCATGGCAAGGGTAACAGCCGGGTTCAGATGCGCGCCGGAAACGCCACCAGAGACGTACACGGCGATGATGACAGCCATTGCCCAACCGATCGTAATGGTATTCCAGTTATAGCCACCAGCAGCAAGGCGGGGGGCGAGACCAACGTTGGCGACTACGCCGTCGCCGAGCAGGATCAGGATAAAGGTTCCAAATACTTCACCGATTAACTCTCCAAACAGACCGTGCTTCTTCATTCTGTTGTCTCCTTTACGTGCAGGGACAATACGACTTGCAGAAACCCAATCACCAAAGGTTCTTGAGATACGACCTATTTGTCAACAACGCCGATCTCCCGTTCACCCCCTTTCCTTTCAGACATCACCTGCTATAGGTCCCCGACACCCAGGGCTTCTGAAACCCTGGAACCGGGGAAACACTGAAAAACATGGGTCTTCCCTGAACTCCGCAGTAACTTCCCCTCGCCAATGTAACTCCTTGGCAGAATTTGTCAAATAGTGACACTCAAGCGCCTTGGACCCTGATTTCATGAGCGGTCTCGGCCATGGTCCTGATGAGCAGGAAGCTGGACGTGGCGCCGGGATCCTGATGTCCGATGCTTCGTTCTCCGAGGTAGCTTGCTCGCCCTTTTCTCGCCTGAATGGGAATGGTCCCCTTCATGCCGGTTTCGGCCGCTATCGACGCTTTTTCCAGAGCCTCTGCTGTCTTCGCTCCAGCTGCCAGTGCTTCTTTAAGCGCCACTATTGCCGGGGTCAACGCATCTACCATCGTCTTATCGCCCAAGGTCGCTTTGCCGCGCATCAAGACGCCTTTCAGCGCTGCTTCACCAGCGACAAGAAGGTCTCCAGGTTCAAGCTCCTGCTTTCCCGCAAGCGCTGCTCCTGCTTGCAGGAAAGCCGTCCCATACAGTGGTCCGCTCGCTCCGCCAACCGTTGTTATAAGAGTCATTCCACACGTCTTGAGGATATCGCCTATGTCTTTGTCAACAAGCTCCGGCAGTTTCTTTGCAATAGCCTGAAAACCACGGTCCATATTGGTACCGTGATCCGCATCTCCTATCGCGGAATCCAGCTCAGTCAGATACTCTTTGTTTTCGTGTATGACATCGCTCATCCTTTTCAGGCACTTCAGAACATCGCCTACGGTAGCGGGCATATTCAGCTCCTTCCTCATATCACCAATATTGGGCGAACGCCGCTTGTCGCCTCTCAACGCATTGCGCTTCGGCCGACGAGCAGACGGCGTTCGCATCGACGCCTGTTTCTGCTAGCTTCTGCTCAGATTCCCCAGCGCAGGCCAGGAGTCTTGACGGGCGCATCCCACAGCTCGATCATTTCCTGGTCAGCCCGGACAAGGGTGATAGAACAGCCCTGCATCTCGAGCGACGTGATATAGGATCCGATCAGATTACGAGCGATCTTCAAGCCCTTCTTCTCGCAAACCTCATTTAGTTTACGATAGATGATCTGAAGCTCGATGTTCGGCGTACCGCCCATGCCGTTCACAAAGGCGATGACCTGGTCACCTTGTTTGAAAGCTTTGTTGACAAGAGTCACATCGACCCAGTCGCCTTTCTTCTCGTCCCATTCATGGACCGTCCGCGAGTAGTCGCCGTCTTCGATGATGGAAAGAGCCATCATCTCGGTGAGCTCGTCGGCGGACTTGATCTTCATTCTGGTTCGACCAGGTTCGCCATGGATGCCGATACCCATTTCGATTTCGTCGTCACCGAGAACAAAAGTCGGCTTTCCAGCGGCCGGGACCGTGCAAGAGGTAAGTGCCAGGCCCATGCTGCGCCCACTGGCGTTTACCCTGCGGCAAAGATCAGCGACCTTGGTGAGATCGTATCCCTTTTCCGCACCCGCGCCGGTAATCTTTTCCGCTATGACGGTCGTGCCGACTCCGCGTCGTCCGGCGGTCCAGAGGCTGTCCTTGACAGCAACATCGTCGTCGATCAGGATATTCTGCACTTTCATGTCTTCTGAGCGAGCCAGATCGGCTGCCATTTCAAAATTCATCACATCGCCGGTGTAATTCTTGACGATGTACAGAATGCCCGCTCCGCCGTTCACCTTTTTGGCAGCTTCGAGCATCTGGTCAGGTGTCGGGGAAGTGAAGATTTCACCGGCACAGGCGGCGTCAAGCATGCCTTTGCCAACAAAGCCTCCATGCATCGGCTCATGGCCGCTGCCGCCACCAGAAATGAGCGCCACCTTGCCTTGTACGGGCGCATCGGCGCGGTAAATGAACTTCGGCTCAAGACTGACCTTCACCATACTGGGATAGGCAAGTGCCATCCCTTCGAGTTCTTCTTTTACAATATCTTCGGGCTTGTTAATCAACTTCTTCATGCTTCATCTCCTGTCAGCTCAGATCCACTCTCAGCCCGTCAGTTCTTCTCGGGGAGATTTGGAGTGATGAACGCATCATACGTGAAGACACCCACGAGGCCGCCGACCAAAGGCATAAGAACAGGCGCAAGAAGCCAGTAGATGCCATCAAAGAGACCCTTCGTTCCGGCAAGGGCACCGAAGATACGGGGGCCAAGGTCACGAGCTGGGTTGATAGAATAGCCGCTCGGTCCACCGAGAGAGAGGCCAACGGCAAGAACGGCACCACCAACGATCAAGACGCCGAGGTTATCTTTCAGACCCATGTTCTTGGCGTCACCAGATGCAAGAATACCCCAGAGCAGGACTGCGGTCCCGAAGATTTCGGCAATGCAGGCAACGAGTAAGGTGTAGGGGCCGGCTGCTGTAGCAGTTCCAGCTCCCCAGAACGTCTGACCAAAGACTGAACCGGGCCCGGTGGACCATACGTTGGGCATGCCGGCAGCTTTAAGGCCATCAAGGTAGACAAGGTAGACGCCGAGAGCGCCAAGGAAGGCGCCGACCATCTGGGCGATCCAATATGGAACGACCTTTGCCCATGCAAAGCCACGTTTTGCGGCCATGGCAAGGGTAACAGCCGGGTTCAGATGCGCGCCGGAAACGCCACCAGAGACGTACACGGCGATGATGACAGCCATTGCCCAACCGATCGTAATGGTATTCCAGTTATAGCCACCAGCAGCAAGGCGGGGGGCGAGACCAACGTTGGCGACTACGCCGTCGCCGAGCAGGATCAGGATAAAGGTTCCAAATACTTCACCGATTAACTCTCCAAACAGACCGTGCTTCTTCATTCTGTTGTCTCCTTTACGTGCAGGGACAATACGACTTGCAGAAACCCAATCACCAAAGGTTCTTGAGATACGACCTATTTGTCAACAACGCCGATCTCCCGTTCACCCCCTTTCCTTTCAGACATCACCTGCTATAGGTCCCCGACACCCAGGGCTTCTGAAACCCTGGAACCGGGGAAACACTGATGTACAGAAGCCTGTAGCCATCGTCCGCCACACTCCCCATTGTCGACACGATAACACATTCGTCAAATTCTACAAGCATTGCTTTTAGTGGAATGTCAAACGATAGTATTCCCGCTCCTATTGCAAGCCCAGTCGCTCCTTTGCCAAGATCCTTACCGCTGCTGCGCTTTCCAGTTCCAGGCTTTCCCTGGCGAAGTCGCGCAGCCGGGCGATGTCCAGAGTGCGCGCAAGACTCTTTGCTGCGGGTATCGATCCAGGAGCCATGCTCAGCTCTTTGACACCGAGGCCGAGCAATATCGGAATTGCCACGGGGTCGCCAGCCAGTTCTCCGCAAACACCGACCCATTTGCCCGCTTCGTCGGCGGCGCGTATGGTCCGGTCTATCAACCGGAGGACCGCCGGATGCAGAGCATCCTGCAAGTAAGCTACATCGGCATTTCCGCGCTCTGCGGCCATCGTGTATTGCGTCAGATCATTTGTGCCAATGCTGAAGAAATCCACCTCGCGGGCGAATACTGGTGCAAGAAGAGCCGCCGAGGGTATTTCCACCATAATTCCAACGTCGACTTTCGGCGCGGTCAGAATTCCACGTCGCAGTACTTCTTCCCGGGCCTCTTCCAAAAGAGAGAGCGCGCGACGCAGTTCTACAATGTCTGCAACCATAGGGAACATGATCTTGATGTTGTGACCTGCTGATACTCGAAGGATTGCCCTCAACTGAGCCTTGAAAAAGTCCGGCTTGTCGAGACAGAGACGAAGTGCGCGCTTTCCCAGAAAAGGATTCTGTTCTTCCTTTTGCGGCAGATAGGCCAGTGGTTTGTCGCCGCCCACATCCAGGGTCCTGACGACAAGCGGACGACCTTCCATTACTTCAGCAATTTCCTGATAGGCTGCAAACTGCTCTTCTTCTTCTGGCATGTCACGGCGGCCCAGAAAGAGAAATTCCGATCGTAGAAGCCCGACGCCGTCAGCTCCAGAATCCAACGCCGTCCGCGCGTCCTTTGCAGAACCGATATTCGCCACGATCTCCACCGCAATGCCGTCTTTGCTGACGGCAGGAGCCCGGCTTGTCTGCCGGGCCAGGGCCTGCAGGTTACGCCACTCCACGATCTTTTCCTGGTATACGCTGGAAATCTTGACGGACGGAGCAATCCAGACCTGTCCTGTCGATCCATCCACCACGAGCGGAGTCCCCTCGGCAATTTCGCCAAGGTCCTCGCCACAACCGAGAACTGCGGGGATGCCCAGCGTCCGCGCAAGTATTGCGCTGTGCGATGTGGGGCCGCCCATTTCGGTGCAGACACCGAGTACCATTGCGCGGTCGAGCCGCGCCGTATCAGAGGGCGACAGATCCGCCGCAATCAGAATTCCGGGGGACGGTATCTTCAGAGCGGCCGGTCTTCCGTTCAACTGGATGAGCACCTGCCGGCCGATATCCGCCACGTCGGCGGCACGAGCGCGCATGTAGTCGTCTTCGATTTTCCGATACTCGACAAGCGCGCCTTGAATTGCTTCGCTCCAAGCCCATTCAGCGTTCCTGTGTCCGTCAAGAATGGCAAGCCGAACCTTTTCCAAGAGATCGGGATCATTCAAGAACATGACGTGGGCATCAAAAATCGCTGCATCGTACTCTGTCGCAGATGTCGATATCTGTCGGCGCAATTGCTGGGTCGAAGCACGCACGGCTTCCAGGGCCTTCAACAAACGTTTCCATTCTGCCTCGGGGTCATCGATCGTGCGTTGTTTGATTTCCGGTTCGGCCAATTTCAAAACGATTGCCGGACCTGCCGCGTAGCCTGGCGAAGCGGGAATGCCAATGAGGCCGCCATCAAACCTCTTGCTGCTGCATTCGGTGCTTGCCGTGGACACTGTTGCTTCTTCGGCTTCGCCAAAGTCATTTTCGGCTGCCTTATTCAGTGCATCGATCGCCGCGGATGCGTCCGGTCCTTCAGCCCACACATGAATCGTCTCGCCACGCCGCAGACCCATGCTGGCAACGGCATTAATGCTCTTTGCATTGGATCGCTGTGTTTCATTGTCCGTTCGAGAAAGTTGTATTTTCGATGCAAAGCGTCCAGCTGTTTGCACAAAGGTCGCCGCAGGTCGTGCATGAAGGCCGAGCCTATTCCGTATTTCAATGACCGCATCAACGGTGGAACCTGATACAGCCTCTGAGCTCGCCTGTGGCTGGGCTACGTTGCTCTCCTCGGACGCCGAGAGCTGAGCGGTCTTGTTGCCAAGAGAACCGATTGCTTCTGCCCTTACCTGCTCCAGATTTCCACCAAGGCTCGCCTGCACGGCCGCAGAAACCGCGCCTTCAACGATGGGCGCCGAACTCAACATGAATTTGGCCTTCTTGTCGGGTGGCAGGAACTCAAGGGCCATCTCTGCACTCAAAACCGCGCTGCCCATATCCATCAGCACGAGCACGCCATCATCACTGTACGCTTCTTCCATCGCCTTAGCTATCTCCTCGGCGTTGGTCCCAAGGGGAGAGTTCTCGTCGCCGGTGCCGGCGGCTGTCGCGATAATCAGTGGAGATTGCTGCGTCATGAGCCGCGCAAGTTCGGCAGCTCCACGCGCAAGAGAAGGACTGTGGGAGACAAGAACCAAGTTAACCATGGCTTCACCTCTGGTCAAGTCAATTGAATGCAACACGTGTACTGTTCCGACTATAACGAACATGACGTGAATGTCCAATTTCGCGTCAGGCAAAACCCAATACGGCAGCTGTGCATACGTTGCCCTGCTTGCATGTGTGTCAACTCACGCAAGAATAGTGCACGCCAAGCTCTGGCCCGTCCAGCTCGTCACAACGAGGAGCTCCTATTTTTCTCATGAGTTTACGGGGCCAGTTGACGTATATTTCGGATTGGCCGAGGCGCTTTCTTGACTTTCTGCCGCAATACCTTGATAGTATAGATTCATGATGCAGTTGGAAACACCCGGAGGTGAAATCATCAGACGCATAGCGGTGCTCGAGGACGACGATGACATCCGGGAGCTCATTGGCTTGTACCTGAAGAGAGACTCCATGGAGCCGGTCCTGTTCGCGTCCCCGGTCACGTTCCTTGCGTGGCTCGATATCCAGAAGATTCCTCCGAACCTGTTGATCCTCGACCTCATGATGCCGGAGCTTTCTGGTGCCGACGTCATCAAAGCAGTGCGCAAGCGCCCGTCGTGCGACAACATGCCCATCGTCGTCTGCAGCGCCAAGGCGGCCGAGAGCGATGTCATCCTCACACTGGGATTGGGCGCAGACACATATGTCCGCAAACCGTTCAACCCCCACGAACTCGTCGCCCAGGTGGGCGCGATGCTTCGCCGCGCGCAGGCGGGTACCACCACGTCCCAGCAGAGGGCAATGACCGCGGGGCCGATCTCTGTCGACTCTGCACGCAAAACCGCCAGCGTTGGTGGAAAGCCGATCGACCTGACGCCGGCAGAGTACCACATCTTGACAATGCTGGTCGAGCGAAAGGGCTCCGTCGTCTCGCGAGAGGACCTGCTGCGGGCCACCGGTGAGACCGACGCCGTAGAACGCGTCATCGATGTACACATCACCAGCATCCGCCGCAAACTCAGCTACGCGGCACATCTGCTGCGCACATCACGCAGTTTCGGGTACTACATCGAGGAGGACGCGTGATTCGGACTCGGCCGTACGCCCTCCGCGTGTTTAGTGCCGTCTTTGTCGTCGCCAGCCTCGTGCTTGCGACCGCACTGGTGGTCGAGGTCGCGTCCGTCCATTATCAGGCAAACGTGGGTGAGACCAGCCGCCTCGGGGCTTCCGCACTGCTATTGTCCGACAGGTACGTCGCGGCGCTCTATGCCGGCAGCCCTGCTGCCCTCCTCGTCCGCGGGGATCTTCCCGCCGGACTTCGCCTGACCATCCTGGATGCCGGGGGTTCGGCCGTCGCCGATTCGAAATTCGATCCAGGCTCGATCACCAACCGCATCGGCGATCCCGAAGTGAAACAGGCCAGCGCAGTCGGCGTGGGCGTTGCCGTGTCCTATCGCATCGAATCGGGACAGCGTGAACGCACCGTCTGCGTCGCGATCAGGGACACGGGCTCGCTCATCGGCTTTGCCGTGGCAAGTTCGCCGGTCGGTCTGACTTGGCAGTCCGCATCCGGGACGTTCTCCTGGGCTCTGCCTCTTCTGCTTGTCGTCAGCGCACTGTGGCTCCTGCTGGCTGTCATTCTTGTGCGCATGGCGACAAGACCGATATCGGACCTCGCCGATGCTCTGGAACGTCGTTCAGTGCAGAGCCTGGCAGGCCTTGCAATGCGAGCCGATGTCACCGAACTCGGACGAGCGCAGAGAGCAAGCTATGCGCTGCTGCGGGAGAGTGAGATGCTCATCGAGCGGGAACACTTACAATCCTCGGCACTCTCTGCCGTCCTGGACGCTGTTCCGCAGGCGATTGTCATTCTTGACAGCACCGGCGCCGTTCTCTCGGCCAACACGCAGTTCGACCAGTTTGTCGGTGCAGATGCGCTGCCAGTCGTGGGACGTCACATTGCAGAACTCATCACGCTCCCCGGCTGCCTTGCGGCCATCGATCGCTGCGCCAGCGAGCACCAGTCACAGACAGTCGTCGCCGAGGATCACGGTCGGTACTACTCCTGCAGTGTCCACGAACTGGATGAGAAGGCATTTCGCGAACGGCGTGCGCTGGTCGTCCTCGAAGACATCACCGACGCCATGGCGTTGCCGCGCATCAAGGCCGATTTCGTCACGAACGCTTCCCACGAGCTCAAGACACCCCTGACCGCCATCCGGGGATATCTCGAACTGCTGCGGGAAGAGCCGGGCAACGCTCACTACCTCGACATCGTGCAGCGCAACGTCGACCGTCTCATCGCTCTTTCGTCGGACATCTCGCTTCTCTCCCGCCTCGAGAACAAGGCACCGGAGATCGAGCTTGTGGACGTCAGCAAGCTGCAGCACGACTTGACAGAGCTGTTCGACAAACAGGGGCGCGAGACTGGTGTCGCTCTGAGGTTTTCGGTTGACAGCGAGGGGCGGTTCCTGTACGGTGACCGTCTGATGCTGCTGCAGATGTTCATCAACCTGATCGAGAACTCCTATCGCTTCACTCAGGCTGGAGCGATAACCGTATCCGCCACTGCAGATGTTTCTCATATCATCCTCAGTGTTTCAGATACCGGTCAGGGCATTCCTGCCAAGGATTTGCCACGCATCTTTGAGCGCTTCTATTCCCGTGCCAGCGACCACGGACGTCCCGGCACCGGCCTCGGCCTCGCCATCGTCAAGCGCATCGTCCTTGCTCACAACGGGACGATCGACGTCGAGAGCACTGTCAACAAGGGGACAACCTTCGTCATTCATATTCCCAAGAACCTGGGACCTCGCAGACCTGCTGCGACATCTGGACAACCATCCGACACGAAGAGGGAGGATCTATGAGACGCATAAAGCGTATTGCCGCATCCGTGCTGATTTGCAGTCTGTTGATCGGGACAGTCGGTTGCAGGACTGCTCCGGGGGCTCCAGTCAAAGACCTCGCCGTCGCTGGATCCACGTTTGCCGAGCCCCTGTATGTCAAGCAGCTCGACGCGTGGTACCAGAAGACACAGGTGAAAGCTGTCTACGGAGCACTGAGCTCGTCCGGGGCCCTGCGCGCTTTGCAGGACCGAACGATCGACGTGGGGGCCACCGACCTCCTCCTGGACGCCGAGGACCAGGCTCGTCTGCCGGCATCTGTCCTTCAGATTCCGACCTGCCTTGGGGCCGTTGCGATCTGCGTCAACCTGCCGGGTAACCCTGCTCTGCGCATGGACGGGCCGCTCGTCTCGGCCATCTTCCGTGGCATCGTCAAGACATGGAACGACGCCCGCATCGCAGCGCTCAACCCTCTCGTCAAGCTTCCGGACACTCCCGTCGTCGTCCTCCACCGCGCAGACGGCTCGGGCACCACAGGCATCTTCACGACCTACCTGGCTGCCGCCGACCAGACCTGGAACGACAAGGTCGGGGCCGGGCAACTCGTCGCGTGGCCGGCCGGCGTCGGCGTGAAAGGTAATGCGAGCATGGCGGCCATGGTGCGGCAGACCATAGGTGCCATCGGCTACATGGAATATACGTTCGCCGTGCAGTCCAGCCTCAACTCCGTCGCTCTTCGCAACCGCTCGGGTGCGTTCGTCATTCCCAGCATCTCCTCAATGCAGGCCGCAGTCCCTCCCGATGTGACCGCTGACCTTCAGGGAACGCTCCTGAATCGACCGGGCGCCACGTCCTATCCGATCGTCAGCTTCACGTGGCTCGTGTTCTACAGGGACCAGGCCTATGACGGCCGGTCGCGAGAGAGGGCTGTGGCCATCTACAACCTGGTCTCGTGGCTTCTTGGCGACGGGCAGTCCCTTGCCCTGCCACTGCAGTATGGCGGCCTGCCCGAAGGCGTCCGAAAAGCAGCCATCGCCCTTCTCAAACAACTCTCGTGGCAGGGAAAGCCGGTGAAATAGCCATAGAGACCAGCATGGGAGCCTGGGATGGTGCGCTACAGTCTTAACGCAATCTTAGCAACTGCTATACCACCTCTTAACCTGACAACGTATGCTGTAGATACAGGTCGTCTTCCCAATGGCGAGACCTGAAAAACTACGGAGGTCTGGATGAAGAACAGGCAGCACATTTCGATACTGTTGACAATACTGCTGATCGTCGCCCTTGTGGCTTCCGGCTGCAGTCCTAAGGGAGGTTCCACGGCCGTCAAGGAATTGTCCGGGGCCGGCGCAACGTTCCCATATCCCCTCTACTCCAAGATGTTCGACACATATGCCAACGCCACCGGCGTCCGCGTCAACTACAACAGCATCGGCTCAGGTGGTGGCATCAAGGCTCTCACTGACAAGACCGTCGACTTTGGCGCCTCCGATGCGTTCCTCACTGATCAGGAGGAAGCGGCCATGGGCGC
>Ga0209539_1001391_pt1 | contig 13122 bp, 11 predicted proteins | sample BarGraNGADG00312_2_FD_184499 | JGI IMG/M metagenome (GOLD analysis project Ga0209539, IMG submission 184499) | Arctic peat soil microbial communities from Barrow, Alaska - Barrow Graham LP Ref core NGADG0011-312 (SPAdes) (version 2) | ecosystem: Environmental > Terrestrial > Soil > Wetlands >... | reverse complement strand
GTCTGGAGACGTCCTCGCCCGAAGCGTCGGCGCGGTCGTCGAGACACTGCGGAGCGCCAGGCGGCCGCTCTTCATCGGCGGGAACGGCATCCACCTCGCCGGGGCCGAGGGCCTGCTCGCGGAGCTGCTCGACATGGCCCCCGTCCCGGTGGTTCTTCCAGACTCGGCCAAGGATCTCGTGGCGGAGGACCACCCGCGCAACATGGGCATCTTCGGAACCGCAGGACAGAGGCGCGCCAACTTCGCCGTCCAGAACAGCGATTGCCTGCTTGCACTCGGAGCAGGCCTCTGCAGCAAGAAGACCGGCTTCAACGTCAGTGGCTTCGCGCCCAAAGCCACCAAGCTGATCGTCGACATAGACGAGAGTCAGCTGGACTACCAAGTCATCAAGCCCGACCTTGCCATCCAGGCAGACGCCGGCGTCTTTCTGCGCCTCCTCATCAAGCAGCTGCGAGAGCCGCCGCTCGAGCCTCAATGGCCCTGGCTCGACGCCTGCGACGGATGGAGGCGCCGGTATCCCCTGCTCCTCGACGAGTACTTCGCGGACCGCCATCACGTCAACAGCTACGTCTTCATGGATCGGCTGTCAGACCTGCTCAGCTGCAACGACGTACTTGTTGCCGGCAACGGTCTGGACACCGTCAGCTACATCCAGGTGTTCAGGACGAAGCGGAACCAGCGTACGATGACCAGTGCCAACTGGGGAGCCATGGGATGGGACCTGCCGCTCGCTGTGGGCGCCTGCATTGGCAGCGGGCGACGGAGGACCATCTGCGTGACCGGAGACGGCAGCATCCAGCTGAACATCCAGGAACTGATGACGATCAGCCACTACGACCTGCCAATCAAGGTCTTCGTGTTCAACAACGCGGGCTTCGGGAGCATCCGCGCCACCCAGCGCAACCTCTTCGCGGGCCGTCTCGTCGCCTCCGACCCGGCTACGGGCGTGGACGACCCGGACTTCGAGAAGGCGGCGGCGACGTTCGGCCTCCCCTACGATCACATCGCTGACAACGAGGATGTCGCTGACGGCATCCGTCGCGTACTCGCCCTGGATGGTCCCGCGCTCTGCGAGGTCAACATCTCCCCCGATCAGGAGATCACGCCCAAGGCGTCGGCCTTCCGCAGAGAAGACGGGACGCTGGAGTCGCGCCCCCTGGAGGACATGTCCCCCTTCCTGCCTCGCGAGGAGGTCTGGGAGAACATGCACCTCTTCGACGACGAAACCGAGGACTAGCCCGATGAGAGCGCTCATCGTCGGTCTCGGAAGCATCGGCCAGCGGCACCTCGCGAATCTGCGGCAGATCGAGCCGGACGCATGGATCACGATCTGGCACCAGCACACGCAGCAGGAAGCGACCCCCGACGTTCCACTGGGCGCGGATGCGGTCGTGTACAGCCTGGACGAGGCGCTGGCCGAGTCGCCGCAGATCGCCATCATCGCCTCGCCGGCGCCGCTCCACGTGGATGCCGCCCTCGCCCTCGCAGATCGGGGCATCCATCTGTTCGTGGAGAAGCCGCTGTCGCACAGCCTCGAGGGGATAGACGCCCTCACCGACCTCTGTCACGCGAGGTCTGTCGCGCTCATGGTCGGCTATCATCTCCGCTTCTGCCGCTCCCTGCAGATCGCCAGGGATGCTCTTCGCGAGGGGAGGATCGGCCGGGTGGTCTCGTTGCGAGCCGAGGCCGGTCAGTACCTTCCAGAGTGGCGTCCGGAGAGTGACTATCGGCATGGTGTCAGTGCTCGCCAAGATCTCGGTGGCGGTGTCCTGCTGGAACTGAGCCACGAGCTCGACTACGTCCGCTGGCTCGCCGGCGACGTCCGTTCGGTCCAGGCACAGGTCGGGCACTTGAGCGATCTCGACGTCGACGTAGAAGACGTCGCCGAGCTGCTTCTTCGCTTCTCCAGCGGCGCCGTCGGCAGCGTGCATCTCGACATGGTGCAGCGCCCGATGTCGCGCTGCTGCAAAGTCATCGGCACTGCGGGCTCCTTGACGTGGGACGGGATCAGTCACACTGTAAGGGTCTTCTCCACCAGAGACGTCGAGTGGACGGACGTGCATGCACCGGCGGCCGTGGACAGAAACGCCGCGTTCATCTCCGAACTGCAGCACTTCCTCGACTGTGTGAGGACAGGCGCGGCGCCGCTGGTCGGCGGCGAGGATGGCAGGCTCGCGCTCGAACTCGCCCTTGCGGCGAAGAGTGCGTCGGCCTCCGGGCGGGCCGTGCATATCAGGCGACAGACGGATGTCACATGACGGACATGAGATCGCTCAGACAGCTCACGGACTTGTCGGGACGGGTGGCACTGGTCACAGGCGGCGCAGGCCACATCGGTCGAGCACTTGCGGAGGCCCTTGCGGAGCTCGGGGCAGGCGTATGCATCCTGGACCTCGACGCCGAGGTCTGCGATACGGTCGCCAGACAGATCGCCAGCGACTACGGCGTGCCTGTCCTGCCGTTGGCAGTCGATCTGGCGAACGAGGCTCAGGTCCGGGCGGCGCCGGCTCCCGTTCTCGCCGAACTCGGACGACTCGATGTCCTTGTGAACTGCGCCGCCCTTGTCAACAGTGCAGGCCTCACAGGCTGGACCGTGCCGTTCGACCGGCAGAGCGCCGACGCATGGAGGCTCGCTCTCGAGGTCAACCTGACAGCTCCGTTCCTGCTCTCGCAGGCGTGTGCTCGTGCGCTCGAGGCGTCAGGCCACGGCGCCATCGTCAACATAGGATCGCTCTATGGAATCGCCGGCCCAGACATGCGCCTCTACGAAGGCACGCCCATGGGCAATGCCGCCGCTTACGCCGCGAGCAAGGGTGGTCTGCTGCAACTGACTCGCTGGCTGGCTACCGTGCTGGCGCCTCATGTGAGAGTCAATGCCGTCACCCCGGGCGGGCTTTGGCGAGATCAGCCCGAGGCCTTCTGCCGGAGATACGTGGACCGTACACCGCTCTCGCGCATGGGATCGGAAGAGGACATGAAGGGGGCGGTGGCCTACCTTGCCTCGGATCTGTCCGCGTACGTGACCGGCCACAACCTCGTCGTGGATGGTGGTTTCACCGCATGGTAGACAGTCGCGACGGCCGCGTAGCCGAACTGTTCGTCCACCTCGATACCCCTATCCGGGAAGTCATCAAGGTCATCGACCGCAGCGGCCGGATCAGCCTTGCCCTGGTGGTGGATGACGCCGGGCGCCTCGAGGCGACGATCACAGACGGCGACGTCCGTCGCGCAATCATGGCCGGGCTCAGCCTCGAGGCGACCGTCGCCGCGATGATGCCCATCAAGGCCAAGCTGCCCAACCCGGACCGGGTCACCGCCCCATTCGGGACCGGAGACGCCGCCCTTCTGCTGCTCTTGCAAGAGCGGCACGTGCGCCAGATTCCCCTGGTGGACGCTGACGGCCGCGTGGTCAGCGTCGCGCTGCTCGCCGACCTGCTTCCGCACGGGCAGCAGCAGATGCACGCTGTGATCATGGCCGGCGGTCTCGGCACCCGGCTGAGGCCCCTCACCGACGACCTGCCCAAACCGATGCTGCCGGTCGGCGGCAGACCGCTGATGGAACGCATAGTGAGCCAACTCCGGCGTGCGGGCATCCACCAGATCATCGTTACCACGCACTACAAGCCCGAGAAGATCGTCGACCACTTCGGTGACGGTCGGGACTTCGACGTTCACTTGGAGTACGTCCACGAGGATGAGCCGCTCGGCACCGGCGGTGCGCTGGGGCTCATCCCGGCGCCCACGGAGCCCCTCCTCGTCGTCAACGGCGACGTCCTAACCAACGTCGACTTCGAGGCGATGCTCGACTACCACCGGGAGCAGAAGGCCGACATGACGGTCGGGGTGCGCCACTACGCCTTCCAGGTACCGTACGGCGTCGTGGAGTGTGACGGCTCCCGCGTGCTCGGGGTGAGCGAGAAGCCGCAGCTGAGCTTTTTCGTCAACGCCGGCATCTACCTCCTCGAGCCTGCGGTCTGCACTCACGCGGGCTGCGGTGTGGCGATGCACATGACCGACCTGATCCAGCAGCTCATCGACGCTGGACTCAGCGTGGTCAGCTTCCCCGTACTCGAGTACTGGACGGACATCGGTCAACACGCCGATTACCTCAGGGCGCAGTCGGACGCGGAGGATCCCGCGAGCGACCAGACGAAGTGAACGCGGACCATCGCAAGGCGGGAGGGTCACGTTGGCAGACATGAGGATCGCAAACCGGGCGATCGGGCCCGATCACCCTCCCCTGGTGATCGCGGAGGTCGGCATCAATCACGAGGGTCAATTGCGCAAGGCCCTCCGCATGGTGGATGACGCGCTGAAGGCGGGCTGCGAATGCGTGAAGTTCCAGTCCCACGTGGTAGACGACGAGATGATCCCCAATGACGTCGTCCCGGCCAACGCGGACGAGAGCATCTGGGACATCATGGCCCGGTGCTCGCTCACGGAGGAGGAGGAGCGGCGGCTCAAGGAGTACGTGGAGGACAGGGGCATGATCTTCCTGTGCACGCCGTTCTCCAGAGCTGCTGCGGAACGCCTCGAGACCATGGCCGTGAGCGCCTACAAGATCGGCTCCGGCGAATGCAACAACTACCCCCTGGTCCGCCACATCGCCTCGTGCGGAAAGCCGATCATCCTCAGCACGGGCATGAACGACATCTCATCGATAGCGCCGGCAGTCGACATCCTGCGGAAAGCCGGTGTGCCCTTCGCCCTCATGCATTGCACCTCGATGTATCCCACCCCCTATCGCAAAGTGCGTCTCGGGGCCATGGCGTCACTACGAGAGTCGTTCCCCGACGCCGTCGTGGGCCTGAGCGATCATTCGCTCGGCAACTTCACCTGCTTCGCCGCCGTGGCACTGGGCGCACGCCTCCTTGAGAAGCACTTCACGTCCGACAAGACGTGGCCCGGTCCAGATGTACCACTGTCGATAGACGCTGGCGAGCTTGCCGATCTGGTGACGGGCGCCAAGGCCGTCTACGAGGCACTTGGGGGTGTCAAGGACATCCTCCCCGAAGAACGGCCGACCATCGACTTCGCCTATGCGTGTGTCGTCACGATCCAGCGCATCGAGGCCGGCCAGACGCTGACTCCCGAGAACATCTGGGTCAAACGGCCGGGGACCGGAGAGATCCCGGCCGCAAGGTTCGACGACGTCCTCGGGAGAACTGCACTTCGCGCTCTTGGCAAGGACGTCCAGCTGCGCTGGGGCGACCTTGCCTGAGAAGGCCACCGGACGATCCAGCAGCTTGTCCGGCGCCACTGCGATCGTCACCGGCGCAGCCGGCTTCCTCGGAAAGACCCTCGTCCAGAAGCTCATCAAAGCCGGAGCCCGAGTGGTCGGCATCGACCGCCTCCCAGACGACAGCGGATCCTTGGCGGCAGGTGCCTATCACTGCGTAGATGCACTCGACTTCGAGGGTCTGGTGAACGCGCTACAGCAGCATTGCGGTGGAGCAGAGGACGCAGCTTTGGTCTTCCACCTCACGGGCCGGGCGAACGTCGGGGCCTGCGCTGCCGACCCTCGCGACGCGTTCCTCCTCAACGTCGCCGGCACCGCCAATGTCCTGGAGGCCTGCCGCCGGACGGGCATTAGACGGCTCGTCTTCCCGTCCTCGGCGCTCGTGTACGACACGCCCGCTGCGACGACCATCGATGAGGGGGCTCCCGTCAAGCCACGCTCCATCTACGCGGCCACGAAGCTCGCTGCCGAGTCGATGCTCAGCGGGTACGCCTCTGCATATGACTTCTGCTGCACGGTCGCGCGCCTTGGAAACGTCTATGGCGAGGGGGCTACGGAAGAGTCGATCGTCGCCATCGTCCTCCGCCAGGTCGCCGCCGGTGGACCCATTGCGGTCAGGAGCCTCGCACCGGTGCGCGACTTCGTCTTCCGCGACGACGTAGCCGAGGGTCTCATCGCGCTGGCTCTTGTCGATGACGATCCGGGCTTCACCGTGTTCAATCTGGCCAGCGGCGTCCCGACCGCGATACGCGACCTGGTAGTGACCGCGTGCCGCGTGGCAGACCTCGATACGGAAGTCGTCGAGCGGGCGCCGGGACCCGACGATCTTCGCGACCGGATAGTATTGTCCGTCAACCGCATGGCTGATCGCGCGCAGTGGCGTCCGGCTTGGTCGCTGGAGGATGGGCTGTCGGCCATGCTGTCGGGGATGAAGGAGTAGAACGTGGCCAAGAGGAGTATCGCCGTCTTCACGGGGAACCGGGCGGAATACGGCCTGCAGTACCCTATCCTGAGAGCCATCGCCGAGGACCCTCGTCTGGACTACTACATCCTCGCCGGTGGAGCCCATCTGCAGCAGGACTTCGGCAAGACCCTGGCGGAGATCGAGGCCGACGGCTTCGCCGTCTACCGCCAGGTCGAGATGCGCATGGAGTCTGACAGCCTCTACTCCACTGCCCAGGCCATCGGCAGCGGCATCTTGAGCCTATCCACGATCCTCGATGAGCTCAGACCGGACTTCCTCGTCGTGTATGCCGATCGGTACGAGGCCCTTGCCGCCATGATCACAAGCACGCAGATGAGCCTTCCCACAGCGCATATCGAGGGCGGCGACTACACCGAGGGCGGCGCCCTGGACGATTCCGTGCGTCACGCCATGACGAAGCTCGCCCATCTGCACTTCGCGACCAACGAGCAGGCCGCGAACCGAATCGTACGCCTCGGTGAAGAGCCCTGGCGCGTTTTCACGATCGGCCAGCCGTCGCTGGACCTCATCGTGGCCGGCGAGTTCGCCCCTCCGCACGAGGTGGCGGAGGCCCTGGGTCTCGACCTTGCGCGGCCGGTCGTGCTCTTCTGCCAGCACTCGGTCACCACTGAGGCCGATCTGACCGTTCAGCAGGTGGAGCCGTCCCTTGAGGCGCTTCACAAGCTCGCCCGTGACGGTTGTCAGGTCGTCATCACCTATCCCAACAACGACGCGGGCGGGCGGCGCATCATTGCAACGATTGAGGAACTGCGTGGAGTGCGCGACATTCAGATCCATCAAAGCCTCGGACGCTATCGCTTCCACGGCCTGTTGAACGCGATGGGTCGCGTGGGCCGCGGGGCTTTCGTCGGCAACTCCTCCGCGGGCATCAAAGAGACGCCTGCGCTCGGCTGCCCAGCCGTGAACATTGGCACCAGGCAGCGCGGCCGCCTGCGCGCCGACAACGTCATCGACGTTTCCTACGACGCGCATGAGATCGTCGCGGCCATTCGGCGCTGCATCGAGGACGAGCCCTTCAGGTTTCAGTGTCGCACATGCCACAACCCATACGGAGCCGGCGACGCCGGTCCCCGCATCGCGGAGGTCCTGGCCACCATACCGATCGATGCCCGCCTCCTTCAGAAGAAGATGACCTACTGACGGAAGAAGAGCTGATGGACTGGAGCAAGAAGAGAGTGCTAGTCACGGGTGCTGGCGGATTCATCGGCAGCCACCTCACCGAGCGGCTGGTCGAGGCCGGCGCAAACGTGACGGCTTTCGTCCACTACAACGCCCTCGGGACGTGGGGCTGGCTCGAGGAATCGCCGGCCGCGGAGCACGCTGAAGTCGTCGCCGGAGACATCGCGGACCGGGACAGCGTGAGGAAAGCCATGAAGGGCGTGGACATCGTCCTCCACCTGGCGGCTCTCATCGCCATCCCGTATTCGTACGAAGTCCCTGCGGCCTATGTACAGGCCAACACACTCGGGACGCTCAACGTCCTCCAGTGCGCCCGTGACCAGAACGTCGAGCGCATCGTCCACACCTCGACGAGCGAAGTCTACGGCAGCGCCCGCTACGTGCCTATCGATGAAGAGCATCCGCTCCAGGGACAGTCGCCGTACTCCGCCAGCAAGATCGGCGCCGACAAGATGGCAGAAGCGTTCCACCTTTCCTTCGGCCTGCCCGTTGTCACCCTGCGTCCTTTCAACACCTTCGGGCCGCGCCAATCGGCCCGGGCTGTCATCCCGACCATCGTCTCTCAGTGTCTTGCCGGCAAGACGGTCCGCCTGGGCAGCCTTCACCCCACAAGAGACCTGAACTTCGTGGCGAACACGGTGGAAGGCTATCTGCTGGCTGCCGTGGCCCCCGACGCCGTGGGGCGCACGATCAACCTCGGCTCGGGCCGCGAGATCAGCATCGGCGATCTGGCCGGCCTCATCATCGACCTGAGCGGCCGATCCGTGACCCTGGAGACGGAAGACCAGCGCATGCGGCCCCCGGGAAGCGAAGTGGATCGACTGCTGGCCAGCGCCGCCGTCGCCCATACGCTGCTGGGATGGAAGCCAGCCGTCGACCTAGAAGAGGGCCTCAGGCGCACGATCTCGTGGATCGCGGACAACATGGGGCGGTACCGGCCGGGGATCTACACGGTCTGAGCTTCGGGGGCCTTCCCCCACACTCTGGGAGAAAGTGAGGGGAGATGCACGGACAGGCGCCTTACGGCCAAGACGACACGGGCGCTCCGGCGGCCTCCGGCAAGCACCTCACGCCCGAACTCGACAGCCTCCTGGGCACCGATCGAGCCGCGCTCGTCGCGCGAGAGGAGAGTCTCTTCGACGAGCTGACGGCCGGCGCCACGGGCCCTCTGGTCCTTGTGGGTGCGGGCGGACTTGGGCGCAAGACGCTCGCTGGCCTGCGCGAAACGCGTCTCGCGCCAGTCTGTCTCGCCGACAACGATTCCCGCCTTCATGGCCGCACGTCGGACGGGCTGCCGGTGCTGTCCGTCGAGGCCGCCGCGGCGCGATACGGGCAGGACGGCGTGTTCGTCATCACCGTGTTCCTCGGAGGCGCTCCAGTCGAGGCGCAGTTGCAGCGCCTCGGCTGCCGCACCATAGTGCCCTTCTTCGTGCTCTACTGGAAGTTCCCCGAGCGCTTCCTTCCCCACTACGCATTCGGCTTGCCACATGAAGTCCTGGACGCTGCGCCGCAGATCAGGCGAGCCTGGGCCCTCTTGGATGACCGCACGTCACGCCTTGAGTACCTGGCCCAGGTGCGCTGGCGACTCGACCCCTTCTTCGACGCACTTCCACGCCCCGAAGACGGCGACATGTACTTCGCTCAAGACATCGTCACGCTGTCTGCGCACGAAGTGTTCGTCGATTGCGGTGGGTACGACGGAGACACCGCCCTCGATTTCGTCGCGCGCACTGGGGGGCGCTTCGCTCGCCTCTACGTCTTCGAGCCAGACCCAGGCAACTACGCAAGACTCGGAGAGGCCCTGACTGTGGTGCCGCCGCGCATCCGGCAGCGGATCGTCACGCAAGCGATCGCCGTAGGCCGTGAGCCGGGCCGAGTCACCATGCATCTTAGCGGGGCTGCGTCGTCGATCGCCGGCGGCGAGGGCGTCTCCATTGGGTGCAAGCCCCTGGATCGGCTCCTCGAAGGATCCGTACCTACGTTCATCAAGATGGACATCGAGGGCGCTGAGATGGATGCCCTCGAGGGGGCGATGAGGACAATCACCGGCCACCAGCCGATTCTCGCTGTGTCCGCGTATCACCGGCCAGATGACCTCTGGACGCTCCCCCTCTACGTGCATTCCCTGTCCGGCCGGTACCGCTTCCACTACCGCCGATACTCCCACTTCGCGATCGACGACCTCGTTCTCTACGCCGTCGCAAGGGAACGTGAGGTCGCCGCGGCGAACCGGGTAGCGGGGACAGAGGAGGAGGTCAGTCGAAGTTGATTCGTTCCTTCTCGACGACCAGGGGTCGCTTGTGGACCTGGGTGTGGATCGAGCCGATGTACTCACCCAGTATGCCGACGAAGAAGAGCTGCACAGCGCCGAAGAAGTAGATGCCGATCAGGAGAGGCGCTAGGCCGAGGCTGAAAGTGTTCCAGAAGGCCAGCTTCACGACCAGATACACGATCGCGACCAGCAGACTGACGATGCTCAGTGCGAACCCCATCATCGTGGCAATGCGCAAGGGCACCTTGGAGTGATTGGTGATACCCAGCATGGCCAGGTCGTAGAGTGTGTAGAAGTTGTTGTGGGTGATGCCGCGCTTGCGAGCCGGCTGCATGTAGTCGATCTCCGCCCGCTCGTAGCCGAAATCGCAGATGAGGCCGCGGAAGTACGGGTATTGCTCGTTCGTCTCGCGGAGGTTCTCGATGACTGCGCGGTCGTACAGCCCGAAGCCTGTGAAGTTAGGGATGAGCTCGACCTCGGAAAGCTTGCCGATGAGCCAGTAGTAGAACCGGCGCACACGGAACATGTGCTGTGACTCCTCACTACCTGCCTTGACGCCGATCACGATCTTGTACCCCTCCTCCCACTTCTCGATGAAGCGGGGGATGATCTCAGGCGGGTCCTGAAGGTCGGCGACGCACGTCACGATCGCCTCACCGGTGGCCTCGAGGAGTCCGTGGACGGGAGATCGAACGTGCCCGAAGTTGCGCGTGTTCACGATCACCTTGACGCTTCGGTCGCCGGCGGCGATCTCACGGAGGATGGCGACCGTCCGGTCCTGGGAGGCGTTGTCGATGAAGAGGTGCTCGTACTCGTAGCCCGGGAGCGTGGCCATCACTTCCTTGACCTGCCGGTGGACCTCTCGGACGTTGTCCTCCTCGTTGAAGCATGCCGTGAGAATCGTCAAGTAGGGCACGAGTCACATTCCTTTCGAGCCGGGCATTCGCCGGTCAATCGCCATTCTCACACCGTCGGTCTTCGGCTCTCATGTACGACGGGCTGCTTCGTACCCCCTCTAAAGCTGAAGAACTTGTGACTCAGGTAGCTGAGCACGACGACGACCGCTGTGAAGAGCGCCTGGATCACGTAGATGCTGAACGGCAGCAATTTCAGGAGGATTGGCAGCCCAATGAGGCCCACACACAATGTGCCGAGGTACACGAGGGAGAAACGTGGCAGCTCGCGCCACACGCTTCCCTTGCTGCGAAACACGAAGTGGCGGTAGCAGACGTAGGCGTTGAGCACGGCAGGAAACCACGCGATCACCAGAATGACGAGGTAGTAGATGTAGTCGTGCAGGAGGTACTGCAGAAGAGCCCAGACCAGATACCCGAACAGCGTGTTCCAGGCGCCGACCACCAGATAGAGGATCTGCTCGCGGCGGCGCTGGTAGAACCGAGCCATGCGCCCCAACAGCGGCCGGCGATCCATGCGCTCCAGCAGATGGTCGATGTGACTCGCCACGGTCACGAAGACGTCCGTCCACAGGCCGTCGCGATCTCCCCGGCCACGTAGTCGAGCATCTCGCCGGACAATCCTGGATACACGCCGACCCAGAAGGCGTCGTCCATGATGCGGTCGGTGGCCGCCAGCTCGCCGGCTACCCTGTAGCCGGCGTCGGAGCGACCGGCCTCAGCAGCGGCGCGCATCGCATCGAAACACGGCTGCCGCACCATGTTTCCGGCGAAGAGCATGCGGGTCTGGATCTTCGCCGCCTCAAGGTGCGCGACTATGCCATCGCGGCTCAGGCCGGCTGCCTTGGCCTCAGGCGTGAGCGTCAGCAGCAGGCCGAACCAGCTCGGCTCGCTGCCGGACGTCGCCTCCTGGACATGCAGGAGGTCCGACAGCGGCGCGAGAAGGCGGGACAACGTCGCGTGGTGCTCGCGCCGCAGCCTCGTGAACTCGGGCAGCTTGGCCAACTGAGCACAGCCCACCGCCGCCTGCATCTCCGTGACCTTGAGATTGTAGCCGAACTCCGAGAAGACGTACTTGTGATCGTAGCCGAACGGCAGCGTGCCGAACTGGTGGCTGAAACGGTGACCGCAGTGGTTGTCCTCGCCGCTACGGCAAGTGCAATCCCGGCCCCAGTCGCGCAGCGAAGCCACGATCTCGGCGAGCTGCGCATCGTCCGTGTACACCGCGCCGCCCTCGCCCGTGGTCATGTGATGCGGGGGGTAGAAGCTCGAGGTGGCGATGTGCCCGAAGCCCCCGGTGAGCCGGCCGCCGTACAAGGAGCCGAGCGCGTCGCAGTTGTCTTCGATGAGCCAGAGGCCGTGCCGCTCGCAGATGCGAAGCACGGCCTCCACTTCGAACGGGTTTCCGAGGGTGTGCGCGAGGAACACGGCCTTGCTGCGCAGCCCCACGGCCGCCGCGAGCTGCTCTACGTCCACGTTGGCGGTGTCGGGCCGCACGTCGACGAACACGGGTACGGCCCCGTACTGCACGATGGGCGCGACCGTGGTGGGGAAACCAGCGGCGACCGTGATGATCTCGTCCCCTCGCCCGATGCGCCGTTTCCCGAGCTTCTCGGACGTGAGCGCCATGAAGGCCAGCAGGTTCGCCGACGAGCCCGAATTGACGAGCAGGCAATGCTTCACGCCGAGGTAGGCGGCGAGCTCGTGTTCGAACCGGGCCGAATAGCGGCCGTACGTGAGCCAGAAGTCGAGCGACGCGTCGACGAGCAGGTCGAGCTCATCTTCATCGAAGACGCGGCCGCCGTAGGCCAGCCGCGTCTCACCGGGCACGAACGGCGCGGGCTCGCCCCAGGTGCCGCGGTAGTACTCGGCGACCAGCGTGCGGATCTGGGCGCGCAGGGCGTCGCTCTCCGTCGCGCTCACGTCGGCACCTCCCAGGCGGCCCATGCCGCGCCGCTTCGGGCCGCGGCATCACAGTATGCCGCGATGTCCGCCCGGCAGAGGGCAAGCAGCGCGTCTGAACCAGCGCCACGGTAAAACTCCGCGTACCAGCGGGCCGCGGCGCCGACCGCATCGGTGACGCTCCACGTGGCGCGCCACCCGAGCTTGCGCTCGGCCTTGCCGGCGTCGAGCACGAGGAGGCCGGCTTCATGGGGCTGCTCCGCAGCCCCCGGCGCCGGCCGCCACTCCCCTCCGCCCCACGCGTTGGTGAAGAGCGCGACGACCTCGCGTACCGTGACAGCGGCCTCAGTGCCCGGGCCGAAGTTCCAGGCGCCGTCGAGCGCCCCCGCCTCGTCGCCGACGTCCGCGGCGCGATGCCACAGGTTGGCGCCCAGCCACAAGTAGCCGGAGAGAGATTCCAGCACGTGCTGCCAGGGCCGTACCGCGCCGGGATTCCGGACCTCGACGAGGACGCCGGCGCTTAGAGCGCGAGCGCAGTCTGGCAGGATGCGGTCCTCACCCCAGTCGCCGCCGCCGACCACGTTGCCGGCGCGCACGGTGGCGACCCGCGGCATCCCGGGCTCGCTGAAGA
>Ga0209539_1001390_pt1 | contig 13125 bp, 14 predicted proteins | sample BarGraNGADG00312_2_FD_184499 | JGI IMG/M metagenome (GOLD analysis project Ga0209539, IMG submission 184499) | Arctic peat soil microbial communities from Barrow, Alaska - Barrow Graham LP Ref core NGADG0011-312 (SPAdes) (version 2) | ecosystem: Environmental > Terrestrial > Soil > Wetlands >... | reverse complement strand
TTCTATGGAGTCCTGCACCACATCGTCACACACAATCTGGATATGCAGGCCGGGTTCGTCCACGTGCCCTTTCTGCCCGAGCAGGTGGTGGGTAAACCGGGGACGCCCTCCATGTCGCTGGAGACGATCGTGGCCGGGCTCGACTGTATCGTCAGCATCCTGACGTCAAACGCACGGCCGTAGCAGGTTTGCATGGAGAGGCGAGCGATGGGAACGCTCGACAAAGGGGGAGTCATGAAGAGGAATCGGAAACTGCTGTGTGCCGCACTCGTCGTTGCCCTTGCGCTGTTCTGCCTGGTCAGTCCGGTGGACGCCTGGAACAGTCACGGTGCATGTACAAAGATCATCATCAGTGATCAAGAGTGGCTCAAGGCCTATGACACCATTACCATTACGCCGTGGACCTACGAGGACGTGGATACAGCCACAATCGGACCCAACTTCGTTGTGCAGTACATCGAGGGCAAGCCGGGCACGGTGACCAGCGCCTCCGCCATCCTGACCAACTATGCAGACGAGCCGGACTGGAAGATGGACCAGGACCTCAAGCTCAGCCCGTTCCAGGCCTTGACGGGAGGCTCGCAGGGCTGGCGCCACCAGTACTATGGCCTGGGCTGGCTGCGCTTCGGCGTCGCACCGTCACGTGCGCAGTACTTCTTTGACCTGGCAGGCAAGGCAAGGGAGAAGGGCGACCTGTACTGGACCTTCCGCTACCTTGCGCGGGCGATGCACTATGTGCAGGATACGACTCAGCCATATCACGGTGTTCCTGCGCCCGTTGGCCTCATTTTCAAGGGTATCGGCAACTTCGGCGCGCTCATGGGATCAGCGACCAACCATCACTACAACCTGGAGGAGTATCAGGGTGCGATGGTTGCGCGGAGCAGTCCGGTGTTTGTAACCGCGTTGCAGAACGCCCCTCCGCTGGACATTGCGACAGCAACCTCGCCAAGCTGGCTGTGCCGCCACGCCGCCTATCTGGGCAGACCCGTAGTCCGTGAGCTGTGGCCACTGGAGACCACATTCTTCGGGGACAGTGTCAACGGCAAGGACAGCTGGCTGTTCGACACAAGCACGGTGCATGTCGCCGATTCCGGCACCGTGCAGGCAACGTATGACCTGGAGATCAGCACCCCGCTGGGCCGCATGTCCAGCTACACCAAGACGCTGTTTCTGCTGGCACGCCAGGAGTACGGCCTGTAACGAACTACATCTTGACCAATTGTGAATCCCTTGGTGTCAGGCACCAGGGGATTCACAATTGGGGTCAGGTGCCGTGGATGTCCTCCCACTCGGCGCGGGCCCGCTCGAAGACCTTGTCAACGGCTTCGCTGAAGCGTGACCACAACGCCTCGTTCTCTTCGGGCGGAACGGGTCCTGAAAACTTCCATCGCTGCTGGAGTTTCTTGGCTTTTTCCTTGGCCTCGAACGGGTCACGTTCGTCCAGCAGTGCTTCCGCCTCAGCGCTCAGCTGTTCCTTGACCTCGACGTTGTCGCCGGTCCACGAGCGGTAGAGCTCGAAAAAGCGGTCACAGGCGGCCCGATACTCTTGCCACAGGGCTTCGCCTTCGACGTGTGGCACGGGCCCAGCCCCCATGTACTGTTTCTGGAACATCAGCACCTTGTCCCGGGCGTCGCGCCATGAGACACCCTTGCCGGCCTTGTCGGCCAGCTCGCGGATGAGCCGGATGATGTCGCTCCGTTTCTCAGTACTGTTGCCCCGCAGCGTTGCCAATTTGCCGACGACAGCCTGGCAGGCCGCGCGGTATGCCCGCAGCAGGTCTGCTTCGCTGTCTGCGGCGACCGGACCGACATCCGTATACGCCTGTTGCTGCTCCAGCAGGACGGCACGCGTCGCCTTCCAGTTGTCCAGGGGACGCCGGCTCAGCGCCTGGATGCGGGCGACGATCTTCTCCTTCTGCTTCAGGGCCTCGTGTTCCGCTTCGCCCTGACGGACGTGGAAGGCGGCGAGGACGTGGCGGAGTTCACGTTCCATGATCTCATGCTGGTCGTGGGGCAGCTGTCCTGCTTCGTGCCAGTCGTGTTCCTCGATGTCCGCCACTTCGCGCCGTGCTGCTTCCCATGCGAGTCCGCTCGTAATGTCCGTCAGGGTCTCGATGCGGCGCAGCAGCTTCTCCTTGCGGGCGTGGTTGGCATCGTACCATGTGTCCCGGTGTGCTTCGAAGGCGCGCCCGGCAGCAGCAAAACGAGCCGACAGGGCCGCGTCTTCCTCGTGCTGGGCTTGCTTCTTCCACAGCTGGCCAAGCTGCTTCAGGCGCTCGCTCGAGGCTGCCCACATCGTGTCGTCTATCTCGTCGAGTAGCTGCTCGGCTCGTGTGCACAGGTACTCACGATACTCGCGGGTGGGGGCGCCGCGCATGCGCTGTTCATCGAACCACTGCTCCTGCCTCCGCGTGAAGGTTGCCACGGCGTTGTTGAACGCCTTGCGGAAGGGAGCCGTCGCGACATCGTCCGACCAGCCTGTCAGGCGCCATTCGTGCATCAGCCGGTCCAGCGTCGACCGTGCGTCCTTCCAGTCGGTGGACTGGGCCAGGGCCACGGCTTCGGATGAGAGCTGCTTCTTGCGCTCCAGGTGCTCGGCCGCGAGGCATGTGGCTTCCTTCTGCATGTGCGCAAGACGCGTGAGCTGTTCGCCGGCTTCGTCCCCGCCTGCCAGAGCGGCGACACGGATGGAGGCGGCTGTCAGCCGTGGCAGCAGCTTCGCCTTGTCTCGTGTTTCGCCGTAGGCGTTCGCCAGGGCGGCGACGGCGTAGGAGATGGCCCCCAGGGAAGGGTCGGCCCGTTCCTTGTGGGAAACGGCGCTCTCTGCGCCAGGAGCGATGGTCGCAGGATTCTGCTGTGGCTTGTCCTGCCGTTTCATTGTTGAGCGGGCTCGAGCAGGACCCAGCTGTCGTTGATGCAGGAGTTGCCGTCCGGCGTGAGTCCGGGAGCGACGAGCAGGTTGACGCCCTCCACCCCCTGCGGTAGCACGACGGTCTGAGTGGCGATGCTCTTGTCCAGGTGGATGCGCACATCCAGCGAACCGAGCGCGTTGTGCAGAGTCACCTTCTGCCCCTCGATCAGGCAGCGCTCGTGCGCAAGCTGCGTCGACACCGATGCTACGGGAGGCAGGACGCGAGCCCGCGCCTGGCCTGGGTCGATGCCGTTGATGTAGTCGCGCACGTGCACGGTGATGAGGCGCAGCATGCCCGGGAGGGCGGGGACGTCGGGCACGAGGGAGGGGAAGTGGAACGCGCCCCCGATGCGCGGCACATCCTTGAGACGCCACATGCCGGGACCCGCGGGCGTTAGCCGAGGGTCGTTCTCGACGTCCACCAGCCGTGCTCTCTCGGCTGTGAACCGGTCCGGCAGCCCAAGCCGCAGGGCGACGTCCCGGATAATGTCCAGCTCGTCGCGGACGCCCTCGGGCGGCTCTGCCACTTTGTTCGTCTTCTGCAGCAGGTCATGAAAGTAGCTCATGACGTAGTCGTCGCCGCGTTCCAGGAACACGGTCGTCGGCAGGACAAGCGTGCAGGCACGTGCGGTCACGCTCATGTGCCAGTCCAGGCAGACCGAGAAGGGACACTGCTCCAGGAATTTCAGTACCTTGCCGGCGTCGGGGCACTGCGACGCGGGGTTGCCTCTCACGAACATCGCAGCCTCGACGGGTGGGTCGGCTTCCAGCAGTGACGCTCCCAGGCTGGGACGTGGCACGAAGCGGGTCTGAGCACCGGACACAGTCGCAAAGTCATCCGGCAGCAAATCATCGTCGCCCTGTTCGAACCAGACGCCCCCGCCGGGGACGCCGTGATTGCCCAGCAGGAAGCCCAGCGTGTCGATGGTGTGAATAAGATTGGCGCCCCAGCGGGTCCGCTGAAGACCGACGCCGGTCCAGATGCTGAGGGGCGGCTGGGCCACCACGAAGCCCACGAGTTGATGCAGAGCTTCGGCGGAGAGGCCGGTTGCCTCCTGTGCGTCCTCGGTGGACACCAGCAGACACGCCTGCCTGAACGCGTCGTATCCCTCGTGTTCCGCTTGGGGTTCGCCACGGAGGATGATGGCCTCGTGGCACAGGTACAGGGCGAGTGTCAGGTCCGACCCTGGGCGCACGACCCACGCGGAGTCACTGACCGCCGTCGTGGGCGTGGCGCGGACGTCGATGGTCCCCAGACGGGCACCCTCTCGGCGGGCGTCGTGCAGAATGGCGAGGAAGTGGACGCTGTTCTCGGCCGGGTTGCGACCCCACAGCAGGATGGATTTGCTCTCCAGCGCCGCGAGAGGCTGGTCGCGGCCGACCGTGCCATAGCCGCGAGCCAGGCCGACCTTGCCCTCAGAGCTGCACAGCGACCCGGTAGCCATTGTGCCGCCCCCCAGCATCAGGGGAAGCAGGCGCTGGACCTTGTTGCCCATGAGCAGGCTACCGGAACCCTCGTAGAAGAGGAAGGACTGGTGACCGTGACGCAGGACGGCCGACCGGATCGCCTGTGCCGTCATGTCCAGGGCCTCGTCCCAGCCGACAGGGATGAACTTGCCGTTCCGGCGTGCCAGTGGCGACGTCAGACGGTCCGGGGCCCGCAGTTCACGGACCCAGCGGCGCTCTTTGTGGCAGATGAAGCCACGCGTATATGGGTTGTCCTTCCGTCCCTCCAGCTCCACGAGTCGCCCTCCCCTGCAGGTTGCGACCATACCGCACGAGTCGGGACAGTCATACGCACAGACGCTGAGATAGTTGCCATCGGCCAGCATTGGTTCCTCCACCGTTCAGGGTACCGACAGTATATCTGAGAACAGAACGGATGCAGGTGATGACGTTGCAACATGTCAATTCACCGTGAGCAGAGAGGTTGTGCGGGACCCATACGTCGAGACTGTTACACTTCGGGACGGTTCCATTTTCGTCGAGACTGTTACACTTCGGGATGGTTCCGTCCTTCCCGCGAACACGAACCCCCGGCTGTGACGGCCGGGGGCGGGTGATGCCATGTTGGGAAGGAGATCTATGTCAGTCTGACCTCGATATCGCCGCTGCCGGTGTGGACCGAGAGTTCGACGGTCGCCAGGCCCACGGGAATACGCTGCCGCTGGACCTCGACATCGACGCCTGGTCCCCTCACGCTTGCCTCGCCCGAGCGTGTCTCGACGTCGACCATGACGTCGTGCTGGTCAAGTTCTGCGCGTACGTCGCCGCTGGTCGTCTTCAGGCGGGCGCCGCTCTGGACGGTCACACCTTCCAGGCTCACGTCCCCGCTGAAGCTGAGGACGTCGGCGTCGTTCAGGACAGTGTTGAGGACGGAGACGTCACCCGAATAGGACTTGAGCATGCCACGAATGGTCGAGTTCCGGATGTCGACGTCGCCCGACTTGCTCACGATGTCACCGTCCACGAGGCACTCGTCCAGGTCGACGTCGCCCGATGTCGACTGTGCAGAAATGAGGTGTGTCAGCGTGCTGGCGTCGACGTCGCCGGACACGCTGCGCACGGTGACTTCGCCCTTGAGATTGCTGAGCGTGATATCGCCGGACACGGTCTTGAGTTCGCATGGCATGTCGGCAGGCACCTCGAGCTCTACCGGCTGGTCATCTTCGCCAAACCCGAAATGGAGCGAGAAGCCGGGGAATTCCCCGGCAGTCAGGCCCGACTCGACCTCGACAATATCACCGTTCTGACGGGTCCGGATGCCGGGCTGACCGCGGACGACCTGGACAGCTGGGAGCCCCTGGACACCGCGCACGTGCAGGTCTTCGGAGATCAGACGAACCGTCAGACTGCGGGCCACGGCCTGCAGCGCAGACATTGGAGTCACTGGCCGTATGGGAGCCGTCGGCACCGCAGGTTCAACTGGCGGGCGAGGTGCCTGTGGAACCTGCTGCACCTCGTTCTCGACAGTATCGAAAGCTGCCAGCAGTTCGTCGTACTGCTCCTGCGTAATGAGTCCCTTGTTGTTCAGTTCACTCAGTCGTTCCTTCGCCTGGTTCATCGCTTCCTCCTTTGATGGTTTTCAGGACCGCATCGACGCTCAATTCGCCAGCTTCCAGCTTGTCCAGCAGTTCCATGACGTCAGGTTTGTGTGCGGCCTTCTCGGCGGGCTTGTCGCCGCCGGCCAGTCCCAGCGCCGCAAGCACCTTATCCAGACGGCCGCGCACGGTCGGGTAAGACAGGTCCAGGCGGTCCTGGACTTCTTTCAGATTTCCGCGGGCCGCCAGGAAGGTCAGTAGGAACTGCTCGTCCTCGGCGGACAGGGCTGCGAACCGGTCGAGAGGGTACGCTCCGCGCACAGTCGTGCCACAGGCGGGGCAGTGCAGCTCGGCAATCTCCAGCTGCGACCCGCAGGATGGGCACATGGTCGGCAGATGCTTCATAACAGCCTCACTCGACGCTGAGGACGATGTTGTTGTTGTCGCCCGTATGAACGTTCATCAGTTCAGCGACGAAAGCAGGGTCCATAATCAGACGCCTGATCTCCTCGATGTTGATCGGGACCTGCTTGCCCATCAGTCTCGTCGTTCTATCGGTCATCTCGTGCCTCCTGGTAAGATTTTGCTCATTTGCACCTAAATAATATTAAGTCATCAATGAATGTCAAGAGGTTCGTCATGGGAACGTGACGACACAGTGGACACACTCAATGGCAGAGATGTGTTGGTGTCTGCACAGATTATGTGTCCACAGGGTCTGTTCACTCGCAAGTAATATTATTCAGCTACCACACCTTGATACGTCGAGGTGGCTAAGCTCCGGGGTACCGTTCTTGCGAACCTGGAGCCCGTGGGCCCCGCAACTTGCCTAGGACGAGCTTCCTTTTCCGCCCAACCTTGCCGACGCCGGCCGCATCCGGCTGTTTTCCGAATTCATCCCGACGGCGCCATGTAGGTCTGAGCCCTGTTTGTTGGCGGAGTTGCATTGGCAGGAACGTCGCTCTTGTCGTGGATTCATTTCAGAATGTGATATAATAAACAGGAAATAATTGGGGTCATTGTTGAGGTTGTTGAGCGGAACATCGAGTGAACCCAGACACTTTCCAGCCGGAAGCAGAAAATGAATGATAAGGAGATGATGGCGATGCCGGATACTGTTGCTTCGAGTCTGTGGTTGTCTCTTGTGGACATGCTGGTCGTGTTTGCGGTCTTGGCGTTTCTGATGTTTGTCTGCTACGGGTTGAAATTTTTCAGTCGTGGGGCCCGGGATGAAGGGTCCGCTGACGACGAGGGAGATGGCCAAGTCGACGCCGCGGCGGGGGATGAGCCTGCCTCTGAGTTCCCGATGGTTGAGCGCGCGTCTGCAACCGGTGAGGGCTTCGAACGGCTGTCACCGATGCCGGCCGTCGTTGACGCTGGTCATGTGGGGGCGGATGGTGCCATCAGTGTTGTCCAGGACCGGGGAGGCCTCAGGATGGCGACCGCGCAATCGCGCATCTTCAGGATTACGGTCAATGGGAAGGCGTTCGAGGTGGGGGTCGAGCAGGCGACTGGTATGCAGCCCGTGGACCAGTCTGTGAATCAGGTCGTCGCAACTCCCGCGCCTGTTGCACAGCGCCCTGCGGTTGCCCCTCCCTCTCCACCCGCCGTACCTCGTCCTGCACCTTCTGCGCGCGTGGGTGACGCGTCGAACCTCATGAAATCCCCGTTGCCCGGCAAGGTCCTCAAGGTCTTCGCCGCGCCCGGCAAGGCGTTCAAGCGAGGGGACGCACTGCTGATCATTGAGGCCATGAAGATGGAAAACGAGATCCTCGCCCCGCGTGACTGTGTGGTCGGCGAGGTCCATGTCGAGGTCAACCAGTCGGTCAAGACGGGCGAGCCTCTCCTGAGGATGGAGTAGAGCTATGAGTGTCATTCTGAGTGCAATCAAAGGTTTCAGAAGCTTCTCCGGCATCTACAACTTCACGTGGGGCAACGCCGTCATGCTGGTCGTGGCCTGCGTGCTCATGTACCTGGCGATCGCCAAGGATTTCGAGCCGATCCTGCTGCTGCCGATTGCGTTCGGCTGCTTTCTCGCCAACATCCCGGCGGCCAAGGGCGCCTTCTTCAGTATCAACCCCGAGTATGTCCGTGACCTGACCGGCACCGTCAAGCCGACGGCCCTGCTCGACTTCTTCTATTTTATGGTCAAGTCCGAGATCCTGCCTCCACTCATCTTCCTCGGCATCGGCGCCATGACAGACTTCGGGCCGCTGCTGGCCAACCCCGTGTCGTTGCTGCTGGGTGCGGCTGCACAATTTGGTGTCTTTGTCGCAATGGTTGTCGCCAAGCTGCTGAACTTTACCATCGGTCAGGCTGGCGCCATCGGCATCATCGGAGGAGCGGACGGGCCGACGGCTATCTACACTGCCACGAAGCTTGCCCCCGAGTTGCTGGGTCCCATCGCGGTCGCCGCCTACACGTACATGTCCCTCGTGCCGCTGATCCAGCCACCCATCATGCGACTGCTGTCGACACACGAGATGCGCAGCACGGTCATGGAGCAGCTGCGCCCGGTCGGCAAGCTCGAGCGTATCCTGTTTCCCATCGTCACCACCTTCGTCATCAGCATTCTCCTGCCACCGGTAGGTCCGCTCGTGGGCATGCTCATGCTGGGCAACCTGCTGCGGGAGAGTGGTGTGGTCGAGCGGCTCAGCAACACGGCCGCCAACGAGCTCATCAACATCTCCACGATCTTCCTCTCGGTCGCTGTGGGTGCGTCCATGAACGCCGAGACCTTCCTTAACCTGAAGACGCTCTATATCATCGGGTTGGGTGTTGTCGCCTTCGGGTTCAGCACCGCGGGCGGGATGCTGCTGGGTGACCTCATGTGGGTGCTGTCCGGACACAAAATCAACCCGCTCATCGGTTCAGCCGGCGTGTCGGCCGTCCCCATGGCCGCGCGCGTCAGCCAGAAGGTCGGGCAGCAGGACAACCCCGCCAACTTCCTTCTTATGCATGCAATGGGTCCCAATGTTGCCGGCGTTATTGGTACTGCCGTCGCGGCAGGTATCATGATCAGCATGCTGGGTCACTAGCGAGAGCGATCCATGACCGTGAGGCCGGCAGCTGTACGCTGCCGGCCTTCCTGTTATTCTGGAGTGCCACAAAGCCCGACCGGCGACCGGGGCTGTGGCTCGAATGCTTGCCGGACGGTCTCTGCCAGCAGAACGCCCTCAGTCACGAGTTCCTCGTCCGATGGACGGACGGCCCTGGGGTCTGGGATGTACCCCAGTGCTTCGCCATGTCCAACGATGGAGGCTCCGCGTGCCCTCAGTCGCTTCTCCAGCTTGGCGATGGCTCCCGGGTTAGCTGCGGTCCCGCCGACGGCGACGATGAATATTTTCTTGCCCTTGAGGGCTGCATTGCTGATGAACGTCGTGACGGCGGGAACTGGGTTGCCAATCCAGACCGGCGTCATGACCACGACTGCTTCATACGGTTCGACAGTGTAGTCGGGGTCCACCAGCGTCGTCCTCAGGCCAAGCAGAGCAGCGAGCAGGGCACGGAACATGCCGCCATTCTCCATCCTGCGGCTGTCCACCAGCTCCCGCAAGGTGCCCCCGGTCGCCTGTGCCAGTCCCCGGGCGATCTGCGCGGTCGACCCTTCCCGACTATAGTAGGTGATGAGCAGGTTCACTGCTCACGTCATGGGCACTGTGTGGAGGGCGTTGCCACGATACATGCCGTCTGCCAGCGAGGCAAGATTCAGGGGCGCCAGGTCAACTCTCCTGATCGTGGGGCTCGCGCAGCAGGTCGGCCAGGTCTTCCCCCGCTTTCTGCAGTTCCTCGGTTGTGGCTGAAGGGCCCGCTTTGCCGAAGGGGTTGAGGCCGTGGATGTGATGGACGCCGATGACCTCGCCGCCTCGTGCCCGGGCCATCTGCTCCAGGCGGCTTGAGGTCGCAAGATTTTCGCCGCTCTGGCCGAGTGCCACGATCAGGACCTTCTTGCCGTTCAGGTCGACCGCCCGCAGGAACGTGTTGGCCGCTGGGGCAGGGTTCCCGACCCAGACAGGGGTCATAATCACGACAGTCTCGTAGCCCGAGACGTTATAGTCGGCGTTGACGAGATGGGCGGACCGTCGGAACACTGCAGCCATGCCGGCCACAAACAGGTTCGTCCGAGCGTTTGCGTCCACAAGCTCGCGCAGGGTTCCCGCGACGCCATGAGCCAGTGCAGTGGCCACGGTCCTTGTCGATCCACTTCTGCTGTAGTACACGACCAGCGTATGCATAAAACCCCCTTATGCTCGACAGTGTGGAGTCTCTCTCGAGTATAATACATCAAGTATAATTATAGAGCCACGTCGGCCACGCACAAGAAGTCACCTCACACACCCCGAGTATTGCCGCTATGGGGTTCACGTGTATGATACTCATTGGATGAATCGTGGCATGCGAGATAGCACACTGACACAGGGAGGACAATCATGACAGAAGGGCAGGGACGGGTGACTTCCATGGTGCGGGACGAGCTGGACATGCCGGGCAGGCGCCTCCTGATGGCCCCCGGACGGGCACGTACTGCCGAAGACGTCCTGCGGGCGTCCGCTACATCGTTCGAGAGCTGGGGCGAGGTAGAGCGTGCAGATGCCGAGTGTCGCGATGGGCTGATGTCTCTGTTCGGGACCGAGCAGGCCGGCATCATCGTTGTCCCCGGAGCAGCATCCCTGGGCATAGAGGTCGCGGTCGTCGCGGCGTCACCTCCAGGTGCCGTCGTCCTGGTCCTGGCACACGGGCTGCAGGGCGAGCACATCGCCTACGTCGTATCGCGTCGCGGCCGTGTCGCCGACATTCTCCGGGCGCAGGAAGGCGGAAGCATCGACCTGCAGTTCCTGCGTGCGCGTCTGGCTGAGACACGCCCGTCCACGATTGTCGTGTCCCACGTGGACGCTGACAGCGGCGTCGTTGCCCCGATCGACGACTATGCCGCGGTCGTCCGTGAGGTCGCGCCGGAGACGCTGCTGGTCGTGGATGGGACATGGGCGACCGGCTGCATGCCCCAGCACATGGACGACTGGCACGCCGACATCGTGTTCACGGACAGTGCCTCGACGCTGGGTGGGTGTTCAGGACTCGTGCTGGCAGCAGTGAGCAGCCGACTGCGCGAACGCAAGGTGCGGCATGACGCAGCCGCGCCACTCTACATCGAACTGACTCGGTGGTCCTCACCGACGGGCGCCGAGATGTCTTCGAGTATCGTCTTTGCGCTACGTTCCGCCCTGCGCCGCATCTACGCCGAGGGTCCGTCGGCGCGGTTTGCGCGGTGCGACGGAGTCGCCCGGGGTTTCCGGGAGGAGGCTGTGGCCCACGGGTTCCGTGTCTGGGCACCACCCGGGCACGAGGCCGCGACACTGACGGCTCTGAGGCCGCCGGCGGGGATAGACATCCAGGACCTGCACGCAGCGCTGGAGCGCCGCGGTATCGACGTGGGCATGGGGCCCGCAGACCTGCTTGTTGCGCATACGGGTGACGTCAGTTCCGAGGACCTCCAGCACTTCTGGCACGCCGTGGAGGCACTGCACCTGCAGGCATAACAGAGCCAGGTCCGGTCGACGTACTACGAGATGAGATCCTTCCAAGGAGGTTGGCCGATGATGGCAAGGCGCTGGTTGCTGGTCGTCCTGTGCGGAGTGATCGTGCTCACCCTGGTCACGATGCTCGTGTTCCGGGAGTTCGACTTCGGGACCTCCCTTCCCAGCGGATTTCCCAACAACGTCCCGATCATCCCCGGTACCATCACGTCCTGCAAGACGGCCCGGAGTGACGACCTGGTGCGCGTCGTCGAGGTCCGCATCCAGTCCGGCCTTCCCTTCCAGGACGTCGTGCAGTTCTACCGCACCGCGTTCGCGACTGGTGCGACGGAGCACTGGAATTTTCCCGAGTTTCCCCTCTCCGGCCCTGGTGCCACGGAGACGTCCAGCAATGCCCTCTTCGGTAAGAACACGGTCATCGTGATGATCAACGCCACGGGAGCGACCACCAGTGTGCTGGTCCAGGTCCGAGGCACGTCCATCTTCACCTTGCCGCGATAGCTCCTTTGGGGTCAGCTGGTAATTGTGGCCCGAGTGGTACATTGGCAGGATTGCCGTGCGGGCGGCGCCACCTATACTTGACTTTGGAAGCACGGATTCGGCCGACAAGCCGCAGGGCGGCAAAGGAGAGGACCATGGGACTGATCGCGAAGAACGAGGTTGGAGAGAAGGGCGTCATCCCCGCCGGGACGCATGTCGCACGCTGTTACGGCATCATCGATCTGGGGACGCAGTACTCTGAGAAGTTCGGGAGGTGGGCGAACAAGATCATGATTCAGTTCGAGCTGCCCGCGGAGCGGACGGATGACGGACGTCCCTCCATCATCTCCAAGAAGTACACCCTGAGCCTCAATGACAAGGCCAGCCTGAGGAAGGACCTGGAGTCGTGGCTTGGCCGTGCTGTCACCGCCAAAGAAGAACGTGACGGGTTCGCCCTTGGTTCGATGTTGGGCGCTGCCTGTCTGCTCTCGATCCTCCACGGCGAGAACGCCGAGAAGACATATGCATACATAGCAGGCGTGATGAGCGTCCCCGAGGGCATAGTCGTCCCCGACGCCGTCAACCCTGGGGTCCTGTACGATATCGATAACGGCGAAGACGCGGTCTATGCCAAGCTGCCCGACTGGATCAAGAACCTTATCCAGCAGAGCAGGGAGTTCAAGGGGGACGTAGAGCTGGCCGAGCTGCAAGCCGACGAGTAAGGGCCTGTGCTGGAGAGGAGAGATGTGAAATGCATACGGGCAAATTCGTAACAGCGATCAACTGTATGGACGGGAGAGTCCAGGAACCTGTCATCGCATGGATGAAAAACGAGTACACAGCACAATTCGTGGACCTGATTACCGAGGCCGGTCCAAACAGGGTTCTCTCAGCTAACAGCGACCAGCATGCCCTCGACTCAATCAAAAGCAGGATCGAAATATCGGTGAAGAACCATGGTTCGAACGTCATTGCGATTGTGGGACACTACGACTGCGCTGGCAACCCGAACGGAAAAGAGATCCAGGTGAACGACATCCTCGCAGCAAGAGAGCTTGTGAAATCCTGGTATCCCGAATGCACAGTCCTGGGCTTGTGGGTCAACGATCACTGGAACGTCACAAGAGTCGACTGACGCAGGATACGTGGTTGTCCC
>Ga0209539_1001388_pt1 | contig 13127 bp, 11 predicted proteins | sample BarGraNGADG00312_2_FD_184499 | JGI IMG/M metagenome (GOLD analysis project Ga0209539, IMG submission 184499) | Arctic peat soil microbial communities from Barrow, Alaska - Barrow Graham LP Ref core NGADG0011-312 (SPAdes) (version 2) | ecosystem: Environmental > Terrestrial > Soil > Wetlands >... | reverse complement strand
CCATCAGCTCGATGTACTTGGTGCCCCTGATGGAGGCGGCCTTCTGGATCTTCTGGTAGAAGTCCAGCGGGTAGGCGAGCGAGCCCGTGGCCACGTAGGGGATGCGGTGGGCGATCATTATCTGCGAGATGTCCTTGCGGTGCTGAGACTTGCCGCCGGGGGTGGTGGTGGTCCACGCTCCCAGAGGGGTTGCCCCGCTTCGCTGCGTCCCGGTATTGGAGTACATCTCGTTGTTGTAGCAGACGTAGATGAAGTCGGTCTCACGCTCGGCGGCGCCGGAGAGCGACTGGATGCCTATGTCGTAGGTACCCCCGTCCCCGGCCCACACCAGCACGTTGGGCTCCTCTTTGATCTCGCCCCGTTTCTTGAGAGCGGCCAGCCCGGCCACCACACCCGAGGCGCTCGCGCCGCCGGTGGCGAACGCGACGTTCATCAGCGGCAGGTTGATGGCCGAGAGCGGGTAGGAGCCCTGCAGCACAGAGGTGCATGACGCGACCACTATCAGTATGGTGTTCTTTCCCAGAGCCTTGAACGCGATCCGCAGCGCCAGGCTCGACGGGCAGCCCTGGCAGGCGGTGCTGCCGGCCAGGAACAGTTCTTCTTCGGGCAGGTCTTTGAATCTAACCATCAGTCTTCCAGGCCTTCCACCAGCCCCGAGGGCCGGCCGTCGAACAGTTCCGAGAACTCGCACAGCAACTCTCTGGTCACCTCGTGCCCCGGGCTGACCTGGGAGTCTCCCCAGATGACCTCGGGCAGGTCATCCTTCCACGCCTTCATCACCATCTCTTCGATATCCTGGTAAGTGACGTCGCGCCCCCCCAGCCCGACGATGAGGTTGTGCATCGGGACGTCGACGGCCCCGTACAGCGCTCCCTTGGTCTCGGTGAACAGCGCGCCCTGGTTGCCGTAGGAGTAGTCGCGGTCGATGACCAGCAGGCCCTCTCGCCCGGCGCACAGCCTGCGCAGCTCGTCATTGGGGAACGGCCGGAAAAACCGCACCCGCAGCAGTCCTGCGGCGTGTCCCTGCCGCCTCAACGAGTCCACCGCCACCTTGCTCTCGGCGGCGAGGCTCCCCAGGGCGATTATCACGAAAGAGGCGTCGTCGAGCATGTAGGGCTCCACCAGGTCCCCGTGCCAGCGGCCGAAGATCTCCTGAAACTCTTCGGCGGCCTGACGGGCGACGGAGCGGGCGTTGTCCTGCCCGATCTGCATCGACTGGCGAGTCTCGCTGAAGTCCACCGGATACACCACCGAGCCGTGGGTGACCGGCTTGCGCGGGTCGAGCCTCCACAGCGGCCGGTACTGCGGCAGGTAGGCGGAGACTTCCTGTCGCGAGGGGACGTCGGCGTCCATGTAGGTGTGGGAGAGCACAAACGCGTCCATGTTCAGCATCAGCGGCATCAGCACCCGGGAATCCTCGGTTATCCGGAATGCCTGGATCAAGGTGTCGACCGCCTCCTGGTGGCTGGCGACGTAGACCTGGAGCCAGCCTGTGTCCCTCTGGCTGATCGAGTCCTGGTGATCGCACCAGATGTTCCAGCCCGGCCCCAGCGCGCGGTTGACGTTGGCCAGCACCACCGGGACCCTTATCCCGGCCGCGTAGTGGAGCATCTCGTGCATGTAGGCCAGGCCGTGCGAGCTGGTCGCGGAAAAGGCCCGGGCCCCGGTGAGCGAGGCTGACACCAGCGCGGCGCAGGCGCTGTGCTCGGACTCCACCGGGATGTACTCGGCGTCCATCTTCCCCTCGGAGATGAGCTCCGCGATCATCTCGATGATCTGCGTCTGAGGCGTAATGGGATAGGCGGGGACGACCTCGACGGACGAAGCCTCGGCCGCAAGCGCAATGAGGTGGTTGCCCGTCTCCAGGACCCTCACTGCTTCTCCTCCTTGACCGTCTTCTCTTCCTTTACCATGGTCATCGCGCCGGTGGGGCACTCGACCGCGCAGATGCCGCAACCCTTGCAGTACTGGTAGTCGATCTCCAGGGTGTCCTTGGTGATCGTGGCCTCGGGGCAGTAGACCCAGCAGAGCAGGCAGTCGTTGCACTTGTCCTGGTCCTTGACCGGACGGAAGACCCTCCACTCGCCGGTGTCCCCGGCGCAGCCTTTTACCGGCCTCGACAACGAGGTGACGTAGCCCACCTCTTCTCTCTTCTGCTCCATGTCGTCACCTCTGTCCACGTGCTCACCTCACCGTCGCCCGGTGCGCTCCCGCCAGGCGCACTCCCTCGAAGCCGCGGGAAGCGGCCTTCAGGTAGGCGTCGACGTTGCCTCTCTTGGCGGCGACCTCGCGTACGACCAGCAGCACCTCGTCGAGATCTGCTGCGCCGGACTGCCCCGCCACCGCGCCGAAGAGCGGCAGGTTCACCATCGGCATCCCGTCCACCTCGAGATCGAGGTCCAGGGCAATGCCGGTGGCGTCGATGTAGTAGACCTCGCGTGCGAAACGGGTAGCCAGCCTCTCCGCCAGCTCCTCTCCGGCGCTGACCAGCAACCGGCCTTCGGGCTTGATGCCCTCGCCCAGGGCGATGCCGGTGAGGTCCGGGCTCATCACCACCAGCAGGTCCGGCTGATACACCTGGCTGCGGAGGTGGATGGGCTCGTCGTCGATGCGCACGAAAGCCTTGACCGGCGCGCCCCTGCGCTCGGCGCCGAAGAACGGGAAGGCCTGTACGTGCTTGCCCAGGTCGTAGCCGGAGCGGGCGATCCAGGTGACCAGCGTCACCGCGCCCTGCCCGCCCAGGCCGTGAACCCTCATCTCGAACAAATCAAGAACCTTTCGTCGATTCCGGGAATGCAAAACCGCCCGAGGAAAAACCGGGGGCAGCCGGAGAAATTATAGTAACACGAATAAACGTGAAGGGTCATGGCATGAGGCAAGGCTCCAGAGGGTCCTCACCTCATCGTCTTCGCCTGCGGCCGCGGTGCTCTTTGCGGGTCTTGAGGTCCGCCAGCGGCACGTCCACGCGCTTGCCGGGCTCGATCTCAACCACCACCAGGCTCCGGGGAACGTGGTAGCCCACGACCCTGCCCTGCCCGTGCTCGGTCTCGACCTCGGTCCCCATCGCCGGGGCGTTCTGGTTGAACTCCTCGTAGGCCGCGACCTCGTACTTGAGGCAGCACATCAGCCTGCCGCATATGCCGCTGATCTTGGCGGGGTTCAGGGGCAGGTCCTGTTCCTTGGCCATCTTGATCGACACCGGGTTGAAGTCCGAGAGGAACAGGCTGCAGCAGAGATCGCGACCGCAGGGGCCCAGGCCTCCCACCATCTTCGCCTCGTCGCGAACCCCCACCTGGCGCAGCTCGATGCGGGCCTTGAGCTCCGAGGCGAGGTCTTTGACCAGCTCGCGGAAGTCCACCCGCCCCTCCGCGGTGAAGTAGAACACGATGCTCGAGCCGTCGAAGACGTAGTCCACGTCCACCAGCTTCATCGGGAGCCCGTGCTTCTGGATCATCTTGCGCGCGGTGCGGAACGCCTCTTCCTTCTTCTCGACGTTCTCCCGCTGCCGCTCTTTGTCCAGGGCGCTGGCCCGGCGCATCACCTTCTTGAGCGGCTCCTCCAGGTCCTCGAGGGCCACTTCCTTGATGGGGGTGACCACGCGGCCGTACCCCACTCCTCGGGCCGCGGGGACCACGACCTCGTCGCCCGGGACCAGGCCCAGCCCCTCGGGGTTGTAGAGGTAGACCTTCCCGCCCGGCCGGAAGGATACTCCCACTGTCTTAGGCATACAGCGCCTCCTGCAGGCCCAGAAGCGCGCTCTCTATGTTCAGCTGCACCGGTACGTTCTGCTCGGCAGCCCTCATGCTCTCTCCCAGTATGTCGATGCATTTCAGCAGGTTCACCGGGGCCAGGGCCCCGGCCTCTTCGGCGACTTCCTCCTCCAGGTCGCGGTTGACCAGGAGCGAGGAGCCCGCGCCTTCGCCGTATATCAGGATATCACGATACCACCAGGCCAAAGTCGCGAAGACCTCCTTGACGCCCTTGATCTCCTCTTTCATCTGCTCGCGCTTGCACTCTTCGTCCAGGTCCTTGCCGAGGCGCCTGGCGGTCGCGTCGTCGAGCGCGCCGTCGGCCAGGGCCTTCTTCTTCTCCAGGTAGGACGCGGCGACTTCTTCCAGCGGGGCCCTTACGTCCCTGTGCAGCTCTCCCGCCATGGTCAGAGCCTGGTTGAGGTCGGCGCGCCTCAAGGCCCGCGCGGTCTTTATCACGTTGTCGCGCCGCGTCAGCCGCCAGGGCTCGTCACACCAGTCGAGCGCCCGGCCCAGCACCCCGCCGGTCAGCCTCACGATGAGGTCGGCCCTCTCGGGCGTCACGCTCTTGCGATCAAGCAGGTACTCCTTGAGCTCGTCGAGCGGCACGTGCGAGAACGTCACCTCCTGGCAGCGGGAGTGGATGGTCGGCAGCACCGCGGCGGGGTTGGAGGTCACCAGGATGAACACCACCTCGCCGGGCGGCTCCTCCAGGATCTTGAGCAGGGTGGAGGCGCCCTCCTCCCACATCCTGTCGGCGCTCTTGATGATGTAGACCTTGCGCCGCGACTCGGACGGCTTCTTGAAGGCGTCCATGCGAAGCGCCCTGATGGTGTCGACCGGAATGTTCTTGCCCGCGGGCCGGACCACCATCAGGTCGGGGTGCTTCTCCTCCATCACCCGCCGGCATACGTTGCACTCGCCGCAGCCGCCGTTGGGGCACAGCAGCGAGGCCGCCAGCGTCTTCGCCACGATGAACTTGCCCACGGCGGAGGGGCCGGTGAACATGTAGGCGTGGTTGACGCGGTCGCGCTCGACCGCGCTGGCAAGCGTCTCGCAAATAGCGGTATGGCCGACGACCCTGTCCCAGAGCATCTCCGGTAAAACCTTCCCTCAGGTGGACCGCAGGCGGTCCACTATCCGCTGGTGCACCACGTCGGGCGGCCCCGTGGCGTCGATCACCACGTAGCGGTGGGAGAAGATCCTCATGAGCATGTCGTACGCGTGGCGCACGTTCTCATGGAACTGCAGCGACTCCGCCTCGATGCGGTCGTGCCCGTCGGTGCCTCCCGCCCTCACCAGGCCCTCGCGGACGTTCAGGTCCAGGAAGAAAGTGAGGTCGGGCTCCATGTTGCCGCAGGCCCAGTCGTTGAGGTTCTTGACCGCCTCCAGGCCACAGCCCCGCCCCACCCCCTGGTAGGCCAGCGAGCTGTCGATGAACCTGTCGGCTATGACGACCGACCCTTTCTGCAACGCGGGCATTATCACTTCTTCGACCTGCTGCACCCGGTCGGCCGCGAACAGCAGGGCCTCGGCGGCCGGCACGATCTCCTCGCACTCCGGGTCGAGCAGTATGTCCCTGATCCTCGAGCCCAGCGGCGTCCCGCCCGGCTGCCGGCAGAGCACCACGTCGCGACCTTTGCCCTCCAGGTAGTTGGCGAGCATCCTGGCCTGCGTGGTCTTGCCGCACCCTTCGCAGCCCTCGAAGCTGATGAACGTCCCGCTCCATCTTCTGAGGCCGCTGCCCGCGCCGTCCATGACTTCCAAGGCCTCCTCCACTGTTGCCCGCCTCATCGATGGACACAGTCTAGATGCTCAGCCGAGCCCCTGTCCATGAGTTCGGTACTGCGCGTCCAGGTGGTCGGCCCCGCCGGCGTCGATCGCCACCACGGCGGGAAGGCCGCACAGGGAGACCCTGTGGACCGCCTCCGGGCCGAGGTCGTCCCAGGCCAGGACCTCGAGGCTCTCCACCCGGGTGGCGAACAGCGCCCCGACGCCCCCCACGGCGGCCAGGTACACGGCCCCGTAATCCTTGTGGAGCTGGCGGACCTCCTCCGAGCGAGGGCCTTTACCCAGGGTCGCCCGGACGCCCAGCTCGAACAGCATGTGCAGGTAGCGGTCCATTCGCGCCGAGGTCGTGGGGCCGATCGCGCCGGTGGGCCGGTCCGCGGTCGGCGGAGCGGGCCCGGCGTAGAACACCAACTGGCCCGCCAGGTCGAAGGGAGGCTGCTCGCCCGCCTCGATCAGCGCGGCCAGGCGCTCGAGCGCGGCGTCGCGCATGGTGAGCGCGTCGCCGAACAGCTCGACGTCGTCGCCCGCGGTCAGCGCTCGCAGGGCTCCTTCCTCAGGTGGAAGCTCCAGCCTCTTCAACGTCTCCACCTCCGTGGTTGTCCCTGAAATACTGATGCAGCGTGCGGATGAAAGAGAAGCCGCCGATGATGACTACCAGGGCGCCCACCATCAACGCCAGCATGGCCGGATAGAAGCTCTTGTGGAATATCCCCAGGTTGACCACCTTGCTGACCGGGGCGGTCGCCTTCCAGGGTATCAGGTGGTGGAACATGGCCTGGATAAGGGCGAACACGCCCATGGATATGAGAAGGCACGTCCTCATTATGGTGTTCATCGCGGCGAAGACGCGGCCGCGGATCTCCTCGGCCAGGTTCTGGTGAAGCAGCGTGTAAGCCGACACCAGCAGGTAGCCGAGGAGGGATCCTCCGATGAATATGACTACCAGCGACACCGGGTAGAAGTCGATCAGCGCGAAAACAAACAGGGTGATCCCGAACCCGATCACGGCACGCACGAACCACCTCGAGGCGGGGAAGCGCCCCGAGAGCCAGGGGGTCGCCGCCGCCCCCGCCACCACCCCGATCATCAGGCTGGAGAGCAGAAGGGTGAACTTGGCCCCGGTGGAGTGGAGGACCTGCTGGGCGAAGGGAGCCCCCAGGATGTAGAGCGAGCCACCACCGATGAGCCCCACGATCATCAGCCCCAGGATGCCCCTGGTGAGCGGGTCGGTGCGCATGAAGTGCAGTCCTTCTTTCAGGTCGGTGAAGATGGAGCGCGCGGAGAAGGCGCCCGTCGCCGGGCGCGGCCTCCGCGGAAAAGCGATGGTGAACAGCAGCATCGCGGACACCAGGAAGGTGAGCGCGTCCACTATGAAGGCGAACTCGTGCTGGAAGGTGGCCCCGTTGGGCACCACGTAGCTCACCAGCGGGAACTTGTGTATGAGCGCCGCCACGCCCAGGATGACCGTGGCGATGAGGGTCCCCAGCGCCATGGTCAGGTAGGTGCTGGTGGACATCATCGAGTTTGCCGTCATGACGTCCTCCTGGCCGACCAGGTCGGGGATGGACGAGTCCCTGGCCGGGCCGAACAGCAGGCTGAAGCACTCGATGCCGAACAACAGCCCGCAGATGAGTACCAGCGAGTTGGCGAAGGCCAGGACGATCACCAGAAGGCAGCGGGCTATCTCACAGAAGATCATCAGCGTCTTGCGGTCCAGCCGGTCGACCACCGCGCCGGCGGCAAGCCCGAACAGGAAGGCCGGCAGGAACCTGAAGAACATCAGCCAGAAGAGCCCGAAGTTGCCTCCCAGGCGGTTGACCGAATCGAGCAGCACCCCCACGATGACCCAGTCACCCGTGCTGGAGATGCCCTGCCCGATCCACAGCGTCATGAAGTCGCGGTTCTTGAGGACTTTTCTGAACGCCGATACTTCCAGGGCGACCTGAGTCGTCGGCTCGTCGCCATCGTGGATTGCGCCCTCGTCGCGCGTGTCGTCCGGCGGGTCGTCCAAGCTCGGTATCCTTGTGTTGCTAGATCTCCATGACTTTCCGGCGAAGCGAGTGGCAGTTGACGCTCAGTGCCACCGGAAGGCTGGCCAGGTGGCAGGGCGCCTCGATGATGCGTGCGCCGATACAGGTGGTGGTGCCGCCAAGGGCTCCCGGTCCTATCCCCAGCCGGTTGACGGCGGCAACGAGGTCCTCCTCGCGGGTGGCCGTCCTGCGGTCGCCTTTGGGCGAGTCGAGCGGCTCCATCAGCGCCCGTTTTGCAAGCGCCGCTGCGCGGTCGAACGTGCCGCCGACCCCCAGGCCCAGCACCAGCGGGGGGCAGGACCTCGCCCCCACCAACGCCACCACGCCCAGGACGAACTCGCGCACGCCTTCCCAGCCCGAGCCCGGCAGCAGCATCGCCGAACGCGAGGCCATCTCGCTGCCGCCGCCTTTGGCCAGGACACCGATAGTGGTGGCCTTCCCGCGCGGCGCTTCCAGCTCGACGAACGCGGGCGTGTTGTCCCCGGTGTTCCTCCGCTCGTCGAGGGGCGAGGAGACCACCGACGCGCGCAGCCTCCCGCGCTCGGTCGCCCGTGCCACCGCGGCCGAGGCCTCCGCCTGGATGTCCCCGGATATCGCGGTGTCCTCACCCGGTGCGATGTAGACGGTGAAGACTCCGGTGTCCTGGCACAGCGGGACGCCCTCGGTGCTTGCCACCAGCGCGTTCTCGATGATCATGTCCAGGACCGAGCGTCCCTGCTCGGAACGCTCTCTACCGCGAAAGTCGGCCAGGGCGTCAAGGACGTCGCGTGGAAGTGTGGTAGAGATCTCGAGGCAGAGCGACTCAACGGCCTCGCCAAGCTTCGAGGCCTCAATCACTCTCATTCGAACCGGCCTTTCGAGCTTCGTCCACGCGCTGTCGGATCCCGGAGGCGGTCTGCTGCAGCTCCTCCAACTCCTGCTTCGCTATCTCGATCTGAACTACCTCGGCGACGCCGGCGCGGCCGAGCCTGGCAGGCACCCCCACAAAGAGCCCCTCCATACCGTACTCCCCGTCGAGGTAAGCGGAGACGGGAAGGATCCGGCCGGTGTCTCCCAGGATCGCCAGCGCCATGGTACCGACCGCGACGGCGGGGGCGAAGTAGGCGCTGCCGGTCTTGAGGAAGCCCACGATCTCGGCCCCTCCGTTCTGCGTCCGCTCGACGATCTCGGCAAGCAGGTCGGCCTCCACGGCACGGCTCAGCGGCTCTCCGCCGACCGTGGACGTCTCCCTCAGCGGGATCATCTCGTCGCCGTGGGTACCGATCACCATCGCCTGCACGTCGCGCGCCGGCACCGAGGCCAGCCGGTCGAGGAAGTACATGAATCGAGACGTGTCGAGGACCCCGGCCATGCCCAGCACCCTGCGCGGAGGGAAGCCCGAGGCCTCCCACACCAGCGAGGTCATCTCGTCGACGGGGTTGGTGACGTTCATCAGCACCGCATCGCCCGCGCAGGCGGCGACGGCGCGCGCGATGCCTTCCACCACGGGCGCGTTGCGGGCGGTGAGGTCGAGGCGGGACATGCCGGGCGTGCGAGGGAACCCCGCCGTGATGACGACCAGGTCGGAGCCTTGGGCGAGCCCGGGGTCCGTGCCTCCCTGGAGGCGTGAACCGGAGCCCGTGTAGGGCATGGCCTGCTCGATGTCCATGGCCAGCCCCTGGGCCAGGCCGTCGGCGACGTCGACCAGAGCTATCTCGAGGGTCGCGGAGAGCGCAAGGTAGAAAGCGGTGGTGGCGCCGACGTGCCCGGCGCCGAATATTGTCACCTTGTCCATCAACCCTCCCCCCGGCCGCGCCTCATTCAGCCTTCGGGGCCTCGCTCTCTTTGTTCTGCTCCGCCGGCGGCGCTTCGCGCTTCGGCTTGGTAGGGCAGTCCGGGTCGAGGCACAGCTCCCAGGGCCTGCGGCCCTTGGTGACGACGCGGATGCGTGGCGTGCCGCACTCCTCGCAAGACTCGCCCATCGGCATTATCCCGCCCCTCTGCGGCAGCGGGTAGGTGCGGGTGCAGTCGGGATAGCTGTTGCAGCCGGCAAAACGCTTGCCTGACTTCTTGGCGGTCTTGATGGCGAGCTCGCCCTCGCAGGCCGGACAGACGCCCAGCACAGTGTCACCCCGCATCCCTTCCTTGATCTCCCGGGATATCTCTTCTTTCTCGCTCTCCATGACGTCGAGCACCTTGCCCAGGACCTCGCGCGAGCGGTCGACCACCACCTTGAAGGTCTGCTTGCCTTCGACGATGGCGTCCATGTCGCGCTCCAGCTCCGAGGTCATGTCCGGGGTGGTCACCATGGTGGCGTGGCGCTCCAGGGCCCTGGAGACGGCGATCCCCGTCTCGCTGGGCTTGAGCGGGCTGCCGTAGACGTAGCCGCGCTCCACCAGCCCCTGGATGATGTTGTGCCGCGTGGACTTAGTCCCCAGCCCCAGCTCCTCCATCTTCTGGATGAGGACGCCCTCCGCGTAGCGCGCGGGCGGCTGCGTCTGCTTGGCCTCCAGCTCCTTGTCAACCACCTTGACCTTGTCGCCCGCCTCCAGCGGCGGCAGCTCGTCGTCCTTCTTGCGCGAGTAAGGGTAGTACCTGAGGAACCCTTCGGCCACGATCACGTCGCCGCGGGCCACAAACGGCTCGCCCGCGATGTCGATGTCGACGCGGGTGGACCGGGCCAGCCCTGCCTCGGACAGCGTCGCCATGAAGCGCCTCGCCACCAGCTCGTAGATCTTCCACTCGAGATCGGAAAGTGCGTCCCTCTTGGGCGCCCCGGTCGGGTATATAGGCGGGTGGTCGGTGGAGAACTTCTTGCCGCGCGTGGCCTTGAGCTCGCCTTTGGCCAGCAGCTCGCCGGCGAGCGGCCCCACCACGTCCGCGCCCGCGATCGACTGCAGCACCCCTGCCAGCTCCAGCGAATCCGGGTAGACGGTGTTGTCCACCCGAGGGTAGGAGATGAAGCCACGAGTGTAGAGGCTCTCGGCAACGTCCATCGCCCGCGCCGGCGGCACCCTCAGGGATGAAGCCGCGGTCAAGAAGGCGGTGGTGTTGAAGGGAGCCGGCGGGTTGAGTGTCCTGTCGCGGGTCTTGGTCTCGGTGACCTCACCCTCCGCGCCTATGCCGGCGAACGCCTGCTCCGCCTCGCCATTGTCGGTGAAGCGCTCGGTCTTGTGCCTGGCGGTGAACTGGGCCCCGTCGTGCTCCAGGGTGACCTTCACCTGCCAGAAGTCCTCGGGGACGAACGCCCGGATCTCGGCCTCGCGGTCGACGATCAGGGCCAGAGTGGGGCTCTGGACGCGGCCGGCGGAGAGGAACTTCTGCCAGAGCCTGTTGGCCGCCAGCGAGATGAACCTGGTGAGCGCGGCGCCCCAGATGAGGTCGATGTCCTGCCGGGCCTCGCCGGCCTTGGCCAGGTTCTCGTCCAGCACTCCCAGCCCGTCGAAGGCGTCATTTATCTCCTTGGCGGTCAACGCCGAGAAGCGGGCGCGTGTGATCGGCGCCTCGGGGTTGACCTCGCGGACCAGGTCGCGGATGTCCGAGCCGATGAGCTCGCCCTCGCGGTCGTAGTCGGTCGCGATCACCACTTCGTCGGCCTGCTTGGCCAGCCGCTTCAACGTGCTGATGAGCATCTTCTCTTTGGGCGTCTTGATTATCTCCGCGTCGATGAGGGAGCGGGGGGTGACCTCCTGCCATTGGCGGTACTCCTCGGGGAAGTCCACCTGGAGCACGTGGCCGCGCATGCCGACGGCCGTCACCTCGCGGCCGTCGTCGCTGTACGAGTAGACGGTGCTGCGCGCGCCGCCCTCGTGCTTGGCTTTTCCGCCCGAGAGTATCTCGGCGATCCGCTTGGCCGTCTGGTTCTTTTCGGTAACGATCAGTTTCATAATCAAATGAGTTTACAGGCGAGTACGGGCAGGGTCAAAGGGACTCATCAACCCCCAACCGCGCCGCCGCTACTTGTTGAACAGCGGGATGAACACCAGAGATACGACTATCAGCGCCTTGATGAGGACGTTCACGGTGGGCGCCGCGGCGTCCTTGAGGGGGCCGCCCGCGGCCGCCGCCCACGAGATCCCGGTGGCTCCGGGTGTGCCATCCTTGAGCTTTCTGAGCCCGGCGCTCCAGGCTCCCCCGGCGTTCGACATGAACATCGCCAGGATGAAGCCGGCTATCAGAGAACCGGCCAGGAGGCCCTCCAGCGCCTGCCTTCCCGCGAACCTTCCGACCAGGATGGGCAGCACTATGACCAGTATCGCCGGTATCAGTGTCTCGTACATCGCGGCCCTGGCCACGGCGGCGCCCACCAGTGAGGGCTTCTTCACGGAGGTATCGCCGGTCGGCTTGTCCTCGGCCTTGGTGCCGTCGGGCCCCTGATCGCTCTCCGATCCATCCCCGGCATCCTCTGCCTCGTCTCTCTTGGGCCGCCCGGTCAGCGCCAGCGCCACCCTTCCCGCCCCGTCGATCGCCAGCGAGCTGAAGACGAAGGCGAGCATCACGCCGGCCAGCAACGCCACCAGGAACTTGTAGTCGCCCAGCATGTTGACGGTCGATACCCCCGAGACGTACACGTAGGCGGCAAACAGCGCGATCCCCGCCAGCCCTGCGGATGCTGTCACAAAGCCCCTGCCCGCGGCGGCCGTCCCGGCGCTGCCGGACTCCAGCCCCGCCAGCGTCTCGCGAGCTTCATCGTCCAGCCCGCCTGCCTCGGAAGCGTCGACGGCACCGGCCAGGACCGGCCCGTAGGCGCTGACCGTCGCCACCATCCCCACGGCCATCAGCATCCCCAGGGCGGCGAGGGCGATGCCCAGGACGCCGCCGCCGCTGACCGCCCTGCTGGCGGTGAAGAACGCCACGCCCAGAGCCACCACCAGCGCGATGACCGGCACCAGGGTCGACATCATCCCGTCGGAAAGACCGCCGCTGATGAGGAACCCGCCCCCGGCCTCGGCGCTGTCGGCCAGGTCCTTGACCGGCCGGCGCGCCGGGGAAGTGTAGTAATAGCTGACCAGGCCGACCGTCATCCCCGCCAGAAGACCAACCAGGACTGAGTAGAACAGGCCGACATGGTGCCAGCCCACCACGCCCCATATGATGAAGATCGACGCCACCGCGGCCAGGGCGGCCGACCCGCACAGCGCCGGCAGCACCGGGTTGCGCAGCAGGTGTCCCTCGCCCGCGCGCAGCCACAGGGCGGCCAGCAGCGAGCAGACGATCCCGGCCCCCGCGATGGCCAGCGGCAGTACCGTTCCCTTGAAACCGAGCTTCTGGAAGACCGCGCCCGACGCGGTGATCAGCAGCGTGGCGATGATCGCGCCGGCGTAGGACTCGAAAAGGTCGGCTCCCTTGCCGGCGGGGCCGATGATGCCGCGGGCCGCGCCGGCCGCCGCGGGCGCATCCGGCGCCGCGCCTTCTTTATCGAGGGCCGTGAGCTGCTCGCCCTGCGCTACCCCGCACTCGAAGATGCCGCCGCCGATAGTGAGGAAGAGGGCTCCGGTCGAAGCGCCCAGCACGAAGCCCAGCGCGATGCTGGCGGAGTTCCACACGCCCAGCACGACCTGCAATATTATGAAGCAGA
>Ga0209539_1001387_pt1 | contig 13132 bp, 10 predicted proteins | sample BarGraNGADG00312_2_FD_184499 | JGI IMG/M metagenome (GOLD analysis project Ga0209539, IMG submission 184499) | Arctic peat soil microbial communities from Barrow, Alaska - Barrow Graham LP Ref core NGADG0011-312 (SPAdes) (version 2) | ecosystem: Environmental > Terrestrial > Soil > Wetlands >... | reverse complement strand
CCTGCCGTACATCGCGGACGGGAAGGCGTCGAAGAAGCTGCCGCCGCCGCCCGCCGCCTCGCCGTTGCCGCTGGCAAGTGGCTCATCGTCGTCCGGCGGCGGCGCGCCGTCGCCCTCGGCGTCGCCGTGAGCGACGCGCTGCACATCCTGATAGCCCAGGGCATCCCCCTGGCGCCGCCGCTCATCGTCAGGCTCATCGCCCTGCTCGTGATCGAGACGGTACTGCTCGCGCTGGTCGTGCTGCTCTACGTCCGTTGGGTCCAGCTCAAGAACCAGCCCCTGGACGAGTGGTGGGCCGGGCGCAAGGCTGAAGGTCTGGCGCCCACGACGCTCGTCGAGATCGAGGAGTCAGAGAGGGAGCTCCTCGCCGCCGAGGAGGCGGCCGCCGCGCAGCGGCAGCCGGCCGCACCCGGCGGCGACGCGCGCTCCGTTTGACGGCGCCAGTTGGCGGCGGGCGCGTGGCCCGGCGCCGGCCGACAATGCCTGGGTGACCACCGTCTACTCCTCCGCCGGGACTGCCGCTCCAGTCCAGAAACTGCAGGGCGACACCGTCGGCGGCAACTACATCGTCGACCTGCGGATGACGGCCGCCGGGAGGGTGTGACCAGGATTGTCCACCACATGCGATGCTATACCACCAGGCGGACGCCCCCGACGCTGGTGCTCAGCGGCGTCGCACTGCGTGGTACTGCGTGGTCGTACCAGACGGATGGGCTGCGGGCATGCAGTCGTCCGCATCTGTCATGGAACCGGCATGGTCTTGGCTGTGAATGGAAGCGTGACATCTTCGGAGGCCGCGAGAGCGCGAATGCCGGTGAGCCAAGCATTGTACGCGCCGGCCGACTCGTGACGGGCTCTGTACTCGCGATCGCACAGCCGTTCCCAGTCGGCACTCGGCTCGCTCAGGACGGTCTCCAGGGCGAGTGTTTCGGCGTGGTGCATCAACCACTCAGAAACAAATGAATCAGGACATGTCATTCTAAGGACTAATCGAGGAGGCCGAGACTCGCCCACCCGTACCCTGAAGCATGCACCCTAGAAGCTGGAGACACATCATGGAATACAGAAGGCTTGGCAAGACCGGATTCGACATCTCGGCCATTTCTCTTGGCACTTGGCAGGTCGGAGGGCGCTGGGGTGAGACGTTCGACGACGCGCTGGCTGAACGGATCATCGAATCGGCCATCGAGCGCGGCGTGAATTTCATCGACACGGCCGACGTCTATAACGAACGCGCCAGCGAGGCCGCAGTGGGCCGCGTGGTGCGCCGCGTGAAGGCGCGGCATGGTGATCGCGTGTATGTAGCCACCAAGTGCGGCCGCTTCATCAACCCCCATTTGGATGCTGGCTACACTCCGGAAGTGCTGCGGAGCTACGTTGAAGCCAGTCTGAAGAACAGCGGTCTGGAAGCTCTGGACCTGGTCCAGCTGCATTGCCCACCTACGCCGGTCTATTACCGCCCGGAAATCTTCGCGTTGTTCGACACCCTCAAGGCGGAAGGCAAGATCCGTAACCTGGGCGTATCGGTGGAGAAGGTCGAAGAAGCCCTCAAGGCCATCGAGTATCCAAACGTCACTACGGTTCAGATCGTCTTCAACATGTTCCGTCTGCGCCCCGCCGGCCTGTTCTTCCGGGAAGCGCGAGCCAAGGATGTTGGCATAATCGCCCGCGTACCTCTGGCCAGCGGGCTGCTCTCAGGGCGCTTCAAGCGCGAAACGCAGTTCGGCGCAGGAGATCATCGCACCTTCAATCGTGATGGCGCCGCCTTTGACAAGGGCGAAACGTTTTCTGGCGTGAACTACGAACAGGGGCTTGCTGCTGTCGAAGCCATCAAAGCAATCTTCCCGGATGAGCCGGGACTTGCCGCGTGGGCGCTGCGCTGGATATTGATGTTCCCTGAAGTCTCCACCGCCATACCCGGGGCATCGCGGGTCGAGCAGCTCGTAGCGAATCTCGCCGCCGCCGACCTGCGCGCATTGACGCAAGCCGAAATGGACGGCGTTGCAGCCGTCTACGAACGCTCCATCAAGCCGACTGTGCATCATCTCTGGTAAGGGCTCGGCTGCAGCGGGGCGGACCAGCCCGGCTGGCCGGGCCGCGAAATGGCGACTCGGCCCAGTCGTCCAGTGTCTCCGGCAGCCCGTAGCCGCGAGCACGGCATCATCTGTACGGGTTCTCTCCCCACGCTCGCGTGGTCCTGACGTACGCGTCCGCGACAATACTGCCGTCCTACGCGTTGTGCACTCGGCTCTGCGCCTCACTGTACGACAAGTGGCCACCGAGCGTCACGCCGCAGTACCCGTTCTCGGAAGCTTCGCGGCTCCCGAAGGAGCCGACCACGGGAAAGGAGTTCCCTCGTGGGGAATGGGCGATTCCCCTGTCGGCGAGCGCTCTCACCGCCTCGACTGCTCTCTCTTCGGGACCGAGCCTGTTCGGTGGGCGCGGTCGCACTAGCGGAAGCGAAGGGGATGCGCTACTGTCCGTATAGGGTCTGCAGAACCGCCACAGCGATCGACGACCAGTCGGACGGAGCCAAAGCCGTTGATGCGTATCTCGTCGATATGCGGCATCCCCTGCCCGAGTGCCCGAGTGCCCGAGTGCCCGAGTGCCCGGGGCCGTACAGCTTGTGCGGCCTGCGTTCGAACGCCGCGTCGGCCGTCGCCTCGCCCGGCGAGCCATTCCATGCTTTTCTCGATCGCACGAGGGCATGACCGGCACCGCTTGCCCACGGCGGCGCCGAGAATCGGCAGAGCAAGCACCCGGGGGAGGCGCCCATGCACAACGTCACGGTGGTGTGCCAAAGCTGCGGCAAGGAGTTCACGTACCGGACGATGTTCATCTCGACGGTGGGTGTCGCCGTGAGTCCGTACTGCGGCGTGCGCGACGGAGCAGCGACGCCGCGCGGCAAAGCGACGTCTCGTCTCGATGTGGAGGCGCACGACCATAGCGAACTGGTGCCCCCGGCTGGCTCAAGAAAGGGTGGATTGACGTGACGGAGAACGGTGCTGTGTTCGCAATCGATCGGACCGCGATCGACGCTGTCGTCTTCGACATGGACGGGGTGGTGACCCGCACCGCGGCAGTGCACGCTGCCGCCTGGAAACAGCTCTTCGACGACTTCCTTGAGAGGCGGGCAGCCGCCGCGGGCTCGGATTGGACTCCCTTCGATGCCGACGCCGACTACCGCGTCTACGTCGACGGCAAATCCCGCTACGACGGCGTCCGCAGCTTCCTTTCCTCGCGCGACATCACGCTGCCGGAGGGTGCCCCGGGCGACGCGACAGACGTGGAGACGGTCTGCGGGCTCGGCAACCACAAGAACGGCTACTTCGTCGATGAGCTTGAGCGCAACGGTGTCCAGCCCTTCGAGAGCACGGTACGGCTGGTTCGCAGCTTGCAGCAGCTCGGCATCGGCACCGCGATCATCTCGGCCAGCGAGAATGCCACCGCGGTCCTCGGGGCGGCGGGCATAGGCACGCTCTTCCCCGTACAGGTCGATGGTCTGGTGGCTCGCCGGCTGGCTCTGCTCGGCAAGCCCGATCCAGCCGTCTTCCTGGAGGCCACGCGGCAGCTCGACTCCGTCCCGCAACGGGCGATCGTGGTGGAGGATGCGCTCGCCGGGGTCGAGGCGGGGCGACGTGGCGGTTTCGCGCATGTGATCGGCGTCGACCGCACGGGCTACCCCGATGCGTTGCGCGCGTCGGGCGCGGACGTGGTCGTGCCGGACCTCGCCGACGTGACCACCGACCCCCCGACGCTGCCGTCTGCTCTCACGTGCGCCGCCGATATCGCACGTCGCATCGGCGGCACGCCGCCGGCGGTGTTCCTGGACTACGATGGCACGCTCACCCCCATCGTCGAGCGGCCGGAGCTGGCGACGCTGCCCGATGCGATGGCGGCGGTGCTGCGCGACCTCGCCGCCCGGTGCCCGGTGGCGATCGTCAGCGGTCGCGATCTGGCCAACCTGCGGCAAATGGTGACGCTCGACGGACTGGTCTACGCCGGCTCGCACGGGTTCGACGTGGACGCCCCCGAAGAGCTCGGCGGGCGGGTTCGCCGCGGCGAGGACTTCGCCGACGTGCTCGCCGCCGCCCGCGCCCGCCTCAAAGAAGCGGCCGCGCCCATCGCCGGTGCCTGGGTCGAGGACAAGGCGTTCGCCGTGACCCTCCACTTCCGCCAAGTGGCGCCGGAGGACGTCCCGGCCGTCGAAGCTGCCTTCGCCGCTGTGGCCGAAGCCTTCCCGGACCTGCGCCGCACCGGCGGCAAGAAGGTCCTCGAGCTGCTGCCGAACGTCGAGTGGGACAAGGGCCGCGCACTGCTGATGCTGCTTGAGCGCATCGATCGGAGCGGCCCCCACTTCCCGTTCTTCGTCGGCGACGACGAGACCGATGAAGACGCCTTCTGCGCCGTCGCCGGCAGCGGCATAGGCATCCGCGTCGGCGACCCGCATGTCGCCAGCGCCGCGGAGTACTTCTTGGCCGACACCGACGAGGCGGCGACGTTCCTCAGGAGGCTGGCGACGTGAGAGCGAGAATCCCGCAGCGCGCCTGGCGACTCAAGTACCGTGGGTTCGACCCGGAGGAAGAGGGGCTGCGCGAGACGCTCTGTGCGCTGGGCAACGGGTACTTCGTTACTCGCGGCGCGGCGCCCGAGGCTTCCGCCGACGAGGTGCACTACCCAGGCACCTACGTCACCGGCTGCTACAACCGGTTGACTACCGAGATCCAGGGCCGGCCGGTCGAGAACGAGGACCTGGTCAACGTGCCCAACTGGTTGCCGCTGACGTTCCGCATCGAGGACGGCGAGTGGTTCCACCTCTCCAAGGTCAAGGTGCAGCGCTACCGCCTCGACCTCGACATGCGCAGCGGCATCCTGACGCGCTTCGTCGCGTTCCGGGACGACGCCGGCAGGCTGACCGAGGTCACCCAGCGAAGCCTCGTCCACATGGGCGACAAGAACGTGGCCGCTCTCGAGACCACGATCGTCGCGCGCAACTGGTCTGGGGGTATCACGATCCTCTCGGCGCTCGACGGCAGCGTCACCAACTTCGGCGTGCCACGCTATCGCGAGCTCGACGGCAAACACCTGGTCCCGGTGGGCACCGAGCGCCAAGCGGACGACAGCATCTGCCTGGTGGTCGAGACCAGCCAGAGTCACGTGCGTATCGCGGAGGCGGCACGTGTGCGGTTGCACAGCCAGGGAACCCCGCGCGAGCTGCACGCGGAGCTCGAGGAACGCCCCGGCTATGTCGCTCTGCACATCCCGTATTACCTCGAGCAGGATGCGCCCCTCACCATCGAGAAGACCGTGGCCTTCTATTCGTCCCGCGAGCGCGGGATCTCAGAGCCGGGCTACGCCGCCTGCCGCAAACTCGAACGCATCGCCGGTTTCGCGGAGCTGCTGGACACGCAGGCGATCGCCTGGGGCTACCTCTGGCGGCGGTGCGCCATCAGCCTCAACGACCACGGTGCGATCAACCGAACGCTCCACCTGCACGTCTTTCACACCCTCCAGACCGTCTCTCCCAACACCGTCGACCTCGACGCCGGGGTGGCGGCACGCGGTCTTCACGGTGAGGCGTACCGTGGCCACGTCTTCTGGGACGAGACGTTCATCTTCCCGTTCTTCAATCACGCCTTCCCCGAGTTGACTCGGGAACTGCTCATGTACCGCTATCGGCGTCTGCCGGCGGCCCGTTGGTTGGCTCACGAGGCGGGCTTTGGGGGCGCTCTCTTCCCCTGGCAGAGCGGCAGCGATGGCCGTGAAGAGACGCAGGTGGTCCACCTCAACCCGCAGTCCGGCCGCTGGCTGCCGGACGTCAGCCACTTGCAGCGCCACGTCAACGCAACCATCGCCTACAACATCTGGCAGTACTGGGAGTCCACGCGGGACAGCGAGTTCCTGGCTGCGTACGGCGCCGAGATTCTCCTGGAGATCGCCCGTTTCTTTGTGAGCCTCACGACCTACAACCAGGCGCTCGACCGCTACGAGATCCTCGGCGTGATGGGCCCCGACGAGTACCACACCGGCTATCCGTGGACCGAGGAGCCCGGGCTCGACAACAACGCGTACACCAACGTGATGGCGGTTTGGGTGCTTTCGCGCGCCCTCGACATCCTGCGGCTGCTGCCGGCGCCACGCCGCGAGGAGCTGGTCGCGACCCTCCACCTGACCCAGACCGAGTTCGCCTTGTGGGAACAGATCATGCGCAGGATGCGGATCGTCTTCCACGACGGCGTCATCAGCCAGTTCGAGCACTACGACAGGCTCAAGGAGTTCGATTGGGACGGCTACACGGCGCGCTACGGCAACATCCAGCGCCTCGATCGGATCCTGGAGAAGGAGGACGACACGCCCAACCACTACAAGGTGGCCAAGCAGGCGGACGCGCTCATGCTCTTCTACCTCCTCTCCATGGACCAGCTGACGCAGCTGTTCGCGGGGCTCGGCTACTCCTTCGACGAGGAGACCGTGGCGCGCACCGTCCGCTACTATGCCGAGCGCACCTCGCACGGCTCAACGCTCAGCGGCATCGTGCACTCCTGGGTCCTGAGGCACACGGAGCGCGACCAGTCATGGAGCTTCTTCCATGGCGCCCTGCAGAGCGACCTGCACGACACGCAGGGCGGCACCACACGCGAGGGGATCCATCTCGGAACGATGGCCGGAACGGTGGCCTTGGTCGAGCACGGCTACGTCGGTGTCGAGGTTCGCGACAACGTCCTCTGGTTCGACCCGGACCTGCCGCCCGAGGTGGACACGCTGCGTTACGCGCTACTCTTCCGCGGGCACTGGATGGATGTCGAAGTGGACGGCGACCGGCTCTCGATCGGCCACCGGCGCTCTGCGGCCGGTGCCGTCACCGTCGGTCTCGGCGGCAAGACGGAGCTGCTCAAGCCCGGCGCGAAAGCGGTGACGACGCTCGATCGGCGGCGCACCCAAGCCCCGGTGACTGGTACCCGCCAGAGCAGGTCCGCACCGGTCGCGATCGCCTTACGCCACAGGGTGAAGGAGTAGAAGCCGCGGTCGACCAGCACCAGCATGCCCGGTCGCAGACGCTCGATCAGCCCACTGGCCAGCGCGACGTCTGAGCTGACGTAGCCACCGACGACCACGTCGAACGTCTCATGGGTGCCGCACTCGGCCAGCGCCACCAGCCGCCGGCCGGCCAGCCACACCGCGGGCATCCCCGGTGTCCCTATCGGCTTGGCGACCCGCGTGAAGAACGTCTCCCACGGCTTCGGCCCCAGCCGGGCGCGCGCCTCGAAGATCGCCGACTTCGAGGGCCACGTGAAGGTCTGCTCCCAGCCCGAGGCATGTCACGCAACTACACCGCTGTAAGCCTAACTGAACGGTAGTGCACCTAACGCCGTCATCGGGCACCCCCCACGCCACCGCCGGTGGAACAAAGAGCGGCCGAGAAATCAAAGCTCCGAAGCCTCGCCGCGCTTGGCAGAGAGCAGCCAACGAAGTCGCGCCGCTACCCGACGGGTTGGACGCGGTATTCGAGCGGTCGCTGTAGGAACACGTCGGCCGCCTGCAGGATGGTCACAACGTCGCGTCCGAAGTGCACGTCGCAAGGATGTTGCCACCGCCCAGGCTGCTCTGTGAGCAACGTTGAGATACACACGCCCATCGCTTCCACCGGTGTGGTCGTTGCTTCGGGCATGAAAGTCTGGCGATGCTTTCCGAACAGCTGCCAGGCGCTTCCGAGGCTGCCGGGCGGGGCGGTCAGGCTGAGCGACATGGTGCTGGCGGCACCAGATTGGTGGTGCAGAACGATCGTCACCGTGTCGCCCAGGCCATGATCGGCGATGACGTGGGTCACCGGTCCGAGCGCCGGAACCAGGATGGACAGGGCGTGCGGGCCTATGTCCCACATGGCCCCGCGTGAACGGCGCCACTCGGATTCACCGTAGGGATTGCCGGACTCGAAGATCGAGACGTATATGCGGACGTAGCCGGAGTTCCAGGCGGGCTCCTGCTGGACGTCGGTCAACCAGTCGGCCTGATTCGCAGTGAATCTACTGGTGAAGAAGACCAGCGAACGGACACCGGCACTGTCCACAGCCTCGACGATCCGGTCGGCTGCCTCGGTAGTGAAGGCCACCGGCTTGTCCAGTAGCAGATGGCAACCACGCATCGCGGCCCGGACAGCGAGGTCGGCCTGAACATTCGGTGGCACCGCGAAGGCCACAGCATCGACATCGGCAAACATGTCGTCGACGCGTTCATAGGGCCGCGCTCCGAAGGCTTCGGCCAGGTCAGCGGCGCGGGCGAACGAGCGTCCCCACACTCCGACCAGGTTGGCATCGGGGTGCGCGGCCAGTGCTGTCGCATGTGTCTCGCGGGCCCAATAGCCGGTCCCGACGAGGGCGAAGCGCATACCCATCTCGTTCCTCCTCGAATCAGCACTGGAGTAGTTAGCTTCGGCGGTCATCTCGCCGATCGCCGGGTCGCGTAGGTCCGGCCGCCGCCGGCCGACGCGCTCGACGACTGCGACTGCTCAGCGGCCAAGTGATGCACCTGCGCTCGCAACGCTTGGTCCGCCCACACGAGATGCCCCTGGCGGTCGTACTGCATCACGTCCTGGGCCGAGATCGGCCGTGCTCCTCAAGGATGAAGGCCTCACCCTCGCGAGTGATTGTGTTCCCAGCCCACCCCGTGCTCGGTCCGAACGTTGCGACGAGCATGCTCTTCCTTGATCGTCCCAGGGCCATCATGCGACATCAATGGCATCACCGACGGTCTTGGACTACCCACGCCGCCCATTTTGCGGCAGGAAGAGACGCGCGAGACGTCCTGGACACGCAGCCGAGACGATCGCGACCCTGGACGAACTGCTCGATCTGCTCACCGTGGCGATGACGGCCATCTCCGGGCGACTGTTCGCTGAACCCCCCGCCGTTGGGCCGCACGGCTGCGCGATCCCCATCATCAGGCCAGCCCGATGAGGCGCGGGCCGGGAAGGTAGCCCCCCGAATCGTCGACCGTCGCGAAGTCTTCCCGCACCATCGTCTGCAGAATACGGTTGACGGTCGACTTGGCCAGTCCAGTCGACGCCGCGACGCCGCCGAGGCGACGGTGCGTGACGAGAGCCTCGAGCACCGTGAGAACCTTCTCGCTTGCATTTCCGGACTGCGAGGTTTCCGCGTGACCTCCTTCCGGATCACTCTAGAGCCTTGCTGGATGCGGCTCAGTACATCAGGTGCTTGCCGGCGTCGACGATCACGTCGACGCCCGTTACGCCCTTGGCTCCGAGCAGTCCGATCACCGCGTCGGCGACATCCTCCGGGCCGAGGGTTCGCGCGAGAGGCGCAACGGCGCGCTCCCGCGCGGTCATTTCGGCGAAACCGTCCTCTCCATGCCGGTCGATCTGCCAGCGGGTTGCCACGGTGCCGGGCGAGACCGAATTGACTCTGACCTCCGGACCGAGCGTCACGGCGAGAGAGCGGGTGAGCTGCACGAGCGCGGCCTTGCTGACGCCGTAGGGAATAGACGACCCGATTCCCCGGTATGCCGAGATGGAAGCTATGTTGACGATTGCGCCCTCGCTCGCGCGCAGCATCGGCGCGAACGCTCTCGCACAGCGGAACGTGCCGAGGAGGTTCACTCCCAAGACGTCGTTCCAGACCTCGTCGGTGAGTGCGTCGAGGTCGGCGAACGGGATCCAGCTGGTCGTTCCGGCGCAATTGATGAGTGCATCGCATCGGCCAAACCTTTCCTCACAGCGCGCCGCGAACTCCCGCACCTGCTCATCGTCGCGGACGTCGACGTGCACTGCCTCGGCCTGCGCCCCCTGATCCTCGAGTTGCCGCACGGTGTTGTCCGCGTCCTCTGGAGACCCGATGTAGCTGACGATCACGCTGCGCGTGCCCTTGCCGACGAGTCGGGACGCGATTGCAGCGCCGATCCCGGTTCCCCCGCCCGTGATGACCGCTACCGAATCCTGTTGCCGCATGTCGTTCCTCCCATTATCGTCGTTTCACTCATTCTGCGACCGCTTCTCCGAACACGGGGAGAGCGCTGCGCGACGGCGCGCACTCCCCGCGCCTATGGGGTCGCCCCGTTGGCACGCGCTGTGCACAGCCAGGTGTGGCCGCGCGCGAATGCGCCAGCACCCAGGTTGCACGACAGCGGGGGGGCCCGTTGCTCGTGCTGCCTACGGTCAGCCCGTCGCGTCCTGCCTGGTCGGCCCGAGATCCTCGATATTGATGTCCTTGCCCTCCTTCGCCAGCAAGAACGCGACCAGGGAAATGGTGCACACGGCGATCATCAGCACGGCGATCAGCCATGGTTCACCACCGAGCTGATTCTGCAGCCAAGCCGCCAGAAGCGGAGAGAAGCCTGCGATTGACGCGCCGACCTCACGTGAGGTGGCGAACCCCGAGTAGCGCACTCGCGCGCCGAACAATTCGGCATAGAACGCGGGCTGCACAGCGATCATCGGAGCCCAGCCGAGTGAGGTGGCGAGGATCAGGGCCAGCCAGATGAGCGCCGGCGTTCCAGTATCAACCAGTAGCCAGAACGGAAAGGCGAAGGCTGCCGTGAACACCACGCTGAACACGTTGAGTGGCTTCCGGCCGATCCGATCGGACAGTGCGCCGTAGATCGGCTGCAGCACAATGACGATGATCGAGAAGACCACGATGCCGGTCAGTGCGATGCTGCGGGAGAGCCCGAGCGTTTTCGTGATGTAGTTGACGGTGAAGGTCGCGTACAGGTAGATCACCGCCGTGTCGGCAACATGTGCACCGATGCCGATCACCATGTTGCGCGGATAACGCCGGATGGCGTCGAGGACCGGAAGCTTCAGGATCGTCTGAGTGGCCCGCATTTCCTTGAAGATCGGCGATTCCTCGACCCGAAGGCGCACATAGAGAGCCACCCCGATCATCGCGAAGCTCACGAGGAACGGCACCCGCCAGCCCCAGGAGAAGAGCGCCTCATCAGACAGCTGAGAGACGAAGAGGAAGACGATCGTTCCCGTGAGCAGACCGATCTGCACGCCCGTCTGCGCGAAGGATGTGAAGAAGCCGCGGCGGTGGTGCGGCGCGTGCTCGGCCAACAGGGTGGAGGCGCCACCGAACTCCGCACCCGCGCCGAGGCCCTGGCACACGCGCAGGAGGACCAGGAGTATCGGCGCCGCCACTCCGATGGTCTTGTAGGTGGGCAGCAGGCCGATCACGCCGGTCGACACGCCCATGACGAGCGTCGTCACGATGAGCGTCATTTTTCGTCCAATCCGGTCGCCGAGGTGGCCGAAGAGAATGCCGCCAAGGGGACGGAAGAGGAAGCCGACTCCGAAGGTCGCGAATGCCAATAGCACGCCGGTTCTGGCCTCGGCCTTCGGGAAAAACACGGTTCCGAAGACGAGGGCGGCGGCGGTGCCGTAAATGAAGAAGTCGTACCATTCCAGCGCGGTCCCGACGACGGAACCGAACACGACCCGTCGCAGTTCGCGCGGGCCGGTCTTCGGCAGCGCAGCTGCGGCGTCATTGCCGCTCGTGGGCGTTCTCATTGCTGGTTCTCCCGTCTGGTTCGGTTGAGGGGCGGAGGGTCGTGGACTGCGGCGAAACCGTCGATTCACATTGCTAGTTCTCCCGTCTGGTTCGGTTGAGGGGCGGAAGGTCGTGGACTGCGGCGAGACCGTCGAGTTCATCGGCGGTGCCTGCAGCGAGCGGAATGCCGCCGGCCAGGCGGTCACGGCGCGTGAGCCACTCCGGCTCGCCGGGAAAGAGCACGCCGGATGAGCCCTCGGAAGGCGACGAGTCGTGAACGCGTTCGCGAAGCTGCTCGACCTCGGATGTGAACTCGCTCAGGTCGACAAAGGCGCCGACCTCGAAGGCGACGAAGATGGTGCCAAATGTTCCGTCATAGCCACGTGAACTTGCCGATCCCGTGCCGGTCATGAGCCCGGCGAGCACATCCGCCATGAGACCTAGGCCATAGCCCTTGTGCCCCCCAAACGGCAGCAGCGCTCCTCCTGCGTAGAAGTCGTCGGGATTGGTGCTCGGCTTCCCCTCGGCGTCGAGGATGAGCCCCTCGGGAATGCTCTGCCCACGGCCGCGAGAGACCGCGAGTTTCCCCTCGGCGGTCGCTGAGGTGGCGAAGTCCACGACGAGCGGCGCCGTACCGGCAGCGACGGGCGCGGCCCACGCCAGTGGATTCGTGCCAAGGAGGCGGTCCCGTCCACCCCATGGCGCTACAGTGGAATCCGCATTGGCGAAGGCATAGCCGGCGAGCCCCCTCTCGGCGATGCGTTCGACGTACTCGCCGAGGCGACCGATGTGCTGGCAGCGGCGCAACACCGCGACGGCGGCGCCCGTCTTGGCCGCCCGGTCAGCGACCGCATCGGCTGCGAGTCGCGCGGTGAGCTGACCGAATGCGTTTGCGCCGTCCACAACGACGGCGGAGGGTCGACTCTCCTCGATCACCAAGGGAACGGCGGCCGGATCAAGCCTTCCGGTCTTGATCAACTGTGCGTACGGAACCAACCGACGAACGCCGTGCGAGTCGTGCCCACGGAGGTCGGATTCGACGAGCGATCCCGCAACGACGGCAGCGCCATCTTGCGGCGTTCCCAGGATGCACAGGAGTGCCTCCGCCCACGACCGTAGTTCTTCGGGTGACACCACGACACTATGGCTCACATGGACCCTCCTCACATGGACCAATTCTGTCTAGTGGAACGCCGTTCCATCTGGTTCCCAGTTTGGACCACATTTCGCGCGTGGTCAAGTGCCGCGTTCGCCCGCGCCGACAACGGGGCGGATCCAACTTGCCCACACCCAGGCGGACGACGCCGAGGACGGTTCGCGCCGCACGGCGAAAGCCGAAGCTTCGTCGTCCATGAGTCGGTCTCGCAGCAGGCGTATTGCGCCGGCGGACCGTGACGGCGGCGGGCTTCGGGCGCGAGCTGGCCGAGGCGTTGGCCCCGTAGCGTAGGGCGACGGCAGTCGATGAGGTGGCCTCTGATCGGACGGTCTCGCGGACCATCGCAGCTGGCTGCGGACGCGACCGCTGCGTTGACGGGGATCAACACCGCCCGCGCGCCGGTACGCAGACGGGCGTGGCCGCTGGCCGGAGACCATGCTCGCGATCACGGCGCAGACGCGGGCAACCCACTGAT
>Ga0209539_1001385_pt1 | contig 13141 bp, 13 predicted proteins | sample BarGraNGADG00312_2_FD_184499 | JGI IMG/M metagenome (GOLD analysis project Ga0209539, IMG submission 184499) | Arctic peat soil microbial communities from Barrow, Alaska - Barrow Graham LP Ref core NGADG0011-312 (SPAdes) (version 2) | ecosystem: Environmental > Terrestrial > Soil > Wetlands >... | reverse complement strand
GCCGCGCGGTCTCGCGGATCGACCAGCCGTCACGGGCGCGCAGCTTGATGAATTCGATATCGACCATCCCGAGCACTGCCTTCCTCCTGCTGCCGTCGCCGGCGTCCCGGAACCGGGAACCCGACTGACGGTACAGGCCTCGTTGGGGTGGTCAACTTTTCGGCTATCGAACCACCCTCAAGTGGTCAACATTTAGGCTATCGAACACAGCACAGGGAGTACCTATAACGCCCACGCCCTCACTGCGGGCAGCAGCCCACAGCAGCGTGTGCCCCTTCCACGTGCCCACGTCCGATGATGGTGCCATCGCCACGACCGCCGGTTTGGCCTTGAAGCCGCTCTCAGGCGGCCCAGACGATTGACCGATGACGGCTGCCCGACGGGCGCCCAAAAAGAGGGTCGCGCTGCGAATCCCGGCAGTCAACACGTTTTGGCACCGCCGGGCTCCCTAAGTTGCCGGGTGCGCTGATGCTCGCGCGGCACTGCAGGCCATTGGAGCAGCTTCATGAGAACCAGCCGCAGCGCAAGGCGGGAGCATTGGATTGCGTCCTCTTGCTTATGGCCTCTTCGTAGAGTGCCACGTACTCAGCTACCATTCGGTCGAGGGTAAACTCCTCAGCCACTCTCCTCTGACCTGCGGCGCCCATGCGTTCGCGCATCTGAGGCTGAACTCTCAACATCTCCAAGCTCTTGGCCAGAGCCCGGGCATCGCGGGGCGGGACCAAGTACCCTTCGCGCCCGTCTCGGACCAACTCTCCACATCCCCCGCTGTCCGTGCACACGACCGGCAGCCCGCATGCCATATATTCAAGGATGGAGTTTGAGCAGCCCTCGGCCAGCACTGCGGGGTCGGTCATGAGCATGCCGACGTTCGCTGCTCGAATCTCGCCAACCGCCTCGAGGCCGCCGTCAGCGAAGGTCACTACACCGGCCGCAATCAAGTCACATGCGGACTCCATTAGTCGCGCACGATCCGGCCCGTTGCCCACGAGAAGGAAATGCCACAGACCTGGCGTCTCCTGCTCCAGGATACGTGCTGCCGTCAGGACGGTCTTGTAGTCCTTTGGAGGTGCCATGCGGGCGGCCATGATTGCGGTGAAGCGCACCCCGTGCTCGCCGAGTCCTAGACCAGGCGCGATGCCAAACCTGCGATTGTCAAAGGCGTTGTAGATGACCCGCCCCTTCTCGGGCCACACGCTCCACGCACCGAGGCCCGCCAGTGAGTTGGCGACCACAAGGTCGGCCCAGCGCATGATGCTGCGCCTGGGTCGACCGAGACTCCGCGGAATCGAGCCCATTCGAATCGAACCATCGATCAAGGGGATGCCGAGTGCCCTGCAAGCAGGCCCCGCAGCGGCAGCCGGCATCCAGTGCCAAGCGTGGACCAGATCGGGACGCCACAGGTACATGACGCGCCATAGGTCAAATGCTGGCGTCGGGTCAAACCGGCCTCGGCGTTCGCGGCACCTCCAAGGGATACCTGCCTCACGGACCGCGCGCTCGTAAGGCCCACCCTCGAGCGTCCACATGCGGACCTCCCACGAGGCCGGCAGGTTCGTTGCCAGATGGAGCAGCTGTCGTTCCAAGCCCCCGTTCGCAAGACTCACGTTGCCCAACAGGACCTTTCGCCGCTTCCGCACCAGGTTCATGTCAGGCACTCCGTGCCAACCGGTCACGCAGCCCCTGCATGCGGCCAAACCGCGTAGAGGGCAACCCGCCGCGACGCGGGGTACGGTCTTCGATGGGCAACATCTGTGCTGAGCTCACGTCGGCCAAGTCGACTTTCGGCTTTGACTCCGATGCGGCCGTGGGAGCGCTCCGACCACTCGCCAGGCGGCCAGTACTTGGCTTCGGGCTCAGAGTTCTTGCAGCTGCCATCTCGCGCTCGCGGCCCTGCTGTTTACTCGTGCGAGGCCTCGTCAGAACGTAGCACCGTGACACGGGAGGCAGGCAGTTCCTCACGTCCCACGCGCGCGTATTGACCGTAGTAGCCATGTCCGTAGCCCAGTTCGGAAGGCTTGCCGATAGTCACGACGCCCAGCTTTCGGCACGGCATCTGCGAGACTTGAGAGGCAGCTGCACGGAGACTTGGGCGTCGCGCCTTGCTGAGATTGACGAGGAACACGAGCCCGTCGATGAAGCGCGCCATCGTGGTTGCGTCACCGACGGGCAAGAGCGCCGGTGCATCGACCACGACCATGTCGAACTCGGATTCGAGCCCTGCGACCAATTCCCTGAAGCGATTCGAGGCAATGATCTCTCCCGGGTTCGGCGGCACAGGTCCACTGGTGAGGACCGACAAGTTGTGTTGTCCGTTCGTAGACGCTTTCGCGCCCCCTGCCGTTTCGGGTCGTTCGCCCACGACCAGCGGCCGCAGGGCCTCCTTGAGCGCTGCCCTGCCAGTCAGGACACTCGATACGCCAATGGCATTACTCAGACCGAAGTACTGGTGTATTCTCGGCCTTCGTAGGTCGCCATCGACAAGCACCACCCTCTTGCCTGCCTCGGCCAACGCGACTGCCAGATTGCATGCCAGCGTGGTCTTGCCTTCACCCTGCCACGCACTCGTAAGGAACACTGTCTTTAGCTCGCCGTCTACATCGGTGAACTCAAGATTGGCGCGCAGTTTTCGAATGGCTTCGGCTGGAGGGCTGCTAGGCGCGCCCAGCACATAGAGGGGCTCGCGGTCCAGGGACTTGGCGGACATCTTGCCCAGTTGGGCCAAAAGCGGCATGTGGAGGAGTGCCGCCGCCGCCTCCGGACTGCGCACGTGAGTGTCGAATTGGTTGACGACAAACGCGGCCACGACCCCAAGAAAGAGGCCGGCGATGAAGCCGAACACGGCCCACTTCATCGGCTTGGGAGATGCGGGAGAAGTCGGTGGGGTGGCCGGCACGATCATCTCGAAGTCGCCGGTCGCACTGGCCTCCGCAATCTGCAGGTTGGCAAGCTGCTGCTGCAACGCAGGGTAGTCGTATGACTGCTTGGATTGCGAGCTCTTGTAGAGGTCCAGCTGCGACTGGACAATCTGCTCAGCGACGCGCCAGCTCTGCTGCTCGCTCTCCTTTCGCAACTGGACGATGGCCTGTGCGTAGGCATTCGCGATTCTCGCTGCGGCTTCGGCAGACCCGGCCTCGGCCGTGATATCGACCACGGTCTGCACCCCGGTCCCGGTGGCAGACGAACTACTCGAGGGGACAGCTGGAATCGCCGAGATCGAGTACGAGAGCGCGGCGTCTCGACCGAGGGCCATTGACGCACGCTGTCTCACCGTGGGGGTGCCCACTATGCTGACAACGTTCTGGACCTCGAAGGAGAGGCGAGAGAGGTCTGGAGAGACGACGACCCCGTTGGAAAGGGTCGGCGGCGGCGAGTACATCAACCGCGCCGACGCAACGTAGGTCGGTGATTGGATGGCTTGTCTCCCGAAGGCGACGAAGGTGCAGATGACCACGATGGCGATGACCCAGAACCGCCGAAGCCAGATGACGCGCCAGTAGTCGCGCAAGGTTATAGTACTGATGTGATCAGATTGGTCCAAGGCTGTCTGGTTCACCTTCCGACGGTGCTCTCAATGATACCCACATGGTGCGGCACGACCAACCTCGCGGTGAAGACCTTGACCCTCCGCCTGTTCCGCTCCACCTTATCGGCGCGTATACCGAGATTGCTTAGCAGGCGTCGCAGCGCCGTCGCTAGATTGGCGCCAGCCTTCTGCCAGATACTAGACAGGCACGAGAACCCCGGAAGAGCATGAAGGTCGACGAAAGGTTCAGCCGCTGACGTCCTCTGCGCCGTTCGCGGGGCCGCCGTGGTCCACCAGGTCGGCCTTGTGCAGAGCCCAGTCCACCCACAACTCCTGCGGCATCAGATGCCCCGCCTCGTAGTGAAGGCGGCCATCATCGCGACGGATGTAGTGCCCAGGCGCGTCGAAGACCGCCTTGTCGACATAGCCAAAGGATATCTCGACGATCACGAATTCGTCGCCTCGGAAGAGTATGTCGTAGGCCATCGAGTCGAACCCCAGAGCACGATTAAGGCTGATGCAGTATTCGACTACTCGGGTGGGAACAGCAGTCTCGTAGTCCAACAACCCGCTACCGCTGGCACGAAAGTCGTCCGATCGATTGCGCCGCCAGAAGCCGATGGCGTGGCTGTCGCCGATCACGGTCACGCGCAGGTCCGCCGGATTGCTGGCCAGGAACTCCTGCCAGTAGGCCACCCCGTGGTACTCACCATGAACGAGCTTCTGCCACACTTTGCGCCAGAACCAGCCGTGTGGCAGTGCCGTGGCGCCCTGCGAGATGCGACCCCGGTGGGACTCGATGTGGTGTTTCCACGCCTGGGTGAAGAACACAGAATCGAGCCAGCGCTCTGCTGCGGTTCTGGAGGCGAGAAGCCTGACGTTGGCGCTCGATGCGCCGTGCGAGAGTTTGGTGACGATGGGCAGCGATGCCTCGCGGAGGCATCGCTGCCCATCGGCATAGTCGGTAGTAACCACCGTCTGCGGCGTGGGCACGTCCATCGCCTTGAAAAGATAGCTCTGAGCCACCTTGCTCTCGAAGTGCCAAACGCTCGCGTAGCCGGGCATCACTACTTTGCCGAGGATCTGCTCGAGGAAGTAGATCTTCTCCTTGTAGTATGTCGACATACTCGGGCCCATGAAGGTCCATCGGCCACGCCAGATGATGAGGTCGTAGGGCGCGATGCGCGCCTGCCAGTCATGTGCGTCTATGTCGATGATGTCGTACTGGATGCTGGCGCCTTCTCGGATGCGAGCATCGAGCGCGGCGGCGAACTCCTCGTGCCAGTCTCCACGTCCGACCGCGACTCTGAGGGTGTCACCGTTCATTCAATGTCCTTCCGATCCCACACATGCCCGGCGCGGGCTGAAAGCGTCGAGCGAATCGCCGCCGTCGATGCGCGACAGCTGACGTTCCTGGTTGCGTATCACTCGCACTCCCGTGGGTTCCGGGGTCCGGCGTCGGCGATGTGCCGCGGCCGCCTGGCTTCCAGTTCCGCTTCGAGTATCGTTATCGCCGCCTGTCGATGTGCTTCGCATGTGAGGACATCGAGAAGTTCATACAGGCGTGCTTCTCGAGTCCTCCATGTCGGCCACACGCCTCGCGACAGAACGCCACGCTCAAGACGAGTCAGCGAAAGCAACTGGGCCAGATAGCCGACTCTCCGAGTGGCGCAGAACGCGCTCCACGCCGACTCCAATCTATCGGGAGAGGCTATGATGCTTGACAGCTCGGCGTTGCGCGCATGTCGCGAAGCCAGCTCATCTCCGGCTTCCAGCTCAATGACGGGCGCCTCCATGCACTGCCTGAAGGGAATCAGCTGCGCGGTGATTGCGCCCGATTGATCGATCGTCAGGCTAGCGAGGGTGCCGTTGTACCACCCTGTAGGCTGTCGCGACGGCCAGTCAAAGATGAAGTTGCCAAGCCCGTATGCGATGGGTGCGCCGCGGTAGGTCTCGATGCCACTGGAAACGTGAGTGTGACTGCACATTACGGCATCCGCGCCTGCATCAACCAGATATCGGCACGTCTTGACCATGCATGGGCTGGGCAGCGGATAGTACTCGTTCCCGCCATGAAGCAAGACGATGACACTGTCCGCCAGCTCCCGCGCGCGCTGCAGCTGAGCGAGATTGAGCGGCAGATCAAGCGGGCAAGCACCCGCGCGACTTTCTGTGGCGATGGAGAACTCGCGCTCGGCGAACGCCAGTATGGCCACACGGCGTCCGTGAACCTCTGTGATCACGGGCTCCTCCGCCTCGCCAAGATTCAGTCCCGCGCCGACCGTAACGAGGCCGGCGGTACGGCAGGCGTCGAGAGTGTCGGCGAGGCCTCGCTCGCGATGATCCATGATGTGGTTGTTCGCCAGGCCAACGAGGTCGAACCCACCTGTGCGAATAGCGAGAGCGCAACTCGGCCGAGAACGCAGATGGGGTCCCGACTTCGCCGACGGATCCTGGACGAGCGTAAGCGGGCATTCAAGGTTGACGACCCTCAGGTCATGGGCGCACAGAATCTCGCCGAGCTCCCCCCAGACCGCGTACGGTTCGTTCCGCGCGAACGCCTGCTCGGGTCGTCCGGCCGTACAGAGGTCCCCTGCCACTAGGACACTGACAACGGCTTCTGTTGGTTCAGGCATGAAGGATTCTGGCCCAATGTGTGTCGTGGACGGAGTCATTGTCTGCAGCCTCGCGCCTGCACTCAGTCGCAATTCCCGGATTCAATGGCTGCCGCCCATCATATCTACCTGACCCGCTCGTCTGGACCTGAGGTCGGCAAGAAAGCGTGCGATGCGAGGACCGTGAATCCTGTAGTCGAACTCGCGTCTCGCCAAATCCCGACCATGTAGGCCGACGGCTGCAGCGGCCTCCGGATGGTCGAGAACATACTCGAGTCTCGAACGGAATGCCTCCTCGTCGCCTGGCGGCACCAGGAAAGCATCCTGTCCATCGCGGAGGTATCGAGGTATGTCACCGACAGCGGTTACCACAACTGGCCGCCCCGTCGCTAGGTACTCAGCGAGCTTCGTGGGAAGGCCTGCGGTCGAGAAGGCTCCGGCAGCTCGAGTGAGCACAAGCACGGAAGCGCGCGCGAGGCGGTCAGGCATATCGCATCGGGGGATCAATCCAGCAAACTCCACAATGCCGTCAACGCCGAGGGCCTTGGCCGTTCGTTCCAGATCGTCTCGTCGCGCGGTTCCCACGTGGTTCCCGAGGATGGTCAGCCGGGCGTCTCGACGGCGGCTAACGACACCCGCGAATACTCGCAGTAGCGTTTCGAGCTCCCCGACGTGACCCAGACTCCCCGCGTACAGTACCCTGCCGGGGTCTGGAGCCGTGGCGGACGAAGCACGTGCATACTCCTCGACATCCACCAGTATCGGAACCAGCAAGTTGACAGCGCCTCTCCTTGATACTCGTTTGAAGTACTCATCCAGGTATGTGGAGATGACGATGGTGCCGTCGTATGCCCGCTGAACTACGGCTACATGCCATCTGTGGTAGCGACGCCGAAGCCTAGTATCGGATTCGTAGACAAACGGCAACTCGCTGGCATCTTTGACAACCACAGCTCCCCCAAGCCGGGCACTCATTCTCAGGGCCAGCGGCAGGAATGCCGAACTGGTCGTGTAGACCACGACCGCATCGCAACCCTGGGCCGCAAACAGCGATGCACGGAACACACCTTTGGCCTCAGCGCCTCTTCGGCCCCAGAAGCTTCGGCTTAGGAAGGTAGTGCCAGAGGTGTATTCGAAGGGAACTCCGTCAACCACGCCGGAGGCATCCCGATTCGACGACCGGCTGCTTGGCCTTTCGCTCGGCCTCGTGATCAGAATCTTGACGTGACAGCCTGCTGCAGACAGTCCTCTGGCCACAGCGTGGACCCTGGCCGTGGCCCCCTCCCCGTCCGGAAAAGAGAAGGCGTCTCCAACCACGAGCACTCTCAGATCACGTGGCTCGCGCATGTGTCCCTCCAGCTTCAACACGTCCGTACTTCCGGCGAGAGACGAGTTTGAACAACTGCGTGCCCGAACGAGACAGCTGAGGCGAGTGTGCGGCGGACCGATGGACCACTGGGTCAGAGGGGCAATCACCCGTGACGAATGTCATCAGGAAGATCCCACACATCGTCAGATGCCGATGACTGTTGATGCGGCAGCCCGGCGAGGCTCTCTCTGAAGGCAGCTCGCACTTGTCGTCCGTCGAATTCGCGATCGGCTATCTCTGAGGCCCTGCGGCCCAGAGCTTCCCTCTGTGCTGGACTCGCTGCGAGGTCACTCAAGGCCCGCGCAAGCCGCTCGCGGCTTCTGTCACCCACCACGAGAGCCCACTTGCCCTGCTCAGCCCAAGCACACGTCGCGTGGGTTCTTGGTGAGTACAGGACAATAGGCGTCGCGCAGGCCATGTAGGCAGGAACCTTCGTGGGCATGGACAGTCGCGCAAATCGGCGGCCACGGCCCTCGAAGTTCGAGGGGATGATGAGCACGTCAGCGCCGGTCAGTACGTCGGGCAGTTGCTCGTCCTCAACGGCTGGCAGCATGCGTGTGTGAGCGTATCTGGCGAGGGCTTTTGCACTCGAAGCGTCAATCCCTCCTGGATAGATGCTGAACTGTGTCGCGACCCCAGCCTGATTCATCAGCTCTACTGCTTCGCATACATCCACGAAGCTCGCTAGCGCGTCCCACCCGATTCGTCCACAGTAGACGACTCTCAATGGCGAGGCGACTGCCCACGAAGTCTTGTGACGCTGCCTCCAGAATGATACGTCAATGCAGTTGTGGAAGACCTCGAAGTCGCACCCATATCGCGAGAGGTATTCGTCTGCCATGGCCCGACTGATCGCCATCCGCACCGCGGCACGCGATAGCAGCTCACGCAACTCGCGATCCACTACGTCACGCAGGACCGGACCCATGAGGCTTCTGGCGTAGACGGTCTCAGGCCAGTCATCCATGATGTGAATGGCCAGCCTGGCCTCACTGCACTCGTGCAACGCTCGCACCAGCCGAATGGTTCCCAGCGTCGAGAAGTGACAGTAGAGCACATCGGGCGAGAAGTCGGCTACCCACCTCGTCAATGGCTCAGAGAGTATTGGCTGCTGCAGCACATCTTGTGCCCCAAGCCAATCCACGACCATGTGAAATGCTGCCCGTGCGGCACGAGACGCAGTTGCGCGCGCCGAAGGGGTAGCTCCTTCTCCCAGAGAGTCGTCAGACACCAGATCACTGGCGAATGCTGAATGATCAACGCTGCCGGATTCCCCTGAGCGCCTGGGAAGACACGATAGAGGCCACACCCACTTCTGCTCGAGTGCGCCCAGGCGGTACTCGGCGCAGGCAGCCGAGGAAGTGCCGGATCGGGCCCTGTAGTCCACAACAGCAAGCCGATCGCGCGGCCATCCTCTGAACAGGTTCGACAGGGTGATCCCCCCGCCGCCGTGCGAGTCGAATCCGCGTCCAAAGACGAGAATGCGCGGGTACTCCTTCTCGTCACACCCGGCCACCATTTCAGTCCACACATCGGCCCGAGAGCGCCATCAGATAAGCAGGTGTCAGTGGAGGCGCCTCGCGGACCAAGATCATGCTCGTAGCCCTGGTGGCTGCACCTGCGAGATTCGACGGCGAATGCCGCAAGGAGACGAGCTCGAGCAGCACGTCTGGATGCATGGGTGAGCAACTCGTCATGGACAGCGAGCCTGATGACGAGAAAGGACGTCTTCGTAGATGGCCCGCGTATCCTGCGCGATCGTTCGGGGGTCATGCCGTCGTCGCGCACGCGTGCGAGCGTTCTTTCCGAGACCTGCCGCCCGCGCAGAGTCGGCAGCAACGGCCCCGATCGCCCCGGCGAGACCGTAGACGTCGTTGGGCGGGCAGAGCAGGCCCTCGTGACCATCACTGAGCAGCGACGGGACCCCGCCAGCTGCAGCGGCAACGCATGGCACGCCAAGGAGCATGGCCTCCGCCAGGGAATTCGGGCTGTTCTCTACGATTGAGGGTTGAACATAAACACTGGCGGCCTTCAGTTCGGAGATGATATCGGCCGACCCCAACGGCCCCAGGAAACTCACCGCGCCCCCTAGCCGCCATCTATCGAGGGCACGCTGGGCGACCGGCCACATGCTGGTGCCTTCGATCTGTCCCGCGATCCTCAGGCGAATATCCGGTCGGACTGACTCGCGAAGCAAAGCGACCGCCTCGAGCAGGTTGACTAGTCCCTTGTATGGAGCGGGGCCTCCGGTGGTGTAGATGACGAAGGGCCCGTCGATGGTAGATCGCCACTCATGAAGGTAGAACTCGGGGCGCAGAACCTCGTCGGCGTGGTAGTAGCGCGCTCGCGGGTTCACGACGGAGACGATGCCTCTATCCCAATCCGTCCTTCCAGTGAAGTAGCGGCAAGCCCGCAGGATGCCTAGTTCTCTGCGGGCGGCGACGCGCATGTCCCAGTAGGCGTGAAGGAAGCCATCACCTTTCCAGAACTCCAGCGATGCGGCGTCGCGCATGATATCAGGGACAGGTATGCCAGAGAAATACGCCCGCGAGTACACAAGCAACACACCCTGGATGGAGACGAGGACTGGGACAGAAGCGGTCTCCGCCAGACGGCCGAACGGACCTTCGCTGCCGTGAACATGTATGAGGTCCGGCCCGTATTGATCGATGACAGCCGAGGCCCCGGCCAGCAATGAGTCCTCGTTCGTGCGATGTGTCCAGCGAGCGGCCGCACCGGCAAACCCGCCCATCTGCACCGGACCTTCGACATGGAAGTACTGGACGCCTCCCTCATCGAATGGCTCGAAAGAGGTGACGCCCGGAGCAGCCATCCCCAGTTTGGGAGAACCTTCGGCGCAGAGGGCCGCGCGAAGGCTTTCCTGCCACCCGCAGCCACGAAAGACGGCCGACGAGAGTCTTCTCCGCACCGCCGGCAACTCGACTTGAGTGAACCATAGGACCTTCACGATGCCTGCCCGTCACTTCGATGCCGCAGCCAACGCACAACAGTCCCTTGGCCGCAAGGATTGGTCACAGGCAACTACTTATCACAAGCAGAGCGACCACACACGCCGTCGCCCGGCTTTCGGACCCAGGCAAGCTGGGGTCCGGAGGGTCATAGCCCTTGCCCGGCCACGCCGACCTTACTTGAGATGCCCCTCCAGGTAGATAGCCTGCTCTGGCAACGACGCGGTCACATCGCTGACCTCCAGTGGCTTGGCGACCGCCTCCTGCAAGCTGCGGTTCCTGGCCAGGATCATGGCGACCACGACGGCGAACAGCGCCTGGTTCTCGCGCAGGTCGATATTGGCGTTGAGGGAACAGAACACCAGATAGAGCGCCAAGTAGGTGAGGCAGAACGCGCTGCACCGATCGCGACGGTTGCGCCAGCCCAGGACGATTGTGACGCCGAGAACGGCGAAGAAGAGCGCGCTCCCGATCACCCCTTGCGTCACCAGCCGCTGCACCACGAAGTTGTGCGGCGGGAAGTTGAATGTGACTTGGACCAGATAGTAGCGCTGGTTCCAGATGTTGTCGCCGAGGGGGTGCTTTGCGAAGTAGGCGAGGGACATGAGACTGCGCACGACGCGATCCTGTGAGGTGACGTCCGCGTTGGGATTGAACATCGTGCGGAGTGAGTACGAGACGCTGTCGCGCACGGTGGGCGAAGCGTAGTACACACCGATACCCATCACCGCCACCGCGGCGAGCGCCAGAGCGACTCGACGGGTTATGCGCCCGCTGGCGAGGACCTGCACCATCAGTGCGGCGAGAAGCGCCAGGAACGCCGAGCGGTGATTGGTCATCACGAGTGCTGCGGCAGCGACGATCGCCAGCACTAGTCTCCACGGACGGACGGGCCAGTAGAAGAGCGACGAGAGGATCAGCCAGCTGAAGAGAAGCGAAGAGCCTCCCCAAGCTACCCGCAGACGGTACACGCCGTCTTCCCAAGTCCCAGTCGGCCCCATCGCCACATAGCGATAGATGATCCAGAACGCCAACCCCGCCGCCGCGACATCGAAGATGGTCACAAGGAGCTCGGGACTGATGAACCGCAGGACGACCATGTAGAGAACAAGCACCAGGAGCAGATCGAGGCGGTATTCAAGGAGGCGGAACACGTCTATCGCTCGTAGGTCGTGGAGCAGGACGGCTGCGGGGAGGACGACGAGGAACTCGTACCCCAGAAAGACGAGGCAGAGCCACACGACGAGCCGATTCAGCGGCACCGGATCTTGCTTGAAGTAGAAGGCGTTGACGGCCAGGAGGGCAAGAAGCGAAAGCCCGAGAACCAGGTCGAACGCGTACACGTTGATGAAACCGACGCTGACAAGCGTCTTCGTGTCGAAGAACGGGGCGCCAGCCATCGCTACCGCAGTGAACGCTGCGAGGGACGCTGCGATGGCGATGGCTAGATACCTCACTGCACCTTCCGAGGCGGCTGAACGAGCCCCAGCCTCCGTGGACTGCTGACGTCCAAGGATACCGCAACGCCGAGGAGTCGGCTGTGTCCGACCGGTCGGTCAAGCAGTCCGCGGCGCGACCGGCCTGTGGAGAATCGCACCGCCGTCACAGCCCCGCCGGCCGCTGCCTCGTTGCGTTGAAGCTCACCACGGGGACGGCACGGCCAATCAGCAGCGGAGCGTCGAGCAGATTCGCCTTGGCTGCGGCCACTTCCTCGGCGCTGAGGAACCCGCTCTCTTGAAGTGGAGCCAGCTCTTCGAGTTGACTGACGAGGTCCTGACCATTGCCCGCGGAGGCTAGCACCTCTCTCGACCTCGCCGACCACCTTGTCGGCGAACGGGACGCCTACCCCCCTGCTCAGCTGAGGCTCGAGCGCTTGCCCACGGGCTCTCCTGTGGCGGACCCGCGCCGAACGGCGTGATCAAGCCTATCGGAGGTCGTTCTGCCTGACAGGACCTACAACAGCCCGTGGCCCACTTAGGCCCTAGCCCGATAGGGCGTCTTGGAGGGTAGCGGCACGGGCTTTCTTGAAAGCGATCAGGCCACAGGCGAGCTGGAGCAGCGCGAGGTGGTTCTCGGCCTTCTTCGACCAGCGCACTAGCAGGGCGCGGTTGCGGTTCAGCCAGGAGTGAGCGGCTTCGACGACCCAGCGCCGGGCACGCCAGCCGGGCGTGTGCGCCTTGAGCTTGATCTCCTCGCCGCGGCTGCGGATGTGTGGCGTGTAGCCCAGCTTGAGTGCCAGCTCGCGCATCGACGACGAATCGTAGCCGCGGTCAAGGCAGAGTCCCTGTGGCCGCTTTGTGGTGGGCGCGGGTCGCGCGATCGGAATGCTCTCGAGCGTCGGCTCTAGCAGTGGCTGGTCGTGACGATTGGCGCCGTCGCATGCCAGCCCGATCGGTAGCCCCCGCGCCTCGCAGAGAAGCGAACGTTTCGCCCCTTTTTGCCTCGATCGGTGGGATTGGGGCCAGTCTCCTTGCCACCGAGCGGCGCCTTGGTCATGGCGCCATCGGCGGCCAGCCACTGCCAATCGATGCCCACGACCTTGTCGTACTCCAGAAGCCCCTGACGCCAGACTTCGGCGAACACGCCGGCTTGCTCCCACTCCTGAAAGCGCCGATGCGCCGAGGATGAGGAGCAGATCCCGGTGGCATCGAGCGCGTTCCAC
>Ga0209539_1001384_pt1 | contig 13147 bp, 12 predicted proteins | sample BarGraNGADG00312_2_FD_184499 | JGI IMG/M metagenome (GOLD analysis project Ga0209539, IMG submission 184499) | Arctic peat soil microbial communities from Barrow, Alaska - Barrow Graham LP Ref core NGADG0011-312 (SPAdes) (version 2) | ecosystem: Environmental > Terrestrial > Soil > Wetlands >... | reverse complement strand
CGATCTTTGGTGGCAGGGGCGTGGCTGCTTGAATCTCGGACACCGGCAGCGGTCGAGGCCGGGGTGATGAGGCTTCGTGAGCAGGAGCGGCGGGGACGGGACTGGATCGCCGCTGAGCTCGGTGTGCCGGCCCGGACGGTGTCACGGATCCTGGCCCGTCACCAAATGGCTCCCTTCTGTGATGGTCCTATGGGGAGTCAAGTCCCGTGGTGAGGTCGGCGAGGATGGCGTGGTAGGTCTCACGGGCGATGTATCGCTTGAGGCACCGGATGGCTTCTCGCTTGGATAGGCCGTCGGCTTGCCGCTTGGCGAGGTAGGCCTTGGTCCTCCGGCAGTGCCGCAGGCGGCTGATGCTTATCAGGAAGAGGCCTCGGTTTGCTTCGCGGTCGCCGCCGGGGTTGAGCCGGTGCCGGGTGGTCTTGCCGCTGCTGGCCGGGATAGGGCAGACCGCGCAGAGGGCCGCGAATGAGGCTTCGCTGGGCAGCCGGTCGGGGTTGCCGCCGGCGGTGATGAGGAGTTGGGCGGCGTTGATGATGCCTACCCCTGAGAGTTCCAAGGTGGTGGGCGCCGCTCTGGTCACAAGGGCCTTGAGTTGGCGGTCGAGTGCTTTGATCTCCTGGTTGAGGGCAGTGACGCGGTGCGCGATGGAGCGCAACGCAGCTCTGGTAGCTTCCTCGGGATCGGCCAGCGCGTCCTGGTTCGCTTCGAACTGGCCGGCTTCAACGGCGATGCGCTGCAGGGTCTTGCCGCGCAAACGGTCCCGCAGGGAATCGGGGGCGGTGTTGATGAGGTCCTTGATCTGGTTGAACGCCGCGGTGCGTGCCTCGATCGCACCGCCCCGGGCGAGGTGGAGCAGGCGGATCGCCTCCACGATGGTTGTGGTGTCCTTCGGCGTCGTGTGATCTCGCCCGGCGAGAGCCCGTCGAGCGGCGTTCTCGGCGTCGAGTGGGTCCGACTTGCCGCGGATCCGGCGTGATTGCCGATCGGGCCGATTGACCTCCACCACCTCGACCTGGTGGCGCCGCAGGTGCCTGGTCAGCCCGGGCTTAGCTTAGGCGCCGGTGCCTTCGACCCCGACCGTGGTGAGCTGACCGAAGGAGTGCAGCCAGGCCAGCAGCTGTCGGTAGCCTGCCTCATCCGCGCGGAACTCGCTGGTGCCAAGAAGTCGGCCGACATGGTCCACGGCAACCGCATAGTGGGTGTTGCTGTGGGTATCGACGCCGCCCGTTACAAGGCAGGTCGTTGTTGCCATGCTCATCTCATCCGTCCTTCCATTCGGTTGGGACGGTCACCGAGCCGGGTGAGGGCGGACAAGACGGTAATGGGCTTGGGCAAGGTCCTATGAGGTCACGTTCCTGCCCGGCTCGGTTCCCGGCCGCGGCGAGCGAACTCGACAGATCACAGAACGGGCATCCAGAGGAGCCTGGTCAAGTCGGAGGTCAAAGCCCGCCCACCGCGGTGGACCCATCCTTACCGTCAAGACGCCTTGGGCAGGCTGGTCGTAGGCTTGGTGGTGACGGGTCCGGGAAGTGACTGATCCGAAGTGCTGGTGTGGGGATGTGAGCCGGCCGCGCTGGATTGGAGTGACGCTCCCCGGTGTCCTCCCGGGCCTGTCGCCTTGGCTGCGACGTAGTCGTTCAGTAGGACTCGATAGACGATGTCGGAGAGGCGTCGCTTGAGCTCTCTGGGTCAAGTCGGCGTCCCGAAGCCAGTCGACTTCGCCGCTGCTTGGGCGGGGATCGTCGCCATGCCCGGGTCGCGGGGACGCTCGACGACCGCTTCCCTCTACCCCGAAGTCGGACGCCTCCGCACCACCCTCGCCGCCAAGGCGTCCGAGTTCGAAGGCGTCGTCATGGTGGGCCGGAACCGCGTCCGGATCGCCGAGCACCTGGACGCCGACCTCATGCTCTGGTAGGGCTCAGCGCTGCGTCCAGGAGTAGCTGTGCTCCGGACGCCCGGCCGTGCCGTAGCGCAGCGACAAGACGACGTGGCCGGCGTCCACGAGATCGGACAGGTACCGCTGCGCTGTGGCCCTCGAGATCCCGATGACGTCGGCGACGGCCACTGCCGTGAGCGGGCCGGGGGAGTCCCGGAGCAGGTCGGCGATCGCAGTCCCGGTGACCGCCGAGCGGCCCTTCGGGGGCAGGGACACCGCCTGCGGCGTCCGGAATCGTACCCTGGCGACCAGGTCGTCGATGGCGGCCTGATCGGGTGCGGCCAGGTGCGCCAGGGTCTCCCGGAACCGCACGTAGTCGGCGACGCGGTCGGCCAGGGTCGCCAGCCCGAACGGTTTGACGATGTAGCCGATGACGCCCCTCACCAGGGCGCGTTGCACCGTCGCCGGGTCGTCGGCGGCCGTCACGAGCAGGACCGAGGCGTCCGTGGCGCCCACCAGGTCAGTGCCCGAACCGTCCGGAAGGACCTGGTCGGCGATGATGAGGTCCGCTCCCGGGTCGACCAGCAACCGGCGGGCCTGGGCGAGGCTCGTCGCCTGCCCGACCACGCGGCAGCCGGGTACCCGGCCGGCCACGGTCGCATGTACCGAGGCCACCCGGAAGTCGTCGTCGACCACCAGCACGCGAACGTCCATTAGTCCCGCCCTCCTTGCGCGGTCGGGGCTGTTGCCGGCCCCAGCGCCTCCCGCGACCGCCCGTCCACGGTGAATGCCCCGGCCAGCCGTGCGCTGAAGGCGGCCCCGTGGTCCTCGCCGCGGGACGCGGCCAACCTGACATCCCCGCCGCGCCGCCGGGCGGTCAGCCGCGCTAAGGCGAGTCCGACCCCGTGGGTGCCCAGGAGGTCGCCCTTGGTCGTCCAGCCGTCCGCGAAGATCGCCTCCTCGTGGCCGTCCGACACCCCGTCACCGCTGTCGATGACGTGCACGACCAGGTCTGAAGCATCCGCCAGGAGGGTGACCTCGACCCAGGGCGGACGCCGCGCCCCCAACGCCGCCGCCCGCGCGGCGTTGTCGACCAGATTCCCCACGACCGTCACCGTGTCGAGCGGATACTCCAGGCGTCCGGGCGCCCAGGTGGCCTCCGAAACCCGCAACGTCACCCCCTGCTGAGACGCCGCGGCCTGCTTGCCTGCCAGGAGGCCGGCGAGATAGGGGTCTTCGACGCTGCTAGAAGCGAAGGCCCCGGCCAGGTCTGCGAGGTACCGCTGGGCCTCGGCGGCGTGACCGAGCTGGAGCAGACCGGCGAGGGCGTGCAGCCGGTTCGTGTGCTCGTGGGTCTGGGCCCGCAGCGCGTCGGTGAGGGCGGTCGTCGCCTTCAGCTCGCGGCCGAGATCGTCGAGGTCGGTGCGGTCCCGGAGGACGACCACCGAGCCGAGGTTGCGTCCTTGGTGCTCCACGGGCAGGCGGCGCACCTCCAGGACGCGTCCTTCGGCCACCAGCAACCGACCGGACGCCGACGCGCCGACGAGCAGGTCCACCATCTCCTCGGGCAACCCCGAGGACGCCGCCGGCCCGCCGAGCGTGACCTCCGCCCCGAGGTAGCGCCGGGCGGCGTCGTTGTAGACGCGGAGTCGGCCGGACGCGTCCACGGCTACAACTCCCTCCAACGCGCCCCTCAGGACCGCCGTGTGCTCGCGCAGCAGGTCGGCCATCTCGTCCGGTTCGAGCCCGTGGGTGGCCTTGCGGAGCCGGCGCCAGAACAGGCCGAGGGCGAGCATCCCGCCGACCAGGGCGGCGCCCCCGACCCAGAGCAGCCCGATCGACAGCCGACCCTGGACGGCGTCGACCTCAGCCATCGGGACGCCGACGGACACCGAGCCGACGACCGCGCCCGCGGCGTCCCGGAGCGGGGTCTTTCCGCGTGCGGAAGGACCGAGCGTGCCCGACTCGATGGCGGTGACCTCGCCGCCCGCCAGTGGAACGGACGGGTCCGTGCTGACGACCTGTCCGATCAGGCTCGGGTTGGGATGGCTGAACCGGACGCCGCGCGCGTCCGTGATGACGACGTAAAGGGCGCCGGTGCGGCGGCGCACGGACTCAGCAGCCTCCTGCGCAGGGCCGTCCGCGCGGGGGCTGTCGGTGACGATCCAGGTTGCGTAGCGTGGGTCGGACGCCGCCGCCCGTGCGATGTCGAGGGCGCGCCTTGCGGTCTCCTCTTCGGCCCCGGCCCGGACCATGAACATTGATGCGGCAAGCGCCACCGCCATCACAGCCACCAGCAACAGCACCAGCGACACCACGACCTGGACTCGCCACGGCAGCGTGCGGCGGGCCCGCGACGGCGGGGTGGTGACCAGCATGGGTTGAACGTAGAGCCAAGCGGTGCCATGCACAACGCGCAGAACAGTTTCCTTCTCACTTGTTCGCGCAACCTGCGCAAGGGTCCCGGGACGCCGCGGCTGTTCCTACATGAAGGAGTCCCTTGACGAGATCGCTTCGGTACCTCGGTGTTCCCGTCTTTGGCCCCACAAGTTGCACCCTCCCCCGAGTCGACCCAAGAAGCCCGAGATCGAATGAAAGACCCACGCGCCGCCCGGTCGTCCGGGCGGCGTTTGGCTGCCCGGCCCGCGGTTGCTGAGCACAACGCACACAACGGTTTCAACGCCGCTTGTTCACGCAACCAGCGCAAGGGTTCCGGGACGCCGCGGTGCGTCTTACATTGCATCCGGGTCGCCGCCGTGGTCGACCCGGATGGAGGCAACAACACAATGCTAGCCATGTGGGGCCTGCTCATCGTCATCATCTTCATGGTGCTGATCATGACCAAGAGGGCCTCCCCCTTCACTGCCCTCGTACTCACGCCCATCGTGATCGGGCTGTTCGCCGGATTCGCGAAAACGATCGGCACTTTCGCCCTCGACGGGGTCAAGGGCGTCGCGCCAACGGTCGTGATGCTGCTGTTCGCGATCTTGTTCTTCGGCCTAATGATCTCCGCCGGCCTGTTTGATCCCCTGGTTCATTTCATCTTGCGCATCGTCAAGGGTGACCCGCTCAAGGTGTTGGTCGGAACCGCCGTGCTGGCGGCGGCCGTTTCGGTCGACGGTGACGGCTCGACGACGACGATGATCGTCTGCGCGGCCATGATCCCGGTCTACAAGAAACTCAACATGAAGATGATGGACCTGGCGGTCATCATCATCCTCGCCAACTCGATCATGAACCTCCTGCCGTGGGGCGGTCCCACCGCGCGCATCATCGCGGCCCTCAAGGTTGACGAAGGCGAGCTGCTTCGCAGGATCCTGCCCGGAATGCTGATCGCCATCGTCTGGGTGATCGCTGTGTCGGTGATTCGTGGGCTCGCCGAGCGCAAGCGCCTCGGCATCGTCGAACTGAGCGACGCCGAGATCAGCAGCCTGCGGGCGATCGAGGTGCTGGGCGATGGGGTTGCGGAACCCACCGATGACAGCCTGAAGCGCCCCAAGATGATCTGGCTGAACCTGGCGCTGACGCTGCTCGTCATGGTCTACCTGGTGTTCGGCGGAATGTGGATCATCCCGAAGATCCCCCCGTCGATCATCTTCGAGGTCGCCTTCGCGATCGCGTTGTTGATCAACTACCGGCACCTCAAGGATCAGCGAAACATCATCGAGGAGCACGGCGCGAACGCCATGCACGTCGTCGTGATGGTGCTCGCGGCCGGCATCTTCATGGGCATACTGAACGGCAGCAAGATGTCCGATCAGATGGGCGTCTGGCTCGCCAGCGTTGTTCCCGCTTCGATGGGCAACCACTGGGCGCTCATCACAGCGCTGGCGTCGGCGCCCGGAACCTTCCTGCTGAGCAACGACGCCTTCTACCTGGGCGTGTTGCCGATCCTCTCCCAGACGGGCCAGGGCTACGGCTTCACCGCCATGGACATCGGTGTGGCCTCGACGACCGGGCAGGCTTTCCACCTGTTGTCCCCGCTGGTGGGCTTCATCTACCTGTTGCTCCACCTCACGAAGGTCGACATGGGCACGTGGCAGCGGACGTCGGCCAAGTGGGCCATCGGGACCTTCCTGATCTTCCTCTTCAGCATCGCGGTCTTCGGCGGTGTCCGTCTCTGATCAACTCCGACAGGGTGATGCTTTGGGCGGGTTCTCCGTGCCTACGCATTACCCTGTCCGTGATGAAAGCGAAGGATCGTGGAGCCAACTCTTCGCGTCACCGCGCACGACGTGAGCGACGCCCTACTCATGGGCGAGGTCGACGCACTTCTTGAGCGAGCCGGGATCGCACGGGACGCCGACGTCGAGTTCTTCGCGTTGGCGCACTTGGGCACGGAACTCGTCGGCTGTATGGGGCTCGCGGGCGATGTGGTGAAGTGCACCGCGGTTGAGGAGTCCCTGCGCGGTACCAACCTCGTTGCCCCCCTCTTGATGGAGGTCAGGTACGCGGCGATCGAGCGGGGCCACGGGCGCCTGTTCGTCTACGCCCGGCCGAAAAACGCGAGGGTGTTCAGCGCCCTCGGCTTCCGCCCGCTCGCGGAGGTCCCGGACCTGGCCGTCCTGATGGAGGACGACCCTCGCGGAATCGAGCGCTATCAGGCGTCCCTCTCGGCGATGGTCCGCCAGGGCGAGCGGATCGGGGCGGTCGTGATAAACGCGAATCCCTTCACGCTCGGTCACGAGTACCTTCTCCGCGCCGCAGCCGCCGATTGCGACATCGTCCACGTCTTCGTCGTCGGCGAGGACCGATCCCTGTACACCTACGGCGAGCGCTTCCATATGGTCAACAGCGGGGTCGCGCAGATGCCCGAGCGTGACCGGATCGTGGTTCACGGCGGCTCGCGCTACGTGGTGAGCGGTTCGACCTTCCCGCAGTACTTCCTGAAGGACGCCCCCGACGTCAGTCGCGCGTACACGGGAATCGACCTGCAACTCTTCCGTGGCTACATCGCACCGGTGCTCGGCATTCGACACCGGTTCGTCGGGACTGAACCGACGAGCGAGATCACGGCGCAATACAACGCCGAGATGACCTATTGGCTATGTGACGCGCCGATGGCGGCCCCGCCGATCGAGGTCCACGAGTTGCAGCGGGTGGGTGCCGCCGACCAGGCCTTCGTCTCCGCGTCCAAGGTGCGTGCCTTGCTCAGGGCCGGGCGTCTCAGCGACGTGAGGCGCCTCGTCCCGGCGACCACCTACGACTTCCTCGTGCACAAGCAGCCGTGGGACGCCGTCGGCGCCGGAGGGGAGCGGTCGTGAGAATCACGCATGACGCGGTCGCCGGCACGTTGGAATCCGGGGACGTGCTCGTCCGCGTCGCACCCGACGAGACCCTTGGCGTGAGCGTGTCCACGAGCGTCGAGGCGCAGTACGGCGACGTGGTGCGGAAGGTCGTGGCCACGACCCTGGCGGAATTCGGCGTTGAGAGCGGCAGCGTCATCGTGGAAGACAAGGGCGCGCTCGACTGCACGCTGCGCGCTCGGGTCCAGGCGGCGGTGGCTCGGGGGACCGATGAACAGATCGACTGGCCGGCCCTGATCGGGAGACTGCCGTGACATCAAGCTACGGGGTCCTCTCGGCCGGCAACGCCGGCTTCGACCCGGCCACAGTCCAATTCAGCAAGTACTCCGACTCTGCCCTCATTCCGGACCGCTCCGTCCTCTTCGTGCCCGGGTCGAGCGCGGGAATGCTGTCGACCGCCTGGATCTACGGCGCCGACCTCTACACCTTCGACCTCGAGGACGCCGTCGCCGTCCGGGAAAAGGACTCGGCTCGGCTGCTCGTCGCCAATGCCCTGCACAGCCCGCAGTGGCGCGGCTTGCGCGTGGCCGTCCGCGTCAACGGCATGGACACGCCGTTCTTCGCCGATGACCTTGAGGCGGTGGTCCGAGCGGGGGCCGCCATCATCAGGCTTCCCATGACTCATGACAGCCACATGATCGAGGAACTGGACCGGCGCATCACCGCGATCGAGCGGGCTTGCGGACGCGAGGTCGGATCGACCCAGATCACGGCCGCGATCGAATCGGCGGCCGGTGTGGTCAAGGCCCGCGAGATCGCGGAGGCAAGCCAGCGCATGGTCGGCCTCGCGCTGGCCGGTTTCGACTATCTCATGGACATGCACGCCGAACGCAGCCGCGGCGGCACGGAACTGTTCTACGCCCGCTGCGCGGTGCTGCACGCCGCCCGGGCCTCCGGCATCGCCTGCCAGGACGTGGTCTGGGGCAACATCGGTGACGAAGAGGGGTTCGTGGCGGAAGCCGAGATGGTCAAGCAGCTGGGTTTCGACGGGAAGAGCTTGATCAACCCTCGCCAGATCCCTTTGCTCCACCGCGTCTATGCGCCGACCGAGAGCGAACTCCGGTTCGCGCGCAAGGTGGTTGCGGCCGCGGAGGAGGCCGAAGAACGCGGCCTGGGCGTGATCGCCGTCGACGGGAAGATGGTCGATGGGCCGATCGTCGCCATCGCCCGCCGAACGATCGCGTACGCCGCCGGTCATGGCGCGGCCCGATGAGAGGACGGACGATGGGCATGCGGGACGAGAAACTGTGCGGCTCGCTCGAGGAGGTGATCAAGCGGTCCGGCCTGACGGATGGCGGGACCATCAGCTTCCATCACCACTTCCGTGAGGGCGATCGGGTTCTGCTCACGGTGGTCCGCGAGATCGCCCGGCTGGGCTTCCGCGACCTCACCTTGGCCTCCTCCTCGCTCGCCGAGTGTCACTCCGAGTTGGTGGACTTCATCAGTCAGGGCGTCATCACTCGCATCTACTCGTCGGGCATGCGGGGCGCGCTGGCGGCGCGGATCTCCCACGGCCTGATGGACGAGCCCGTGCAGATCCACTCCCACGGTGGGCGGGCGGCGCTCATGCAACTGGGCGAGCTGCGTCCGAGCGTGGCCTTCCTCGGCGTCCCCACCTGTGATCGTTTGGGGAACGCCAACGGCACGTCCGGCAAGGCGCGCTGCGGCGCGCTGGGCTACGCGAAGGTGGACGCCGCCCGCGCAGACTGCGTCGTGCTGCTCGCCGAGGAACTCGCGCCGTACCCGAACCTGCCGGCATCGATCCGTCAGGAGCAGGTCGACCTGGTCGTGCTGCTCGACAGCGTCGGGGACGCCGCCCGGATCGGGGTCGGGGCCACCCGGGTGACCAAGAACCCCCGTGACCTCTTGATCGCCCAGCGGGCAGCCGAAGTCCTGGCCGGATCGGGCTTCTTCCGCGAGGGGTTCTCGGTGCAGGCCGGCTCGGGGGCGTCCTCGATCGCCACCATCAAGTACCTCCGAGAGAAGATGCAGGCCGCCGGCGTCAAGGCGTCCTGGGCGCTGGGCGGCATCACCGGCGCAATGGTCGACCTCTACGAGGCGGGCCTGGTGGGCAAACTGGTCGACACGCAGACCTTCGATCTCCGCGCGATCGAGGACCTTCGGGTCAACCCCGACCACCACGAGGTCAGCGCCGCCGAGTACGCCGACCCGCTCGGCTTGGGCGCCTTCGTCGACGAGCTGGACATGGTCATCCTGTCGGCGCTCGAGGTGGACCTCGACTTCAACGTGAACGTGCTGACCGGGTCGGACGGCGTCATGCGCGGGGCCTCTGGTGGGCACAGCGACACCGCCCGAGGCGCCAAGCTGGCGATCATCGTCGCCCCGCTGCTGCGGTCTCGGACTCCGACGGTGGTCGAAAGGGTCACGACGTTGGTGACGCCTGGGTCGGACATCGCCGCCCTGGTCACCGACGTGGGGATCGCGGTGAATCCCAACCGCCCCGAGCTGCACGAGCGGTTACGGGACCTGAACCTGCCGCTCACCTCGATCGCGGATCTCATGCAGCGTTCGATCGAGATCGCGGGCAAACCGCGCCTTCCCCGGTTCGGGGACAAGGTGGTGGGCGTCGTTCGCTACCCTGACGGTTCCGTCATCGACGAGGTGCATGAGGTCATCGGGTGACCGACGACGTCCCGTCTTTGGAATCTGTCCTCTGCGCGCGGGAGTCGCGGGCCGCACGTCAGCGGGCCCTGATCGATGCGTACGCGTGCCCCGTGGTGTCGGTGACCTGTGTCGCGCCGGGGCCGGCGAAGCGTTCACCGACGATCGAGCGGGTTTTCGGCCTGGCGGCCACGAGCGTCGCGATCGAACTTGCCCGGCGGGGGTGGCCCGTGCTGGAGCGCGTCGAACTGCACTCGACCACAGGGCCTGAGCTCCAACTGGCCGTCGGTGCGCCGGCGACGGAACTCAAGGACGCCATGGTCGGGCTGGAGGAGAGTGTCGCCTGGGGTCGGCTGTGGGACCTCGACGTGGTGGGGGAAGATGGTCCCCTCTCGCGGCCCATGGTGGGGCGGCCACCCCGTCGGTGCCTCTTGTGCGACGAGGCCGCGGCGGGCTGCGCCCGCTCGGGCAGGCATGATCCGCGGACGATCGCCGCCGCGGTCGAGCGCATCGTCGCCGACCGCGCAGGGTGGCCGTTGGTGCAATGCCCGGCAGGCGGCGCTGCGCGAGCCATCGGTGCGTTGGCGGCGGAGGCCCTGCGGGTCGAGGCCCGCCTCGCACCCAAGCCTGGCCTGGTCGATGTGCTCGACAACGGGGCGCACGAGGACATGACCCTGCAGCACTTCCTGGCCAGCGCCGAGGCGCTTGAACCTTGGTTCGCGCGCATGGCGGCGCTCGGGGCCCGTCCGCGCTGGCATGTGGCCGCCCTGCGCGAACTGGGCATGTCGGCAGAGCAGGCGATGCACTCCGCCACGGGTGGACTGAACACCCATCGGGGAGCGGTCTTCATCCTGGGCTGGCTGTGTGCCGTCGCGGGCGGGGGGCTGAGCAGTGCGGAGGGGGACCGGCCGAGCGCGTCCGGCGATGTCGATCGTGGCGGTGGCGCGCCCCTCTGGAGCGTTCGCCTGCGCCGGTTGACCTCGCCGCAATTGCGGGAATGGCAGGCGGCGGGCCCGACGGCCGAGACCCATGGGCGACATGCGTTCGACACCTACGGGCTGACGGGCGCCCGCGGCGAAGCCGCTTCCGGTCTGCACGCGGTCGTCCGGCACGGACTGCCGCGGTATCGGCGGGCGCTGGGTCAGGGTTGGGCGCCAGACGATGCCCTGTTGGCCGCCCTCGTGTCGCTGCTGGCCGTGGTGGACGACACCAATCTGGTCAGCCGAGGCGGCATCGACGGCCTGCGGTCGGTGCAGGAGTGGGCGCGGTCGATCGAGGGCCAAGGGCTTGCCGCGACCGACCTGCGTGACGCGCTGGCGTCCGCGAACGATCGCTTCAGTGAGCGAGGCTGGAGCCCGGGCGGCGTCGCGGATCTGCTGGCCGCGACCTGGTTCGTCGAGCAACTACCTGAAAGGAGACAGACATGGTGGTCTGCCGGGTTCGGCATCGGGGGCGGTTGACATGAGCGATCGACTCGAAACGCTGCGCAGGAAGCGCGAAGCGGCGCTCCAGGGAGGCGGGCAGGCGCGGGTAGAGGCCCAGCATGCCCGCGGCAAGCTGACCGCGCGGGAGCGGCTGGCGATCCTGCTCGACGAAGGCTCCTTCCAGGAGCTCGGCGCGCTCGCCACGCACCATAACAGCGACTTCGGCATGGACAAGCTCCGCTTTCCCGGGGACGGGGTGGTCACCGGCTTCGGGAAGGTAAACGGCCGCCGGGTAGCCGTATTCGCCCAAGACTTCACCGTGCTCGGCGGATCATTCTCCGAAGTCCAGTCACAGAAGATATGCCGAATGATGGACCTGTCAATGGAAGCCGGCATTCCGTTGATCGGGCTCAATGACTCCGGCGGCGCCCGGGTGCAGGAGGGCGTCCGCAGCCTCGCCGCCTACGGCGAGGTCTTCTTCCGCAACGTCGCGGCGTCCGGGGTGGTGCCGCAGCTCTCGGTGATCATGGGGCCCTGCGCCGGCGGCGCCGTCTACTCACCGGCCCTGACCGACTTCACCATCATGGTGGAGGGCACCTCGAACATGTTCCTCACCGGCCCGGGCATCATCAAGGCGGTCACCGGCGAGGACGTCACCGCCGAAGACCTCGGCGGCTCCTGGGTGCACAACGCCCGCAGCGGAGTCTCCCAGTTCTCCGCAGAATCGGACGCCGCAGCGCTCGGCCTGGTGAAGACGCTGCTGGGCTACCTGCCGCAGAACAACGCCGAGGACCCCCCGGCGCTGACCCCCTACGACGACCCGGCCAGGCAGGAGCTGTCCCTGGACACGTTCATGCCGGAGGAGGACAACCTGCCCTACGACATGCGCGACATCCTCGAACTGGTGGTCGACTACGGCAGCCTGCTCGAGAACCACGAGCAGTACGCGCCGAACGCGATCACAGCGTTCGCCCGCCTCAACGGCCAGTCGGTCGGCATCGTGGCCAACCAGCCGGCGGTGCTGTCCGGCTCGCTCGACCTGGACTCCAGCGACAAGATCTCCCGCTTCATCCGGATCTGCGACATGTTCAACATTCCGCTGGTGACTTTCGTCGACTGCCCCGGCTACCTGCCCGGCGTCGATCAGGAGTACAACGGCGTGATCCGGCACGGGGCGAAGATCATCTACGCCTACGCCCAGGCCACCGTCCCGAAGCTGTCGGTGATCACCCGAAAGGCGATCGGCGGCTCCTACGTCGCGATGAGCTCAAAGCAGATGGGCAACGACATCGCCTTCGCCTGGCCCAGCGCGCAGATCGCGGTGATGGGCGCAGAAGGCGCCGCCCGGCTCATGCACGGCAAGGCCATCGCCGCCGCGGACGACCCCAAACAGGCCGAAGCCGACTTCATCGCCGACTACAAGGAACGGCTGTTCAACCCCTACCAGGCAGCCGACGTCGGCCAGGTCGACGAGGTCATCGAGCCCAGCGAGACCCGGCTCAGGCTGATCCGGGCCCTCGAGGTGCTGCGCACCAAGGTGCACACCAACCTCCCCAAGAAGCACGGCCTCTTCCCGGTCTAGGAGCCCTACCATGGACAACATCGCCTTCGGTCTCTGGATGACCGTCATGGGCATGGGCACCGTCTTCCTGCTCCTGGTTCTGCTGATGCTGGTGCTGCGCGGCATCGGCTGGCTGGACCAGCGCGGGAAACGGACCCCACCCACACCGAGCCACACGGCACCGACCGACCACGCGGCGGGGGAGGACTTCACCGAGCCCGAACCGGCAGCACCGGGCGAGCTCACCCCCGAACTGATCGCGGCCATCTCGATCGCCGTGATCACCCACGCCAGGGTGCGCCGGGGGCAGGCAGCCCCGGCCATGCGCCAGGTCCAGCCCGGCAGCCAGCTCTTCGCG
>Ga0209539_1001377_pt1 | contig 13187 bp, 11 predicted proteins | sample BarGraNGADG00312_2_FD_184499 | JGI IMG/M metagenome (GOLD analysis project Ga0209539, IMG submission 184499) | Arctic peat soil microbial communities from Barrow, Alaska - Barrow Graham LP Ref core NGADG0011-312 (SPAdes) (version 2) | ecosystem: Environmental > Terrestrial > Soil > Wetlands >... | reverse complement strand
GCGCGCACCGGTCACGTCGTCGAGCGGTACCCGGTGTACTCGGTCCACCAGCACGGCATGGCGCCGATGGTCCTGACCGAGCTGGCCGAAGCCGGAGGGACCGACCACCGGGAGGCCGTACAGCGCGGATTCGGCTGGCTCTGGACGCACCCCGAGTGCGTGGAGCCCCTGGTCGCGCCGACCTTCGGGGTTGTGTGGCGCAAGGTCGGTCGCCGGGATTCGTTCAAGGCTGCGCGCGCCGCCGGTGCGCTGGCCAGCCGTGTGCGTCGGGGAGCGGAGGCGCCCTTCGTCGACCGCCTCTGGCCGCCCGGCCGGGTCGATTACGAGTGCCGACCGTACGAGCTGGGGTGGCTGTTGTATGCGTCAGGGAGTGCCGTGCAAGAGGGGAGCAGAGCATGAGCGTGGTCCGGGAAGTTCTCGGCTATCCGATGTTGGCCGCCACGATGAGCGAGGTCGTCGACCTGTGTGAGGGGGCCATCGTTGGGAGTCGGCCGATTCAGATCGGTGTGATGAACGCCGCGAAGGTCGTCAATGCCGCGCGCGACGCGGGCCTTCACGAGGCGATCCTGTCGTGTGACGTCATCCTCGCTGACGGTCAGTCGGTCGTGTGGGCCAGCCGAATGCTTGGCCAGCCGTTGCCGGAGAGGGTCGCCGGCATCGACCTGTTCATCCAGCTCCTGGAACTTGCCGACGAGAAGCACTTGTCGGTGTTCCTGCTTGGAGCCACGCCGGAGGTCGTCGAGCAGGTCGCCTACGTGGTCCGTGCCAGGTACCCAGGCGCACGGCTCGTGGGTCACCGGGACGGCTACTTCGACGACGAAGAGTCCGTCGCGCAGGAGATCGCGGCCAGCCACCCCGACATGCTGTTCCTCGGCATGACCTCACCCAAGAAGGAGAAGTTCCTCGAGCGGTACCAGCCGGTCATGAACGTCCCCGTCACACACGGCGTCGGGGGATCCTTCGACATCCTTGCCGGGGTCACGAAGCGAGCGCCGGAGCGCTGGCAGAAGATGGGCATGGAGTGGGCGTACCGCCTCCTGCAGGAGCCCGGCCGGATGTGGAAGAGGTACCTACGTACCAATGTGCTGTTCAGCGTCATGATCGCTCGGGCACTCGTCGATCAGCGACTGACGCTGGCCCCGCGCACGGCGACACATGAGGTGGCGTGATGGACAACCCCTTCTACAGCGGGACCGTTGCCGTCATCGGGCTCGGCTACATCGGCCTACCTACGGCCGTGGTGCTGGCCTCACGCGGGGTACGGGTGATCGGGGTCGATCTGAACCCCGTCACCGTCGAGCGCGTGGCACGGGGCGAGATCCCGTTCTTCGAACCGGACCTGGCCACCAGCCTCAGCGGCGCCGTAGCTCTCGGCAACTTCACCACCAGCATGGAGACGCCGGTCGCTGACGCGTACATCATCGCTGTCCCCACACCGATCACCCCGAACGAGGAGGCGGACATGAGCCACGTGTTCGCCGCCGCCGCCTCTGTTGCCCCGCAGCTGCGGCCGGGTGCCATCGTGGTGCTCGAGTCGACGTCACCGCCGGGGACCACCGAGGAGCTGAGCCGGACCCTGGCTGCCGCACGTCCCGACCTGACATTCCCGAACGACGTCAACGACACCCCCGACATCTTCATCGCTCACTGTCCGGAACGGGTTCTGCCCGGACGGCTCATGGTGGAGATGGTGGAGAACAACCGGGTCATCGGTGGGCTCACGCCCGAGTGTGCCGAGCGGGCCGCTGAGCTCTACCGGGTGTTCTGCCGGGGCGAGATCCAGCTGTCCGACGCGGCGAGCGCTGAGATGGCGAAGCTCGCGGAGAACTCGTACAGGGACGTCAACATCGCGTACGCCAACGAGCTCTCGATCATCTGCGACAAGCTCGGGCTCGATGTGTGGGAGATCGTGAAGATGGCGAACCACCATCCGCGCGTCAACATCCTTCAGCCGGGCCCAGGCGTCGGCGGGCACTGCATCGCCGTCGACCCCTGGTTCCTCGTGGGGGCGGCCCCCGACGAGGCCGTACTCATCCGTACCGCGCGCATGGTCAACGACGGCAAGCCGCACCACGTCGTCAGGCAGGTCCTCAAGTCGACCCGCCGGTTCAGGGACCCGGTGGTCGCCTGCTTGGGACTGAGCTACAAGGCGAACGTGGACGACACGCGAGAGTCGCCGGCCGTGGAGATCGTGGCCGCACTGGCCAAGGAGGACCCGGCGACCACGATCCTGGTTTGCGACCCGATGCTCAGCGGCCTCCCCGGCCCCCTGAAGGACATCCCGAACCTCACGCTCATGAAGACGCAGGAAGCCGTCGCCGCTGCCGACATCGTCGTGCTGCTCGTGGACCACAACCAGTTCCGTACGCTCCCGCGGAAGCTCCTCGACGGCAAGGTCGTGCTGGACACGCGGGGGATCTGGCGCTGAGTCGCCAGGTCTGACGAGCGCCTAGGGGCGGAACTCGTCGGGTGCGTCACCGAGGCCCAGCAGGTGAGCCATGGCGTCGACCGCCCGCTGGGCTGCGCGTCCGTCGCCGTACGGGTTGCCGGCCTTGATCATCGACTGGAAGTAGTCGGGGTCGGTGAGCAGGCGCGTGGTCTCCGCGACGATCGCCTCAGGGTCGGTGCCGACGAGCCGGGCCGCGCCCGCCTGTACGGCCTCGGGACGCTCGGTGGTCTCCCGCAGAACGAGTACCGGCTTGCCGAGGGCGGGGGCCTCCTCCTGGACGCCTCCGGAGTCCGTCAGCACGATCGTGGCGAGCTGCAGCGCGCGGCAGAAGTCCGGGTAGTCCAGCGGCTCCGTCACGTGCACACGGTCGAGCCCTCCGAGGGTCGGCAGCAGCGCATCCCGGACGATCGGGTTGCGGTGCGCGGGCAGCAGGACGTGGAGGTCGGGGAAGGCCTTCACCAGCCGGGCGATAGCACTGGCCGTACGTGTCAGCGGCTCCCCCCACGACTCGCGGCGGTGGCTGGTCACGAGCAGCAGCGGGGTGGTGCCCGATGAGGCGAGGAGGGCCAACGTCGGGTCGGAGATCGGGTGCTCGGACGCCGTGACCTCGAGCAGCGCGTCGATGACGGTGTTGCCGGTCACGGTGATCGCGGCCGGGTCGACCCCCGAGGCGAGCAGGTTGTTCCGCGCGATCGAGGTCGGGGCGAGGTGGAGGCTCGCGAGCTGCGTCGTCAGGCGGCGGTTGATCTCCTCGGGGAACGGGTTGTACCGGTTGTCCGTACGGAGCCCTGCCTCAAGATGGGCCACGGGGACCTGCTGGTAGAAGGACGCGAGCGACGCCGCGAAGCAGGTGGTGGTGTCGCCCTGTACGAGGACCAGATCGGGGCGCTCGGCCTTGAGCAGCGGCTCCAGACCGGTCAGCGTCCGTACGGTGATCTCGGTGAGCGACTGGCCAGGGGTGATGATGTTGAGGTCATGGTCCGGGGTGATCCCGAACACGCGGTTGACCTGGTCAAGCATCTCCCGGTGCTGTCCGGTCACCACCACGATCGGCCGCAGCGCCGGATGACGCTCGAGCTCCTTCACGACCGGCGCCATCTTGATCGCCTCCGGCCGCGTCCCGTACACGAGCATCACCGTTGCCGTCATGAGCCTGGTCCCCCCTCCGGCGACGTGTCCCGGCGACACGGTCGGCGAACGCACACGCAGCCAGACTCATCAGAACGCCCAACACCACGATGACCGCGAGGGCCCGGCTGCGATGTCCGTTGGAGTATTGCACGGCGACGACGGGCGGCGACACGGTGAACTCCACCCGGTTCGCGGCGGGGACGTGAGCGGCGTCCTCGTGCGCGGTGACGAGAGCGGTGATCTGGTCGAACAGGCTGCGCATTCGTTGCTGGACGACCTCGGCTGACGGTCCAGTGGCCTGGACGATGAGCGTCGGCTCTTCGAAGTTGTCCGCCCACTGACCTCCCGTGTCGGGCATCAGGACGGACCACCCGTCATAGATGCCCTCATCGACCAGGGTGACGTCCGCACTCGTCGCCTGGCGAACGGGGACCCCTCCGTTGACCTCGATCTCGATCAGTGCCACGAAAGAGATCGCGGACGTGCTGGGGATGAGCTGGTTGGGGTACCGCTCGGTGGCTGGAACGAGGAAGTAGACCTTGGTCGACGCCCAGTACACCCCCGGCGCCCGCCAGGTGGGCACACACGCGACGATGGTCAGGAGCAGCCCGACAAGCATGACCGCCCACCGCCTTCTCACGGAGTGCAGCAGGTCCTCGGCGGTCACCCGTCCCCCCTCGTCGTTCGCTCACCATCGCTTTCAAGATAAGCATGCTCCGATATGATGAGGCATCCAAGGACTGACAGCCTCGGGGGAGGGCGCTCCACATGCCAATGAGAGACGTGTTTGCTGCATTCCTGCGTCGATGGCCGCTCGCGCTTGTCGGGCTCCTCATGACGGTCGGTCTCAGTGCGGGCGCGTACGTCGTGTCCAAACCGACGTACGAGATCATGGGCACGGTCCTGTTCCTCCCGCCAGAGTCCTCGTCCGACGCCAGGACGGCGAATCCGTATCTGCGGCTCGGTGGGCTTGGGCAGGCGGTGGACCTCGTCGGCGTCGCGCTCAGCGATCAGACCACACAGCTGCAGCTCAAGGCGATCAGCAACGACGTCGAGTTCACCGTCCGGGCGGACAGCCAGATCGCGAGCCCGTTGCTCGTCATCGACGTCAAGGACAGCTCGGCTGAGAGCGCCATGAAGATCCGCAACATCCTGCTGGACCAGGTTCCCATTCGACTCCGGGACATGCAGGAGTCGCTCGGCGTGGCCCCTGCCGACCGGATCACTTCGACGGTGGTGACACTCGACACGCAGGCGCAGGAGGTCGGCAAGAACCGTGTGAGGGCTGCTGTGGCCGCGGCTGTCGTGGGTCTCGGGCTCACGGTCCTGGCGACCGCGTTCTGGGACGCCCGCCGACTGCGTCACCCGAGGCGCAGCGCGTCCGGTGGCTCGCGGCGGAGTCGGAACGCGGCCACGCCCGCGGGGGCAGCCTTGACCGATCCTGAAGAGGACGTGGAAGAGACGCCGGTGACAGCCACGAGCCCTGAGGGCCTTGAGGCACAGGAAGAGCCCGCTGATGCGGACGCACTGGGCCACGCCGCACTCTGAGGACGGTCTGGGCACGGTACCCGGATCGCCCAGACCTGTGGGTGCGGACGCCGTGACGCTGTTGTCGATACTGGTGGTGGTACGTCTCGTACTTCCCTCACAGCTCGTCATCGGTCCGCTCGGAGGAGCCGGCGCACCCGCAACGCTGTTCGGCCTCATGCTTACGGCGTACTGGTTCTGGCACCGGCTGCGTCGCGTGAAGGCCGAGAAGGCAGCCTCCGTGAACGGGGCCGCGCTTGTTCTCGCTGCGGTCGCACTGGCCTCGGTAGTGGTCTCATTGTCCAGGCCCATCGAAGCCGACGAGATGGGTCTCTCGATCCTGTCGTTCGTCATGCTGTTGAGCTGGCTCGGTGGCCTGCTGCTCGCGTCCGACGGGGTGACAAGCTTCGATCGGCTACAGACTCTTGTTTCCCGCGTCGCCGTCGTCGGGTCCGCCTTCGCCGGCTTCGGCCTGGTGCAGTTCGTGACCAAGACAGCATGGGTCGACCGGTTGTCCATCCCTGGCCTTGTCGTCAACACGCCCGTCTATCCCCTCACCGAGCGGGATGGCTACGCTCGCGCGTTCTCCACCGCCATACACCCGATCGAATTCGGATCCGTGATCGCGATGCTGCTCCCGCTGACCATCGTGTTCGGACTTCTCGGCTCGGGCCATCGACGCGTGAGCTGGGTGAGGTGGATACCCGCTGGGGTGACCGTCCTGGCCGCGGCACTGTCCTCCTCACGGTCCACGATCGTCGGAGTCGTCATAGGGGCCGTTCTGCTGTGGCCCGCCCTGAGCGGCATACAGCGGGTCGTCGGAGGTATCGCCACCCTCGTGTTGGGGATCTTCGTGTTCATCACCGTGCCGGGAATGGTGGGCACGATCTCGGGTCTGTTCGGCGGGTTCGTGGGGCTCGACTCGAGCGTGGCTTCCCGGGTCGACAGCTTTCCCCTGGCGATGTCCTACTTCAGTCGCGCTCCAGTTCTGGGGCGTGGTTTCGGGACGTTCCTGCCGCGCTATCGGATCTTCGACGACCAATACTTGCTTGCCCTTGTGGAGATGGGTGTGCTCGGTCTGATAGCCATAGTGGCGCTCTGGGTGGTGCCGGTCCTCGGTATCGTCCGGGTTCTGGCTGGGACCAGTCCGGGCTCGACGCAGCGCCTTCTGGGCGCCGGACTGCTTGCCTCGTGCGTGGTCGGAGGGGTCGGTCTAGCCCTCTTCGACGGATTCGGGTTCCCCATGATGCCGGCGATCTGGTTCGTGCTGCTTGGCCTCGCCGGGGCCTACCGCCGGCTGTCGAGGGCCAGTTCGGAGTAGAGCGCGGCCATCCGGTCAATCTTCGACGACCACAGGCCCACGGCCTCGAGGCGTCGGCGCGCGGCGGCCCCCATCGACGTCACGAGGGACGGATCGGCCACGAACTTCCGTACAGCCGTGGCGATGTCGCGCGCCAGCTGGTCGGGGTCGTGCGCATCGAGCGTGAACGCGCACGTGGGGTCGACGGCAGCACCAGGGCCGCCGCGGTCGCACACGATCAGCGGCAGGTAGCTGCCCATCGCCTCGAAGACCACGTTGCCGCCGGGCTCCCGGTAGCTCGGGAAGGCGAAGACGTGCGCCTCCCGGTAGAAGCCCTGTACGGCCTCCTTGCTGGCCCAGCCGCGGAACCGTACCTTCTCGGTGACTCCCAGGCTCTCCGCCAGCTCACGGCAGGCGGTGGCGTCGAACCCGTCGCCGACGATGTCGAGCTCGACCGGTACGTCCCGCAGGTGCGACATGGCAGCGACGAGGTCCCGGGCACCCTTCGTACGGATCACGCGCCCGACGAACAGGAGCCGCAGTGGCTCGGCGTCGGTGAACACGGCCGGAACCGTCGGTGGATGCGCCTCGGGCATCGCGACGAGGCCGGTCTCGCTGAGGACCTCGAAGCGTCGGAGCGTCAGGTGGGAGAGGAAGTCGCTCACGTAGTCGGCGATCCCGAGGACGACCGCCGCACGCTCGTACGAGCGGCGCAGCGACGGGTCGTACCGTATGCGGACGCCGTCGAGCGCCCGCAGCCGCTGGTACCAGGGACCGCTGTCGACGCCACGGAACCCGGAAGGCGACGCGAGGCTGCCGCCGACGGGGCCGATGATGTACGGGACCGACGAGACCCGCAGCGGGCTCGGGTAGCGCATCGCGACCGGTACGACCTGGTGCGCCACGTCGAAGCGTTCACCGCGCCGTTCGGCGTCCTTGATCCAGCGTCGGGCGCGACGGTCGAACGCCACGTACCCGGGTTTGAGAAGGCTGTTGAAGCGCTCGAAACGGCCCAGCCCTGCAGGCTCGAGCCACTCGACAACCCGAGCCTTCGGCACTTGCTGCGTGATCGAGGGGGCCCCGCGCTTGCGGTACGTGAGGAGGGTCACGTCGAAGCGCTGCGACAGGAGGTCCGCCCACTGGTAGGCGACCCATGCCTCGCCGACATCGCCGGAGTTGACGGTCGGAGCGACCAGCAGAATCCTCACACCGCCGCACCCTATCGCTGATGATCCGTCGTTTCAGGAAGGTGACCTCAGCGTCAGTGTCAGCTGATGTCGCCACAATTCCGGTGGTTTGGACCAGGTAGTGCCGGCTCGTCAGGCGCGCGTACGGTCGGGTCCCGGACGGCGGTCGGGTCCGCGACGGACTGCCGGCAGGGTCAGGCCACGTGCGCTCCGACAACCGACAGCTCAATGCCGCCACGCACCCGCGGCGCCGTCACCGAGATCCAGCCCGGCGGCCTCGGGTAGACCTACTATCAGTCGAACAGATCCGAAGGGCATGCACAGCCCGAGGTCTGCGGTGCCTCGAACGACGCCTCACCCGCATTGTCCTCACCAACCGACGACCCACCCGGCTGTTGCGAGCACCATCGCACCATCCGCTTCACAGAGGAGGAGCGCATGACGGTTGTGGCGATCGTCATCGTCACCTACAAGAGCGAGGCGTGCGTGGGTGACCTGCTCCGGTCCCTCGACGACAGCGGGGCGGGTGCCGTGATCGTCGTCGACAACGGGTCGACGGACGGCACCGCCCGCGTCGTCGAGGAGTTCGACGGGGTCCAGCTGATCCGCTCAACGAACGTCGGGTACGCAGGGGGCGTGAACCGCGGGGTACGCGCAGCTCCCGACGCTGACGCCTACCTCATCCTCAACCCGGACCTGGTGGTCCGGGCGGGTCTCGTCGACTCGCTGACGGCTGCACTGGCCGATCCGCACGTCGGCGTGGTCGCGCCCTTGGTGCTGGGCCCCGACGGGCGTCGTCAGGACTCGCTGCGACGAGAGCCGACACTGCCCCGAGCGATCGGGTTGAACTGGACCGGCGTCCCCCTCCTCAGCGAGTACGTGACTCGCGCCGACGACTACCGGACCGCGCGCGACGTCGACTGGGCGTTGGGGGCTGCTGTGATGGTTCGGCGAGAGTGTTACGAGGAAGTCGGGCCCTGGGACGAGTCATTCTTCCTGTACTCCGAGGAGACCGACTTCTGCCTCCGAGCGCGCGACGCCGGGTGGAGAACCCGGTTCGTGCCTGACGGTTCGGTCGTGCACCAGGCTGGTGGCTCCGGACGAAGCGACACCACACATCAGATGCTCATCCTCAACCGCGTGAGGCTCTACTCCCGTCGCCACTCGCACGTCGCCTCGTGGCTGTACTGGTTGGCCACACTGGTCTCGGAGGCGAGCTGGGTGGTTCGCGGCCATCCCGAGAGCCGGGCGAGCATCTGGGCGCTGCTGCGGCCGGCGTCAAGGCCTCCGGAGCTCGGCTTGGGACGGGGGCTCGTTCCTCGTTGAGCGACACTCTGCCGGACGTCACTGCCGACGCCTGACAGGACTCCCAAGGGACAGGTGGCGGCTGGGCAGGGCCGACTTGATGGGATTCTGGTCTTGGACAAGAAAGAGTGGAAAAGAACATGACCCAGTTGCGCTGGTCGTCGGCCGAGTATCCCGATCGGATGGTTGTCTATGTGCCCGGAGTCGACTGGGATGCTATCCCCGGCAGTGACAGGCGACTCGCCGAGGCGCTGTCGAAGCATTGCCGAGTGGTCTGGCTGGACCCGCCCCGGTCTGTTCTTGAGGTGAGGCGTACCGGTAGGCCGGTGGCCGAGGTGAGCGAGCCTTACCCCAATATCGTCCGGCTGAGCGTGACCGCTCCGCCAGGTGTGACCCGGATCGGCATTCGGAGAATCGCGACCTGGCAACTTGGACGTACGTTGGCGAGATACCTTGACAGTCACCCCGCTGCCTCGAGCGTGGCGCTCGTCGCCGCAACGACTGAGCCCGTACTGAGCGCGCTCAGGCGACCGAACTGGAAATCGATCTACTTCGCCACGGACGACTTCGTAGCGGGAGCCAGCCTTATGGGTGGATCGGCAAAGCACCTCGCCGAGGCGCGAGAGAGCAATCTGCGGTTCGCCGACATGGTGCTCGCCGTGACTCCTGACCTCGCACACGCCCTCAGTCGTGGTGACCGTTCCGCCCACTGGTTTCCGAATGGCGTCGAACTGACGCGGTTCGCGTCGATCGGATCGGTTGCCCCGGCGACTGACGTCTCGCTGGATGCCCCTGTCGCTGGGGTCATCGGTCAGTTCAACGAGCGAACTGACCTGGGTTGCCTGGAGGCTGTGCAGGAGGCTGGCATCAGTCTTCTTCTTGTGGGTCCCAATGCCTACCGCGACCGCGCGGCCACAGAACGCTTTCGTGATCTTGCTGTGCGGCACGGTGTCCAGTGGACGGGTGCGGTCGCCCCCGACCGGCTACCTGCCCTACTCCGAACGATCTCGGTCGGACTCACTCCGTACGCGAACTCACTGTTCAACAGGCGCAGCTACCCACTCAAGACCCTGGAATACCTCGCCGCAGGGCTCCCAGTGGTCACCACGTCCGTGATGCCGACGGAGGGTCTGGACCTGAGGTATGTCTCCGCGGTGAGCGGCCCGGACGAGTTTGCTCGGGCGGTGGTTCATGTTGCCAACGATCCGCCAGACAGCGACGCGGTTCGGGCTTCGGTCGCCAGCCAGAGCTGGGAGCATCGCGCAGCCGAGCTCCTTGCACTTGCCTTCGGACCTGGAGCGAAACCATGATCCCGCCGCAAAGAGAGCCTGGATAGGGTTACGTCAGCCGCCGGCCGGCGACGATGGCCTTCAGGGCGTGCGCGTGCTGGCTGACGCACAGTGTCGAGTCGAACCGTTCCATTGCGTCAGTCGCTATGGTCTGGGGGTCAGCCACGGGTGTCTCTCCTGTGGCAACTGCCTGCATCGCTTCGACGAGCTCCTGACGGTTGGGCTGACTGGCGAAGCGCCAGCGCGCCATCGACTCCCAATCGACGGTGAGTGGATCTCCAGCAGGATTCGTCACCATCACTCCTCGCGGTGGCCCCCCTGTCAGCTGTTCACGAGCGCCTCCCACGTCGCTGAGTATTACTGGCAGTCCCGAAACGAGGGCCTCCATGCTGGAAAGTGCCCAGCCCTCGAAGAATGAGTCGAGCACGAACGCGTCTGCGGCCGCCAGGAGGACGTCAGTGCGACGAGTGTTGGTGCGCAGATGAATTCTGGCACTGCTCGAGAGCCTCTCCTTCAACCCTGCCACTTGCGCTGTGTAGGCAGTATCGTCGTTGCGGCCGCAGACGAGCAGGTGCGCGTCCTTCACCCGCTGCGCCACGTCGTCGAATGCGCTCACCAGCCCATAGTTGTTCTTCTGGAGGCAGTGTCTGGAGAGCGAAAGAAACAGGAACTCCTTGTCCAAGCCCAGGGCGGCCCTCGCCGCAAGGCGGTCGACTCCTCTGGTCCGGGCGCGATCGATACCGTTGGGGATCGACAGTACGCTAGCGGGATCTATCAAGGAGGATTTCAACAAGTACTGTCGTCGAACCATCTCGCTTACGCAGATGACCCCCGACAGCATCCCGTACCGCTCCAAGATCTCATGCTGCGGCATGTCGAAGAGGTCGTGCATTCCGTGAAGCACGAGAACAGCGGGAATCGCAAGATCCTTGGCCACTTCAAGGGGCCATCGTGCATTGCCGTGGACTGCAATGATGTCGGGTGACTCGAGCTCGACGAGTTCCCGTGCAGCCCTGCCGGCCGCGTCGAGGACGCGGATACCGTCGGACATGAGATCCATCGCAATCGGACCAGGGCCTCGGGAGACCCCCGTCGGAGCCAGCATGACAGACGCTGTGACGCCGAACTCAGGGAGTCGGCGGGCCAGGAAAGCGACGAACTCGTCCATGCCACCCGCGTCCAGTGACTCCGTGACCAGAAGGCACCTGATCTCGCTTTCGGGCCGCTCCTGGGGAGCGACGTGAAGAGAAATGTCAGCACGAGGGGGCCACTCGACCGCTGCGTGGCTTTGGCCAAGGAGTGGGGTGTCCCAGACCTCGACTCCGCCATCGATGGTTCGGTACACGCGGCTCATCCCGGGAATCCGCTTGAGGGCATCACGCAGCGGTGCTGGGAGCCAACGACTCAGGCGCTGGCCCAGAAGGACGACTCGGCTTTGGAACCGCATGTCAAGAACCCTGGCCTGTTTCAGTGGTGATCCAGACGCCCCTATGTTCTTGGGGTTGCGCAGGCCCCAACACAGTTCCAGTCCCGGTCTTCATCGTGCGCTTCGGAGAAGACTTATGGCCACAGCGCGCTCGCGCGTTTCGAGCCCGTGGTCGATGACGAAGGTCAGGAGCGGTCTTGCCTCAACGGTGTTGCCACGCTGGAGATGGCCTTGTGCTGCGCCGAGCGCTTCGCGGACGAGGGTGTGAGTTCCCTGGCTGTGGAGTCGAGCGTCACCAGAAAGGACCTCAAATGCACCCAGCTTCTGCTCAATGTTCTCGACCGTTCCGAAGTTCTGCACGTGCATGTTCCGTCCGTGAACCCGATAGAATGCTTGTGTCGAGCGACGTATCTGGCCCACATCCCACCCTGCCATCGCAACGCGCAACCAGTATTCGAGGTCTCCAGAATGCGGGAGCGCCGGGTTGTAGCCGCCGACCTGCGTCAATGTCTGCGTCCGAAGGACGGCTTCTGGCGACTTGATGGGGTTGTAGCCCCGATGGACGATCCGGCGCGTCCATTCCCCACCGCGCCAGATCACCCAGATACCGTCCTGAGATCGGTGTTGCTCCTCTGGCACGGTGTCATCGTCGAACACTTCAACCTTGCCGTACACGAGCCCCACTCTCGGGAAGGCCTCCATCAGACACACCGCCCGATCCAGAGCTCCCGGAGCGATCAGGTCGTCGGCCGAGACCAAGGTGAAGAACTCGGTCCCGACCACCGCCAGACCATCGTTGTAGGTGTGTATGTGCCCCTTGTTGTGCTCATGTGAAATGACCGACACGCGACTGTCGCTTGCCTCGATCTGTCGGGCGATCAGCAAGGAATCATCAGTGGAGCAGTCATCGACTATGACGACCCGAACAGCCACGTGCTCCTGCTGAAACGCGAAGGACACGGCCTCGCGAAGATATCTGCCGTAGTTGTAGCACGGGATCACCACGGTGACGGCATGGTGCTCTCGGGCTGAGCTGGGAAAGGCCAGTCGCACCCGTGCCCCCTTGCTGGCGGTGATCCGCTGTGGGAACCACACCCTAGTGGACCGTCGTCGGACGACGCCAGTGTTCACCGGCGTGCGGTCGACTGCATCGATCAGACTGGTGGCGGGGTCAGTCGTAGGTCGCCCTCGCAGTGTCGCTCAGCCTCGATCCGCCGACGCTCATTCGTGGGTGACGGTTTGTGCATTTCGGGTATCGGTCGAGTAGTGATGCCGTGTGGGGGTGTGGTGTGTCTGCCGGTGTGCCCGGCTTTTCCACTGGGGTTCCTTTGCTGGTGGCTGCGGGGGCTGGTGGTCAGGGGTCGGCGGTTGCTGGTGGGCCGAACGCGGCGTCGTAGAGCCGGTCGAGTTGGTGTTCCCAGGGCCAGTCTCGGGGTAGGTGGAGTAGCACCGTCAGCTTCTCGAACAACGCCGCCGAACAGCAGATCCGCATGGTCAAAATCCGGCAGAAGGTATCCGGATGCATGCGCACCATGAAAGGCGCGAAAGAGTTCGCCGCCATCCGCTCCTACAT
>Ga0209539_1001372_pt1 | contig 13207 bp, 14 predicted proteins | sample BarGraNGADG00312_2_FD_184499 | JGI IMG/M metagenome (GOLD analysis project Ga0209539, IMG submission 184499) | Arctic peat soil microbial communities from Barrow, Alaska - Barrow Graham LP Ref core NGADG0011-312 (SPAdes) (version 2) | ecosystem: Environmental > Terrestrial > Soil > Wetlands >... | reverse complement strand
CAGCTCCGCATGGCCGATCCGCTCACCGCGGCCGAGCGCCGCGTCCTCGACCTGCTGCCCACGCAGCTCAGCGCCCCGCAGATCGCGGCTCGCCTGTTCGTCAGCGGCAACACGGTCAAGACGCACACGAGCCACCTGTACGCCAAGCTCGGGGTGACCGCGCGCACCGACGCCGTGGAGCGCGCCCGTGAGCTCGGGCTGCTCCGGCCTCCCGACCAGAGCTAGCCGCCTCCAGAAATCACACTGTTGGTATGACGACGGTGGCGGCGCCTCCGCCCCACACTGTACCCGAGCCGCAACGCCCCGCGGCCTGCATCGTCCGGCGGGGCAGCGGACACACCAGCAAGGGGGAGCCACATGAAACGTCTTGTCATCACACTCGTTCTCGCGGGATTGTCGCTCGTCGCGCTGGCCGCGCCGGCCGGCGCGAGCACGACGGTCTGGCAGCCCCGCACCGTGGCCGCGTTCTCCGCCGGCGACGACGGCGCCTTCGCCGAGGGCATGGCCGCCGACAGCCACGGGCGGCTGTTCGTATCGCTCACCACCTGGGGCTACTACGACGAGACCCGCGCGGATTCCAACATCGGCGAGGTCTGGCGCGTCGCGCCGAACGGCGCCAAGAGGCTCGTCGCGACCATGGACCTGAGCCCGAACGGGATGCTCCTCGGCGTCGCCGTCGACCGCCTCGACCGTGTCTACGTCGTCACCTACGACTTCGGCGACCCGCAGACCGTGGGGTGCGGCGTGTACCGCGTCCGCTCCGGCAATTCCATGGTCAAGGTGGTCACGCTGCCGGCAGGGAGCTGGCCCAACGGCCTCGCCATCCACAAGGGCCGCGCCTACATCGCCGACAGCAGCCTGGGCGCCGTGTGGCGTGCCCGCATCGGGAGCGGCGTCGCTGCGCCGGCCGCCCCCTGGCTGAAGCACGCCCTGCTCGCCCCGGGCGACCCGACGTCCGACCCGACCATGACGGGCATCGGCGCCAACGGCATCGCCTTCCGCGGTGACCGGCTCTTCGTGAGCGTCGCCGACCACGGCCGCATAGTGCGCATCCGCGTGAGGGACGACGGTTCTCCCGGCACCCCCCGCGTGATCTGCAAGCGGCCCGAGCTCAAGACCGCCGACGGCATCGCCTTCGACGCGCTCGGCGGGCTCTGGGTCGCGACCAACGCCGGCACCACCAGCGCGAGCCCGGGCGGCGGACTCTACCGTCTGTCTACGGCCGCCGGCCTGTGGCGGATCGCCGACGATCCCGGCTGGCTCAACTACCCCACCACGCCGGTGTTCGGCACGACGCTGAGCACGCTCCGCATGCTCTACGTCGAGAACGGCGCCTACTTCAGCTTCGAGGACGGCACGTCACCGGACATCCGGGCTCTCCGCGTGGGCATCCCCGGCCTGCCGCTCAGGTAGGAGGTCGTCATGGAGTTCGATGACTGCGTCACATTCGCCTCGCAGAACCCCATCTGCTACGTGGCGACCGAGGATGGGGAACAGCCCCGAGTCAGACCGCTCCTGCTGTGGTTCGCAGACCCGCGCGGGTTCTACTTCATGACGATGTCGCCCAAGCGCTTCAGTGCGCAGCTGCACGAGAACCCAAAGGTCGAGGTGTGCTTCTACAACGGCGCCACCGAGCTGCCCGACGCAAAGATGATGCGCCTGACCGGCGCCGTCGAGTTCGTGGACGACGCTGAGCTCGTCAAGAAGGTGTCCGAGGAGCGGGCGGCGCTCGAGGGGATCATCGGCAAGCAGCTCGAGCCCATCGCCGAGGTCTTCCGCATCGCCTCCGGCGAGGCTCGCTTCTGGACGCTCATGGATATCCTCAAGGAGCCTGAGTTGGAGACGCTCAGGTTCTGATACTGAGCGCGAAGCCGCGGTCGCCCTCGCCGGGTGCACCGGCGTGGGTGTGTGCGCACGGGGGCGGGGCGGGCTTGCACCCGCCCCGCCCCCGTGCGCTACCGCAAAGACGCCTCCGGTGATGAGCTGAGACGGCATGGCTTGGACTCGCGCGCATCTGGGCCGGCGCCCAAGGTCTGCCACCGTCGACGGCGGTTACGCTACCGGGCAGCAACGAGCGCACGCGGAGGCGCACCCATGGGCGAGCCCGACATCCTCATGTACACAAAGCAGTGGTGCCCGTTGATGGTGGAACGATCGGGCCGCCGCAGCGTGCCCGAGGTCTTCCTCGGCGGCGAGCTCGTCGGCGGCTACGACGACCTCGCCCGGCTCAACGCGACGGGTGAGCTCGACCGGCGGGTCGGCCGGGAGGCGACCGAGCTCAAGACGATCTGCGACGTGGCGATCGTGGGCGGCGGGCCCGCGGGCCTCGCCGCCGCCATGTACGCGGCGCGCAAGAACCTCAGCACCATCGTCGTCGCCACGGACATCGGCGGGCAGCTCGGCACCACCCGCGACGTGGCCAACTACCCCGGCTACGAGCTCATCACCGGGCCCGACCCGGTGCAGAAGTTCTTCGCCCAGGCGGCGCAGTACGGCATCGAGTAGCTCATCGGCGAGCAAGTCGTGAACCTGCGCGTGGACGACCGCACCAAGGTCCTCGCCCTCGAGTCGCTGCGCGAGGTGCGGGCGCGCACGCTGATCATCGCCAGCGGCGTGCAGAAACGGCACCTGCGGATCTCGGGTGAGAAGGAACTCGCGGGCCGCGGCGTCGCGTCTTGCAGCACCTGCGACGGGCCGCTGTTCAAGGGCCTCGACATCGCCGTCGTCGGCGGCGGCAACTCGGCCCTCGAGGCCGCCCTCGAGATGGACGTCGTCGCGCGCAGCGTGCACCTTGTGGCGCGCAGCTGCCGCGCCACGAGCCGGTCGAGATCCACGGCGCCGAGCAGGTCGACGGCCTCACGGTGCTCGACCGCGAGCCGGGCGCCACGCAGCGGCTGCCCGTCGCCGGCGAGTTCGTCGAGATCGTCGTCGACAGCCACTGCCGCACCGGCGTCCGCGGCGTCTTCGCCGCCGGCGACTGCACCGACGTGCACGACAAGCGGATCGTGATCTCGGTCGGCGAGGGCGCCAAGGCGGCGCTGGGGGCGTTCGAGTACCTGGTCACGCCGGTGTGAACCGCGGCGGCGCTCTGGCAGTAGCCGGAGCGATGACCGCCCGCGGAGTAGTCCGCCTCCTGGAGGCCGGCGCGCCGGCCGGCGCGCCGGCCTCTCCCCCAGTAGGGCCGTCGGGCCTCGCCCGAGACCTCCGTGAGCCCGGCCGCCCTGGCGTTGCCGCTGCGGTCGACCGTGAGCCCCCAGCGCGTTCATCCTGCGTTCATCAACGCCGGCAATAGTCTCGGCCAGGACCCGCAGAGAAACGAGGGCGCGGAGGCCGATGGGCCGCCGCGCGAAGGAGCGTGAGAGTGGTGGACACGGAGTTCGAAGGCGCGGGTGCCGACGTCAACATCGGCATCGCAGGCAGATCGAGGCGCGAGCACGGGCTGGCGCGGCCGCGGGCGGCTGCGCTCCCGCGGCCGAGCCGCCTCTGGGCGCGCCTCCTCGGCGTCCTGGCCGCCGTCGGCCTCTTCATCAGCGTCGCTCTGGTCGTGCCGGTCGAGTCGGCGAGCGTGCTCGCCGGTCCCGGCGGCGTGCTCACCGCCATCGGCAGGGTCACGGCCATGGCCGGCACCTACCTGCTGCTGGTCACCCTGCTGCTGATCGCCCGCATCCCGGCGGTCGAAGCCGCCCTCGGCCAGGACCGCCTGGTCGCCGCTCACCGCCGCCTGGGACCCTGGGTGCTCGGCCTCATCGGCGTGCACGTCGTCGCGGTCGTGGCCGGCTACGCGCAGCAGGTGAGCAGCGGTCCGCTCCACGAGCTCTCCCTCATGGTCATGACCTTCCCCGGCATGCTGATGGCGGCGGCCGGCTTGGGCCTGCTCGTCATGGCCGCCGCCACCTCGTACCGCTACGTGCGCCGCAAGATGAAGTACGAGACCTGGTGGGCTGTCCACCTGTACACGTACCTCGCCGTCGCCCTCTCGGTGCCGCACCAGATCCTCACCGGGGCGCCGTTCGTCGGCCGACCGCTGGCCAGCGCCTGGTGGCTGACCCTCTGGTTCAGCACCGCCGGCGCAGTGCTCACCTACCGCTGGGGCCTGCCGCTGGCCCGCAGCCTGCACCACCGCGTGCGGGTCGCCGCCGTCGAGGAAGAAGCGCCCGGCATCGTCTCGGTGACGATGCACGGCCGTCACCTCGACCGCCTGCAGGCCTCCGGCGGCCAGTTCCTGCACTGGCGCTTCCTCAAGCGCGGCATGTGGTGGCAGGCGCATCCGTACTCGCTCTCGGCGCTGCCGACCGCGAACCAGATGCGCATCACGGTCAAGAACCTCGGCGACCACAGCGCCTCGCTGGCGCGGCTCGAGCCGGGGACGCGCGTGGCCATCGAGGGCCCTTACGGGGCCTTCACCCACCACGCGCGTCACACCAACCGCGTCCTGCTGGTCGCGGCCGGGGTCGGCGCGACGCCGGTGAGGGCGCTGCTCGACGACCTGCCCCGCCACGTCGATGTGGTGACCATCCTGCGCGGCCGCAGCCGCGAGGATCTGGTGCTGCACGACGAGGTCGCGCAGCTCGTCGACGAGCGCGGCGGAACCCTGCATGAGGTCGTCGGCCCGCGCTCGCAGGCGCCGCTTGACACACCGGCCCTCAAGCGGCTGGTGCCCGACGTCGCCGAGCGCGACGTGTACGTCTGCGGCCCGGGCGGCTTCACCCGCGGCCTCATCGACGCCGTCCGCGCGCTGGGGGTGCCCGACAAGCACATCCACCACGAAGCATTCGCCTTCTGAGGCAAGAGCCCGCAACCGCACGCAACTGGAGGAACGATCATGAAACGCTCGGCAATCGTCATCGCCGCCACCGCCACCGGCCTGGCCCTCGTCCTCAGCTTTCGCCCGAACTCGCTGGGCGCGCAGTCGACGACGACCGCCGGGCTGACCACAGGCAACCCCAAAGTAGCCGGTGCCCAGACGGTGGTCGGCACCGACCAGGCGCTGGCCGGCGGCCTCGGCGACATCCAGGTCAAGCTGACCGCCGCGAACGGCAAGCTCGTCAGCGTCGGCATGGCCAAGATAAACCTGCACGGGCCGCAGTCGCAGCAGATCACGAACAGCGTCATCCCGCAGCTTCAGCAGCAGACGATGACCGCCAACGGCGGGCCCATCCACGCCGTCTCCGGCGCCACCTACACGAGCCAGGCCTACACGAAGTCGCTACAGGCGGCGCTCGACCAGCTCAAGGGAGGACCCAATGCAAGCCTCGCAACAAGTAATGGGAACGGTAGTCTCGTTCAGCCTCAGGGAGCAGAGCACGACGACTGAGGCGGAAGCGGCCGCGGCCGGCGCAGCGGCCGCCGCGGCACTCGAGCGGGCGCAGGCCAAGCTCCGCTGGGTCGACGACGTGTTCAGCACCTGGAAGCCCGACAGCCCGATGAGCCGCCTGCGCCGCGGTGAGATCGAGTTGAGCGAGGCGCCTCCGGAGGTCGCGCATGTGTTCAAGCTGTGCCGTCGGGCGCGGGACGCGTCCGACGGCTGGTTCGACCCCTGGGCCATGCCTGGCGGCGTCGACCCGACCGGCCTCGTCAAGGGCTGGGCGGCGGAGCGCGCCCTGGACGAGTTCCGCGGCGCCGGCGTGCCGGCGGCGATGATCAACGCCGGCGGCGACATCGCCGCCTACGGCCGGCCGGCGCCCGGCCAGCCCTGGCGGATCGGGATCCGCCACCCGCTGGCCGCCGACCGCATCCTGCTCACCGCCGAGCTCGACGGACCCGGCGCGGTCGCCACCTCGGGATCGTACGAGCGCGGCGACCACCTCATCGACCCGCACACCGGCACGGCCGCGCACGATCTGTTGGCGGCGACCGTCGTCGGCCTCGACCTGACCTTCGCCGACGCCCTGGCGACGGCGCTCTACGTGTCGGGAGGCAAGCTGCTCGAGCGCATCAGCCAGCTGGCCGGCTACCACGCCTTCATCGTCGACGTGCGGGGAGTCATCCGCGCCACGCGCGGCCTGCCGATCACACTGCAGGGCGTCGAGCCACTGTCAGCGTGACGCGCGTGCCGCTGCCGGGAGCGCTCTCGATGCTGAGATCGCCGCCCATCTCGCGCAACGCCCAGCGCGCGATGGCCAACCCCAGTCCCGAGCCGCCGCGCGCCTGTGAACGCGCCGGGTCGCCGCGGTAGAAGCGGTCGAAGACGTGCGCAAGCACCTCGGGCGGGATGCCCTCGCCGTGGTCGGTGACGATCAGCTCGGCGGTCTGCCCCGAGCTCCGCGCCGCGACCGCGACCGACGACCCCGGCGGCGAGTGCTCGACGGCGTTCCGGACGACGTTGGCGAGCGCCCGCCGCAGGTGGCCCTCATCGCCGGCGACGATGACCTCGCCGCCGCCCACTCCGGCCTCCCGGTCCTCGCCGCCCGCCTCGTAGGCCAGCCGCACCTCGCTCGCGGCGGCCAGCCCGCCCAAAGCCTGCACGGTCTGACGGGCCAGCGCCGCGAGGTCCAGCGGCCGGCGCGCGACCTGTTCGGTGTGCGCGTCGATGCGCGACAGGGTGAGCAGGTCCCCGACCATCCCCGACATGCGGTCGACCTCTTCGAGCCCGCTCGCCAGCACCGGGCGCGCCTCCTCGGCCAGGCCAGGGTCGCGCAGGGCCACCTCGAAGTCGGCCTTCATGATCGCCAGCGGCGTGCGCAAGTCGTGCGAGGCGTCGGCGACGAAGCGCTTCTGCGCCGCCACGCTTTCGCGGATCGGCCGCAGCGTGCTGCGCGCGTAGAGCAGGCCGCCCACACCGAGGAGCACGACGATGACCGCGTCGACCGCGACCAGCTGCCAACGCAGCGAGCCCAGCCTGCGTGACACGTACTCCTGCTCGGTCTCGCCGCCCTTGAAGCTCCCGCGGGCCGCGCCCTGGATGTCGCTGCGCACCGTCAGGTACATGAACACGCTCGAGACGACGACCAGCACGATCACCAGTGTGACGAACAGTAGCGCCAGACGCATGCGGGCGCGGGCAAAGACGTCGGGGCGAGTGCTCTCAGACACGGGGTCCCCCGCCGTCGCGGAGCACGTAGCCGACCCCGCGCACCGCCTCGAGCCGGCTCGGCCCGGCGGGCGGATCGATCTTGCGCCGCAGCCGGCCGACGTACACGTCGACGATGTTCGAGAAGGAGTCGAACTCGTCATCCCAGGCGTGGTCGAGGATGTGATCCCGGCTCAGCACGCGGCCCGGGTTGCGCATGAACAGCTCGAGGAGGCCGAACTCCTTGGTGCTCAGAGCGAGCGGGTCACCGCGCAGGCGAGCTTCACGCCGCGCCGGATCGAGGCTGAGTTCGCCGACCGTGAGCGTGGCCGGCAGGGCGTGGCGCGGCCGCCGCAGCAGCGTCCGCAGCCGCGCCAGCAGCTCCTCGAAGGCGAACGGCTTCACGAGGTAGTCGTCGGCGCCGCTGTCGAGGCCGGTCACCTTGTCGTCGGTCGAGTCCCGCGCCGTGAGCATCAGCACCGGGACGGTCAGGCCCCAGCCCCGCAACTCACGGCACAGAGTGAAGCCGTCGACGCCCGGCAGCATCACGTCGAGCACGAGCAGGTCGTAGGGCAGCTCGGAGGCGTCGCCCGGTCCGCCGCGCCGGGCCGCGAGGCGGCGGCGCGCGGCGTCACCGTCGTGCAGCACGTCCACGGCGTAACCCTCGGCCTCGAGGCCGCGTTTCAGCGTCTTGGCGAGCTTGACGGTGTCTTCGACGATCAGGATGCGCATGTGAGGCTGTCGTCTCCCTCTGATGGCAAGGCTGCGCCCACAGCCTTCCCCGTTCGCAGCCGCTGGTACCCACGCGACCGGCGAGCCGCTGCGTGTCGGCCTGCGCGGCATGGCCGGCGATGACCTCACAGACGCGGACGGGCGCCTTGCGGCGCCCGTCCGGTCTGCTCTTCTCAGTGTGAAGGGTCTTACTTGACGGCGAACTTCTTGTAGGCCGTCTTGCCGGCGAGGATCTTGCCCAAGTGGGGCACGCTGGCCCGCATCCGGTAGCTGCCCTTCTTGAGCGGCTTGTACTTCCAGCTGTACTTCTCCAGCGGCGTCGAGGTGACGACCTTCGTGCGCAGCTTCTTCCACGCGCCGGTCGAGCTCTTCTTCTGCACGAGGATGGTCACCGTGCCGCCCGTGACCACGCGGTGCATGATGCCCTTGGCGGTGACGGTCTTGCCACGCTTGATCTTCGTCGCGCTCAGGGCGAGTGAGAGGGCCGGCTTGACCGTGTAGCTCGCGACATGGTGGGAGCTGCCATCCCGGTTGGTCGCCGAGACGACGGTTCCGTGGCACGAGGTGCAGCCGCCCTTGAGCGTCGCGCCCACGTGCTTGGTGGCCGTGCCGTGGCAACCCGCGCCGGCGACGCCGGCGGCGCAGCCGGCCGCCGTCTGCACGGTCGACATGTTCTGGCCAGGCGTGTGGCAAGTCCAGCACGTGTTCGAGCCGACCGCCACGAAGCCACCGGTGTGACAGGCGGTGCACTGCGCGTTCGTGGGCTTCACGTTGGTGTCGCCGCCCGGGTGGCAACTGCTGCAGGCCTGCGCCGGTCCGTGCTTGTAGCCGCTATACGCGCCGGCGGGCTGCGCCGCGATTGAAGCGGCGATCGCCAAGCCGACGACGATGGCCACGAGCACGGCTGGGCGCACGCGCTTTGCCAGATGAGTCATCCCCATGCAACCTCCCAAGATCGTTTTCACGTCACCTTCTGATGCTTTGCAGACACTGTATCCGGTAACGGACGACGATGCTACCGGGCGGCGTTGGGGCATCAGTCGGGCGACGATGGGAAGCGCGACGCTGACGGGTGGCGGCGTGCGGAGACGATGACTCACTACGGAAGCGGCAGGCTGGTCGCCTCCGGGCGAAGCGGGGGGATCGTCATGAGCACCTTGCCGGCCTCGCCGTAGCCGACAAGCTGGTGGTCCTTGCCCTTCGCAGCCAGCAGCACGCCCGTCGTCTCGAGCGCATCCTGGCCGAGGACCGGCGGCTTCGGCTTCGCGGGCGCGAGCGCCGACGTCGGCTTCACCGTGACTTCGGGCGTCGGCAGGACCGGCGGCTGGACGCCGGTCTGGCCGGTGGCCCCGGACCCACCGTTCCCGGCGCCCTTCTTGAGGCCCTTGGTGCTGGATGCGGGTACACCTCCGGTCAGCGCCGAGAACAGGTCCTCGACCTGCTTGCGCGTCGATGGAAGGTCCACGCCCGTCGTCGTCCGCACGCAGGCGAGACGGCCACTGCCCTCGTACGTCAGGGCCTTGCCCTTGCCGCTGGCGACGAGCACCCACGTCTGCCCCTTCGGGATCAGCGACAACGTCGCCGAGCCACGGATACCCGATTCCTTGATGCTCACCCTCACGACGGTGCCGCCGGTCTTTGAGGCCAGCACCGGCCCCTCGGCGGCGACCACGACGGGAAGCCTGTCGAAACGGAAGGTGAAGCGCACTGTGTCGCCCTGGTCCTCGACCCAGACGGTGGCGCCGGACGAGGCCTTCTTGCCCTTCTTGTCGACGCCGGTACCGCTGCCCTTGTACGTGCCGGCGAAGGACGACTGCGCGTCGGCGGAAGAGCCAGGACCGGCAGCAGCAGCAAGAGCAGCAGAACCAGCACCACGGTCGCGCCCGCGACTCCCACGCTTCTTCGCATGCCCCCCTCCGTAGCCCCTTACGTATCCCAGCACATGGTCGCCCGGCCACCGCGCGCCGTCAATACCCGCCGGCGATGGCCCCAGTCTCCGGCCGGCAAGGGCTGAGCGGCGCCTGCGGCGCCGCTCAGCCCTTGCACTTCACGCGCGGAGAGGGCGAGACCTCAGCCGCCGCGCTCCCGGTCCGCCTTGTCCACGATGGCGCGCACCTGCGCCAGCGCGTCGGGGTCGACCGGCGCCGGCTGGTGCGAATCGAGGATCTCGAGCGCCTTGGCCCGAGCCTTCACGTTGACCTCGTTGCCGCCGTCGGCTTCCCAGTCCTCGCGCACGCGCCGATCGAGGATCTGGCTCGTGGAGGGCTCGCGCATGCGCGCCAGCGTGCTGTCGAGGCTCAGGTAGTCCTTGTGCGCGCCGACGGCGATGATGTCGTCGACCAGCAGCGTCTGGTCGTTGACCTCGACGCCGCGGACCGCGTACTTGATCAGGCGCGCGTACTCGTTGTCGAGCACGAACTGCGCGGCATCGAAGGTGACGCCCGACTCGGTCATACCGCTTCCGTAGAGCAGGCTGGCACCTGCCAGCGCTGGGAGGAGAGCGGTGAGGGTCTTCTCGTGACCGAGCTGCTCATCACCGAGTTTGGCGTCGCCCTACGCACCGGCGACGAAGCTCGGCAGGCGGTACTGCTTGGCGATGTAGGCCACACAGGCGCTGATGATGCCGCACTCCGGCGAACCTACGGAGGCCGTCGCCAGGCGCATGTCCATGGCCGTCGTGGAGCTGCCGTAGATGACCGGCGCGCCGCGCTCCGCGAGCTGGGCGAGCACCAGACCGGCGAGCACCTCGGCGTTGTGCACGACCAGCGTGCCCGCCACGGTCACCGGCGACGAGGCGCCCGACATGGCCATGCTGAGGATGTTGTCGGCCACGCCGGCGCGGGCGCACTCGATAATGATCTCGCAGGCGTCGGCGGGGATCTTGAGCGGGCTCACCGGGCAGGCGCCCATGAACAGGATGGGGCGTGCGCGCAGCTCGTCTTCACCGCCCACGAGGGCGGCGGCCATGGCGGCGATGTCGCGCACGTCCTTGCCGTCGATGGGCCCGGCGTCGACGGGCTTGGTGGTGTTGAGCAGCTGGGCCTCGGCGTTGTGGATCGCCGCCGTGCGCACCGGGGCGTCGTGCGCGCCCACGGCCACGCCGAACGTGTCGATCTCGCTGAGGTAGTCGGCCATGCGGGCGATGTCGGCGAGATCCTGCTTGGTGGAGTCGCGATGCTCGCCGCTGCGCGGGTCGACGAACTGCAGGCCCTCGCTGAAGTTGGTGAAGCCCACGCGGCCGGGCTCGAGGACGACGTCGTGCGCCGGGTTGCCGCGCCCGTAGAGGGCGATGGTCTCGGGGGCCGAGGCGATGGCGTCTTCCACCACGTGCGGCGGGAACCGGACGGTGTGCGTCTCGCGGTCGACGATGCAGCCGCCGTCCGAGTAGAGGTCCAGAGCCTCCGTCGATTCGATGAACAGACCGGTCTTCTCGAGCACCTCGAGCGTCGCCAGGTGGATCTGCCTGAAGTCGTGCTCGCTCAACGGAGCAAGCCCGAACCCACCTCCGCTCACGATGCCCGCGTACGAGTTACGTTTGGTCACTCAGTCTCCTTCCACTCAAGGCCGACAGCCGCGGGCGCCCCTGCCGGACGGGCGATAGCCCGCCAAGTGTCGTCTACCGCGAGCCACGGGGCAACCGGGGACGACGTTGCCGCCGGCGCCGTCTACCTCGGCGGCGGGCCCGCGGGCCGCGCCGCTAAACGGCGGCCGGCGAAACCGGGTTTATCATTGCAGGCATGGAACTCGACCCCGCCTGGTACAACGCCATCGCCGTGCGCCGCTCGCGGCGCCGCTATGGCGAGCGCAAGATCGCCAAGGCGTCACTCGCCGCCCTGCAGACGTTCTGCGACGAGTTCAGCCTGGCGCCCGGCGCGTCCGTCCGGCTCACTCAGGACAGCGGCAACCTGTTCCAGGACGTCGCCGAGCCCTTCGGCGGCTATGGGCGCGTCGAGGGCGCCCCGTGGACGGCGGCTTTCGTGGCGCCCGAAGGCGCCGAGATCGAGGCCGGCTACGTCGGTGAGGCGTTCATCCTAGAGGCGACCCGCCTGGGCCTGGACACCTGCTGGGTCGCCGGCATGTTCGACCGCAAGACCGCCGCCGCCCTCGTACCGCTGAAGAAAGGCGAGCGCGTCATGGCCGTGACGCCGGTGGGACACGCGCTCGACCGCAAGCAGTTCGTCGAACGCATGATGAGCGTGGCGGTGCGCTCGGCCGCCCGCCGGCAGGTCGAGCAGATCGCGCCCGGTCTCGTGCGCGAGGACGGGCCGGCCGGCGCAGCGTGGCCGGCCTGGGCCGTCACCGCCGTGGAGGCTGCGCGCCTGGCGCCGTCCGGCGCCAACAAGCAGCACTGGCGCTTCCGTATGGAGGCGGGCGCGCTCGTGCTGAGCGGCGCCGAGAAGACCTGCTGGACGGCGCCCATCGACTACGGCGTCGCCATGCTGCACGTGGAGCTGGGCGCCCTGCACGAAGGCGTGCGCGGCGACTGGGACCGCCTGGCCGCAGCGGATGTGGCGAGCTTCACGCCCGCTCGCACGTAGGCTGGGCCGGCGCGCCGCCTACCGCGGCGGATCGCACACCCTGCACGGCCGGTAGCCTTTCGCCTTCGCATCCTTGAGCTTCATCGCGATACGGCTCCTCGCCAGGTAACGGCAGCCATTGACGTGGTAGCAGTCGCCGGTCCTGGTGACGAAGACCCTGGTGTTGCCGCCTGAGCCGCCGACGCTCCCCGCGCCCGCGGCGGCACTCCCGCCTCCCGCGGAGCTCCCCGAGCCGCCCCCACCCGCGACTCCGCGCGTGAGCTGCGCCGAAGAGCGCGCGAACGACCAGGCGACGGCCCCGCCGGGCGACACGGTCACCGTGATCGATCCGCTCCTCTGCGTGCTGTAGACGCGCGCGCCGCTCGAGCGGAGGCGGTCGATGGCCTCCTGCGTGGGGTGCCCGTAGGAGTTGTCGCCAACGCTGATGACGGCTGTCCGCGGGTGCGCGTCTTCGAGGAATCCCGTCGTCGTCGAGTACCGCGATCCGTGGTGCGCCACCTTGAGTACGTCGATCGGAGGGCCGCGGGCAAAGGTGCTGCCCACCGCGGCCTCGCTGGGCCCGGTGCAGTCGCCGGTCAAGAGGAAGCGCCGGCCGGCCGCCGCCACGAGGAGCACCAGGCTGTCGTTGTTGGCGTCGCCGGAGATGCTCGCCGGGCTGAGCACTGACACGCCCAGGGCGCCGAAGCGCAGCCTGCCGCCGCGGCGGGCCTGGATGACGCTGGTGCCGGCCGCGCGGAAAGCGCTCGCCAGAGAGCTGCTCGGGCCGCCGGCCACGAAGGCCTGCCGGGGCCGCAGGTCGGCGACGACTCCCGGCAACCCGCCGATGTGGTCGGCGTGCATGTGAGAGACGAACACCGTGCTGAGGCGGCGCACGCCGAGCCTGCCCAGCGCCGCTTCGATCCTGCCCTCGAAGCCGGCCGGCCCGCCG
>Ga0209539_1001368_pt1 | contig 13257 bp, 12 predicted proteins | sample BarGraNGADG00312_2_FD_184499 | JGI IMG/M metagenome (GOLD analysis project Ga0209539, IMG submission 184499) | Arctic peat soil microbial communities from Barrow, Alaska - Barrow Graham LP Ref core NGADG0011-312 (SPAdes) (version 2) | ecosystem: Environmental > Terrestrial > Soil > Wetlands >... | reverse complement strand
TAATCTCACCGCGGATTATTGGATTTACCAAACTTTCCTCTGAAAACCTTATGCGGAGCATGGTTTTAAAAAGTTTAATAATATTCTCTTTGGAAATATCCATAATTACAGTCTTTTATTTTTCAAATATTTTTATTAAAAAAGTAGTCGGCAAAGATCTAAAAAAACATTATTAAAATGAACAACAGTCCTGGAAAGTCATTTTTTCACAATCCATTACAAGATATTCAGCATTAAATTTTTGTTCTTTGGCTTGTTGATTGGCAATCTCTACCGATTTTGAAGAGATATTTATTTCATGAATATGATAATTTGATTTTGCAAATTGAAAATGTTTTTCACCACTTCCGCAACCGTAATCAAGTATTTGAACCTCTTTGCATTCAGATAGTTTCTCCTGTATTTAGATATAATAAAACTCCATACACTCCTTTAATACATAATCAGAATAACTAAATTTTGATTTTGATTTATTAAAAGCTTTAATATCATAGTGTTTCTCTCTATCTTTTTTATAGTGGTCCAGCATAATCCGGATCATTTTTAGAGAAATGCATAATATAAAATTGTTTGCTTAGCAGTACTTTGAATAAACCGTAAAGTGAACCAAGCCCATATGAAAAATGTAAAGAAAAATAAACTAGCGGAAGTATAAGAAATAAGCCAATACCTTCTTTTATTTTTTGTAAAGAAAATGTGATTGAAACAATTAAATATAAGCCTAATACAAATAGTAACAACCAAATAAAATATATTGAGAAACAGGATAATAATAAAGTACCAAATATTCCCAGCACAAAAAATAATGGGATTAAATGCCTTAGAGTTACTGGTATATAATCAACAAATTTAAGAGGGTAGATTGTCCAGAAACCGTTACGTAAATTATTTTGAATGAATTTTTTAAAATTGGTCTCAGCACAATAATATAGTACCTTGACATCAGGTATCAGAAGTGTTTTACATCCTTTCCTCTTTAATCTTACATTAAAATCAATATCGGATGAACTAATTAAATCTTCGTTAAATAACCCAATTTTTTCAAATACACTGCGACGATAGCAACCACCAAAAACTGTGGTAACCAATATTGGTTTATCAGTTCCGGTTCTATAAGAAGCCCCTCCAATTCCAAATTTAGAAGAGAGTACTGTTGTGATTGCTTTGCCTACCAAATTCTTAATAGGCCAGATTTGTTCAACTACGCCGCCAACGTTATCTACTACATGATCATATAAAGCTTTTACGTTCTCCGTAATGTAATTACTTGAATATTCCGCATGGGCACCCAAAATTACAATAACATCACCTGTGGAATTTTGGTAACCTAAATTAATTGCAGCGGGGAATATTCGTTTTTCATTTCTTAAAACTTTAATAAATGGATATTTCTCAGAATATTGAAGTGCTATTTCTACGGTTTTATCCGTGCTTAAACCATCAGATATGAATAGTTCCAGTAAGTTTTTTGGATAATCAGTTTTTAAAACAGATTCGATACATTTACCTATCCATAATTCTTCATTTCTGCAAGGAATAATCACAGAAACCAGTGGCATATTTTGCATTATTATTTAGGGATATTAATAGTTATAACTAATAGAAAAAATCAGAGCTTTTATTAGAAAGAAAAATTACTAATGAAGGGTCTTCCTGTATAGATTCTTATACCCCACTTTCGTATATAATCCCGAAAATCATCTGATTCGACATCTTCTTCACCTGAATATTCAAATGTTTCAACATTAATTGTAAAGTTATTTAACTGAACAACAGGATAGTTAACACATATTTGTGGTGAGATTCCATGATAATTGGCAATTGGTATGTAACTGCTGATAATCTCATTTAGTTTAATGATTTTTAGTTCATTAGTGAGAGGAACAATCTCTTTAATAAATTTCGCTGGAGAACCCGCATAAATACCTTTTTTTGAAATGCTTTTAGTAACAACACTTTGAGCACCAATTACAGTATCAGAAGTTATTTCAACGCCCATCATTATTAGACTTCTGTAACCAATAATTACACCATTTCCAATCTTTATTCCTGAGAATGAAGCAGGGAATCCATCAAAAACAGATAGCCAGTACCCGTGTGTAAGAAATGATGTTTCAGGTGAAAGTCCGACATCGTTGCCAATTTCAACAGGTTCACAAATATTTATAAAATTATTATGAATAGTACATCTGTCCCCAATAGAAAAGTTTGCATTAGGGTGTTGTCTCCCGCCTCCACCTATTCTTAGACCGGAAGAGTGGAATAAATGCTCTCCAATCTTTACATTGTTCCCTCTAATATGAACATCGTTCCCCAAATTACTATAACTTCCAATACTAAAAGTCCCTTTCAATGAAATGGAAACATTCTTTCCTAAATATACATTATCTGCTATTTCTATTGAACTTGCTTCTATTCTAATATTATTCTTAATGTCTTCGTATTTCATACCTTTGGTTTTATTAAAACAATCCACCATTAATATCTAAACTTGCTCCGTTTATATAACTGTTTTCGATCAGGAAATTGACCGCATTATAAATACTCTCCGGATCCCCAAATTCATTACCCGGGATTTTTTCTATTAATTTATTTTTCATTTCAGGTGAAATTTCTTCTCCCATACCAATTTGAAAATAGCCTAAATTCAGATTATTAATTGTTATTCCTTTTGATGCATTCTCAGCAGCCACTGCCTTTGTCAATCCCCAAAGTCCGGCTTTGGAAGCAGCATAAGCGCTTGTTCCTGGAATTCCTGTTTGGGCAACAACAGATGAAAAGTTAATAATCCTTCCATAGTTACTTTTTCGCATTTGAGGAAGTATGGAACGAATTACATTAAACGTCCCGATAAGATTAATTTCAATTGTTCTTTCCCAATTATTGGGATCGGCTTTATGTGTGTAGCTATTATAATTTATAGCAGCACAATTTATAACTTCAATTTTATCAGTTATGATAAGAGAAGTTATCCAGGAAACGACTTCTGAATATTTTGAGACATCTACCTGAGAATAATATCTGGCAAAATCAGGCAAAGGTTTTGTTGACAGGAATGTACCACAAACCATCTCTCCGGAGTTAACATATTTCTCAAGCAAGTATTTTCCTATTCCTCTGGAAGCCCCGGTGATTATTTTCATTATTTCTTAATCTAGAATTACGACCATTTTATTATAGAAGCGCCCCATGTCCAGCCTGAACCAACAGCAGCAAAAAGAATTATTTTCCCAGGCACTAACTTACCGGATCTATTAACTTCATCCAATAGAATTGGAATTGTGCCTCCTGATGTGTTAGCATATTTATCCATATTTGTCATAACCTTTTCAAAAGGAAGTCCAATTATTTTTGCAGTTTCCTGTAAAATTTTAATACTTGGTTGATGCGGAATCATATAATCAATTTCGTTTATTGAAAGACCGGTATCTTCTAACACTTTAAAAATAGCCTGAGGCAGAACTTTTGTACCAGTCTCATAAACTGCACGTCCATTCATTTGAAAATATCGAAGATTATTATCAAGACTATCCTGACTTATCGGGTGTTCTGATCCTCCTCCCGGAATTGTGAAGTTAAGCTTTCCCCTTCCGTCTGAATAGAGTTTAAATGCGAGAAATCCTTCGTCATGATTTGCATGAGATAAGACAACTGCACCGGCACCATCTCCAAAAAAAACAGAATCTCGTCGTTTCCAATCTGTGATTTTTGAAAATGTATCTGCACCAATTACTAAAACATTATCGTAAACGCCGCTCGCAATAAATTGTGAAGCTGTTGACATCGCAAATAAGAAGCCAGAACAAACAGCCGAAATATCAAATGCTACAGAATTATATGCCTGTAATTTATCCTGAATTATACAAGCAGTTGAAGGAGCTAATCTATCTGGAGTTGCTGTAGCAACAATAATAAGGTCAATGTCTTCTTTTTTTAAACCTGAATCTTGAATAGCTCGCTGAGCTGCTATAAACCCCAGATCACTAGTGCACTGAGAATCGGAAGCAATGTGTCTTTCATTTATCCCTAAGTTCTCTTTAATCCAGGCATCATTAGTCCCTGAAGTCTTCTCTAATTCGATGTTAGTAATTATTTTATCAGGCGTATATGAACCAGTACCAATTATTTTTGCATTTCTGACGATTTGTTTCATTTAAAACTATTTTGATTTATAGGAAATATTTCCCGTAATAAAATTTCAAACTAAAAAATTAATCTTTTTACCTCAAATACTTCAGCATATTTTGTTCCAATCTGTACACCTCTTGTTTTTGCCAGAGAAAATATAAAATCTTTAGACATATAATCTCTGATTCCCTGTGACTTATATTCCTTTAAAGCATCGGCTTTGGCTTGAATATGACGTTCCTCAAGTTTTACAAAAGCGGTAGTATTAAAACTCAGATTATTCCAGATTAATTCATAACCCAAAATTGTTTTGGTTTTAAAAGCTCTTAAACCTTCTTGTGCTATGGTTGAGTGATCCTGATGAATATCATTTAAGCAAGGCATTAAAATTAATTCAGGATCAATATTTTCCTTGATTTTAATCAATTCTTCCAAAATTTCTTGCCGGGCATAATTTAATTTTCTGACCTGATAATTAAAAATTAATAGGTTTTCATTCTTTATGCCTAATTTTAGAGTAGCATTTTTCACTTCTGTTTTAAGTATATCCCTTGGCAAACCATTCGGTACAGATTCTTCAGCAGTAGAAAAGGCAACATAAAAAACTTCAGAGCCATTTTCAATCAGTTTTGATATTGTCCCTCCGGCGCCTAATTCACCATCATCTGTGTGTGGAGCTAAAACTAACACCCGCTTAATCAATGATAACATACAATAATATATAATTTAAAAAAAGTCAAATTTATTGATTTTTTAGTACTATTCTGAACTATTGATATTATTAGTAAATAAGTAAGACATGAAAAGACCTGCTTGAAAAAAGACTTTTAAAATTTTACATTCAATTAACTACATGACTTGTAAATTGTAATTAATTTTTCTTTCTCAGTCTCCCAATTATATTTATCCATAACCGCACGTCTCCCGTTTTCACCCATCTTTTTTGCTATTTCATCATTTTCGATAAGATAATTAACTGCTTCAGCAATTTTTTCAGGTTTCATTGGATCTACGCATATTCCACAGTTGTTCCCTTCAATAATACTTTTCCAGAGCGGAAAATCCGAAGCTATTACAGGCATACCGGCACACATATATTCAAACATTTTAATTGGCAAAGACTCAAAATGATTTGGTGTATATCTTAGGGTAACAATACCAATTTTTGATGAGGATAATATTTCAACAATTTTCTTTCTATTTACAGTTCCATAATATTTAACTTTCTGCGAATTCTCACTATTTGTTATTAAATCATAAATCTCTCGAGATTCACATTCGCCAGCCAAACATAACTGGTAGTTTGAATACCTCAATGATTCTATCAATTCAAATATACCCCGGTCTGCACTTAAAGCTCCAATATAACAAATGGAATTGTCCCTTTGATTCCAATTTTTATCAATTGAATTAAATTCTTTTAAGATTGGGTAATTATTAATATTTATCGATTTAAGGTTTATTTTCAAAAATCTTTTGTTTATATGAGGGGTAGCACATATTAATCCATTAAACTCTCTGCAATATTTGTTCTCAACTTTCTCAATATACATTGATACAATCTTCCTGATTGGACCTAAGATATATGATTTTGCCAATATTTGTCTTGGTACATCTTCATGGATGTCGTAAAATACTGTTTTATTCTTCTTTCTAAGTTTAGTTCCAATATAAATTAGTTCCGGATCATGAAAATGATAGATTTCCGGGTTAATTTTAATTGCCTGTTTGTAAATTTTTTTTGTAGTAAAAAGAAAACGTCCGATGCGACCCTTAGGTTTTCCAACATCAATTATATTAATATTGGAAATCTTTTCATCTCCTTTTCCATCAGCTAAAATAAGATAGACTTCAAAATAATCAGATAAACTTACGCATTCTTTATGAAAAATCCGGATATCTGTACGTGTATGAACTGAGGTAAGATGACATATCCTGACTTTTTTCATCTCTGTTTTAGTTTAAATATCTTCTTAAATTTAAAACCAAGTTTGAAAAGCCATTCATTTGAATTATAATCTTTATAGGATGCGTTAGGTTGTGATATTAAGTCTTTTAACTCAGTAAGGTTCATATCCAACTTTTTAGCAATATATTCCATATCGTCATTCAATTCGTTTTCGGAATAGATTTCTTCACCCATCTCCTGTAAGGCTTTTTCCCTTGTCAATAATCCAGATATAATCAAACTTGAAAGATGAGCTCTGCGTTTGTCAAAGCCAAATTTTGTAGGTAAGTAGTAAGCTTGAAAAAACTTAGTAAATCTTGATTCATGATGTTTGCCACCATAATAACGCCAGCCTAATTCCTGTTGCAGGATGTCAATTGCTTTATTTTTATCATATGGAATCAGATTTAGAAGTTTTACAACAGTCATTTTCTTAATGAAAGTAAAATAGATATATCTTTTGAAAAATGAAACGATAGGGAATTTTTTAAGCTTTCGTTTTCCAAATTTCTTATGAATAGATTTTATATGTCTGGAATCTAGCGGAATATATCCCCATGATGCTGGTAAAATTGATTCGGTGGCAAAATTACTCCCATTTATGACATATTTTACATGGTTATCAACTGCAAATTGATACAATGCAGCAAAAATAGCATGATCTTGAGGAACATCCTGATTAGCAACATTTGCTTTGAAAAATGCAATTTGCAAATCTTTCATCTCCTCCCAGTCCACTACATGAGTATGTAATTCTAAATTAAGCAATTTTAATATATTTTCAATATTCTTAACTGCCAATTCTGAGTTCCATCCACAATCAACATGAACCACTAATGGTCGTAAACCCAATTTAACAGTTTGATAAACCAAAAAAGAACTATCAATTCCACCACTCAAACCAACAATGCAGTCAAATTCGTTCCCTTTCCCTCCATCTTTAATAGTTTTTACTAATTTTTCTAACTTTTCCTTTCCTTGTTCATTAGGAAACCAAGATTTTTTTGCTTCATCCAGTGCTTTGTTACAATGATTACAATTCCCGTTTTCATCAAAACATATTTCAGGATCGGAAGTATCCATGATGCACCTTTTACATATCTGGTACGTGCCTTTATTCATAAAACCAATTTTCATTTTTCAAATATATATTTAATTTCATTTATTGAGGGATAGGAGATTAGAACTGCTCTTCGTTTACCATGAAATACAAAAAAACTACCTGCAGCGACAGCCGCAGCAGAACCTAGTTGAATAGCTTCACGCATATGATCAATGTTTCCTGCTCCTCCACAAGCTATAACCGGAATTTTAACAGAATCTGATATCTTCTTAATAAGTTCAATATCATAACCTGCCATAGTTCCATCCTTGTCAATTGAATTTAAGAAAATTTCACCGGCACCCATTTGTTCTATTAGTTTGGCAAATTCTAATGGATCTTTGTTCGTATTTTCATGTCCACCATTTATATATACGTGATATTTCCCAAATAAATTTTTCTTAACATCAATGGCCGCAACAATTGTTGAACTTCCATAAATATCCGCGGCATTTTTAATAAAAACAGGGTTTTTTACAGCATGTGTATTTATTGCTACTTTTTCAACACCACACTTTATTATTTCATTTATATGATCAATTGTTGATATCCCGCCGCCGTAACATAATGGCATAAAACACTCGCTGGCAATATTTTTCAGTAAATTAAAGGGAGGCTCTTTTTTTTCTTTTGAAGCATCAATATCTAAGAATATTAGCTCATCCACTTCTTTTTCATTAAATATTTTTATTGCATTTATTGGATCACCTATATAAGTTGATTCTTTAAACTTTACAGTTTTGACCAATCCGTTGTTCCGAAGAAGTAAGCATGGTATGACACGGCTGATTATCATTTCTTTTTATTAAGAGTATAAGAAAGAATGAAGCATTTTCTATTAAAAGATAAACTAGTCATTTAATAGGGCTGATCATAAAATGTTTAACCAGCAACTAAATTTCTGAGAAGTTTTTTAATAGCTTCATACCATATTTATGACTTTTCTCAGGATGAAACTGAACCCCATAGATATTGTCTTTTTCTAAACTTGAACAAAATTCATTTCCATAGGATGTTTCAGTCAGTATATTATCCTTACAATCAAGTTCGACAAAATAAGAATGCACAAAATAATATCTCGGTTCTTCATACATTTCGAAAAACAATTTACTTTCTTTTCTCTGGATTACATAATTCCAGCCAATGTGAGGAACTTTCAACATTGAATCTTTTTCGAATTGAAATTTTTTAACACAACCTTTTATCCAACCTAAACCGATAAGTGAACCTTCTTCACTTTTAGAGGTTAGCAATTGCATTCCTAAGCAAATACCTAAAACTGGCACTTTTTCTTCCAGGGTTTTTTTATTTAGCAATTCTACCAAACCTAATTCAGCAAGATTTTTCATACCAGAATCGAAAGAGCCTACACCCGGCAGAATCAATTTTGAAGCCAGTCTGATTTTTTCTTTATCTGAAGTTATTTCACTTTTAACTCCAATTTTTTTTAACATATTGTAAATGGAACCTAAATTCCCAACTTTATAATCGACGATAATTATCATGATTATGGAATTAAAATCAGATTACCTTTTGAGAAACGATATGACATCCAGATATAAATAATATACATCACAGAATAGGAGACAGCATAGCACCAAAGTCCTATTTTTACATTTTTATAAAATACACCTATTGCAAAAGACCCGAGTGTAGTGAAGAATAAAACCATTTGCCAAATCATATCGTAATGTTGCTTTTCTGCTATGTAGAACATATAACTCAACGGACTTGCGGTGAATCTGAAAAAAAACAAAATTGACATTATTCTTGCAAACTCTCCGGCAACTTCCCAATCATTTCCAAAAATAATTTTGAAAAACATCGGGGCAAAGAAAAAAAGTATTAAAGTTGGCAATATTGATGCTAAAACAAGTGTTTTAAATGTTCTGACAAATATAACAGTACAATTTCCATGAGTCGAATAATCAATACTCGCTCTTTGCTTAAAAACATCAAAAACTGCTCTTCCAATTAAGCTTATTGGAACACCAAGAACTCTTTCCATCAATGAATAATTACCAAGCATCTGACTTGTAAAAAACCTATTTAAGGTAAAAACAGGTATCTGGTTTGTGACTACGTTCAACAAATCAGCAGGAAGAGAGTATTTTGGAAAATTCTTGTAACGCCTAAATTGAGCTTTCATTTTAGTAGCATTAATCTGCCGGATCAATAATATATCATTCTTTATTGTTTTATAAGCTAAAACACAGGTGGCAGATACTCTCCCCACTATTTCACCAAAGATTAATCCTGAAGTTTTTAAAGGTGAAAAGCCAAACCCGATCTGAGAACTCAACATTCCAAAAGATTGTGTCACTCTGCTGAGTGCAAGTCTTTTGTACTGAGATTTTCTATTCACCCAATAATTTAGTGAATTAAAAATACCAATTGTCAAAACTGCCAGGGGAACAAAATATATCCAACTGGTGGTTATAATTTTTTTATTGCTGATTATGTTCAAAATCTGAATCCCGAAAAAGTATAAAATAATAAAAATCAACAAACTTATAATAAATGAAATAAAAACAGATAAGCCTGTAAGGTTCACTGAATCTTCATCTTTCTCAGGAAGAACAATTGCAAGTTCGTATTTCAAAGTAGTCGCTGAACCGAAAATTGAGACAAAAGAAAGATAAGTAGCAAATACCGCCATATCTGCTGGCGAATATATCCGTGAAATAATTGGCGCAAGAAGGACTGTTGCCATTTGTGCAATGGCAGTTCCTGTCATTAGTGTAAAAACATCTTTAAAAAATGCTGACCTGTTTAGAATTTTTTTTATCCTTCTTGCCATCTTTCAGTTTTTCACTCGCTCTTGTTTATTAAAACGTAAATCTTTAAGTATAAACTGAATAATCAAAATGGCAATGAAAATACCTCCATTTAAAATATTTGTTAAAATACCAGTTGATGAAAACCCGTAAATTATAATAAAGATAATCCCAAAAAAATGATGACTAATATTTGCTGATAAACAGTATTTTAAAATAGTAACAGCAATTAAGATACTAATAATTACCCCGAACATTCCAAAATTCATAAAACCATCACTAATAATTCCATTACCAGCATTTTCAAGTGGATGATTAAAGTAAACCTTTCCGATCATGTATGAGGGTTGAACAGGGTATGGATTATCAATGAAGCCTTTAAAAATACTATGCGATAAATGCATGTGATTATGGTCAAAAAAGTCAAAGTAACAAATATCCAGGAAAGCCGGATCAAATAAAGTTCGCCGAATCATCAAGTCAGCCAGTGTAAGAAAATTTAAATTATTGTATAAGATAATTCCTATTATTGAGACGAAAAGGATTCCCATACTGAACCAAAAAATTTTTTTTATATAGTTTTTTTTAAAATAAAAATAGAAAAATATGAAAATTGAAAAGAGTATTGCTTTATGAGCTCCTGCCACAAGGAATATAAAAATCATTAATAAAACACTAATGAATACCATCTTATTCTTTTTTAAGATCATTCCATAGATTATCAGTATTGGCAGAATAATCCGGCTTATCCAAAACATTGCATAACTTGCTAATGCAGTTGATTCCTGCCGGGCTATTAATCGGAATTTATAGACATCTTTTAATAATAATAAACTCAAATTCAATGTGGTTCCAAAAGTCATAACTATTGGAATTAATAATAAAATAACTAAACCAACCAAAATATAGATATGATTTTCTGCTTTTACTTTGGGTGAATAGAATCTAAAACTGATTAATGATACAGAAATGAACAGAAAATCGAATAAGATCATTGAAAGAATAATTCTAAAATCTGTATCCATTTTTGCGAAAAGTACAAGACATGGAATTAAGAACAAGATCTTTATTATTACTGAAGTAGCAAAAACATTAGGTTTTAATGGAAGTATCAGTAGAATTATTAAGGAGATTAAAAGTATACCTAATGAGATTAATTCATTAAAAATATTATGATGAAGCAAAAAACCACGATAAGCGAATAATTTAAAGATAAAAGAAGAGTAGATAGAGGAGAGATAAAAATAAATGCAAAGTAATACTATACAGGTTAATACTTTGTAAGAAAAATCACTAAACTTTAACATCAAAAAAGTTAAGTATTTAATTTAAGTTAAAGAATGTTATAACAGATTAATTCCTCAGGCAACGAACGGAATATCCATAAGTCTTACAAAGGTCTGATCTGTAAATGCCAGCATGTGTCCACCCAAGATGGCGAAACCATGTAGCAGCTGGACTCCTGATATTGAGAAAAAATTACATTAAACTATTTCTTAATGCCGACCAACATTGCAAAACGGATGATAATCACCTTTCAATCCAATAGCTGAGGCATTTCGAATTGTAAAAACTGTTTCAATCGATTTGCGAGCTTCCTGAATTCCAAATCCATTGCCGGCTAATATGTCCTGATAACTCTTATTATGCAATTCGGTAAAACCTTCACTGAACTCTAATTCTTTATTATTTATTGAAATGGATCTGTATGTTCTTTTACCCTTTTCTTTAATGTTTTCAGGTAAATCGTTGGTATCAATGCTCAGAAACCATCTAACGCGGGCTCTTTTCAATAAGAGATATCCGGCTGATCTGTGTTTTTCAGCTATATGCACAATATTCTCCCTGACATCTCCAAAAATCCATGTAAGCATATCGAAGAAATGCACTCCGATATTTGTTGCCACCCCACCGGATTTAAGAATATCGCCTTTCCATGAAATGTTATACCAATTGCCCCGACTGGCAATATATGATAAATCAATGTCGTATACCATATCTTTCGAACCACTTTCTATTTCCTTTTTCAGATTCATTATTACAGGATGAAGTCGTAACTGAAGAATATTAAATACTCTCTTTCCGGTTTCCTTTTCTATTTCTGCAAGTGCATCAATATTCCAGGGATTAAGAACTAAAGGTTTTTCACAAATTGCATCGGCTCCCTGACGCAAAGAAAACCTTATATGAGAATCGTGCAAATAGTTTGGAGTACAGATACTCACAAAATCTATTTTCCCTCCCAGCCGTTTAAGTTTATCAAAATGTCTGTCGAATCTTTCAAATTCCGTAAAAAAATCAGCTGTTGGAAAATAACTATCCAGAAGACCTACACTATCAAATTTGTCTAAAGCAGCAACTAAATTATTTCCGGTATCCTTTATTGCCCGCAAATGCCTGGCCGCTATAAATCCGGCTACTCCTATCAATCCAAAATTTTTCTCCATCAAATTTTCTTATTTTAATAATATCAGAGGAATTTGCTATCAGGGTATTATTACCCGAATGTGCTATAAATATTTTCTATTTAAACTATAAAAGCGTTTCAGAAAAAAACCCGGCATCATCTTTAATACGCCTTTTCCAACCAGATTAACTGAGGAAGAAAAAGGAGCATTTAAAGTTTTGTTTACCTCTCTCTTCGTTTTAATGAAATTCCAACCATAACGGATCCCCGATCTCCTTTTAAAAAAATCTTTGTCAATTCTGAATTTGAACAAGTATTCCGGAATATTTGCAAACCTTAATCCAGCTTTTAATGCCCTTCCCCACAACACATTATCTTCCATTAACACTGTATCAGTCGGGTAATATCCGGCTTTCTCAATAAGCTGTCTCCTGTACATCACCGAAGGATGAGCAAATGGTGTCCTGGTATAATAACGCTTCTTCAGAGTCTCGTGATCAGTTGGTAATTTTCTGTCTGAAAGATGCCTTCCAGACTCATCAATCTCCTCATACCAGCACCCGACACATGATACCGCCGGATTATCCAACAAAAAGTTGCGTTGCCGCTCAAATCTTAAAGGATTTGAAATATCATCTGCATCCATCCTGGCAATCAGTGTATATTCCGGATCCATCAAAATAATTTTTAACAGATAATTCAAGGCGCCTGCTAATCCTCGGTTTCCTTCCAATCTGAATAGCTTAATACGATTATCTCCTATTGATTCAATGTAAGTGTCAATATCACTGGCAACCTGACCATCAAAAACTATATAATAATGAAACTGAGCAAATGTCTGATCAAGAATGCTTTGGATGGATTCCCTTAAAAACTTCAATTTATCATTTTGATA
>Ga0209539_1001366_pt1 | contig 13270 bp, 13 predicted proteins | sample BarGraNGADG00312_2_FD_184499 | JGI IMG/M metagenome (GOLD analysis project Ga0209539, IMG submission 184499) | Arctic peat soil microbial communities from Barrow, Alaska - Barrow Graham LP Ref core NGADG0011-312 (SPAdes) (version 2) | ecosystem: Environmental > Terrestrial > Soil > Wetlands >... | reverse complement strand
TCATCGCTGTCTGGTATTTCCATATTTCAGAGAAGATATGGATAGATTCTTTGATTTCTTTGGAAAGCAAATAACCATGCTGAAATCCACGTTCCTTCGCACTCCCTTCAATATGAAGGTAGATCCATCCGTTTTTTTCATGACGGTTTGCTTTTGATACCCACGTTTTCTGCTCATTTGAAAGCTGATCATTAGTCTGACTATGGACCAAGGTGGAACAAATGAAAACCGACAAAAGGAGAATAATTGCTTTTTTCTTCATGACATCTAGATTTTTAGTTTATTAAAAGGGCCATGTACAAATTCAATATCTTTTGTGCTGTTCTGTAGGATTATGGTGGCTAACGACCTTCGACTTTGGCTTTAAGGGTATTCCATTTTGCTATTAATTGCTGCATCTGTTCTTGTGTTTCTACCAGGGCAGAAGTTGCCTGTTCTGTTGGAGGCAGATCTGTATTCTGCAATATATCAAGTATGTTAGCAAATGTATTATTCAGCTTGCTCAATCCAGGTTCACTGGCTCCTGCCAATAAATTTTCCAAAAGCCCGGCTTCTTTTTTCAATGATGCCAGTTTTTCGGACTCAGTTGAAGATGCATTTTCTATTTTTGATTGCAGCAATTTACGATTAGCTTCGATGTCGCTTATGATCTCTTTGCATCGCTTTTTTCCTTCATAACATTGGAAAGATAAGTCATGCTGGATTTGCAAATCAGCAAAAGAAGTTTTTACTCTTGGATCCATTTTTACTGCAAAGGATTGAGTTAATTCCTTTCCATCGAAAGTAAGCTTAACAATATAAACTCCCGGCATCACCCAGGGTGTGGTAAATTTTGAACCTGTGTTCATGAAGATTGCAGCCATGGGAAAGTAAGCTGAATCACTCAATGGCTGATAGTGCATATCCCAGGTAAAACGGTGTGAACCCTGTTTAGAAGAAAGAATTTGTTGCGGGCGTATCCAATAAGGCGGCACATTATCCGAAGGTATTATATCTAAACTATCGAGACTGCTGTATTTTCTTATCAGGTTGTTTTTTTCATCTCTTATTTCCATTGTTACTGCTTTTTCGGTATCATTCAGATAATAATCAATAATAGCTCCATCCGGAGGATTTTGCCCTGCTGGTTCTTCCTGTGGCAGTGGCGTATCGACGTTCATATCCCATCTTACACGGTAAGCGGTTTGCGGTTTAAATAAGATCACTGGAGAATTTGTAAGCGGAGCGTTTAACTGGCGCAAAGCTGTTATATCATCTAATATCCAGAAACTTCTGCCATGAGTGCCGATGACGAGATCATCATCTTTAATAACAATGTCGCGAATAGAAGTGGCAGGCATATTCAATCTGAGACTTTGCCAGTGTTCTCCCTCATCAAATGAAACATACACCGCTCTTTCACTGCCTGCAAATAATAATCCTTTACGTTCAGGATCTTCTCTTACAACGTTAACAGGATCATCAGGTAAGCCATTAATGATTTCTTTCCATGTATTACCTCTGTCATTGGTTTTATAAATATGCGGATGCATATCATCACAACGAATACGGTTTACGGCTGCATAAGCTGTATTCACATCAAAATGACTGGCATCCATCAATGAGATTTTGCTCCATGAGCTGATTCCGGGAGGGGTAACATTCTTCCATGTTTTTCCTCCGTCTCCTGTTACTTGAATCAATCCATCATCTGTTCCACACCAGATTGTATTCATGTCTTTATATGAAGGGGCAACAGTGTAAATAACTCCGCGCCTTGACATTGTTTTCAAATCCTCACTATTGTATATGCCAACGCTCGGTGGAATCTGCCAGGTTTCTCTTGTAAGGTCGGGGCTTATAACCTGCCATTTGTTACCCCCATTTTTTGTTTGAAAGAGCATATTTCCTGCGAAATACAATGTTTTATTATCTACCGGGCTAAACAGAACCGGTGCTGTTCTTAAAAAACGAAACTTACCGCTGGGTACTGCTTCGGGAGAAATATTTTGTACCTGCCCGGTTCGTTTGTCATAACGCGAAATTTTACCGCCATAAATAATATTCGGATCCAGCGGATCGGCTGCAACATAGCCCCATTCTTCAACGCCAACGGGATGCCACTCCCTGAAAGTGATTGCCCCATCGTTGCCCCTCGATGCTATGCCCACACTACCGCTTTCCTGCTGACCACCATAAACATTATAAGGAAATGAATTATCAGTGCTTACATGATAAAACTGCGCAGTAGGTTGATTATACCATGATGAGAAAGTTTGACCTCCATTAACAGTAATAATTGCTCCCTGGTCGCCGGCAATTAAAATAATATCAGGGTTATCTGGATTGATCCAGATACGGTGATAATCATCACCTCCCGGTGAACCACGAAATGCATTCCATGTTTTTCCTCCATCAACAGATTTCCATGTTACAATATTTGCACTATAAACAATATCCGGATTTTTTGGGTCAACTTTTATTTCTGCAAAATCATCACCTCTTCCCCAATATCTTTCATCAGTTTGTATTCTTTTCCAACTTTCTCCTGCATCATCACTTCTGTAAATTCCTCCATAACTGCCTGCATCTACTGTCGCATACATTCTTTTTGAGTCGGATTGAGCAATGCAAAAACCAATTCTTCTCAAACCCTGCTCTGTGGTAGGTAACCCGAATGTAATTTTTTTCCATGTTATGCCTCCATCCGAACTTTTATATAATCCGCTTTCTGTTCCGTTCCAGGCACTGTTTTCCCATGGACCCAGTCTTCCCGCCCACATAGCAGTAAAAACTATTTGCGGATTATTCGGATCAATAGTTACCTGTATAGCACCAGTGTTTTCATCTTTATACAAAACTTTTTCCCATGTCATGCCCCCATCCATTGTTCTGAATACACCTCTTTGGGCATTTGGGCCATAAGGATGACCCATTGCTGCAACAAATACCCTGTTCTCGTTTGTCTGGTCAATGGCTAAACCACCAATTTGCTGGACATCATTTAATCCCAGATGTATCCATGTTTTTCCAGAGTCAGTTGATTTGTACATTCCATCTCCCACAGAAAGATCGGGACGTAGCAAGCCTTCGCCACTACCAACATAAATAACATTGGGATTAGAGGGTGCAACTGCCACATCACCAATAGAACCAGTCGGCTGATCATCAAAAATGGGAAACCAGGTTCGGCCATAATCAGTGGTTTTCCATACTCCGCCATTATTGACCCCGATGTAAAAAGTACCCGGCTGCTGTGGAACACCTACGGCACCTACGGTACGACCACCGCGGTGCGGTCCTATCATTCTCCATTTCATTGCATTGAAGTACTTTGCATCGATCGTTTGCGCTTTAGCAGATGAGAACACCAATAAGATTGCCAATAATAAAAGAATAAGTCTTTTCATGGTAAAAGGTGATAATTTTAAAAGTAAGTTTTTTGCATCGATGAAAAATTATTGAAAGTTGTCGGGGAATAATATTTCCAATTGTAATCTTTACAATATTTTTCAGTTATTCCTTCTCACCTGCCTTAAAAACAGTCCAGGGTTGAGATGGACGATCTTTGAGCAGGCCATTCATCCAGTCATATTGAGGATGCTGTTCAAGAAATTTTTTTGCATCGAATGGCGTTCCACAGGCTGCGCCCCATCGTGCAACAAATGACATTTGTTTTGCCATTTTAGAATCGACTACCTTCCCATCCAAAACCCCATGTGGCATAAATGGTTCATATAAAATTGATCCTTCCAGAAGAGTGTCTAATTCATAATGAGCACATAAAGTACGACTTCCTGGTTTGGTCTGTTTCAAATATGTGTCAAGATGATCAGCTTCGAATAACTCGGCAGTGTTTATATCAACTTTCCCGACATTTTCATTCATTAGTTGCTTCCATCTAACCCCCCGGGCAACATTACTACGTTTAATGTTTGTATTATCATTCATCTTTGTCTCAAATCGAAGTATTCTAAGGTCCTGAGCCACATTGAAACCAGTGAAATACCCATCCTTTTTCTTCTCAAAACTTATGTATTTCAAACCCAACTCCAGCCTGGCAATTTCATTCGTGTTCACATCACCAATCAACCATGCATTCGCATAACCACCATTATTACCTTTTTTCATAATTTCACACCACTCATCTATGGAAGAAGCATATTGGGTTGCTGATCTCATCCGTGAAAATTCAGGTATCCCTTTTGTATCAAAGGGAAAAAATCCTTCGATTGTTGTTTCTGAACCAATTATGCCAGCATCGGTAATAAAAAAGTCAGTTCCGCTATGGATAAAGCCGGGCCCGGTTTGCATCATAATCCTATGGCCTTTTTCAGGAAGAATATCTATTATTACACTTGTTAAAGGGTAATAATAATCAGTATGTGTATTATGTCCGAGTACTATTTCTCCGTCTCTGGTCATTTTCCCTGTTGCAATAAAAGAACTGCATGACTGTTTAACAGGATTCGGAGCATTAACTCCAATGGAATCCTTTACCAGGGGCCACCAATACCAGTAAAGGTCCATATATCCGTTATAAGAAACCATTTCATCACGGGTAGTCGAAACTCCGGCCGCCTTCATCCCTTCAACTATGCCATCAATTTCTGCAAGATTTTCAGGATCTGTTTTTGGGGTCAGTATATCATGCGCCCGGTCGACATACCAGCTCCACTTCATTGCTGTCTGGTATTTCCATACTTCAGAAAGAATACGGATAGATTCTTTGATTTCTTTGGAAAGCAAATATCCATGCTGAAATCCACGTTCCTCCGGATTCCCTTCAATATGAAGGTAAATCCAGCCGTTTTTTTCATGGCGGTTTGCTTTTGAGAGCCATGTTTTCTGCTGATTTGTAAGCTGGTTATTATTTTGACTAAAGACCAATGTGAAAGAACTGATAACCAATAGAATGAGAATTACAACCTTTTTTTTCATAATATTTTGACTTATTAATCTTTTTGTTTCATGTTGTTAATGTTTATCACATTTTATAGGTTTATGGTCTTGCCTAAGCATCTTATAGCCACTTTAGTCATCATGCCTCAATTTTTCTCCTTTAAATGGCTCTGAAAAATACTTTGCTACCGCTGAGTTAAACAGAACAGGATTATTTTTTGTGACAAAATGATTTTCTCCGGGAAAGATGCACAGGTTGGCTCTGGGAATATTACGATAAATAAATAAAGTATGTTCTTCCGGGATTAGATCCCGGTCACATGATAATATTAAAACCGGGCATTTTATTTTGTGCAGATCGCTGGCTGAAATATGTGGCTGAAACTCCATGAGGCGATTTCGCTGCTGTATTACATGCCAATTTTGAGATGTGTCATTTTTGGCAATCATTTCATCAGCGTGTTTTCTATCTGTTATTACTTCCTTATAAGAAAATGAATAAAGTCCTGCTGTATCCGGAGTCAGATTTGCCCCGAATGCCGCTACTTTTTTCACTTTATCCGGATAATAAATTGCCATCAACAATCCAATGATCCCTCCATCACTTCTGCCAATTACATAAGTTGAGTCGAGATGTAAAGAATTTAAAAGACTAATTATATCCTTTGTCATCTGCATATATGTAAGACTGTCTTTCCCTAATTCGCTCTTTCCTCTTCCCCGGCAGTCCACAACAATCACCTTATAATTTTTAGAGAAATATTCAATCTGGGGCTTCATATAGGCAATATTTCCACCATTGCCATGGATCAATACAAGAGGAGATCCTTCTCCATATATTTCATAATAAAGTTTTATCCCATCAACTGCAATAAAATTTCCGGCATTTTTGTTATTCCCATAAGGAATTGCTTCTGATCCGGATTGTGCATCAAGAGATATCGGAAGCATTATATTTAACAATAAGAAGAGTGTCCAAATATTAATGACGTAATGTTTCATATTTTATTTAAATAAATAGTTTTGAAACTATTGATTTTTCTGCCCTGGTATTGGATTTTCGAATTCCTCCTTAAAGCAATTTTTATTGAAGAAATATTGTTCAGGATAATATTGAAACATGTTAAACGAGTTGTTAAACTCACTATATATGTACTGACTAATTCATATTATTTGTAAATTTATGTAATTATTTTTTATGCAACAATACATTTAATGATATAAATTTCTGAAAATCACTCTGTTAATAAATTAACAATAAAGTCACATTGATAGTCATTACTGATTTTTTGTTTGAAGAAGTTGTTTAATTTACTATAGACGAATACTTTAAACTGGCAAATGATCCTGGTTTTAAATTTTGGTTATAACATGATGACTTGATATACAATTTTATGAATGAATAAATTTGATAATTTTTAAAAATTATGGAGAATAGTTCAGTTGAGAGTACCACCCCGGTCTATACCCTGAGTACAACTTCCACTCTTTCAGGTATTCCTGTACATTCAATCAGGCAATACATAGATAAGGGACTGATTATTCCATTCAAGAAGGAATCAAACAGGAATTTATTTTCCCAGGTAGATATTCTAAGGTTAAAATACATTCTTAAGTTACTGAATGAATACGGATTAAATATTGCAGGAATAAGTACTTTACTAGCTCTGATTCCTTGCTGGGCAATCAGGGAATGCTCTGCAAAGGAGCGTGAAACATGCCAGGCTTATCAGAGTGATGTTAATCCCTGTTGGGTAGCATCTGAAAAGGGGACTCTCTGTAAAAATACAAACTGCCGGGAATGTGAAGTTTATCGTATTGTCGAAAACTACCCAGATGTAAAATCATTCCTTAAGACTCTGATACCATAAAACTTATCTTATAATTTCAGCATAGGTATTTAAGTGGAATCCTGGCTTGCTTGATGCTTACGATGCTGTACTCATGGCAAGATAAACAAGGTTAACGAAGAATTAGAGTAGTTTAAGTAGAATGGACTTATCATGATGGTTTTATCTTTTCATACAACGGTAATAATTTGTTTTTGTAACAATCCTTAATCATGGCCTCATGTTCTGCCAAAGGTTTTACCGGGATCAGATCCATAACCTCAGCTGCTGTTAATCCTGACTGGTACATTAAATTTAATGAGGCTTTAAGAGTCTCCCTGATGGAATCCTCACATTCTTTTTCATTTAAGCCTATCTGGGTACCTATTGTCTGAAGTTCATTCCACTGAAACCAGAAATAAGTAGGTAACATTGCTGACATTATTGCATAGCTTTCAAGTTTTTCTTCAGGAACCTCAAAAGTATTACCCAAAAGCCTTAGCAGATCGAGAACCAATTGCTTTTCATTCCTGCTAAATTCAGATGAGAAGCATACCGGATTATAACCTTCATTAATATATGATGTAGCGTTTGGAATCAACCTGGCAATGTTTTTAGTCTGGTTCAATTTTGATGATATTTTCGCTATAGTGATTTTGGGGGCAAGAGATATCACGATGGTTTTACTATTAATACTACCCTTTATAAGTTCAAGGGTATCCATAACCACTGGAGGATGCAGAGAAATAAAAACTATATCCTGCGAAGCTGCTACGGATGCATTATCAACCTGAATATCAGGAAATGATTTTTTCAGATTACCTGAGACATCCGGGTTAGGGTCAGTAACAACAATATTACTGAATTGTGGATTTTTATTTTTATATGCCTGCATAAGAATTCTTGTCACTCTTCCGCCTCCGATAAAACCTACAGATTGTGTTTTCATATTTTATTGATAATTGGTGTAACCTATTGCTATATTTTTGATAATGATTTTCTCTTTCCCTCCTTACTCCTTACTCCTTACTCCTTACTTTTCCCTCCTTCCCTCGGCTTCAACTGACACATGCAGGAACCAGATAACCTTTCTCCAGTATTTGTTTTAAGTGGCAAACCGTCGCACTCCCAGTCAACAATTCCACCTGCCATGTTTGCAACATTTTTCCATCCCTTATCTTTAAGAATAACTATTGCTTCTTTACTCCTTAATCCTACTGTATCAGCAAATATGAGATATTTATCCTGTGGCAATTCTGATAATTTCTGCACCAGTTTGCTTATTGGAAAATACAAGATTTCCGGTACATCAAAATTTTTAAAATTATTTAAATATTCCTCTCTTACATCTACAATTACGGCTCCTTTGCCGCACAGTTCAAATGCCTCACGGGGTGAAAAACTCAATATTCCATTGCTGAAAATTCCATAATTCTTAAAAATATTAATCATTCAATAAACTGTTTCTTATCCGGGTTTATCAGAATATTATGTTGAATAAATATCCAACAATCATTATTCCTCCCCCGACAATTCCAATAAATGTAAATATCAGTGGGAGCTTAAGTACTTTACGCAGGATTATCATTTCAGGCAATGATAAACCAATTACGGCCATCATAAATGCCAGTGCGGTGCCGAGTGACGCACCTTTTTCAATAAGTACTGATACAATAGGCACAATTCCGGCAGCATTGGAATAAAGAGGAATACCAATTAAAATTGACAGGGGAACTGAATACCAGGCTGATTTGCCCATGAGTGCTGCCATAAAATCTTCCGGTACATAGCCATGAGCACCAGCTCCGACAGCGATTCCTAAAGCTACATAGATCCATACTTTACCTACAATATCCCTTATGGCATCATACCCGAGGCTGATCCGCGTACCGAATGTTATTTTTTCCTCTTCCTCACCATTGTTACCCAGATGTGTCTCATATACCCAGGGTTCCACCCATTTTTCCAGCCTCAATAGTCCAATTATCCAACCTGCTGCGATGGCAATAGCCAAACCGGTTCCGACATATATTAAAGCTACCTTCCATCCGAACATTCCATATAAAAGAACAACAGCAACTTCATTAATCATTGGGGAGGAAATAAGAAAAGAAAATGTAACCCCAAGCGGAACACCGGATTCCACAAAACCCAGAAATAATGGGATAGCCGAACATGAACAAAATGGAGTTACAATGCCTAATGCTGATGCCATTAAATTACCTGTGAAAGTTTTTTTTCCTTCAAGTGCTTTGCGGGTACGTTCAGGTGTGAAAAATGTCCTGATAATACCTACAAAGAAAATAATAAGCGTAAGTAACATCATGACCTTTGGGAATTCGAAAACAAAGAAACGAAGAGCTTCAGTGATATGTGTCCCTTTTGTCATTCCGAAAACCGAATCAATTAACCAGTTTGTTAATGACTGAAGGTTATGATATATGATGTACCAAACAGGTAACAATATGACAGGTAACCAGATATTTTTTTTAATGTTTTTCATCGATTAAGAAAATATTTCGTTATACTACGAAACATATGGGCAATTTTTTTTATAAGTAAATCCTTATTATATAATAGATACCAACAATTATGAAGACTACGGCGATAACTCTTCTGAACCAGAGTTCAAATATTTTTATCTTATTGTAAAGACTTCCTATTCCGGATACAGTATAAGCCAGCACCCATGCAAAAATGATTACCGGTATCCCTGTTGCAATTGCAAATATTACCGGCAGATATAATCCCGAGGTGCTTGATATGGTTAAGGGAACAAGCATGCCAAAATATAATACTCCGCTGTATGGACAGAAGGCAAGAGCAAAAACTATCCCGAGCAACACTGCATCAATAAACCGCCACGACTTTCTCTTTTCCATCTTTTCTGAAAGTCTGCCAAAACCCGGAATATTTATCCTGATGATATCAAGCATAAATATTCCGATCAACAATAATAACGGTCCGATGATTTTCTCACCGTACCGCTGGAAAAATCCTGAGAATTTGAACCGGTCCGCACCGATATATATAATTAATGGAATCAGGGTATAAGTGATCGCTCGTCCAAGAGTGTAAAACAATCCGTTGAAAAAAACAGAGTTGCGGTTTTCCAGATCTTTGCTGATAAATCCGATTGCAGTAATGTTTGTTGCCAGAGGACATGGACTGATAGCGGTCATCAGGCCAAGTAACAAGGCCGTAATCCAAGGCATGGAACTATTATCAAGCAAATTTGTAAGAAATTCCATTAGTGAAACATTGATTAAATTGAATTTAGAATTTGATTTACTTTCTGAACCATATAACCTGAGTTGCTGGTTGCTGGTTGCTTGTTGCTGGTTAAAATAAAATATGCTTCTTATTAATTTGAAAAACATCTGCATGTTATATCCGGCTACCAGGAACCAGTAACAAGGAACCAGCAACCAGAATTATTTTATCAGAGGATCAATCTTTGATTTCATTACCTCAGTGAATTTTTGTGGTTGGGTGACAGCATAAAGAAATCCTTCATTTGTAATATTGATCTTCTGGTCACCTTTTACAATCAGGAGCGTCTGACTGTTTACACCCAGTTTCTCACCCATTGATTTACCAGTTGCCTCTTCAAGATTTAAAGCGGTAAAACTTATCTTACCTGCCTTTACCTGATCCGCATAAAGCATCTCAACATTCTTTCTGGCTTCTGCTTCCACTGTTCTGCAGGTTACGCAACGTGCAGTCATGTGAAAGTAATAAACTTCAACATCGCCATTCTTTGAAATAACAGGTGCCGGTTTTTGGTTTGTCTGGGCGCTGCATGAAATACCAGCCAGAATAATTAATACGAAACTGATTAAAAAGAATTTTCTCATGGGATTGGATATTATTTGGTTAGAAATTGTTTTATCTCATCAACAGATGGTATACGTCCTTTCGAAACAACTTTTTCATTAACAACCAAAGCGGGAGTTGTCATGATGTTGAATTTCATAATTTCAACAATATCCTCAACCTTTGTGATATTAGCTTCTATACCGTTTTCTTTAACTACTCGGCGGGTAATCTCCTCAAGAGTTTTACATTTTGAACAGCCGGTACCTAAAATTTTTATTTCCATCATACAATAATTTGTTATTTTCTATTAAAAAAAGTACCAAGTAACTCTTTAGCTTCAGCCCATCCTGTCTTATTAATACAATATTTAATATACGGGGGATTTATTTCACCCTGAATCAATCCAGCTTCTTTTAATTCTTTCAGATGCTGAGAGAGTGTTGAACGGGCAATGGGAAGCTCTTCAGCCATATCACCACTATAACAACTCTTATCTGTATTCTTTACCAGAAAATCCATTATAAACACCCTTACCGGATGTCCAAGTGCTTTGGAGTACCTCGCAATCTTTTCCTGCTTATCGGTGAAAACCTTTTCCTTTATCTCCATTTCATTTAGTATTTCGTCTAATCACGAAACAAAAGTACAAAAAAAATCAATTTTTCAAATTGATATGGCTATTTCAATTTTTTTAGGAATAATGAAGATGCTTTAATATTCTGGTATTTTGCATTACAGTTTGAACAAACAAATGTCAAATGCCAAATCCCTAGTTCACAACCGATTATTAGTTCCAATAACAAGTGTGTCCTTACCTGCTTTACCCTTCCACATACCAATGAACTTTTTCAGGGTCTGTGGTGTTGCACTAACAAGGAATATCTTCACGACGTAAGGATAATAATGAATTATTCATCTGAAATACGCCACATTATCGGAAGGATAGCCATGAGTAAGGACACTGCAAAAGTCTCAGGAATTAAGGAAGTGCTGACCAGAGCTTTGACTGAAATTAAAGAAATAACTGAAGAAGTCAACCAGTGATCCTTTCAAAACAATTTATTAAAAATAATCTTAAAGTATAATAATCTGTTTTTAAAAAATATTTATGGAATTACAGGAATTAGAAAAAAATAAAAAAGGGGGGAAATCGGGGAGTGGAATAAGGGAGTTGCTTAAACTCTACCGGTTCCTTAAACCATATCGCTGGAAATTTGCCCTGGGAATGTCGTTTTTACTGATTTCCAGCGGAGCAAGCCTTATGTTTCCCAAGTATCTTGGTAATATGGTTGATCTTGGAAACAAGGGAGAGATGATTAGTGAAATAAGTCAAACAGGACTTATCCTGCTGGCCATTATTCTGATACAGGCTGTTTTTTCTTACTCCCGTATCCGCATTTTCGTCGAAGTAACAGAAAAAACACTTGCCTCCATACGTCAGCATTTATATAACCACCTCATTAAGCTGCCAATGAGCTTTTTTGCAGTTCAAAGGGTTGGAGAGCTGAATAGTCGTATTTCGTCCGACATTTCTTTATTACAGGATTCCCTCACATCTACCCTGGCCGATCTGTTATCTCAACTTATCCTGATAATAGGAGGAATAACGCTCATGACAATAAGCTCCTTTAAACTCACTATGTTTATGCTTGCCATTTTACCTGCAGTTGCGCTTTTTGCATTCTTCTCAGGACGTGCAATTCGAAGGTATTCCAGGAAGGAAAACGTTGTACTTGGAAATGTAAGTTTTAAAGTGGAACCCGGACAACAGGTGGCTCTTGTTGGTCCAAGCGGGGCAGGTAAATCAACAATTGTATCACTTTTATTAAAATTTTACGAACCTGTCAAAGGAGATATTTTGTTTGATGGCCGAAACGGAAGGAGCATACCAATTACAGCATTACGTGCCCAGATGGCTATCGTTCCGCAGGATGTTTTCCTGTTTGGAGGAACAATTCGTGAAAATATCGCCTATGGAAAACCGGGCTCAGCGATGGATGAGATTATTGAAGCAGCAAAGCAGGCGAACGCATGGGATTTCATCCAGTCTTTTCCGGAAAAGCTTGATACCATCGTCGGTGAAAGGGGAATACAACTTTCAGGCGGGCAGCGCCAGCGAATTGCAATTGCCCGGGCCGTTCTCAAGAATCCAAAAATACTGATTCTTGATGAAGCAACTTCATCTCTCGATTCTGAATCTGAAAGACTAGTTCAGGAGGCACTCGATAAGCTGATGAAGGGTCGAACCTCAGTAGTGATTGCACATCGTCTTGCCACGATACGAAATGCCGATAAAATCATTGTTCTTGAGAACGGAACAATAATTGAACAAGGTACACATAATGAATTGCTTGCCAATAAAAATGGTTTGTATAAGACCCTGACGGAATTACAGTTTGGTGTGTGAATAGACATCTCGACTGTATATACTATTCGCAGATTATCTTTAATATGTTCCCTGCAAATCAGACCAGTCATAAAAAAGCCCGGATTAATTCAATCCGGGCAGCACAAAACCTCAATCCTAAAAACCTATATTGCTGTTCCGCCCCTCTCACCTGTACGAATTCTTATACATTCTTCAAGAGGTGTGATAAATATTTTCCCATCGCCAACATTTCCTTCTCCATCTGTACGCGCAGCTTTAAGTATGGCATTAACTGTTATGTCTACAAACGCGTCGTTGACACCTATTTCAATTCTGATTTTAGGTATCAGATCGGGGATAATGATTTGTCCCC
>Ga0209539_1001365_pt1 | contig 13275 bp, 12 predicted proteins | sample BarGraNGADG00312_2_FD_184499 | JGI IMG/M metagenome (GOLD analysis project Ga0209539, IMG submission 184499) | Arctic peat soil microbial communities from Barrow, Alaska - Barrow Graham LP Ref core NGADG0011-312 (SPAdes) (version 2) | ecosystem: Environmental > Terrestrial > Soil > Wetlands >... | reverse complement strand
GCCATGGTGGAGTCGAGCGCGAAGCCACGGAGCAGATTGGCTCGAGCCGGACTCGTCGAGTATTCGGTCGGCCAGTCCTCGGCCGCATCACGAAGCTCGATCGATGTCGAAGAGAGGTCGGACGCCCAACTGACGATCGAGAGCAGGCGGGCTTCCCCTCCGTCGGCGTACGCGATCTCGGAGTGGGAAAGGACCCAGTAGCCTGCGTCATTGTGTTCGCCAAGGGAGCGAACGGGCGTCATCTGCACGGCGCCATCCTCACACTGCGGAGACGGCGCGTGCGTCACCCGATCGGGCGGCGAGATCAGCGGAACACGATGGTGCGGTGGCCATCCAGGAGCACCCGGTGCTCGGCGTGCCAGCGCACGGCTCGCGCTAGCGCCCGCCGCTCGACGTCCTGACCGAGCGCCACCAGGTCCTCCACGGTGCGCGAGTGGTCCACCCGCTCGACGTCCTGCTCGATGATCGGACCCTCGTCCAGGCTCGCGGTGACGTAGTGCGCGGTCGCGCCGATCAGCTTGACACCGCGGTCGTGCGCCTGCGCGTACGGCCGCGCGCCCTTGAAGCTCGGCAGGAACGAGTGGTGGATGTTGATGACCCGCCCGGCCAGCTTCTGGCACAGGTCGTCCGAGAGGATCTGCATGTACCGCGCCAGCACGACGAGCTCGACATCGAGCTCCTCGATCAGCGCGAGCAGCGCGCCCTCGGCGTCGGCCCTGGTCGCCGCCGTCACCGGGATGTGGTGGAACGGGACGCCGTAGAACTCGGCCAGCCCGGCCAGGTCCGTGTGGTTGCCGACGACGCCGACGATGTCCACCGGCAGCTTCTCCGAGCGCTGGCGGAACAGCAGGTCGTGCAGGCAGTGGGCGGCCTTGGACACGAGGACCACGGTGCGGACCGGGCGCCCGGCGACGTCCAGGTTCCAACTCATCGAGAACCTCGCGGCAAGCAGCGTGAGGGCCGACTCCAGCTCGTCCTTGGCGACGGCGGACTCGACCTGCACGCGCATGAAGAACAACCCCGAGGCCGGGTCGCCGAACTGCTGCGACTCGGTGATGTTGCCGCCATGCTCGGCGAGCAGGCCGGCGACCGCATGGACGATGCCGGGCCGGTCCGGGCAGGAGAGGCTGAGCACCCACGAGGTGGTGGCGGGAGAGGCAGGCGCGGCGGAATCGTGGTCGGACACGTGTGTGAGGGTAGTCGCCGCTCCGGCGACCTGAGACGATTACGGCATGACTGACGTTGAGGTGCGACTCGACCGTGTCCCGGGCGACGCTGCTGGTGAACTCCTGACACTCCGCCGCGCGGCCTTCGTGACCGAGGCGCAACTCTGCGGGGACCCGAACATCCCGCCGCTCACCCAGACCCTCGGCGAGCTCCGTGAGGACATGGCGCGGGACGACGTCGTCACGATCGGAGCCTGGATCGGCCCCCGGCTGGTCGGCTCGATCCGGGTCGGCATCGAGGACGACAGGGCGACCCTCGGCCGGCTCGCCGTCGCTCCCGACATCCAGGGCCAGGGCATCGGCACCCAGCTGCTCTTCGAGGTGCTCCATTACCTGCCGGAGAACACCCGCGAGGTGTGGGTCTTCACCGGTCAGGACTCCAAGCAGAACCTCGCGCTGTACGCCAAGCACGGGTTCGAGCACCAGTACGACAAGACGGCGGGGGACCTCACCTACGCGTACCTGCGCCGCATCCTCGGCGAGGGCGAAGTTGTCGATGTCGAGGACGCCGGGTGACTTGGTAGGCTGTGCCGGTCGCGACTGGCGCAATGGGTGGACGACCACCGGGGAGTGACGCAGCAGTTGACTTCAGGTCGGACGCCTGGGCCGAAGGTCACCGCACCGCGGAGTTCCTGCACGCAGATCCCCGCGGACGCACCCTGACCGTCAACATGCTTGCGAGGAGATCATGAGCGCCCAGTCGACCTACCACTCTGTCATCGACCAGCCCCTGGCCCAGGTCGACCCCGAGATCGCCGCCGTCCTCGAGGGCGAGCTCACCCGTCAGCGCGAGACGCTCGAGATGATCGCGAGCGAGAACTTCGTCCCTCGCGCGGTCCTGCAGGCGCAGGGCTCCGTGCTCACCAACAAATACGCCGAGGGCTACCCGGGCAAGCGCTACTACGGCGGCTGCGAGCAGGTGGACATCGCCGAGACGCTCGCGATCGCGCGCGCCAAGGAGCTGTTCGGCGCCGAGCACGCGAACGTCCAGCCGCACTCCGGTGCGACGGCCAACGCCGCCGTACTGCACGCGCTCATCAACGTCGGCGACAAGATCCTCGGCCTCGAGCTCGCGCACGGTGGCCACCTCACCCACGGGATGAAGATCAACTTCTCCGGCAAGCTCTACCAGGTCGGCTCCTACGGGGTGGACCCCGACACCTTCCTCGTCGACATGGACAAGGTCCGCGAGAAGGCGCTCGAGCAGCGCCCCGACGTCATCATCGGCGGCTGGTCCGCGTACCCGCGCCACCTCGACTTCGCGGCTTTCCGCTCGATCGCGGACGAGGTCGGTGCGAAGCTCTGGGTCGACATGGCTCACTTCGCGGGTCTCGTCGCCGCGGGCCTGCACCCGAGTCCGGTGCCGTTCTCCGACGTCGTCTCCTCGACCGTGCACAAGACCATCGGTGGCCCCCGCTCCGGCTTCATCCTGTCGCGCGAGGAGTACGCGAAGAGGATCGACTCGGCCGTGTTCCCGGGTCAGCAGGGTGGCCCGCTCATGCACGTCATCGCCGCCAAGGCCGTCGCGTTCAAGATCGCGGCGGGCGAGGAGTTCCGCGCCCGCCAGCAGCGCACCCTCGACGGTGCCCGGATCATCGCGGAGCGCCTGACCGCGGCCGACGTCACGGCGGCCGGTGTCTCCGTGCTGACCGGCGGCACGGACGTGCACCTGGTGCTCGTCGACCTGCGCAACTCCGCGATGGACGGCCAGCAGGCCGAGGACCAGCTGCACGAGGCGGGCATCACGGTGAACCGCAACGCGGTGCCGTTCGACCCGCGCCCGCCGCGGGTGACCTCCGGTCTGCGGATCGGTACCCCGGCGCTCGCGACCCGCGGCTTCGGCGCTACCGAGTTCACCGAGGTGGCGGAGATCATCGCGACCGTGCTCAAGGGCGGCGCCGATGTCGAGGCCTTGCGCGCGCGGGTGAAAGAGCTGGCCGAGGAATTTCCGCTCTACCCGGGGCTGCAGCAGTGACCGCTCAGATCCTCGACGGGGTCGCGACTGCAGCCGTAATCAAGGCGGAGCTCGCGGAGCGGGTTCGCGCGCTGCGCGAGCGGGGCATCACACCTGGTCTCGGCACGTTGCTGGTCGGTGACGACCCGGGCTCCCACGCCTACGTCGCCGGCAAGCACCGAGACTGCGAAGAGGTCGGCATCCGCTCGATCCGGGTGGATCTCCCCGCCGACGCGAGCCAGGCCGATGTCGACGCCGCGATCGCCGCGCTGAACGCGGACCCGGCGTGCACCGGCTTCATCGTGCAGCTCCCGCTGCCGCGTCACCTCGACGCCCAGCGGGTGCTCGAGCTGATGGACCCGGCGAAGGACGCCGACGGCCTGCACCCGACGAACTTGGGTCGCCTGGTGCTCCGGGTCAGCGGGCCGATCGATACGCCGCTGCCGTGTACCCCGCGCGGCATCATCGAGCTGCTCCAGCGTCACGGGGTGGCGCTGGCCGGAGCGGACGTCGTCGTCATCGGGCGCGGGGTGACGGTCGGGCGACCGCTCGGCCTGATGCTGACCCGGCGCGAGGTGAACGCGACGGTCACGCTGTGCCACACCGGGACGGAGGACATCGCCGAGCACACCCGGAACGCGGACGTCATCGTCGCAGCCGCCGGCGTGCCCGGGATCATCACGGCGGACCTGGTCAAGCCGGGCGCAGCCGTGCTCGACGTGGGCATCACCCGCGTCCCGGACCCGGAGACGGGGAAGACGCGGTTGGCCGGCGATATTGATCCTGGCGTCCGCGGGATCGCGGCGTGGATCGCGCCGATGCCGGGCGGCGTCGGCCCGATGACTCGCGCGATGCTGCTCACGAACGTGGTGGAGGCCGCCGAGCGCAGCCTCTGATCCGACACCGCCGGTGAGGATCGCTGCTCGGCTCGACAGCGCGACACTCACCGTCCGGCCGGGGCGGGGGTGGCGACCGGGTCGGTGACATGAGGTTTGATGGGCGGATGCTGACCATCGCGACCGTCAACGTCAACGGGCTCCGGGCTGCCTTCCGCAAGGGCATGCCGGACTGGCTGGCCGAGCGTCGGCCCGACGTGCTCCTGCTTCAGGAGGTCCGCGCGCCCGACGACGTGGTGCACGAGCTGCTCGGTGACGAGTGGGCGATAGTGCACCAGGAGGCTCAGGCGAAGGGCCGCGCGGGCGTCGCCATCGCCTCGCGGCTGCCGATGGTCGGCGCGCGGATCGGGATCGGCTCGGACCTGGCCACGGACAGCGGCCGATGGGTCGAGGCGGACCTGACGCTGGCGGGCGGCGGGACCCTGACCGCGGTCTCGGCCTACATCCACTCGGGCGAGGCCGGGACGCCCAAGCAGGACGACAAGTACGCGTTCCTCGAGCGGGTGACCGCGCGGTTCGGCGAGCTGCAGGACGCGGGCGGGTACGTCGTCGTCGGCGGGGACCTGAACATCGCGCACCGCGAGGTGGACATCAAGAACTGGCGGGGCAACCTGAAGTCCGCCGGCTTCCTGCCCGAGGAGCGCGGGTACCTCGACCGCTGGTTCGGCGAGCTGCGCTGGGTCGACCTCGGCCGGGTGCTGGGTGGCGAGGGACCCGGGCCGTACACCTGGTGGTCGATGCGTGGCCAGGCCTTCGACAACGACGCCGGGTGGCGGATCGATTATCAGCTCGCCACACCGGAGCTTGCCGATGCCGCCGTGACCGCCGAGATCGACCGCGCCCGGTCCTGGGACACCCGCTGGAGCGACCACGCCCCCCTCGTCCTCAGCTACGACCTCTAGCCCCGCTCGCAACCCTGTGGAGTGAAGTGGCACGCCTGCACGGCGTGTCTGTGTCACAACGCTCCACTTTGTGGCCGGGCCGGGGCGGGTTGGCTCGCGCGGGTCAGGGCGTCGCGTCCAGGAACGTCGGGGCCTTGAACCCGGCGGCGTTGAACGCGTCACCCACGGCACTCGTGACCCGGCCGACGTCGTCCGCCCGGACCAGCGCGATGGCGGAGCCACCGAAGCCACCGCCGGTCATTCGCGCTCCGAGAGCGCCGGCCGCACTGGATGCACCGACCGCGAGGTCCAGCTCGGCGCACGAGACCTGGTAGTCGTCTCGCAGCGAGGCATGTGAGGCGTCGAACAGCGGACCGAGCGCCGGGATCTCCGCGCGATCAAGCGCGTCCACCGCGGCCGCGACCCGCGCCGTCTCCGTCACGACATGCTGGACGCGACGCCGCAGCACCCCCTCGGGCAGGGCGGCGAGGGCGGCGTCGAGGTCGGTGATCTCGCGCAGCGACGGCAGCCCGAGCAACCGGGCCGCCTCCTCGCAGGCGGCCCGCCGCTCGGCGTACTGACCGTCCACCAGCGAGTGCCGCGCCCGGGTGTCGATGACGATCAGCGCCAGACCCGATCCGGCCGGATCGAACGGCACGTGGCGCCGCTCGCCCGAGCGGAAGTCGAGCAACAGCGCGTGGCCGGGCCGCGAGTGCAGCACCGCCTCTTGGTCCATCCCGCCGGTCGGTGCCCCGGCAATCTCGTTCTCGGCCCGGATGCAGGCGGTGACCAGGTCGGACAGTCCCGGGTCGGACCGCGCGAGACCGAGACCGAAGGCCTCGTCGAGTGCGAGCGCGATCGCGGACTCGAGCGCCGCCGAGGAGGACAGGCCCGCCCCGCACGGCACGCACGAGTCGATCGCCGCGTCGAAACCGGTGACCGGGTGCCCGGCGGCGCGCAGCGCCCACGCCACGCCCACGGCATAGCCGGCCCAGCCGTCGACCGCGCCCGGCCCGATCGCGCGCAGGTTGCCGCGCCAGGGCGAACCGGACTCTTGCGCCGAGACGAGGCGGACGACGTCGTCGTCCCGGCAACGGAGCGCGACGAAGGTGCGGTGCGGCAGCACCAGGGGGAGGCACAGGCCGGCGTTGTAGTCCGTGTGCTCGCCGATCAGGTTGACCCGCCCCGGGGCAGAGGCGACCACGTCAGGTCGGGCATCGACAGGTCGGGCATCGACAGGTCGGGCATCGACATGGGTACGGAGCAGCGACGCGGCCTGATCCCGCCCGTCGTCGACCTGCCACGCGATACACCACCGCGGTGTGGGCGACATCACGCAGCGACCTCGCGCAAGCGTGCCGCGATGCGTTCCGGCATCGTGTCGCTCACCCACGCGCCCATCCCGGACTCGGAGCCGGCGAGGTACTTGAGCTTGCCCGGCGCGCGCAGCACCGAGAACAGCTGGAGGTGCAGCCGGGCGAGGTCCCGCCCCTCGCGAACCGGCGCCTGGTGCCACCCGGCGATGTACGGCAGCGGGACCGGGGTCCCGTCCGGGTTCTCGAAGAAGAGGTCGAGCCGGCGAAGGAGCTCGAGGTAGATCACCGCGAGGTCGTCGCGCTCGTCCGCGGTCAGCGCGGGCAGGTCGAGGACATCCCGGTTCGGGGCCAGGTGCACCTCGACCGGCCACCGCGCCGCGGCGGGCACGTACGCGGTCCAGTGCTCGCTCTCGAGCACCACGCGGGTCCCGGCCCGGCGCTCTGCCGCCAGGACGTCGGTCAGCAGCTTCCGACCGGTCCGGGCGAGGTGCGCCTCGGACTGGCGGAGCAGCGCGGCCGTGCGCGGTGTCACGAAGGGGTAGCCGTAGACCTGGCCGTGCGGATGGTTCAAGGTGACGCCGATCTCCGGCCCGCGATTCTCGAAGCAGAACACCTGCTCGACGCCGTCCAGCGCGGCCAACGCGGTGGTCCGGTCGGCCCAGGCCTCGATGACCGTCCGGACGCGCCTCGGGCTGAGGTCGCCGAAGGACACGTCGTGCCGGTCGGTGAAGCACACGACCTCGCACCGGCCGGCGGCGGGGCGCACCGGCCAGAGGTCCTCGCCGTCGAGCAGCCACTCCTCGCGCGTCGCGGCGCCCGGAGCGAGCGCGAAGGAGGGAAAGCGGTTCTCGAAGACGACGACGTCGTACGCCGTGTCCGGGATCTCGCCGTCCGAGTACTCCGAGCCGGGCGTGGCGGGGCACAGCGGGCAGGCGTTCGCCGGTGGCAGGAAGGTCCGGTTCATCCGGTGCGCGGCCAACGGCACCCACTCGCCGGTCAGGACGTCGTACCGCATCTCCGGGCCGGCAGGACCGGCCGGGGCGGCGTTGTCGGCGTCCCCGCCGCTCTGGGTCTCAGAACGTCCCGTGAGTGGCCGCGGGTCGTCCAGACGTCGCGTCGCGGCACCGGAGACGTACGGCTCCGAGTCGTCGAAGTAGATGAGCTCGCGGCCGTCGGCGAGCCTCATGGCCGTTCGGCGAATCGCGTACTGCACGCTGTTCTCCTTCTGGCTCCGAGGTACCGAGTGGAGCGTTCTGACACAGACACGCCGTGAAGGCGTGCCAGATCACTCCACTGCGGGGGCGGGGAGGGGGGTGAGGTTGAGGCGGCGACCAGCCAGGCCGCGCGAGCGGTGCCCGAGCTCGTGGGCGATCGCGCTGAGCGCGCGGGCACCGGCGGACTCGGGCGCGGAGAGCACCACCGGGGTGCCGGAATCGCCGGCCGCGCGCACCTCGAGATCCAGCGGAATCTGGCCCAGCAGCGGGACCGGGGCGCCGGTGGCGCGGCTCAGGTTCGCCGCGACCTCCGCGCCGCCACCCGAGCCGAACACCTCGAGCCGGCTGCCGTCGGGCTGCTCGAGCCAGGACATGTTCTCGATGACGCCAGCCAGGTGCTGGCGGGTCTGCAGGGCGATCGCACCGGCCCGCTCGGCCACCTGGGCCGACGCCGCTTGCGGCGTCGTCACGACGACGATCTCCGAGTTCGGCAGCAGCTGTGCCACCGAGATCGCGATGTCGCCGGTTCCCGGCGGCAGGTCGAGCAGCAGCACGTCCAGGTCGCCCCAGAACACGTCCGCGAGGAACTGCTGCAGAGCGCGGTGCAGCATCGGGCCGCGCCACACGACCGGCTGGCCGGCCTTGACGAACATGCCGATCGAGATGACCTTCACGTCGTGCGCGATCACCGGCAGGATCATGTCGTCGACCCGGGTCGGAGACTGCGTCACACCGAGCATCCCCGGGATCGAGAAGCCGTAGACGTCGGCGTCCACGACGCCCACCCGGAGCCCGTCGGCGGCCATCGACACCGCGAGGTTCGCCGTGACGGAGGACTTGCCGACGCCGCCCTTCCCCGAGGCGATCGCGTACACCCGGGTGAGGCTGTCCGGCAGGGCGAACGGGATGACCGGCTCGGGCGCCCCGCCGCGCAGCTGGGTGCGCAGCTCCTTGCGCTGCTCCTCGGACATCACACCCATCTCGACGCGAACTCCGGTGACACCGTCGAGGGCGCTCGCCGCCGCCGTCACGTCCCTGGTCAGGGTGTCCCTCAGTGGGCAGCCGGCGGTGGTGAGATCGATGCCGACGACGACGCCGCCGTCGTCCGCGACGTCGACCGAGCGCACCATGCCGAGGTCAGTGATCGGGCGGCGGATCTCCGGGTCCATGACTCGGGCGAGCGCAGCGCGGACAGCATCAACGGTGGGAGCGGCCATGGGCCCATCGTACGGGCCGCGCCGCGATGACTAGGTCCGCTCGACGTCCGGTCGCTCCGGCGCATCAACGGGTCGGGAGAACCCGACTGACAGGCAGGCGAAATCGCGATTGCTTCTGGCCGGTCGTCGCGCTGCGTCGTTGGCCGCTGGGGGCGGGTGCGGGTACCCGCGTGGCTCGTAGATCAAGGATGTTCTCGACGGCCTGGTGGACCAGGGCGACGATGTGGGGGTCGACCACCCGGTAGAGGACGTGTCGTCCGTCTCGGCGTCCGTCGATCCAGCCGGCGAGGCGCAGCTTGGCGAGGTGCTGGCTGATCGCAGCTTTGGTCCCTCCGACGGCGGCGACGAGTGTGGTGACATCGAGCTCGTTGTCGGACAGGATCCAGAGCAGGTGCAGACGGCCAGCGGCACTGAGGAGATTGAAGAGCTCGGCGGCATCGTCGAGCACGTCCCGGTCGGGGGCGGTGTGGTTGGGTGTGCGTGTCATCTGTCTCTCCGCATCGTGGCGTGGGACCGATGATAGTTGCGCAGTCACTTGACAGTCTATGGGTGGGCAGGTTGTACTAACCTTGTCGATTGTAGAGGTTGCGTGCCCTGGGCGCGCCTGGCCTGAGGGGGTGGGGGATATGAATCCCGGACATAGTTGTTCGCCTGCTGATTCCCCCCCGTTACTTTTGGGCCGCTATTCTCGACTGCCGTAGTTAGACTCGGGGCCGCCGCCGGATAGGGGCTTGCAAGCGGCGTCACGTTGTCGAGGACGCCCGCACTTTGCCGCGTGCTTTGAACGCGCGCGGCCGTCAAATTCTTGCGTCGCCCAGATGGGCGCAGTTCTCTGTGTCTGGAGTTCCCCATGACCAACGAACCCACTGGCCGCGGCGCGGTCCTCGACAGCGCTCACGTCGGCGATATCAAAGGCGCACTGGGCACGATCCGCCAGGGTGACGTCGCCCCCCGCACCCGGACCTCGATGCGACTTCGGACCCTGTTGGCGATCATCGGCCCGGGTCTGATCGTGATGGTCGGCGACAACGACGCCGGGGCGTTCGGTACCTACACCCAGGCCGGGCAGAACTACGGCACTCGGATGTTGTGGACGCTGGCGCTGCTCATCCCGGTCATCTACGTGAACCAGGAGATGGTGTTGCGCCTGGGTGCCGTGACCGGGGTCGGACACGCCCGGCTGATCTTGGAGCGCTACGGACGGTTCTGGGGAGCGTTCAGCGTCGTCGACCTGTTCGTGCTCAACGCCCTGACCATCGTCACCGAGTTCATCGGCATCAGCCTGGGCTTGAGCTACCTGGGCCTGCCCAAGGTCCCGGGGGTCATCCTCGCCGCCGTGCTGGTTATCGCCTCCGTCTCTACCGGGTCCTTCCGTCGGTTCGAGCGGATCAGTCTGGTCCTGGTCGCCGGTTCCTTTACCCTGATCCCCATCTTCTTGGCGGTGCACCCCCCCGCGCGCCAGCTCGTGCGCGACTTCCTTGTTCCGGGACTGCCCGCGGGCGCGCAACTCTCCACTGTGATGTTGCTGACCATCGCGATCGTCGGCACGACGGTGGCGCCGTGGCAGCTGTTCTTCCAGCAGTCCTACATCATCGACAAGCGGATCACGCCACGGTTCATCCGCTACGAGCGGGTCGACCTGTGGCTCGGCATCGGGTTCGTGATCGTGGGCGCGGCAGCGATGATGGCCTTCTCCGCGGCGGCCTTTGCCGGCACCGCAGGGCAAGGCAACTACACCGACGCGTTGGGTGTGGCCGACGGACTGGCCGCCTACGCCGGGCACTGGGTCGGGGTCCTGTTCGCGATCGCCCTGATCGACGCCTCGATCATCGGCGCCGCGGCCGTCGGGCTGTCCACCTCATACGCCCTCGGTGACGTGTTGGGTCTGCACCACTCGTTGCACCGTCGCCCCTCGGAGGCCAAGGCCTTCTACGCCATCTTCGCCGGTCTACTGCTGATCTCCGCAGTCGTCGTCGTCATCCCGGGCAGCCCGCTGGGGCTGCTGACCGAAGGTGTGCAGACCCTGGCCGGCGTCCTGCTGCCCTCGGCCACCGTGTTCCTGCTCTTGTTGTGCAACGACCGCGGAGTGCTCGGACCGTGGGTGAACGGGCGTGGCATGAATGTGTTCAGCGGTGCCGTCATCTCGATCCTCGTGATGCTCTCGACCGTCCTTACGGCCAGCGTGCTGTTCCCCCAGATCACCTCCGCCCAGATAATCGCAATCCTTGCGGGCGGAACGGGTCTGACTCTGCTCGCCGGCGCCTACCTGGCCTGGACCGGGCGCCACCACAAAGACAGCGACACCACCCGAGTCGCCGCCGAACCGACCCTTGACCGGGCCACCTGGCGGATGCCCCCGCTGGCCTTGCTGACCAGACCCGTCCTCAGCGCAGGCAGGCGCACCGGACTGACTGTCCTGCGCGGCTATCTGCTCCTCGCCTCGGCGCTGGTCGTGGTCAAGGTCGTCCAGCTTGCCCTCGGCCACTGAGCACCCCGCGACTACCGAACCTCGACAAGGAAGAGCACTATGACCGGTGTGACCGACTCCCAACCCACCCCCACCGCTGAATTCTTCGGCACGCTGCTGCTGTCCGCACTGCTGCGCCGCACCGCCGTGGACGGCGCCGGACAAGGGCTGGGAAAACTCATTGACATCATCGTGCGCCTGCGCGAGGACGACTACCCGGCAGTGACAGGTCTGGTCGCCGAGATCGGTGGCCGGGAGCTGTTCATCCCCGCCACCGAGATCCTTGCCTGGGACCACCAGCGCCTGGAGCTGGCATCGGCGCGCCTGGACCTTCGCCAGTTCGAGCGTCGCCCCGGCGAAGTGTTGCTGCGTGGCGATGTCCTGGGGCACCGGTTGGTGGACATCGAACAACCGGGCATGGTCACCGCGCACGACGTCCAAATCAGCCGCACCGAAGACGGATGGGTAGTCACGGCTGTCGACATCCACCCGCGCGGCGTGCTGCGGCGCCGCATTGGACACACCTGGCGGGACTGGTCCGGATTCGAGGCATTGATCGGCCATGACGGGTCGCTGCCATCACGGACGCGCATGGGCGGGCTGCGCCGCCTCAAACCTGCGCAGCTGGCCGACCTGATCGAGGAGGCCTCCGACCGTGAGCAGCGTGAGCTGCTCAGCCGAGTCCACGCCAACCCGGACCTGGAAGCCGATGTGTTCGAAGAGCTCGACGAAGACGAAGCCAGCGATCTGCTCGAAGCCCGCACCGACGCGCAGATCGCCGATGTGCTGGGTCGCATGCGCACCGACGACGCGGCTGACGCGCTGCTTGACCTGCCCCAGGAGCGCCGCCAGGTCGTGCTCGAGCTCCTGCCCGATATCCAGCGGCAGAAGATCACCATTCTGCTCGGCTACCAGGAGGCCACGGCGGGCGGCTTGATGAGTGTCGACTCCCTGTTGGTTCCGTCGACCAGCACGGCCGCCGACGTGATCCGAGCAGTGAGCCAGGCCACCCAAATGCAGTCCGAGGCCATCGTGGTCGCCTTCTGCCACGACGAGCTCCGGCGACTTGTCGGCGCGGTCAGCCTGGTGACTCTGCTGCAGAGCGACCCCCTGTTGACCATGGACGCTCTCGCCGAGCCCAACCCGGTCCACGTCCACCCCGACGCGGACCTCACCGAGATCACCCTGGCCATGGCTGACTACAACCTGCTCGTCCTGCCCGTCCTTGACCACGATGACCACCTCATCGGCGTCCTGACCATCGACGATGTCCTCGAAGCCGCCATCGCACCCGAGTGGCGCCGCAGGCGCGGGTAAGACCGCACGGGAACGGGTCGAGCCACCCGTTTCCACCAGTCAGCCGACTTGCAGCGCATCGCCGCGAGCCGTCGACGTGCGATCTGAAGGATCCGGCTGGGACAAGCTCTGCGTTCGTCTCTTGGGTTCTGGTGTTCGTCGCGACATACACGCGCGGTGGCCCTCGCCGAGGTGGCCGGCCCGGCGCCAGCTTTGGCGGCCGTCGATGCGCTCGACCTCGACGGTTACCACCTGTTCCACGCCGTCCGGGCCGATCTCCTCGCCCGGCTCGGACGCCACCGCGATGCGCGCGCGGCGTACGACGCCGCGATCCCGCTCACCGAGAACCAGGCCGAGCGGAGCCTCTTGGTGTTGCGGCGCGAGCAGCTACCGGGTGGGTGACATCCGCGCAGTCAGCGTCGCACGCGGTGTTCGAGACGCAGCGGTGGTCGAGACGCACGCAGTGGTCGAGACGCACGCGCCGAGCCCCCTAGGACCTCGGCGCTAGATGTCCCGCGGGGGACGAACAGCGCCGAGGGAGGACATCCAGGTCTCGACGTCGAACGGTCGCCGGGGCAGCCTGGCGGAGAGGTTCTCATTGCCGTTCTCGGTGATCAGGACGTCGTCCTCGATCCGGATGCCGATGCCCCGGTACTCCTCGGGCACCGCGAGATCGTCCGACTTGAAGTACAGGCCGGGCTCGATCGTGAACACCATGCCGGGCTTCAGCTCGGCGTCGAGGTACAGCTCGCGGCGTGCCTGCGCGCAGTCGTGCACGTCGATGCCCAGGTGGTGGCTCGTGCCGTGC
>Ga0209539_1001362_pt1 | contig 13277 bp, 19 predicted proteins | sample BarGraNGADG00312_2_FD_184499 | JGI IMG/M metagenome (GOLD analysis project Ga0209539, IMG submission 184499) | Arctic peat soil microbial communities from Barrow, Alaska - Barrow Graham LP Ref core NGADG0011-312 (SPAdes) (version 2) | ecosystem: Environmental > Terrestrial > Soil > Wetlands >... | reverse complement strand
AAACACATATATGTTATTAGCATTCCATTTAGATCGCCCCACAAAAGGTGCTCTCTCTGCCTGAATAAATGTAAAGTTTAAGTCAGTATAAGAACCTGCATTAATTCTAATATTATTCTTTAAATTGAATGATTCTAGAGGATACGGTATTGGATCTACAGTCCTGAGTATCGAACTAAGTCCTGAAACAAACTCATTACCATCTACAATCTCTAGCCTTTTATGGAATGATTGTCTCAACTTCTGAGGGATAACATTTCCTCTGGTTGAATATTTTTGGGATATAAGCATTGCTCTACCATTCTTAATTAGGAATGCTAGGTATTCTAGGGATACTGTAGAGTCGTCCGAAAAGGACGATATGGCTTCTTTGAGCGAATACGTTAATTCATTGAGAGTTGACATCTAAATCTATATTAATTAATGGTATAATTTCTATGCTAAAACATTCCGTGGAACCGATAAATTGCTTTAATGGTTGAATCCTATATTGTTTAAATTCTCTTTTGAGTTTAGTCTCAAGATTAAAGATGTGAAATGGGTTGCCACAAACCTCGTATAATATTTTATATTGATATGGGAAACCTTCCTTTGTTGTGAACCTAGATTTGACAGTGCAGAATGATCTACCGATTTTAATAAATCTTTCGTTATCATCCCAAACCTCAATTACATATACCCTGAAGGCATCAAAATTCTTAGATACTTTAGCATCATCAATCCATTCTCTGAGAGAGAACTTTCTGCTATATCTATTGGGTTCTGATGCCTTCTTGGTATATTCAGTCATTATTTCATCATTACTAATATAGGTTGATCTTCCAACATTATACCACAAGAAATAATTGATTTGCGTGGAAAGTTCTTTGCATAGTTCATCCCATAACTAGATTCTGATACGCCACAACCAGTAAGCATTCCAAATATGGTCTTATTTCGTAATTGGTGATATATAATGGAAGCCTCTGTATGCAGATGACCCATCACTACAGATTGTCCAATATTTAACGCCCTAGTCTTTGCTGCCATAGCGCCTGTGGTTCCAGTGCCATGAATATATGTAACATCATTAATTTCAAATGATTCTTCGAAAGTCCAATTTGGCACTTCTAATACTTCAGCAAATCCCTTCATCCATTTAGCAGCAATACCATTCTCAGCGCCAATTTTAAAACTTCTGAGGTCATGATTACCATAACAAACACTAACATCTGGGAATGCTTTATACCATGCTTTTAGTTTTTGGATTGTATAAGCAAGTTCATCTCCAGAACTATAGGCTTCTGGAACACTTGGATGATGCGATGTAGCATGAGAATCAATTAGATCCCCCACATGAACTACTGAGTCACATCCAAAGCGTTGGTATTGTTCCTGACAGAATTCTAGATAACCTTCCTTCTCATATGGTAAGTGAGTGTCACCAATAATTAATATATTCTTATATTCAGATAATGGTTTGCGGTTTAACTTTTCAACAACTCTAACTGGTTTTTCATTATTAACTTTAACCTCAACAGGTTTAATATATTCTGATCTTGATAACTTTCTTGCGATTACCACATCCTCAACGTCTGCTTTCAATTGTTTTGCTAACTTATTGCGACCCATAATTGTAAGGTATGGTCTGTTCTTAAACTCCTCAACCAATCTCTGAATCTCTCTACTGTTATCCATAAATATTAAATTTAGTTACACATTAAAAACTAACCGCAAAGGTATACAAAAAATATCTAATAAAAAAGCAATCACCAAGATTAATTGATGATTGCTCCTAAAATAATTATATGAGAGAGAAAGATTAGATTAAAGCAACTAAAGTATTATATACAGATGTAGCAGCCGCAGAAGTTGAACAAGCAATTTGCAGAACTTTCTGAGATGGATCTCCAGACAAAGAATTTACATCCTCAACTGATTTAGAGAACTCAACATTTACCATATAATAATTCGTTGTAACCACGGCATCATAAGTAGTGTCAAAATTACCTGGATAACCCATACCACGATAGAAATCGCCTGTATGACCCTTAGTAAACGTTTCCAATCTACGAACATTTTTACCTTCACCTGGACTTGAGACTTTACCAACATTAGTAACTGCGATAGTTGCATCATTTTCAAATGACGTACCATCAAGAATTTGAAGACCAACCCTAAAGTTAATATCATAACCCTCCATTTTCATATCAGTGGTTGTCTGATTTTTGGCTATAATATAAAGTATAACGTCAGCGCCAGATGCAACTTTTACAAAATTAAACCAAGGGTTTGCATTTAAATATTCTGCAGTTGGTGTTGCTAGACCAAGTTCGGTAGTCCAATCAGTTTTTTCGGTTGTAGCAATAGTTGCAAATGTTAATGCAGTTTTATCGGCTACAATGAAAGCCTTATTGGTTTCCTGAACCCAAATGAATTTACCATTAGTAAGAGTTGCCTTACCTGCAATTACGGCAGCTTCAGTGGCAAATATTTTATCATATCCAGTAATGAAGTTAGCATATTTATCATGTTTACCTTCAACTCTACCAAATTCAAAACTCAATGATTTAATTAAACCCTCAGCAACAGTATTAACCGTATCTCCAGTTACTGCAACATAAGTGAATGGAGCTAAATATTCATCCAAGGCTGAACGTGATCCAAATTCTTGAATACGAATCAAACCTTCCCAAACATCTTTTGGAGTTGTAGCAGCAACCTGAGCGGCTGTAATTAGAATGCTAGCATAAGCTGGAACTACTGTTACAGGAGCAATATTGGTAACTTTCTTGATTTGTCCTGGAAGCAATATGTCAGAAGCTTTAAATCGACCATTAAGGTCTTTGGATACAACGTAGGCATCTTCACCTTTAGCGGCAGTAGCTGAACCATCTTTTTTAAGAACGGCAACTTCCCCAGCAGAAGCAGATGCAATAAAAGTAGCTACAGTTGTCTCTGTTGCTACGGCACTTGTAATAATGAGATCCCTTACTGGGAAATTAAATGTTGACATAATTCTAAAGTTTTAAATTAAACTTAATTGTTTCTATTATTTAATTGAATATTATTCGATAATGTGTTATCTTTATATGCAACTGTTGCTAATTCTACAGCTCGCTTTAAGATAACTCTGTGTACTTCACTATTAAGGGCACACTCCTTAGTTGTATTAAATCCATTAATAGTTAGATCTGATCCTGGATATAATGTGTCAAAATCATCTAGAATTATTGGAGTTGGCTCCTGTAGATATCTATAAAGATATGAAGATAGAGTTTGAGTAGATACTATTTCAACAATTTTATCTGATGTTATAGTATTCTTTAAGTCCAATCTCCAAGCACGTTTTTTATTGGGATTCTTAAATGGATTATCTCCCAGAATATTGTATTGATCTAATGATGTTGGAACTATATATAATTGAGTAGTTGTTGTGTTAACCCTATCATAAACTATATACCAAGCATCATCTTCTATCTTAAAGAATTTCGATTCCTGTGATATTCTAAGAGGTGTTAATTGGTCATTTAGTGATTGAGTATAATTTGATACCTTTGTAATAGTAAGTTCCTCTAATCGTCTCCTAATGGCCTCGGATGACTCAAAGGATATTTTAGGATTCTTATTATCGTAAGCCTCCTTTACAATCTCTTCTTGAGCCTGAGTTAAGAATAAACTCTTCTCATAAGGATTGATTTCTGGAGCACTATTACTTAGAGCATTATTATAAAGCAAATCAAATTCAACACTAAAATCTTTTGTTGTCATAGTTAGTCTTTAGCAACTTTAATTCTCGCTTCTAGTTCTAATCTTAAATTCTGGTTTTTAGGTTTCAGTAAGTATTCTGCTGCAACTTGTTCTGTAGCTCTACCTTCATCACACAATTTCTTTCCAGATTTAACATCGGTAAATTCTCCAGATTTCTCTGTAATAATACCAAGTTCATATGCTGTATTAATTAATACTTTCTCTTCAAATAATTGATCATCTAAGATAGTATTAAATCTCTTATATTGCTTACCTAAAATATCCAAAAACTTACCTTGAATCTCTACTAGACCAGAATCACTACTAATAATGCGACCCTCTATATTCCTGTATACATAACATAGTTTATCACGATTTTGTTGTATACCACCAAAACCAATGTAGGCTTTCTGTTGTTGATCTAATGTTGCCTTCTTAGTTAAAGTCTCATCATCTGTATTGTATAGACACCATTGATATGTAGCTCTCTTTGTTAAATCGTTTGGATTCGTACAAATCTTAGCCGTATAATGATGCAATGCTTTAAACTGTAACATTTGGATTGGATCTGATAAATCAAGAACCATATCTTCCTTAGTTAATGAGATACCGAAATTCTCCCAGTATTCTTTATTTTTAGATGAAACATCTTCTCCTAATTTCTGAGAGAAAAATACAACTTCATCTTTATCTAGAAAGTCTTTAATACTTCCTGAACTATTCATTGGTGGACCAAATCGAGTATAAGTGCCTTGCATCTTACCACCCTCTAGAACGTGTCCTGGCATGTTATTGAAGCCACCTTTCTTGCCAACGAACTTTACTAATACTTTTTTGTTCTGTAAAAAACTCTTCTCTTCCATAAATAATAATTAAGATTTAAAAACTTAGAGCGTGAAAGAACTTAATCTCTCACGCTGCAAAGTTAGTAATCTTTTATTAAGATGCCAAATCGTATGGCAAAATAGTTATACAACGTGAAGGATCGCGAACGATAGCCCCAAGAGTTGCCATTTTATGAACCGTAGCAGCATCTTCATCTGTAGAAGCATACTGAATGTTTTCGGCTCCAGTGAATGGATTTGCGAATGGACCTGATTGATATCCTCGGAAATCACCTTCCATACCCCGAATCTTAACGATCTGAATATTTGGAGCACCAAGACCACCATCAAGATTACCTACGAAGAAGATGTCGTAACGATAAGACTCAGCTACACCCTTAGAAGGATCGCCATCTTTATACTGTTTGTTACGTACTTTATCATCGTACATTGGATCAACTTCAACTTTAATGATAACTCCATTAGGAGCTTTATATTCAGTAAATTGATAACCAAAACTAAGGGCATTGCTATGAAGTTCACTAGTGGTTTTCTGGATGATTGCTGGGTTAGCAGCATTACCACCTAAGAAACCAAATGCCTGCCATCCTGAAGCAATTTCCTGACAAGCTTTATTGAACTGAGCCGCACCACGTTCACCAGTCTTCAGTACAAAGACACGGTTATCCATAGCCAACTTACTTTCAGATAACTGATAAAGAGCATCTTCAATAACTTTCAATTTGAAAGTAGAGTAGAAGTGAGTATAAGATACTTCCATTTGCTCACGAATACCAGCACCTTGCTTAATAACGTTACCAGATTGACCTACGTTCTGGTAAGTTCCCCATTCGTCACGGTTGCTACGAGCAAACATTAACAGACGGTTCTTATCAGCAGAGAATTCAGCTTCTAGTTGATAATCAACATAGTGCATCCACATTGGGAATAACTTAGGAGCTCCACCATCTTTAGGTGATACTGGAATTGGAGTTACCAATTTACGATTAAGCATAGAGCCATAAACTTTGTGTTGAATACGTAATTTAGAGAATTCATTACGCATAGCCAAAGGAGATGCAAAATGAATATCACCAACCTTACGAGAACCTTCAGATTCTACAGGAGAGAATTCTTTAGAGAATCTTTTACCTGAGACAAGTTCTTCACCTGGCATACCATTAGGATTAACTCCCATTAGTTCGCAAGTATATACAGCGTTAGTTCCTTCAAATGAAGGTTCCGATAGAATCCTGATAGGATAAACTTCGTTCTTTTCACCAACAATTACATCACCATTGCTAAACCAATTTTCTCCAAAGACTAATTTGAAGCTAGATCCACCAGCACCGATATTAAATGTTGCAGCAGTAATAGTAGTAGCACCAATACGAGCCTCTACAAGCTGAATATTACGAGCAGAACTACCAATGAGTTCCCATGTGAATTCATCATCTGATTCCAACACTAATGTGGGGAATTGAGCTAATGTATCTTCTAAGGATTTACCACGATTGTACGCCAGAAGCTGTACCATATTACCGCCAATTTTTTGCGGTTGACGCTGAAAGATAGATCCAAGGTGATTCTCCGCAGAGATCAAACCCTTGAAATATTTCGCGTCATACATCTGAAATTTTTGTAGTTTCATATATTAAAAGTAATTTTTATTATTTATTAGAAGTTGAATTTATCGAAATCAAATTGTACTCCCTCTTCTTCAACTCTACCACCACCATCTTCTTTAAATTTAATAGAATCTGATAGGTTTTTCCAAGCATCTTTCTTGGCTTTCTTATTTTCTAGAACTCCCATTTTACTGAGACCTTCCGTAACTGATAGTAAGTAGGCTAACTTAACCCTACCTTCAATTGGATTATCATAGAGAAATTTAGATATAATATCTAATGGTCTATTGTCCTCCGTATAAGCCACTGGTTGTGTTAATCCCTTGATAATGGTATTCTTTATCACCTGTGGTATTTGAAGTCCTGGAATGATCTCTTTGGTGTCCTTAACGATCTTATTAAGTTTGTCAATTGCTTCTTTCTCCGACTTCTCTTGCGCTTTCTTGTTGACTAAATTCTGTTGTTTCTGCTGTTCGAAACTTTGCTTCTCAACAGTCTTTAATTCTCCTAGTGCTTCTTTGGCTTCATCAATATCCTCTCCAGAATCGAAAATTTTATCAACTAACTTTTTGGCCTTCTGATCCGTGAATCCTTTGGAGATATAATTATTGGTTATAATAGTTCTCCGTAAATCTTCTCCATCAGTACCTTCCTCTTCAATTGCTTCATCTGTAATAGAATTATAAGCCTCTACATTTCTTTGATGTCCAGCAATTTCCTCATGTGGGATTCCAGATCGTAACGCTTCTAGATATTCTTTCTGACCATCATTAAGATCAGCAAACTCTCGTTGTTTAATACCATCTTCTAAAACCTTAAAGAAATCATCCTGAGACTTAATATCATCATCAGTAATATCTTCTAAAATACCCCCCTCCTTCAGAGCTTGCACTAAGGAAGAGAAAAACTTTGGACTAAGAGTAGAAGAATCAGAACTATTATCATTGGCAGTATTGCTCTTTCCAGAGGGGAGTACTATCTCGATTTCATTCTCATCGTCTTTATCATCTGCGTCTGTAGTTTCATCGTCATCTACATCCTCTTTTTTATCGTTTTTAGCCGTTTTAACGGACTTACTATTCACTATTGGTACATTGTTATCACTTAACTGAGTAACGTCTCCTACGAGTCCACTATCGTCAAACTCCATAAAGTCTTCTGAGTAGTCCTCGCTATTAAAAATTTCCATTCCCTTCATAATTCTGATACAAAATTAATACATTATCATTACAAAAAAATATACCATATACATTTCCGTGATGATTCAAGGACTGTATATGGCTATTTTAGATTTTATCAATTAGGAAATTAAATAGTTTCCTCTTGATTTATAATATTTACCTGAGCATTTAGTACCTGAACTAGCAAATTGTGTTCATCGAAGATTGCTTTATTATCTTCGTATAGTGCATTTAACTTACTAATTACGAATTCTCTTGGAACCGCACATAACTCTTGTTTTTTTACTTCTTCTTTCTCTACTGCAATTACATCCTCGTTCTCTTCCTTTAGTACTTTCATTTTTAGAATTTTGGTTAATATTTATTTGAATTGAAATAATTTAAATGATACTTGTCCGCCATAATATTTATTAATTGGATCTGTCTGAATCTGATAGAATATTTTACTCTTAGTCATAACTCCAGCATTCAGTAGTAGTCCATTGGTGTATGCTCCGAAACCACCATAAATTTCTGTTTTGTTTGGAGTGGTAATAGTTTTATATATTGGATAGTTGTTCTTAAAAATTAGTTCTGGATCGACAAGTCTATTTCTGTATATATCAGTTGAAAACTTTACGAAAGCACTACTGTCGTCTTTGAAAATCTTGCTGTAAGTTCTGGTTGTATTGTAATCCTCAATCCAGGATATAACTTTCTTTCCGATATTTAGAGAGTCTTCTTTGGTTAAAGACTTTTCCAGATATTTGATTACTGCTACGTATTCGGTATCGGCCTTAGATGGAATTAGTTTTGTGATATATACGGGAGTAGAGTCCTCTATTGTATCAATGTGATTTACATATTCTATTTTAGGTAGTTCAGCCAATTTAGCATTCAGAGACTCTATCTTTGAATTTCTGAAGTACAAAATTATAACAAATCCTGCAATCAGTATAAATAATATTAAAGTTTTAAAGTTTTCGAACTGCTTTGTCATAGCTAAATTATTATTAGAACACCAAATTTCCAGTAATGAAGAGTGTTGATTCTGTTTTTCTTCTAGCAATAAGACCTGGATATGTTTTACCATCAGATTTTACCCACATCATAAAGGCATCTTCTATTGAACCAATACCACTTTTAATTCTTTTTAGTAAAGTACTGGACTTAAAATTTTCAAATCCACAATTATAAATGAATGATATTAAACTATCGAATTGATTTTGGTTTAAATTTAATTTGAGAGAGTTTAGTTGTTTCTCCCTAGGAACTAAATCATCATTAAGCATTTCAATTGCTTCATCAATTGTGAGAGTTTCTAGATCTGGATAAATCTCCAATAATCTCTTATATCCAGCGATTCCCTTAAGCCAAGAACCATCCAAATCCTTAAGTGCACGACCATAGGCAACCGTCCAAATCGAACTCACATCCATCTTAGGTTGTAATCCAATTTCCGTTAGATCTCCATCATTGAGTCCCTCATAATGAATTATAAGTTTAATACCAGTATTAGATGTTTTCATGTGTAGTTATTTGCTACAAAGGTAATAAAATAACTACACACTATAACATTATACATCAGAGATCATTTTATGATATAGATAAGCCTTTCCTACAGGAGCATCTTTATCATTAATCCAAGCCTTAGCTAACTCAAAATATACAGGTTGATTAACACCTATAACATTATAATAATCAGAATATACCATATTAAGAACATAATACCAATCATACATATTATACTTCTCAAATATAACTCCTACACTTGATGCAGCAGTAGTTGTTTCTGTTATTGTCCATTTAGGACCAACGGTACCATCCTCATTCTGCAAACTTGCTACCGCCTTTGCGACAGACTCAGAATCGAAATATGGACCATTAACTACTATATGAATATCCTCTATTATATCAGAGTATATTTCTGGATACAATACGCACATCTCATCAAGGTGTTCATCTAGTATTGTTATTATCTCTTTCATAGTAGATGGTTGAGATGGAATATCGATAACCTTACTTATTAAACTTAAGAATTCACTGGTCATAACATTGAAATTAAAGGTAAATAACTTTTAGCCTTTTGTATAAGTTGCGGTTTCTTCTCAATGGCATCCACCACTGCAATTATAGAACTCGCACCAAGTTCATTGACTAATATTTGAACAGCACGAAGAAGACTATATCCCTCTTGTTCACTACCAATTACGGATCTGAATATCATTTCTTCAACTAGTGGATATATCTTCTTCGAAACTACTTCTTCTTTTAAGTGAACTACATCACCCAAACTAACACTTTCTTCCATAGTGACAATTTATTAATGTGTAAATAATTGTAATACATCAGACTCTGAAGGTACGTATGAATCCATTTGAGCTGCAGTTGCTTCTCCTAGAATTTTCTGAAAATAATTGCGAATTTTCTGCCTTTCTTCCATCAAAACTAATTCCATCACTTTAGATACTGGTATTGAATATACAGGTTCTTCCATGATATTAAACTTTATTTGTTTCGTAAATTGATAGTACTCCAGCAGCAGCAGAACTAATTGCTATAAAAGATGAAGTAGAATTTGTTTCAAAAAACTCTATAGTACCAGCAGCAGGAACGGCTAACATAACTTCATAATCAGCAGCGCTAACCGCCCAATAAGCTCCATTTGTAGGAACTTTCTTAAGGTAAATTATTGTTGCTCCTGTATTTTGAAATCGTATACTTACTCTTTTTTTATTAATTGGTGCAACCACTACAGTTGCTATCCCTATCGTTATCGGACTTGCCATAATTTTTAAAGTCTTAAGAAAGAGGAGTAATTACACTCCCCTTTCGGTTAGATTAAACTACAGCTGAAACAACAGCGGCAGGAGAAAGATGAGAAAGAATGGTGTTTAACAAATACTGATTTTGAGTATTATTAGAAACCTGACCTGCAAGATCGGTATTTCTATCTCTCAAATCCTGGATAGTATTTGTATTAATTAATGCACGAGTCATATTACCATCAGATAATATCAACCCCTTAATTGCACAGCAACATTCAGCCATTGCAGCAGCACTAGCTACACCCTGATTGATTATTTGAGTTGCTAAGTTTTGAGACTGAATAGCTTGGTTATTAAAACCATTTACGTTCTGTAAACCTAATTGGTTAAAATTCTGCAACATATTAACGTTTGTTGCATTCACCTGAGTTTGAACATCACGTCCAAGTCCATTAATAGAACTTAAGGTAGTAAAGTTTGCAGCAGCTTGTGCGGTTGCAATGTCACCAAGACTAGATTGAAACTGATTAGCATTATAATCTATTGCTTGATTAAGTCTACGAAACTCACTCTGCAAAATGTTATTCAAATCACCAGCAGCAACTTGACTAGCTAAATTTGAGACCTGATTCTGTACTGATTGAAATGCAGGATTAAGAACAATGTCTGTAGCAACTGCTGTAGTAGCAGGAGCGGCAGCACCATTCCAACCATTTCCACCCCAACCGCCACCATTGCGATTACCTAGCAATCCACCCGCAAGAGCACCACCGACACCCCCAGCTAAAAGACCACCTAAAACTCCTCCGCCGATTCCTAATCCAGCGCCTGAACTATTACCATTATTAAAATTAGGCATAGTTGTACCATCTAATGTAAGCATTTTTATAAATTTTAAAGATTAATAAATAAATTAATACATCAAAAGTACTATACCACAATAACTAATACTAATGAATATTATTATTAATCAAACTCATTGCCTGCTTTGACTTTCTCAAATCAGATGTGTAATAATGTAGTTCCTTAAATCCTACAACCTTTCTAGGTTCACAAATAATTCCATCTCTCCTTAATTTATGAAATTCATTTAAATTTACCCCAAGAAATTCAGCTGCTGCCTCTCTACCCATGGTTGTAGGATGATTAATTAATATTGAAATTAATTCCAAATCCTCAACACTAACATTGTCACACTCTCCATCATCAATCATTTGTATTGCTTTTTCCAATAACTTCCTTAATACTTTCATACATTAATTATTTAAATCGTTTAAAAACTCCATATTTAATCCTTAGAAATGTTGATACTAATATAGTACAACAAACTAAAGCCAATAATGTTCTAACGTAATAAATTTCATTAATAATAAAAAAGTTTACGCTCCACCACTCCATCACTATAATCACAATAAGATTCCAAATTAATAATCTATGCCAAAAGCAGAACCTTAAAGCTTTGGACATTATTAAAAAACAAATATCCACAAATAACGAATGCCCAAATATTGGATACACATAGTTATTTATGGATATATTGAACATGTAACATATTAATACAATTAAAATAGATAAATTAATTGCAATTGGCCAGATTTTAACTATCCTTAGTAGCCACCTCATGATTAAGGAGTTGTTCCACCTCCGGTTCTAATTGGAGGATCATTTGATTCAATATCAATGGTAACATTACCGCAAGCATTGGATAGTTTTTTAATAAATTCTAACCTCCACTTGCTAAATCTAGCAAATAACATTTTAATAAACTCCTTTAATTTCATAATAAAAATTTAAACTATTTATAACTATTAAGATTCACTCATATTATTAGGATTGTCATTTACTGTCGTTCCAAATCTCTCCAGAACTCCAGCACCGAGTAGTCCACCACCTACGTATAAAAGGTTATTCATTAAGGATTGTTGAGTTAAAGATATTTGTAATCCAATGAAACTTCCAATTAATAAACAAATATACAAAAAAATACACAGACCACCAAATATACGTTTAGAGGATAGTTCTACGTTTTTTGAAAATATTTTTTTAATCATAATTTAAATGATAAAATTATTTTACAACTCTGGTAATCCAAATTGATGTATGTATATTCCATCAAATGTATTTCCATCAAGAGTATACATATATTGTCTATTATCAGAAAAACAAAAATCTAGTGCATTTTTATTAACAATTGTTGTAGATAAATCCCAAGAACCTGTAGCCGAAACGAAAGTTGTATCCATAATTGAAGGACAGAATGGAGTTGGACCATTGTTATAACGTTCTAAAAATGCTGTACCAAAATTAGATAAAACAAAAAATGATGTTCCTGATAAATTGTATTCTAAACCTGTATATGCAGGACGAGTTCTATTATAATGCTTTGCTCCATTTGTTATTACACTATAGGGTGTTGTTAAACTAAAAGTTCTAATAGGTGTATATCCATCTTCTGATTCGCAAACATATCCTTCATCAGAAACCCATATACTTTTTATTACAAAACTACCTGTATTTACTTGTATATTATTAACACCAATCCATGAATTTAAATCATTTTCAGTAGTTAATGTTATTTCTCTTATATAATTACTATACTTCGTATATATAGTTTTTCCATCAGGATGTATCCATAATTCTCCTGGTCCATTCGTATCACCATTAAATAACATTGGTAATTGTAAAACTTGATATGTTGTTGATATAGTATTCACATTATATTTAGTATAAAGTATATATCTCCTTATTTCTGCCGCTTGAGCATTTGGTTCAATGAGCAAAAATATATAAGACCCATCTGCTGATATATCTATCGCAGTTATAAGTAAACCACCAAAGTTAACTTGATTTAAATATGTAACAGTTGAATATGTATAATTTCTAAACCCTAATAACGTTTTGGGATTCATAGTCTTACTTCCATATCTTGAATCAAAATTACCTGCAACTGAATTAGTAAATGCTGTATCTAATGAATTTCCTCCTGTTGCATTCACCACATCTCGCAAACTAAATGTATTCGTATCTGGTACTAATGGCATAATTCTAATTGTTTAATTCGTTCTTCCAATTGTGCAACCTTAGCTATAAGTAGATCAATATATGCCACTGCTTTTATTCCTTTATCATCTGTATATACAAGTTCAGGCATTACTAATTCCAATTCTT
>Ga0209539_1001358_pt1 | contig 13298 bp, 12 predicted proteins | sample BarGraNGADG00312_2_FD_184499 | JGI IMG/M metagenome (GOLD analysis project Ga0209539, IMG submission 184499) | Arctic peat soil microbial communities from Barrow, Alaska - Barrow Graham LP Ref core NGADG0011-312 (SPAdes) (version 2) | ecosystem: Environmental > Terrestrial > Soil > Wetlands >... | reverse complement strand
ATTGTGTACCATTTAACTGTCGAGGGCTCTGATGCAGCAGTTTGCGAGTAAGCCTTTACACCGACTATTGTCATTAAAATAAATATGATGCTCTTTTTCATTTTTTTTATATGAATTTAGACCTGCAAAACTAGTAAAAATTAAAGAAAAACTTTTTAAAACTGATATATGCAATTCCTAACTCCTCTTAAATTGAAAACAATCTCGCAAATAAATGGTTTTGATATAGTTTTTTAATTTCTTTGGGAAAGATATACGTTACATTCACGCCTTTAAAATTAAATCCGGGAATCTGATAATGGAAACTATTACAAATACTCTTCGTGATTCGAAAACAGCACGCTGGACAGCATTGCTTATTGTAGCATTTACAATGTTTGCAGGGTACTATTTAACTGATGTTATGTCACCACTTGAAAGGATGCTTGATAAAGAATTGCATTGGTCGGCAACTTCTTATGGTTGGTTTTCGGGTTCTTATAGTTGGTTTAATGTATTTTTCTTCTTTCTTGTTTTTGGAGGGATAATCCTCGATAAAATGGGAGTTAGATTCACAGGAATAGTTTCAGGTATTGTAATGATTATCGGCGCTGGTATAAAATATTATGCTGTTTCTACACATTCTCTGGATGGACAAACATGGACAATAATCTGGACATTTCCCGCACAGGTATGGTTAGCTTCTATTGGGTTTGCAATATTTGGAGTCGGATGTGAAGTTGCAGGTATTACAGTTTCGAAAATTATTGTTAAATGGTTTAAAGGTCATGAAATGGCTTTAGCTATGGGGTTGCAGCTTGCAATAGCGAGACTCGGAACAGCGGTTGCGTTATCTTCATCTTTACCGGTAGCACTAAAATTTGGACATGTTTCTGCTCCTGTACTTTTTTGTCTTATTTTGTTGTGTGTTGGATTGCTTTCGTTTTTTGTATATTGTGTTCAGGATAAGAAACTTGATAAATCAATGGCTTTGGTAGCAGAAGGAAACGATGAAGAACCTGAAGAAGAATTTAAAACAAAAGAACTTTGGTCTATTGTTTCCAATAAAGGATGGTGGTACCTTGCAATTCTCTGTCTTCTTTTCTATTCGGCGGTTTTCCCTTTTCTGAAATATGCCACAAATTTAATGATTAATAAATTTGGCGTGGATGATTATTATGCAGGTCTTATACCTTCATTGCTGCCTTTTGGGAATATTCTCCTTACCCCATTCTTTGGGAGCCTTTACGACAAAAAAGGAAAGGGGGCTACAATAATGATAATTGGTTCAATACTTATCATTCTGGTACATTTTCTTTTTGCAATCCCAGTTTTTAACAGTTATTTCTTTGCGATATTTTTAATCCTTATTTTGGGAATTGGATTTTCATTAGTACCATCCGCAATGTGGCCATCGGTGCCAAAGATTATTCCGGAAAGGCAGCTTGGAACAGCATATGCTTTGATTTTCTGGGTCCAGAATATTGGATTATGGGGAGTTCCTTTTCTTATCGGCTGGGTTCTCGATAAATATTGTGTTACCGGTAAAGTCCTGGTGGGAGGAAGTTCAGTAACTACTTACAATTATACATTGCCAATGTTTATCTTTATGAGTTTTGGTATAATTGCCCTGGTTTTCGCATTCCTGCTTAAAGCGGAAGACAAGAAAAAAGGATACGGACTTGAACTTCCGAATATGAAGGAATAAATCTCACATGGTATCCTGTATCCAATCTACTGAATTAGTTGGCTGATTAATTTGTTTAAATAATTTATTAATTACATTTACCAGTCAAAAACCTCTAATTTATAATAATAATCATGGAACAAATACTGAATACTTTACGTGATTCAAAAAAGGCCAGATGGACAGCACTTATCATTGTATCGTTTTCAATGTTTGGTGCATATTACTTTAACTACGCCCTGTCACCCGTTAAACCGATGCTCGAGAGTATCCTGGGTTGGAATAGTTCCGATTTCGGGATATATACCTCTTCTTATACCTGGTTTAATGTCTTTTTATTCATGCTTATTTTCAGCGGTATTGTCCTCGACAAAATGGGAGTACGCTTCACCGGGCTTGCTGCAACCATGATGATGACTATTGGTACCGGACTGAATTACTGGGCTCTCAGACATGTGTTTCCTGAAGGTGCCATGATCCTTGGAATCAAAACTCAGGTTGTCATTTCAGCTATAGGATTTGGAATTTTTGGCGTTGGAACGGAAGCTGGTGGTATAACCGTTTCTAAAGCAGTGGTAAAATGGTTTAAAGGGAAGGAGATGGCACTGGCAATGGGTATGCAGATGTCAATAGCACGTCTTGGTACAGCTGTGGCACTTGGAATAGCTTTACCCCTGGCTAAAACATATTCTTATTCATCTCCTGTATTGCTGGCCTTCGTATTTATGCTGATCGCCCTATCTGCTTTTATTATTTACACTTTCATGGACAGGAAGCTTGATGCATCAATAGCCGAAAGTAATAAGGGGAATGTTGTGGAAGAAGCTTTCGAGCTGAAAGATATTTTGTTCATAATTAAGAACAAAGGTTTCTGGTATATAGCCATTTTGTGTGTTTTATTTTATTCGGCAGTATTCCCGTTCTTATTCTATGCAACCGATCTGATGATTAATAAATATCATGTTAACCCAAATCTGGCAGGGTCAATTCCGGCTTTGCTTCCATTTGGCACTATATTTCTTACACCTTTATTTGGTACAGTCTATGACAAAAAAGGCAAAGGTGCCACAATCATGATTATTGGTTCTATAATTCTGATTTTCGTTCATGGCATGCTTACAATACCATTTTTAAATGCCTGGTGGTTTGCAGCTGCACTCGTAATTATTCTTGGAATAGGTTTTTCGTTGGTTCCTGCTGCAATGTGGCCTTCAGTTCCAAAAATAATTCCTGAAAAACAACTTGGAACTGCATATGCTGTAATATTCTGGATTCAAAATATCGGTTTATGGATAATTCCGCTCTTGTTAGGGATAATTCTGAATGTTACAAATCCCGATGTGACGCCAAATAAGGTTGCGGTAAAAGATGCAGTTACCAGTGCTTATAAACAGGTATTATCAGATAAGACGTATGATCTTTCCGGTAAAGAAATCTCACAGCTTGCAGAGAAAGCCAGCAGCCGTACCATTGACTCATTGGTACAAAATACAATTTATGAGGCTGTCCAAATATCAGCAAATGATAAGGAAACTCTTAAAAACAGTATTTCATCAAGTACTGTAATTGCTCTGACGGGTATTAACCCTTCAAACGGCAAAGAAAAATTTTATAGGGATGTTGAGACTAAAACTTCGGAAGTTATATATCCGATAATTGCAAATTCAAAACTGAATCTGAGATATAATTATTTCTTTGATTTAGTAATGTTCACCTCTCTGAGTTTACTTTCTCTGGTTTTTGCATTCCTCCTTAAAGCTGAAGATAAAAAGAAAGGCTACGGACTAGAATTACCGAATATTAAAAAATAATTCAAATCATCAACAAAGGGGATTGTTTAAAAAGGCATTAAAATCTCAAGGCATTCACGAAGGTCACAAAGGAGTTATTTAACAACACCTTATTATTTACGGGAACTTTAATTTAATTTTCTTCTTTTACTTCAAGAATACATCGAGACTTATGCCATAAAACTTAAGATCGTTTTTGATCATTGAGCCAATATTTGTCCATTCCTCACGGTTTTTCATCATCAGGTAACATGAGCCTGCATCGCCCTCACGCATGCTTCCTGCATTTTTGCAGCCTTAAGTATCCAGTTTATCTGTATCCCCACAAGGATAACAAGACACGTAAGTGTGACAATAAGGAGAGTTAACTGAAATTTTGATTTTTTCATTCTTCCCAAAAATAGACAGTTTTTGGTTTATATGAGTAAATTTAACATCGGCTTAACACGAATTAACCTGTGTATAACATCATCGGGAAATAAAAATTCTATTTTTGTCCTTATCAAATAAATTTAACTAACAGAGATATGAGAAAGATTATTATTGGATTATCGGGTTTATTAATAGTTGCTTTTGTTGTTATCAAAGTTGCAAATGCCCAGACTACTCCTCAGAAAGTACAAAAAGCCGTAACAGAGAAAAAGATGGATTGTGGTAAATGTCCATCATCTGCTACCTGTGCAAAAATGGCGGAATCTAAAACCGGCGAAGTTAAGAAATGTGATCCGGCCAAATGCAAAGAGATGGGTTGCGATCCAGCCAAATGTAAAGAAGGGAAATGCGACTCTGCCAAATGTAAAGCCAAATGTGCCGATGCTAGCGGCGAAATGAAAAAGTGTGATCCGGCAAAATGCAACGGGATGGCTAAAAAATAGTCATAAAAACCAAAAAATTTCCGGAAACTAAAGTTCTTACCTTTACAGCAAAGTATAATTTACGAATATCGTTTAATATTTACTGCAATGGCCATTAACGAATTTGAAAGATCAAAAGTTTTCAGTTTTGATAAATCGATTGATTACTCTGAAGGAGGTATCGTCAGCAAAACTGTTCTTAAGAAGGAAACCGGAAACATTTCTCTGTTTTCTTTTTCAAAGGGTGAAGCTTTAAGTGAGCACACTGCCCCATATGATGCCATGATTCAGGTAGTCGACGGGAGAGGGGAGGTCATTATTGGAGGAAAACCATTCTCTCTTGAGGCAGGACAGTGTATTATTATGCCTGCAAATATTACTCATGCAGTAAATGCCCTTGAGAAGTTCAAGATGGTGCTTACAATGATCAAGAGCGATTAATACGGTATGCCGCAAACCACACACCTCAGTCATTGAAATCAATTTTCTTGAAATCTGCCAGTTCCATTGCTTTTTTCCGGTAGATTTTCTTACCGCGTTTATCGCCGTTTGCCTCACTTATTCTGCTTAGTCCAAAATAGGCATAGGCTGCAAATTCATTACCATACTCTCTGAAGAGAGAAATGTCGGTTATCCCATTCTTATAATATTCCTGAGCCTGATTATAGTTATGATATTTTTTCTCCTGTATAATACCATTAAAAATAGTTAGTTGTACCTGATAAAATGGATTGGTTGATTGTATGCCTGAAGATATGACCAGCTCTTCAGCTTCGTCATATTGTTTTAGCAATAACAGGTTTTTAATTTGCATTGCAAGATATTGTATATTATCAGGATATAGCTTATAGAGTGAATTACTGTAATAATAAGCTTTCTGGTAATTACTTTCAAAGTATATGCAAATTCCTGAAAGAAAAGAATATGAGTCGGCTTTTAGAAAAATGGAATTTTTGGCTGCCGTCTGCAATTCCCTAAGTCCCTTGGTTTTACTTCCTTTCGGAAACAAAAAGGCCATAGTTTTATAAACAGGATAGGCTTCAGGATAGGCTTCACGGTAATAGTTGTAGAGTCCTGTAAAAAAGTAAAAATCAGAATATACGGAAGTATAATTAAATGAACGCCTTAAATACTTGTATGTGCCCATCGTGAGTGGAAAAACTTCAGAAGTCAGGTCATTATCGGAATAATACAACAACAACATACACCTGGCACAAAGATTAATGAGTAAATATTCCTCTTCATCCTGCCCTGTCATTTTTTTTTCACATAATGCTATACAGTCATGCATTTCTTTTTCAAATGAAACACTGGCATCTGAGGAGGGAAGAAGGGGATAATTCTTCCAATATGTTATTATACCGCTGAACAGGGAAACAATCGGGTGTCCGGGACAGGTCAGACTGATCTTATTGAAGACCTCCCCGGCATTTTTGAACTGGAAGTCGTAGATATAATTAATACCCTTTGTTATAAGGTTTAGGGAAGCGGTGTCTTTAAGTATCTGAGCGTTTAAGACAGAGGTACTCAGACAGAATGCCAGACCAACACATTTAATGAAAATTTTGAACTTTTTATTCATCTCCTTAAACGCGCATGTGTAATTATTGATAAGCAATTTACTTAAAATATTAATCCAAAAAATCCTATACATAACCTTCGAACAAAAGTTAGATTAATCTTATCAGGAATTGTCTGTTTTGTTTATTAACTTGCAGCATGTACTGTAAAAAGCAAAAGCAAACTTAAACTAGTTTTAAAAGCAAAATTTTTTTCACAAGAAACTTAGAGACGGATATGCCTGAAGAAGTAGTTTATTATGTAACAAGGTATGGGTATATAGCAATATTTATTCTCGTTTTTCTGCAGGAGACCGGAATGCCAAATCCATTTCCTAATGAGTTGTTGCTTATGTTCTCAGGATATTTGTCATTCAAGGGTCTTCTCTATCTGCCTTTTATAATACTTACAGTTGTTTCAGCTGATTTCATCGGGACAACCATTCTTTATTTTCTTTTTTTCAATGCGGGTACGGTAATAATGAAAAAAAAACCAAAATGGTTTCCTTTGTCGACTAAAATGATTGAAAAACTTACAACCAGAATATCTAAAGGAGGACAGTTAAGTATATATATTTTCCGTCTAACACCTTTTACCAGGGGATATACTTCTGTTATTGCCGGTCTGCTTCAGGTCAAACCTAAAATATTTTTGCCCATTGCACTGATTTCTGCTCTAACCTGGGCTACAATTTATGTTGTGATTGGTCATTTAATCGGTCCTTCCTGGCATCTGTTTACCCGGAATATAGATAGTTTTAAATATATCATGCTTGCCGTCCTGGCTACGGTCTTATGTGTGTTTCTTCTTGTTTATTTATATAGGAAAGGGGAAAAACATAAAGAAAATGCAGGTATAAATAATTCATTGACAATCTGAAATTATCAGTTTACAGTTTTCAAAATTCTATTTTAAGGTATGAAAGTTCATGTGATATCAGAAACTCAGTTTTATATGAAAGCAACAGGTGTTCATACTGCTTTCATGGAACATATTGAGCTGTTAAAGGAGAAAAATGATATTGAAGTTGTTGTAAACGATGAAGGAACCGGTGATGTGTTTCATGGTCATACCTACGGTCTTTATTATATATGGAAAGGAAGAAAATATAGGGGAAGAAGAGTTTTTACAGCTCATGTGATACCGGATTCCATTAAAGGATCTTTACCTGCATGGTGGTTATTTATGCCGTTCATCAGGTTGGGTTTAAGGATAGTATATTCTTATGCTGATGTCTGTATCGCCATCTCTCCGATGGTAGAAAAAGCAATCAGGGATACCGGTGCCAAAACAAGAATAGTGAATATTTATAATCCGGTTCATATTAATACATGGAAGAGAACCGAAGAAAACCGGAAAAGAGGAAGACAAAAACTCGGATTAACTGAAAATGAATTTGTTGTCCTCGGGGTAGGTCAGTTAGAGAAAAGGAAGGGTGTTGATGATTTTCTTGATATAGCTGAAGCAATTCCTGAAGTGAAATTTGTTTGGGCAGGAGGCAGACCTTTCGGGAGATGGACCGAGGGTATAAAAAGGATTAATGAAAGATTCAGCAATGCAGGAAAAAATGTAGTCCATGCAGGCGAGGTAAACCTGGAAGAAATGCCTCTTATCTATGCAGCTGCAGATCTGATGCTTTTTCCTTCATACCAGGAAAACTGTCCTCTGGCGCCAATGGAAGCTGCTGCCTGTGGAATGCCTGTTATTTACAGGGATATAGAAGAGTACCGGTCATTGTACGAAAATCCTTATATAAAAGCAGGTAACACGAAGGAATTTATTGCACTTACAAAAAGAATGATCGGGGACCGGCAATATTATAAAGAGGGTCTTAAAATATCAGAACAACTACTCACCCAGTTTGATAAGGAAGTTATCAGAGAAAAGCTTATAAGTGTTTATAAAAGTTTATTGATAAACCGGCAGTCGTCCATAACGTTGAGTACTTCACTGATTCCCTGATTACCTGTATATTGCACCCTGCTTTACGCCATCTTGATCAATATCGCCTTAAGGGTGTCAGTGACATCTTCCTCCTCATCAACACATCTTTCGAGCATCTCCAGGATTTTGTTGTTTTTTATTAATTCTTTTGGATCTTCTTCTTTTTCAAATAGTTCAGATATACCTGTAAAATATATCTCATCGGCTTTGTGCTCAATTGCTGTAACTATTCTGCATGCCTTGGATATTTTTTCTTTATTGGCTACCGGATCCTTAAGGCAATGAATTGCCATTTCAACCTCTTTTGCTCCTTCATAGACCAGTTCTGCCATCTCTTTGTAGATGGGCATCATCTTCTTTGGCTTGTAGAGACATATCCTGCGGGCAATCCCATTTATTGTATCGACAACATCATCTATATTTGCTGTAAGTTCATGTATATCCTCCCTGTCGAAAGGAGTAATAAAAGATTTGTTGAGTTGTTCATATGTTTTAATAGTTATATCATCTCCAATATGTTCAACATCGCGGATCTCTTTGTAATATCTTTCATGGTCACCGATTTCGGTACTGGCCAAAAGCACTTTTAGAAGCTCTGTTGCTTTAACCAGGTTTTGTGCGTCATGTTCAAACAGGGGAAAAAAGGAGTGATCTTTCGGCACAAAAAACTTTAGAAAACTATCTATATTCATAATTATCAATATTATATTGCTGTATGATTTTATATTTTATGTTAAAATGAATTTGAGTAGATGGTACATTAATGAGCCAACAACTGCTGAGACAGGTATTGTAAGTAACCATGCCCAGAAAATTTTAGTTGTAACACCCCACTTGACGGCTGATACACCTTTTCTTGCCCCGGCTCCAATAATTGCTCCGGTTATTACATGAGTTGTACTTACCGGAATACCAAAGTGCGTTGCTCCAAAAAGAGTCAGGGCTCCTGCTGATTCTGCACAGAAACCTTCAAATGGTTTTAGCTTTGTTATCTTTTGACCCATTGTCTTGACAATTCTCCAGCCTCCAAGCAAGGTACCCATGGCAATAGCTCCCTGACAAGAAAGAACAATCCATAAAGCAATCGGATCATTTTTTGTTGCTAATCCGGAAACAATAAGCGCAACCCAGATGATTCCCATTGACTTCTGGGCATCATTTCCTCCATGTCCAAGACTGAATGCCGCCGCAGATAAAAGCTGAAGGCGTCTGAAATGTTTATCTATACCGGATGGAGAATGTTTCCTTGCCAAAAAAATCACAATAGCAGATATAATGAAGGACATCACCATCCCTAAGAGGGGTGCTATCACTATAAAAATTACGATCTTAATTACTCCTCCCATTATCACTGAACTCCAGCCGCTACTCGAAACTGCGGCTCCGACTAATCCACCGACAAGGGTATGTGAAGAACTGGAAGGAAGCCCCAACCACCATGTTACAAGGTTCCAGCAAATTGCTGCAACCAGTGCTGATGCAATTACGGTAAGATTTATCACATCCGGATTGATGACCCCTTTCCCCATTGTAAAAGCAACTTTTGGAGTAAAGACAAGAAAGGCAATAAAATTAAAGAAAGCAGCCATACTAACTGCTGCTATTGGAGAAAGAACTTTTGTTGAGACAACTGTTGCTATCGAATTCGCCGAATCATGAAAACCATTGATAAAGTCAAAAATTATAACCAGCGCGACAACAATATATAAAAAGGTCATTTTGTTTATCTATGAAATATAAAACAAGAATAATTTGAAGATAATTGTTTGATTAAAAATGATAAGCATTTCATATTCTGATAATTACATTTCTATAGTTTTCCAGATTCAGGTGCTGCAAAGTAATAACTTTAGTACAAAGATCAAAATGATTCGATTATAAAGTTATCAATATTAATATCACAAAAATTATTTTTTTTTGCAGGTTCTTTAAGATTATACAAGTATCAAATTCAGAATGTGGCAGATCACAAAACTTACATTCCTGATACAGGAATTGTAAGTATCCATGTAATAAATTGATGTGAAACGATTCAAATCCTCTATCAAATAATCATTGTTTATATTGCGAAATTGTGCTAATTTTATCTGTTTAATTTTTCAACCTTAAAAAATAATTGAATATGAGCAACATACGTAATCTTGAACCTAAGGAATTATGGAACTACTTCCATGAAATAACACAGATCCCCCGTCCTTCAAAACATGAGCAAAAGATGGTTGAGTTTATGAAGGATTTTGGTAAGAAACATAACCTTGAAACAATTATAGATAAAGTCGGCAACGTAATTATACGTAAACCTGCGACAAAAGGGATGGAAAACAGAAAGGGTGTGATATTCCAGACACATCTCGATATGGTGCCTCAGAAAAACAGCGATAAAAAGCATAATTTCGAAAAAGATCCTATCGAAACAATCATTGACGGTGAGTGGGTAAGAGCAAATGGTACTACCCTTGGTGCAGATAATGGTATCGGAGTAGCTTCAACATTGGCGGTTCTGGCATCGAAGGATATTGCACATGGACCAATTGAGGCTCTCTTTACTATAGACGAAGAGACTGGCATGACAGGTGTTTTCGGACTCAAAAAGGGACTCCTGAAAGGCGATATACTCCTGAACCTCGACTCAGAAGATGAAGGTGAACTTTATGTTGGTTGTGCAGGAGGTGTTGATGTAAATGTCACGAAGGATTATGCTGAAGAAAAATCCCCTAAAGGAACAGTTGCCTTCAGGATCACTGCTAAAGGGCTGAAGGGTGGCCACTCCGGTGTCGACATTGCCATGGGAAGAGCAAATTCGAATAAGATAATGTTCAGATTTCTGATGCAGGCAGAATCCGATTTTGGCATAAGGCTTGCAGAAGCATCAGGCGGGGACCTGAGGAATGCCATACCTCGCGAATCTTTTGCAATAGTATTAGTACCTGAGATCAAAGCCAAAGAATTTGAAAAGTTTGTTAAAGATTATGAGAAAATGTACAGGGCGGAATTTTCAGATACCGAACCTGATCTTAAGTTTATATCTGAAAAGGCTGATCTTCCTGAAAAAGTGATGAACCAGGGTGAGCAATACAGGATCATACGAGCCCTCTTTGTATGTCCCAATGGTGTCCAAAGAATGAGCCAGGCAATGAAAGGTCTGGTTGAGACATCAAACAATCTTGCAATTGTAAGGTGTGTGCAGGGTAAGTTTGAAACCTACAATCTCACACGCAGTTCGGTCGACTCTGCCAAAGTGGCAACAGCATGGAAGATTGCCGCAGTATTTCAACTGATAGGCGCCGAGGTTACAATGACCGGGACATACCCTGGCTGGAAGCCGGATATGAATTCGCCGATTCTGAAAACTATGAGTGATGTATACAATGATATGTTCGGAAATGTTCCTGAAAAAAAGGCTATTCATGCAGGTCTTGAGTGTGGTCTTATAGGCGGTGTTTATCCCAACCTCGATATGATATCATTTGGTCCGACAATCAGATACCCTCATTCCCCTGATGAGAAAGTTAATATTGCCTCAGTCAGGAAATTCTGGGATTTTCTGGTAGGTACTCTGAAACATATTCCGGTTAAGAACTAGACTTTTTAACAATGAAGTAGGCTAAGATGTAGGGCCCCCTGTCCCTTCGAAGCAGGACATCCCCCTAAAGGGGGACTAATTCGGTAGTAACAACTAGAATTACCTCAATGATAGAGAATTAACCCCCCTTTAGGGGGGTAAGGGGGGCAAAACAAAATGAGAAAACATGCGGGGCAGAATTAAAAGCTCAATTATGTCGGATATGAAAATCATATCTCATGACAGGATGCTATTACTTCTTAGTCTGACTCCGTTATTACTTATTATCTTATTAAAACTGGTTTTTCCGATTTTTTCCCATATTATTTTTACAAAATCCGGTTTTCTTCTGGATAAATACTATTCATTGATTGCAATTACATCAGTTTCAATAATTCCAATGCTTTATGGAATGGTATATGCTTTTGTGCTTCTTCATGAAAACGATCCGGATATCTTTCATAAGCATGAGGGAAAACCTGCAACAGGAAGAAGCTCACTGTATCTGAGAATAGTAATGACGATGACTCTCAGTTTTATTTTCGTACTTATAAGTATACTTATTACCAATCCCGTACCTTCAGAGGGATGGCTGAGAACAGTTTTTGTGATTTTTCTTTTAACGATCCAATCCCCGTTTGTTTTTCTTCTTATTGGCAGTCTTGCAGATAACAGAGATGAAGGATTGGCGCTTTCAGCGATTTATGGGATTTTTCTGATTACGGTTCCTCTGGGAATGCTGCTGCATCATCCGTGGAATTACCTGGCATTTTTTTCACCGCTTTACTGGATAGGCTGGACATGGATAGAATATTCGGCCATTGAAAGTCTTGAATACGGGATCATAGCCATTATATTAACATCTGTCAGTATTTTGATCTTCTTCCGGCATTTTATAAGAAAGAATTCACACTGAGTTTTTATCTTTTCAGAGGTATAAACTTAAAGTTTGATCTCAACGAGGAGATCGTCCTTCATTACATTGGTATTGGGTTTCGCTGCAACTTTAATAATCGTACCGTTTACCGGTGATAAAATCTCATTCTGCATCTTCATTGCTTCGAGAATTACGACAGGTTCACCTTTGACAACAGTTGAACCTTCTCTGACAAGAACATCGATTATTTTGCCTGGCATCGGAGCTTTAATGATCTCCCTTTCAATTTTACCGCGCTTCGAATTTAATACCTTCATTCTCTGAAGTGAAAAAGGTGTTTCAACAGTAAAGGTGTAACTTATATCATTAAAGAGAATTTCATATTTGTTCTGACTTGAACGTACAATCTCAACAGGGTATTTCCGGTTCTTCCATAATATATAGGTGCCATATTTTTCATCAGCCTTAAGCTTAACCTCATATTCCCTTTTCCCTATCCTGATTGTCTGTTTAAGCGGAAGAGAAAAGCTGAATTTTCTGTTTTCGGAAGAAAGCGCGTATAATTTTTTTATCTGAAGTTTATCATTTGCCATGACTAAAAGCTTGATTTAAAATTGATTTATTCTCTTATTTAGCAACCATGGACTCATCTCTTTTCCATGTTCAAAATTGATGTCTATAGTATCATTAAGGTTTTCTTCAACGAAGAGTTTGGTGGCAAGCCATGCTGCGAGCATCTCTTCATACTCACTGTTAAAGTAGTACTTTTCAAGATCTTTTTCAATAAATGATGTTGTAAAGTTACCATCCTGGAACTTCTGATGGCGAACGAGCATACGAAAGAATGGCAGTGTTGTTTTTGTCCCTTTAATCCAGACTTTATCGAGTGCCATTTTGCAGTTCTTTATTGCATCCTTCCGGTCTTTGCCTTTAACAATCAGTTTGGCTATCATAGAATCATAGCTTGCAACTATTGAAGAGCCGGCCTGAACGCCGGTGTCAACTCTGATGCATGGGCCGGATGGCATATACAAACTTTCAATTT
>Ga0209539_1001356_pt1 | contig 13308 bp, 15 predicted proteins | sample BarGraNGADG00312_2_FD_184499 | JGI IMG/M metagenome (GOLD analysis project Ga0209539, IMG submission 184499) | Arctic peat soil microbial communities from Barrow, Alaska - Barrow Graham LP Ref core NGADG0011-312 (SPAdes) (version 2) | ecosystem: Environmental > Terrestrial > Soil > Wetlands >... | reverse complement strand
GGTGAGTCTCTACCGAGGAGGTGTGAGTATGCGTCGGCAGGGAGGTACCACGCTCCTGGAGCTCCTCACGGTGATCGCCATCATCGGCATCCTGGCCGCCGTGGCGGTGCCGGGTGCGGCCGCCGCCCGGCGCGCCTTTGCCGGCGATGCCGCGGCGCGCAAGCTGGCGCTGGTCCTGCGCGCGGCGCAGGCACGCGCTCAGGCGCGCGTAAGCATCGTGAGAGTCTCCGTAGCCGGAGACGGCGGCTACGTCGTGCTGGACGTCCCCGCGGGGGACGCCGCCGCTGCGCCGGTCGCCGAGGGGGAGCTGGGCGCCGTAGTCCACACCAACTACCCGGGCGGCGCGCTCGAGTTCGGACCCCGCGGCTGGCCCTGTCTGCCCGGCGCATCCAGCCCTCGGGCCGGCAGCTTCACGATCGGCGGGGGGTCCGGCGACCCGGATGTGGTCGTTCAGCTCGCCGGATGCGTGCGCTGCAGCTGATGCGCCGGCGCTCCGGGTTCTCGCTCATCGAAGCCGTGGTCGCGTCGGCGGTCCTGCTGCTCACCTGCGCCGCCGTGGGGGGCACGCTGGCCGCCGTCCTGCGCGCCGAACGCGTCGTGCGGCAGCGGTCTGCGCTGGAGCAGGTGCTGGTGGCGGAGAGCGCTCGCCTCGCTTCGCTACCTTTCTTCGTTCAGGCGGCGCCTCCGCCCGGCGAGGCGCCGGGCGACCTTAGCCCGTCATCGCTCCTTGCCGTCGTGTTCCCGCACGCGCGCCCGGAGTCCAATTCCCCGGCAGCTTGTTACTGCGACGGCCGAGGCCCCGGCACTCCCGGCTCGTTCGTCACGCTCGTCGACGCCGATGGCGCCGCCCTGCGGCGGGAGGCACGGTTCGTGGTGGGTGGAGGGACGCACTGGGATGGCGTCATGCCCGCGGCGCTCGAAGGATGGGCGGTCTGGGCCGGCCGTCAGGTTCCCGCGACGACGGTCGAGGTCGCCCTCTCCGTGCGCTCCGGCAACCGCACTGCTTCGACGAACCTGCTTCTGGGCGCGTTGCGAGCGAAAGTGGCGCCACCATCGACGCCGGACGACGGGGGTTCCCATGGTGGCTGAGCACCGCGGCGATGGCGTGCGATCCCGGGAGACCGAACCTGCGCGAGGCGCCCGTGGACTGACACTGACGGAGCTCCTGGTGGCGGTCTCGGTGTCGACTGTCGTGCTCGGCGCCGCCTGGCCTTGGCTCTGGGCCGCCGGCAGCACGGCGCGCCGGGTCGATGGGCGCACCCAGGCGGCGACGGCGGCGGCATTCGCGGCGCGGTCGCTGGTGACCGACGTGGAGCTGGCGATCGCGCTGCTACAGCCGCCGGCGGGGCGCTTGCCTGCCGACTGCGTCAGTCTGCTGCACCGTCATCCCGGCGAGGCGCTGGAGACGGTGCTCGTGGTCTGGGACCCAGCCCGGCGAGTGCTGTGGCGCAAAGCTCCCGGGACGTATCTTGCCGACCATGTGGAGTCGTTCTCGCTCGAGTACTTCGGCGCTGACGGGCAGACCCTCGGGCGGGCGGACTTCGACGACCCGGAGTGGCCGAGCTCGGTGGTGCGCCTGCGGATCACCATTCGCGTGAGCGGCCCCGGGGGCGCGGAAAGCGCCATCCGCGACGTTGTACTGCGCAGCTGATGGGCCGGCTTCGTACCAGCAACGGCTACGCACTGCTCGCCGCCCTGGTGATCACGTCCCTGGCGGGGGTGTTCGCCGCCACGTGCGTGTCTGCTATCGGCGCCCGTCTGGATGTCGCCGCCGCCGACGCCGGGGGCGTTCGCGCCCAGGCCGCGTTGTCTCGAGGGCTCGACGACGTCTGTTCTCGCCTGCGCAAGTCGCCGTCTGCCAGGCAAGGGAGCTACCGGGCGGTGCCGGCGAACCGGGACGATGAGGCCTGGGAAGCGATCTGGACGGGTCTGCCGACGACAGCGGTAGGGGGCTTCCCGCAAGTCGGTGTCGAGCTGGAAGCGAGCGCCGGCAGCGCCGGCGCGCGGCTTTCCACGGTCATCGAGCTCAGGGCGGAGGCTTGCGCACAGGGTATCGTGGTCGCCGAGGACGCGGAGCTGCGCGCCCCTGTCGACGTGACGGGTAGCGGGGTCTACTGCGGTGGGTCTGTGCGGGGGCGCGAATGGCTTCGCTTTGGCGATGACGCCGAGACGCCCGCAGGCGCCACTCCGGCCGTCGACGGCGTGCACGGTGACCGCTGGCCTGTGGCTGGGGTGCACGCCGCGGGGGGCATCTGGGCTACGGGGGAAGAGATCCATCAGAGTACGTCGGCCGGGCTATGGGCGACCGACACCGACACCCATACGGGCGAGACGGACGTCTCCGCGATGACGGGTTCTCCGGCCGCCGACCTGGTGTGCTTCGTTCGAGAACAGGCCGTCGCGCCTGGTACAGCGCTGAGCGACGATGTGCTGGATCTCGAGCAGCTGCCGGATCATGCCTTCGGATCGGGGGCCGTGGAGACCGACGGGGGCGGCTACGCGGTGCTTGTACGCCCTGCCGACGCGGCCGCCGTGCGCATCGTCGGTGAGCGGGCTGCCGGCGCCTGCCCGCTCACGCTGATCGTGGACGGGGACGCGCAGGTCGGGTGTCCGGGTCGGGAGACGAGAGTGGAGGGCGCCCTCATCGTTCTCGGAGCGCTCGATGTCTCGGGTCCTCTGCGGCTGGAAGGCCATCTGCAGGCACGCAGTCTGTGCATCCACGCGCCGGCGCACCTCGTGACCCCCGCAGACTGGCGCCAGCATCCACAGGCGGGTTTGGCCGTGCCGACGATCGTGTCCCTTGCCGGGCCTTGAACGCAGGGATGGAACAGATCTGCGCGAAAGACATGTACTGCAGCCGGTGAGTTGTGAGTGACTGCCGGTCCTCCTTGGGGGCAGGGACTTGGGGGGGTTCCGGCGAAACTCGTGCCTAAAGGTAACAGGCAAGGCTGCCGACAACGCCGCTAGAGCGTGGCGAGGTATGCGGAGAGGCGAGTATGGCGACTAGTGGAGCGCGCGTCGGGATCGATCTGGAGCAATCGTCGATCGCCGGGGCACAGGTTAGGAGTTCGCGGCAAGGCCGGACGCTCACCAGCGTCGCCGTGCGCGCTGTTCCTGAAGGCTTGCTGTTCGAAGGAGAGGTCGTTGAGGTGGACGGCCTTGCCGCGGAGCTCAAAGCCTTCTGGAAGGAGACCGGTTTCACGGGCAAGAGATTCTCGCTGGGCGTCGCCAACCAGAAGATCGTCGTGCGTACCATGGAGTTCCCCGTGATAGACGCCAAGGAGCTTCGCGCGGCCATCGAGTTCCAGGCGCAGGAGTCCATCCCCATACCGCTCGCCGACGCGATACTCGATTTCCAGGTTCTGTCCACAGCACCTGGCGAAGACGGCGGAGGGCGACAGAAGGTCCTCATCGTCGCCGCCCAGCGCGACATGATCAGTCGATTCATCGAAGCGGCGCACAAGGCCGGTCTGAGTGTCGATGGCATCGACCTGCAGGCCTTCGCGCTCATGCGTTCCGTGGCTCCGCCGGTGGCCTTCGTCGACCAGGGCGCCCCGGGCGCAGAAGAGGCGACAGCGCTGGTGAACATCAGTTCGGACATCACCAATCTCGTGGTCTCCGTCAACGACATGCCGCAGTTCACGCGCGTGGTCAACCTGGGCTGCGAGGCTCTCGTGCAGGCCCTGGCAAGCAACCGCGGCGTGTCTCGCGATGAGGCCGATGCGTTTCGCCTGAATGTCGGCCTCACCGGTACCGACGCGCCGTTCGGCGATCTCGAGGCGAGCACCGTGGCCGAGATCCGCGAGGTCCTCGACGTCGCCTGTGAGGCATTTGCCGACGAGATCCGCAGGTCGATCGACTACTACCATTCCCAGGAGCATCAGGGCCAGATCGCCAATCTGCTGCTCGCCGGGGAAGGCGCGCTCACGCGCAACGTATGCTCGTATCTCTCGCAGGCGCTTCACTTGAACGTGCAGCTCGGCAATCCCCTGCAGCACATCACCGAGAACAAGTCGAGACTCGCTCAGCCCGACCTCGAGGCGATGTCCCCTCGCCTCGCCATCGCACTGGGCCTGGCCCTCGACGACGGGGAGTAGGCGACCATGAAGCGCATCGATCTTCTGCCGCCCGAAGCGCGCGTAAGGGCCTCGCGAGAGCGTGGGCTCCTGTACGCCATCCTGATCCTCGTAGCCGTGGTGGTGGCGCTTGGTCTGGTCTACATGCAGCAGAACAGCACGGTGAACAGCAAGCAGAGCGAGGTCGACTGGCTCACCGCCGAGACTCAGGCTGTGCAGCAGAAAGCCGCGGCTCTTGCGCCCTACGCCGAGATCCAGTCCACGCGCACGGCGATGACACAGACGGCGCGCAGCATCTTCGAGGCCGGCGTACCGTGGTCGACCATCCTTCAGGAGATCAGCTTGGTGATTCCGGAGAACGTTCGCCTGCAGAGCTTGACCTGCACGGTCCCGCCGGCGATGGTGCCTGGCGCCCCCCCCGCGGTCGCGGGTGCAGCTCCTGTCGCGACGGCGGACGTTACCTTCACCGGCACCACGTACACGCACAAGGATGTCGCTGAGTTCATGACCCGGCTCGGCCTCATCCCGCAGCTCAGCACCATCCAGCTCGTCAGCTCGACCGGCGCGGCGGCCGCAGCTGCGACCGCGGAGACTGCGGCGGCGACGGCGACCGTGACCTTCACGATCACGGCGACGCTGCGGCCGTACCTAGCGGCGCCGCCGACGACGGCGCTTCAGGGAGCGGGGGCAGTCCAATGAGGATCGCACGCGGCAAGGAGGTTTACATCATCACGGCCGTGGTGGCGGTGGTGCTCATCGTGGCCTGGTACTTCCTGCTCTTCAGTCCCGCGCGCACCAAGATCAGCGACTTGGACGGCCAGATCCAGTCGTCCCAGACGGCTTTGTCGACGGCTCAGCAAGAGGTCGCGCGCCTGGAGTCCTACAAGAAGACGGCGCCGCAGTCGCGCGCGGAGATCGTGCGTCTCGGCAAGATGCTGCCTATGAGCGAGGGCATCCCTTCGATGATCGTCGAGCTGACCAAGACCACCGACGTTTCGGGTGTCGAGCTCAACAGCATCACGCGCGGCACGACTCAGCTCGGTGCACCGTTCGGGGTCCAGACGGTGACCCTCAGCGTCACCGGGCGGTTCTTCGACGTCGAGGATTTCCTCTACCGTCTTGAGGGTTACGTCGCCTTCCGCAACGCGAGCTTCCGCGTCACCGGCAGGCTGCTTCAGGTGACGGCTTTGGGCCTCGTCGGCGGCGCAGCCACGACCACCGGGGGCACTGCGCCTCTCACCGTGACGATAACCCTGAATGCCTATCTTTGGGGTGGGTCGGCATCGGCCGCAGGTACCGCCGCCGCCGGAGGTGCGCAGTGATCCAGAACAGACGTACGCTTGCCTACGTGGCCATCGCGCTGATCGTCGGCGCCGCCCTGGCTCTGGCCGTGGCCTTGGCGCCCTCCGGGCCGACGGCCTCGAGCGGTTCCTCGACGGGAGTACAGACTCAGGCATCGTCGGAGCTTCTCGCGGAGACCGGCGCCACGGGATCGACGAGCGGCGACCCGCTGTCCGCCGACCCGGCCAAAGAAGAGCCCCTGCTGGACAAGTTCGTGAGCAAGGATCCCTTCGTTCCTCTGGGCGTCGTGAGTCCGGTCAATCCGGTCAACCCGGTCAATCCGGTGAACCCCGCCACGGGCAATCAGGCGGCGAAGATCAAGGTCAATGGCACGTCCTACAGCGTCGTCAAAGGCGACAAGGTGCCCGGCGGAAGCCCCGCCTTCCAGGTCTCCGCCATCACCAGTAGCGACGTTACCTTCGCCACAGTCGACGGAGCCATCAAGGGTGGTAAGTCCTCGGTCACCGTGAATCTCGGCGAGAGCGTGAAGGTGCCGTTGGAGAACGGGAAGTCATACACCCTGTCGGTGACCAGCATCGGGAAGTCGGGCGGCGGAGGCACGAGCGGCCACACCATCTCTGTGCTGAGCGTCAGTCAGACCAACGGAACCGCCATGGCGACCATCGAAGTCGACGGCAAGACATACGCCGACAAGAAGGTCGGGGACGTCTTCAGTACATCTTGGGGCGAGATCAAGGTGATCGCCATCAACGTGAGCGCGCAGACGGTCACGCTGATGCACGGCGACCAGACCATCACTTTGCGCGCCGGTCAGGTGGTCGTCAAGTAGTCCGGAAGCCGAGCGATGATCGAGCACGGGGCGGCCGCCGGCCGCCCCGTCGCGTTCTGCGAACGCCGGTGACGGGGCTCGGCACCTTTTACACGAGCCGAGGCTCCCGATAAAGTAGGGTCATGGGCAGACTGAGGTTTCTCACGGCGGGGGAGTCCCACGGGCGCCAGTTGACGGCCGTCGTCGAAGGCTGCCCGGCTGGCCTCGAGGTGGCGGCGGCCGCGATCGACGACGATCTGGCGCGCCGCCAGCTCGGATACGGGCGCGGCGAGCGCATGGCTATCGAACGGGACCGCGTGCAGATCCTCGCTGGAGTCAGATACGGGCGCACCACGGGAGCGCCCATCGCACTTGTAATCCCCAATCGCGATGCCGACAACTGGGGGGAGACGCTGAGTCCCGCTGCGCCTGCCGACGGCGATGCGCCTGCCGACGCGGTGCGTGTTCCGCGTCCCGGGCACGCTGATCTTGGCGGCGCCCTGTTGTACGGCCTCGAGGACCTGCGCGACGTCATCGAGCGCGCCAGCGCCCGCGAGACGGCCGCCAAGGTCGCCTGCGGGGCGATCGCCAAGGCGCTTCTCGAGAGCGTGGGCTGTCGCGTCGTGAGCCACGTCGTCTCCGTAGGTGATGAGACGAGCGAGGTGGCTCTGCGGCTCGACGACGTGCCTCGCGTGGAGGCCGACCCGCTGCGCTGCGCCGACGCGGACGCCAGCGCACGCATGCGCGCAGCCATCGATGCGGCGGGGCGGGCGGGGGATACGCTGGGCGGCGTCGTCGAGGTCCTCGCCTTCGGCTTTCCTCCCGGTGTCGGCAGCTACGTTCAGGGCGACCGCCGCCTGCAGGCGTTGCTCGCGGCCGCGGTGCTGGCCACGCCGGCCATCAAGGGCGTTGAGTTCGGCCTTGGATTCAGCGCCGCCAGGCTATCCGGAAGCCGCGTCCACGATGCCCTGGGCTACGAGGAAGGTCATGGCTACGTCCGTCGTGGCAACAACGCCGGTGGCATCGAGGGCGGCATCTCCACCGGCGAGTGCATCGTGTTGCGCGCCGCGATGAAGCCCATCGCCACGCTCCGCGAGCCGCTGCCCAGTGTGGAGATGGGTACTCATCGGCCGGTGGAGTCGCGTTTTGAACGTTCCGATGTGTGCGCGGTGCCGGCGGCTGGGGTCGTCCTCGAGGCCGCCGTGGCTCTCGCGCTGGCGGACGCCGTCTTGGAGCGCTTCGGCGGCGCCACGGTGACCGAGTTCGGTGCTGGGGTGGAGGCGTTTCGCCGGCGTTGCCTGCGCCGCTGATGGGCCGGCGCGCCGCAGAGCCCGCATCCGCGGCCGCCACCGTTGCGTTGGTGGGATTGATGGCGGCCGGAAAGAGCGCTGTGGGCCGGCTGGCTGCCGCGAGGCTCTGCGTACCGTTCGTGGATACCGATGCGCTGATCGAAGAGCGCGCGGGGAACATCCCGGCGATCTTCGCAGCGGTCGGCGAGGGTGGGTTCCGGCGGATCGAACGCGATGTGGTGGTAGAAGTGCTTGACGAGGCGCTGCGCGAAGCGTGCATCGTGGCTCTGGGAGGCGGGGCGGTGTTGAGCGGCGGCGTGCGGGAGGCGCTGCGGCGCCTTCCGCACGTCGCCTGGCTCACTGCTCCGCCCGGCGTGTTGTGGGGTCGTGCCGCGGGCGCGGGCGCCGCGGAACGCCCACTGGCGCGGGACGAAGAAGCCTTCGCGCGCCTGCTTGCCGGCAGGTCGGCGCTGTACGCCGAGGTGGCCTCCGTGGAGATCGCCAACGACGGTTCGCGTCCTCTGGAGGCCGCGGTCGATGCCGTGGTGTCGCTGGCGTGCGGCGAGACCCCCGGGACCCGAGCCCGCTCCTGCGAAGAGGACGGACAGTCATGAAGATCGTGCATGCCGCGGTAGCGTCGCGCGAGTACGACGTGCTCGTCGGTCGCGACTGTCTGGGGGAGCTGGGGGGAGCCTTGTGGTCACGCGCCCCCGGAGGCCAGGTGGTGGTGTGCTGCGACGAGCACGTGGCGCCGCTGTACCTCGAGCAGGTCCGCGCCGTCTTGCTGACGGCGGGCTACACAGTGTCCCATGTCGTCGTGCCGGCGGGAGAACGCCAGAAGAGCCTTGCGCGGGCGGAGGAGCTGTACGGCGTGCTGTACGACCGCGGGGTGCGCCGCAGCGACACCATGCTCGCGCTGGGCGGTGGCGTGATCGGCGATCTCGCCGGGCACGTTGCCGCTACCTTCCAGCGCGGGGTGCGCCTCGCTCAGGTGCCGACGACGCTCCTCGCCCAGGTCGACGCCGCCATCGGCGGCAAGGTAGCGGTCGATTTCCGCGCCGGCAAGAACTACGTGGGCACCTTCTATCAGCCCTGGCTGGTGTTTGCCGATCTCAAAACGCTGGACACGCTTCCTGAGCGCGAGCTCCGCGGGGGCGCCGCCGAGGTCGCGAAATACGCCCTACTCTGCGGCGGAGAGATGCTCGAGCGCGTCGAGAGGCTGGCGGTGGCGACCCTCGCGGCGGGCCGGGTAAGTCAGGAGCTGGTCGCGGGCTGCGTGCGCTTCAAGCTTGTCGTCGTCGCCGAGGACGAGCGTGAAGAGACGGGGCGCCGCGCCGTGCTGAACCTTGGGCACACGGTCGGGCACGCCATCGAGGCTGCGACGGGGTTCTCGCGCTTCTCGCACGGTGAGGCGGTGGCGCTGGGGCTGCGCGCCGTCCTCTGGCTGTCGCGGCGCCTGTGCGGCCTGCCCGCTGCGCAGGAAACTCGCGGTCTGGCGCTCCTGGACGGACTGGGGCTGCCGTCCAAGCTCAAGGGGGTGGCGGCGGACGACATCGCGGCGCTGACGCGGCGCGACAAGAAGGCCGGCGGCGACGGTGTCGGCTACGTCCTGCTGGATGCCCTGGGGGCCCCGCGCCCGGACGTGCGCGTGCCACCCGAACTCGAACTGGAGGTGTCCCGGTGGCTGACGGCTCCGTGAAGGCGATATGGCTGCTCCACGGCGTGAACCTCGACATGCTGGGCGTCCGGGACCCCGGGCACTACGGGCGTATCACCCTGGCGCAGCTCGAGAGCCAGGTCGTAGAGGACGGTGCTGCCCGAGGGTTCGAGGTGCGTTGCTTCCAGACCAACCACGAGGGTGACTTCGTGGAGAAGGTCCACCAGATCGCCCGGGAAGGCGCCGCGGCCGTGATCGTCAATGCCGGCGCCTGGACGCACTACAGCTACGCCATCAGGGATGCCCTGGAACTGGTGGATGCGCCGCTCGCCGAGGTCCACCTGTCGGCGATCGAGGAACGGGAGGGCTGGCGCCGCCGGTCGGTGATCGCCGATCTGGCCGCCGTGCGTGTGAGCGGCAAGGGGGCGGCCGGGTACGCGGAGGCGCTGGCCGCTCTCGCCACAGCCATCGAGGGTGGCGGAGCATCATGAGTGACCGCCTGGAGCGCTGTCGCATACTGCTCGAAGCCTGTGGGGTCGACGGCATCGTGGTCAGCGACTCCATGGACGTGCGGTACCTCTCGGGCTTTCGCGGTGATGACGCCACGCTGGTCGTGACCCGCGACGCGGCCCTGATCTGCACCGATTCGCGCTTCTGGGAGCAGGTTCACGCGGAGGTCACCGGGTTCACGCTGGTAAAGACGAGCGGCGAACTGCCGGCGGAGACCGTGGCCGCGGCTGCGGAGCGCCTCGGGCCGGCCGCGACCCTTGGCTTCCAGGGTGCCGTTGTGAGCTATGCGGACTACCGGACCCTGCGGCGCCGGCACCGCGGCCGCCTGCGGGACCTGCGCTCACGCGTCAGCATGCTTCGGGCGGTCAAGTCCGAGCCCGAGGTCGTCCTCATGCGCCACGCCGCCGAGGTCACCGACGCGGCCGTCGCGGCCGTCGTCAGCAGAGGCCTGGTGGGCCGTTCCGAGGCCGAGGTGGCCTGGGATCTACGCGCCGAGTACCACCGCCTCGGGGCGGAGGGCGAGGCCTTCCCGGCCATCGTCGCCGGCGGAGACCACGGCGCCCTCGCTCACGCTCTGCCGGGCGACCGCGTCATCGCACCGGGCGAGCTTGTCGTCATGGACACCGGCGCCCGTGTGGACGGCTACTGCAGCGACATCACGCGGACCTTCGCGGCCGGGGAGCCGGCGCCGGAGTCGAGAGCGATCTACGACGTGGTCCTCGAGGCTCAGCTCGCCGGTCTGGCCGCCACGCGTGCCGGGGCGCACGGACAGGCCGATGTGGATGCGGCCTGCCGGAGCATCATCACGGCGGCAGGGTACGGCGATGTCTTCGGGCACGGTACCGGGCATGGCGTCGGGCTCGCCGTGCACGAGGCGCCCGGTCTGGGGCGCACGCGTGGCGATCGCCTGGAGGCGGGCATGGTCTGCACCGTGGAGCCCGGCATCTACATCGAGGGCAGCCTGGGCGTGCGCATCGAAGACACGGTGCTCGTCACCGATGACGGTTGCGAACGGCTCACGCGGTATCCCAAGGAACTGCAGGTCACCGCCTGACGACGACGGCCGCCTGCGCAGCCACTCTGGCTGGTGGCGTCCGTGCGCGCGGTCGCCTGCTACACGCTCCCGCAGGCTTGCTGTATCATGGCCTACTACCGCGCAGACCCGACCACCGACCTCTGAGCAGGGCCACATGGCAGAAGTAGTCTCCACCAACCAGTTCAAGACCGGCATGGCGATCGAGATCGACGGCCAGCCGTTCACCATCGTCGAGTTCCAGCACGTGAAGCCCGGCAAGGGCGGCGCTTTCGTGCGCACCAAGGTGCGGAACATCGCCACCGGCGCGGTGCTCGACAGGACCTTCCGCGCCGGCGAGAAGTTCGCCCGCATGCATACCGAGTCGCGCAAGATGGCGTATCTCTACAACACCGAGGACGAAGTCGTTCTGATGGACAACGACTCTTACGAGCAGGTCTCTGTGACTCCCGCGATGGCCGAGGACGCGCTCGAGTGGGTGGTCGAGAACATGGAGGTCGAGCTCTACTACCTGAACGGCGTGCCCTTCGAGGTGCAGGCGCCCAACTTCGTGGAGCTGTTGATCACGCAGTCGGACCCCGGCGTGCAGGGAAACACCGCCCAAGGCGCCAGCAAGCCGGCCACCCTCGAGACTGGCGTCGTGGTCCAGGTGCCCCTCTTCATCGAGGAAGGGGAGCGGATCAAGGTCGACACGCGTACCCGGGAGTACCTGGGCCGCGCCTGAGCGCACCCGGAGCAGGAGACCTCGATGCGAGCTCGTCAGGTACGTATCACCGACACCACCCTTCGCGACGGCCATCAGTCGCTCTGGGCCACGCGCATGCGGACGCCCGACATGCTCCCCATCCTTGAGACCATGGACGACGTCGGCTTCAACTCCCTGGAATGCTGGGGCGGGGCCACGTTCGACGCCTCGCTGCGCTTCCTCGACGAGGATCCGTGGGAGCGCCTGCGGCTGATCAAGAAGCACGTCGTGCGCACTCCGCTGCAGATGCTGCTGCGCGGCCAGAACATCGTCGGCTACCGCCACTACGGTGACGACATCGTGCGTCGCTTCGTGTACAAGGCGGCCGAGAACGGCATGGACATCTTCCGCGTCTTCGACGCGCTCAACGACATCCGCAACTTCGAGACCGCAGCCGCGGCGATCAAGGAGACCGGCAAGCACTTCCAGGGCGCGGTGGTCTACACCATCTCGCCGGTGCACTCGCTGGGCCACTACGTGGACGTGGCCCGCAAGTTGGTCGACATGGGCGCCGATTCCATCTGCATCAAGGACATGGCGGCGCTGCTCTCGCCATACTACGCGGAGCAGCTCATCGGCCGCCTCAAGGCAGCGATCGACGTGCCCCTCCAGCTGCACTGCCACTACATCGGCGGCCTGGCCCCGATGACCTATCTGAAGGCCATCGAGGCCGGCGTCGACGTCATCGACACCGCCACCGTGCCGCTCGCCTTCGGCAACTCGCAGCCGGCCACCGAGATGGTCGTCACGGCGCTCATCGGCACGCCCTACGACACCGAGCTCGACCTCGACAAGCTGTTCGCTATCGCCAAGTACTTCGAGCAGGTGCGCCAGGACACCGGGCACGACCGCGGCGTCACGTCTCTGACGCATATGCAGGTCTATTCGCATCAGGTGCCCGGCGGCATGATCAGTAACCTCGAGAGCCAGCTCAAGGAGCAGGATGCGCTCGACCGGCTGCCCGAGGTGCTGGAGGAGATCCCCATCGTGCGCGCCGAGGTCGGCTATCCTCCGCTGGTCACGCCGATGTCGCAGATCGTGGGCACGCAGGCGGTGCTGAACGTGCTCTCCGGGCGCCGCTGGCACATCGTCCCGGACGAGATGAAGGCGTATCTGCGCGGCAAGTACGGCGCGGCGCCGGGACCTATCTCCCGCGAAGTCATCGCGCGTGTGCTTGGCGACGAGGAACCCATCCACGTACGCCCCGCCGATCTCGTGCACGAGGACCTCGAGGACTACCGCGAGGAGATCGGCGGACTCGCGCGCTCCGAGGAGGACCTGCTGAGCTACGCGTTGTTCCCGCAGACCGCGCGGGCGTATCTGGAACGGCACAGCGTGGGCCCCGAAGCGGACGTGTTCGGGCTGCACGAGGGCTACCTCACGTCCCAGATGGGCGTAGCGCTGCCCGACGCCGCGGCCGATCGCGTGCGCGACATCCTCACCATGGTCGCGGAGAGTGAGATCGACGAAGTCGTCATCGAGGAGGGCGAGCTGAAGGTCACGGTGCGCAAGGCCGGAGTGAACGCGTCCCAGCCGGCCGCTGAGGCGGAGCCTGCGGCGCCGCCCACCACGGCCGCCTCCGCCGCCGCGGATGATGCCGGCGCCAACGGCTATCAAGTGGTGCACTCCAAGTGGGTGGCCACGTTCTACCGCGCGCCATCACCGCAGGCGCCCAACTTCGTCGAGGTGGGCGATGCGGTGGAGGCCGGGCAGACGCTCTGCATCCTCGAGATGATGAAGATGATGAACGAGCTCACCGCCGAAGTCGCCGGCGTGGTGCGCGAGATCCTCGTGGAGAACGGCGAGACCGTACAGTACGGTCAGCCGCTGTTCTCCATCGAACCCGCCTGAGATCGGCGGAAGCAGCCGTTGACCGCTGCACTCCCCA
>Ga0209539_1001354_pt1 | contig 13312 bp, 12 predicted proteins | sample BarGraNGADG00312_2_FD_184499 | JGI IMG/M metagenome (GOLD analysis project Ga0209539, IMG submission 184499) | Arctic peat soil microbial communities from Barrow, Alaska - Barrow Graham LP Ref core NGADG0011-312 (SPAdes) (version 2) | ecosystem: Environmental > Terrestrial > Soil > Wetlands >... | reverse complement strand
GTGTGCCAACGTCTGTAACAGGCGCCGATAGTTGCTTTTGATACGAGACCCATAGACCGCACCAAAACGCAGTACGGTTCCAAGAGGCTGGCCATCCGCACGCCTGGCATTCAAAACAATTTTTTCGGCAGCCAGCTTAGTTTGGGCATAAAAAGTATTCGGCAAAGTTTCCGACTCCTCATCAAGCACTCGACCGCTAGACGGACCATATACGGCGATCGTGCTGGCCAACACGATGCGTTTGACGCCCGCTTTTACCGCCGCCTCTACCACCGTGGCCGTGCCGCCAACATTGACGCGCTCGTATTTTTCTCGCATTTCAAGCGGCGGATTGACAATGTGCAGGAGTGCCGCCATATGAACGACTGCCTCCACGCCTTGCATGGCGCGCTGAACCGTTGCCATGTCAGTCACATCGCCCAAGCGAACGTCCACGCTATCAGGCCACGCGCTCGTTGGCGGCGCATCAAGCGAAAGAGTACGAACCGAACATCCGGCTTCAATCAAGGCGCTTACAATTCGAGGCCCCACCGAGCCGGTTGCGCCGGTGACAAGAATGTTCATTCAAGCCTCATAAACAGTTGCATTACATTACGAATAAATATTTAATAAAGACCTTCAAATAATTAATCATGATGTCATGGCCCGTTACTAGAGATGGAATTGGATTGACGTGACAATCCATCAACTTCGTAGAAAACATTTGGAAAATTAATTTAAGACCTGGACAGGAATAATTTCAGTCGAAATGATCTTTCTGGGAATAAAATATGATCTATCAATGAGCTAATGAGGGTTGATGGAAGGATGCAAGAATACCTCGAATTGAACCGTCAGGGCCATCACAAATACAATTGAGTTATGATTCAGCATTATTTATACTCTTCATTTCACTTTGAATTTCTTTTATATACTGTAGCACCGCTTCCTCACTCATCGGAACCGCTATAATTGTTTTTAATTTGGTTATACTAATTTCATACCGTTCGGACATCAGATCATTTTTCAGGGTCGGTTGCCCCATCCAACTCTGAACAAGGCGCAATTCCACGACTCCATCCCCACATAGATTAATCACATCTCCCGAAGGCATTAACTGAGCCAAACGCAATACAATTTGCGCTACTTGATCGGTATGCAAATATTGATAGGCTGAATTCGGATGAACATAAAGCTTTCCACCATGAGTGAGATCATAAATCGCGTTTTTCCGCAAACCAGGGCCAACCATCCCCCCCAGCCGGATGATAATACAATCACGCGCATATTGTTGCGCGAGCAATTCTCCCAAATACTTGCTCATCCCATAGCGTGACAACTTGACCGGATGAATTTCGATCGTTTCAATATTACTCGCCGGATTAGAACAGTCGTTATAGACATCACAAGTTGACAAATACACATACCGGTCAGCAGTGAAATCAATCAGGCTAAACAAAGTATCACGCACATTCCGGTCAAAAGTTTGGATCGGATCTTTTAACGCCAACCGTTTGGAAGAATTTCCTGCCGCATTGATAAGAAGTTCGCAATGTTGTCCTACAAAATCCTGATAATTATTTAAATCAATCGAAGCATGATCCAGTCGATTCTTCTGGCAGTAATGCACGAAAGCCGAACCAACGAACCCCTTTGCTCCAAGGATGAAGATCATAAGAATTACTCCATTTAATCAAAGTCGAATTCCATCGGCGCGAGTTACATAATGGGCCTCAAACCAAGCGATAGTACACTTAATTCCATCCCGCAATGAAGTGGCGCAAGCCAAACCAAGGCTATTCAATCGTCGAACTTCAAATATTTTAACCATTTGACCATTGGGTTTGGACGTGTCCCAAACAAGTTGTCCTTTAAACCGAACCATATCCCGGATGATCCCTGCCAATTCGCGAATGGATGTGCTGGTACCAGATGAAATATTCACTGGCTCACTTGTATCATAGTGTTCAACAAAGTATAAAATGCTCCCTGCAACATCACCGGCATATACAAAATCTCGAACCGGCTCGCCTGTGCCCCACATAACAATTTCGGAAGCTCCACTTTGTTTAGCTTCGTAGAACCGTCGCACCATAGCCGGGACCACATGTGACTCATTTTCACGGAAGTTATCATATTCGCCATACATATTGCCGGGAATCAAAACGACAGAATTCAAACCATATTGTTGTCGATAGCATTGACTGGCAATGATACCCATCTTTTTTGCGACTGAATATCCGGCACTTTCCGCCTGTGGAAAGCCATCCCACATTTGTCCCTCATCGATCGGTGAAACCGCCGTTGCCGGATAGCTGCACCCTCCCATGGTATAAATGAGTTTTTTCACTTTGTATACAGCCGCTTCCTGAAATACCAATGCGGTCAAAAGCGAGTTGCGGTAATAGAAATCCGCCGGGAATGCCCGGTTGGCGCCGATGCCTCCCGAATACGCCGCTAGATGGATCAGGATTTCCGGCTTTAGATCTTCAAACATCCGCCGAACTTGGTTTCGATCCAGCAGGTCATAATCCCTACTTGATATACCGATCACAGTATCCCCACCATACTTTTTTTTAAGCAATGGCATGAGATGACGGCCTAGAAAGCCCGTTGATCCAGTAATAATGATTCTCATTAATAGCTCCTTATTTTAGGCTTAGTGCTTTGGCGACCGAAAACTAGCCGTCACTCCCATGGTGAGTTCATAGACCAATCTGTTAATCTGATCATTATTCCAAAGCAACTTTTCCAACTTTTACGTTGAATGAAGAATAAATGATCTCGCTCCCTGGTGCATTAATGTGTATGTAAAGGCTATGGTACCCTACAAACACCTCTTGGAGTTTTGCATGAATTTCGGGAGGAGCATAAAAAAGCAAAAAACCACCGCCGCCAGCACCGAGTAATTTGCCACCTAGCGCGCCTGCATTCATTCCTAATTCATATAAGCGATCAATCTCACCATTGGAGACAGCATTATCCAGACTGCGTTTTGCCCGCCATGCCCGATCCAACAATTTGCCGAAATCAGCCAACGATCTATTGCTAGTCAGGATACTCGATCCTTCATCCACCATCGCACGCATTTGTTGCAGTGTTTTGCGATTCTCATTCACACGCGCCAGTTGCTTGGCAACCACATCTGCCGCCTTGCGCTTGATTCCAGTAAAGATGATGAACAAGTGCTGCTCAAATTCTCGCAGTCTCGCCGGGGCAATGGGTATGCGGTGGACCAGGATGTCGTCTTCGGCTCGGAACTCGATCAGGTTGAAGCCACCGAAAGCAGCCAACACTTGATCCTGGCAACCAACACTATCATGCAATAAGTATCGCTCGACATAAATGGCTTCATAAGCCAATTGTTCTGGGGTTCTATATTCGCCCTTGAAACTATGTAAAGCATGCAAAAGCGATACGGTAAAAGTAGATGATGAACCCAATCCAGTAAATGCAGGCAGGTCTGCCAAGTTGTGCAGTTCCAAATCACGTTCAAACCCGCATAACCGCAGGCATTCGCGATATACGTTGTGTTCAATCTCGTCCAATTGTTTGATCAGTTCAACCTTACGATAGGATAGGCGAATCGCGTAATCAAATAAATGGCTTTGGAAAGGACTGGCCGTCACATAAGAGTACTTGTCAATTGCAGTAGCAAGTACCGCTCCACCTTCTCTAATAAAATATTCGGGGTAATCCGTGCCACCCCCAAAGAAACTGATGCGTAATGGCGCTCGTGAGATAATCATAGTTTTAATGAGTTTAGCGCAAATTGATTATACATTCGCGTATTGAGAGTTGCGCAAAATGGTATATGTTTTGATTAATTCGGTAATGCCGCGTTGGAGGGGCCACTCTGGTCCAAAACCTGTTGCATACAGTCGCGCATTGGAAACAATGTAATCTCGTTTATCAGGATCTTCGCCAATCAGCGCTTCAAGATACACAAATTTGGGCAATTGTTTTTTAATCTCGGCACATAACTCCAGTTTGGAAAGATTCGCGTCGTCCAATCCGACATTATACGCTTTGCCTTTCATTGTCTCAAATTTTTCCAAAGCATGCATAAAGACCCGTGCCACATCGCGAACGTGAATATAGTTGCGCTTGAAATGCCCTTCAAAAACCACCAAGGCACAATCCATCACCGCACGGTAAACAAAATCATTAACCAACAAGTCCATCCGCATCCGGGGTGACGCACCAAATACTGTAGCTAATCGGAAAGTAAGCGAGTTCTCCCGTTCAAGGACAGCTTTTTCCGCTTCGACTTTCGTTACACCATAAAGCGAGATGGGATTCAGAGGTGTTTCCTCTGTGCAGAATTTCCCGGCCTTGCCGATCCCATAACCACTATTGGTAGTGGGATAAATGATTTTTTGATCTGTGCTTGCTAAACGACAAAGCAATTGGACTGCATCCCAGTTTACCGTTTGCGCTGCCACCTTATCCCGATCGCACATCGGCGCGCCTACCAGCGCCGCAAGCGGAATGATCACATCAGCTTTCTTAACCAGGGGTTTGACCACCCTCTCGTCCCGGCAATCTCCTCGAATAACCTGGAAGCAATCATACTGACAGCAATCCATCAGGCTGTTCTGGCGAAAAAGAAAGCTGTCCAGCACAGTCACTGCATAACCCTGCGTTAAAAGCGTAGGCACCAATACTGACCCAAGATATCCAGCTCCACCAGTAATTAGAACTTTCACGTGTTACCTCCTTGCGTAAACAATATTTGTTCAATCAGATCACACAGAATATGTTCGATACTAAGTAATGCCTCTTGAATGTGTTGGGTATTCCGGCCTGGTATTACAATCGCACAATTCACCTGGGATTTTAAATCACCATTTTCCCCCATTAGTCCAATTGTCTTGATCCCAAGCTCCCTCGCAGCATTAACTGCACGCAAAACATTTATAGAATTACCACTGGTGCTAATCCCAATCAACACGTCACTCGGTTTCCCTATTACCCGCACCTGTCGTTCAAATATCCCTTCAAAGCCGCAGTCGTTAGCGAAAGCCGTCAAGAAGGAGGTATCCGTTGTTAATGCAATAGCCGGAAGCCCTGGACGTACAAACTCTTTAGTCAACCGACTAACGAATTCGGCTGCCATATGCTGGCAGTCCGCCGCACTACCGCCATTGCCACACAATAATACCTTGCCGCCATTCCGAAATGTTTCAACAACAATGTCAGTAGCTTCCAAAATAGACGACATGCAGTTTCGCGCAACCTGTCGTTTTAAATCGGCACTTTCTTGCAAGTGGAGGCGTATTCTATCCCGCCAGAAATTACGATTTGATCCTACCATGGTTGCTCCTATATGTCTTATTCAAATGGCGTTCAATTACATTTGCCGCGTCTGCCAAATCATTTACAATATAGTCCCAAGTAACCTTCATCTGCGATGCAGCCAACACCTCAACCTTTGTGCCATATCCCGTGCGAACCAGTAACGTCGTCGCTCCCACCTTTTGTCCTAATTCAATATCAATAGCTTTATCGCCGATCACAAAAGCCTCATTAGCCCTGAATTTATGCTCTCGCGCAGCCTTTTCCAGAAGTTCCGGCTGCGGTTTGCGGCAAGTACACCCGTCATTTGGGTGATGGGGACAAACATAGATGCCGTCCAGTTGAATACCCTCATCGGCGAGTAAAGCACTTAGCCTCTGATGAATGAGGTCAAGGCGTGCCCAATCAAAGTAGCCCCGGCCAACACCAGACTGATTCGTAATTACTACCAATCCCAGCCCCAATTCCCTTAAATGGCGTAATCCACGCACTGCACCGGGAAGCAGTTCGAGTTGGTCTGAATTCGACAGGTATTCTCGCTCTACATTGATGGTACCATCTCGGTCAAGCACCACAAAGCGCTGCTGGCTCATCTTCTATCCTGGGCAAACAAAGCGTCGGCCTGGGCATATGATTCCGGTGTACCAATATCCAGGAAACGCCCTCGGCTCTGATAACCATACAGCCACTGCCCGACCCAACTGGGAAAGACCTCATGTTCAAGTGACACAACGCGTCCCGTCGGAATAGCATGTACCATTTCTGAATAGAGCATATAGATTCCCGCATTTACCAAGCCCGCCCCTCTCGTACTTCCTTTCTCCTCAAAGCCGCTGATTTTCCCATCAGCGGAGAGGGAGACACGACCATAGCGTGCCGTATTGGTCATGGATGTCAAAACCAACGTGGTCTTGGCTTTGCGTTCACGATGCCACGCCCATAAATCCGCCAAATTCACATCACAAAACGAGTCACCATTCATTGCAATCAATGTTTCGGATGCAATCTGTGCCCAGGCCAGTCGCAACGCGCCTCCAGTGCCAAGCAGTTCCTTCTCCTGAGTATAAGTAAGAGACATTCCTGAATACATCTTTCCAAAAACATCTTGAATCTGATTGCCCAGGTATCCTACGCATAAAACAGTGTGCATAATACCTGCCGCCGCAATTTGGTCCAGCAGGTAAGCAAGGAACGGTCTGCCGTTAACTGCCGCCAGCACCTTAGGACGATCGGTAACGACTCCCTGTAACCGAGTCCCTTTGCCTCCGACTAAAATAACGGCTTCCTTAAGTTCTTTCATTGAGTTTGACTCATTCTCGGCAGTTGATTTTTTGATATTACTGTAATCTCAATTAAACAGTTGTTTCTTCTGTCAACTTCCATGATCTAGTCTGAAAGATAAAAAAGTCATTAAATAATCTTTTGCGTATTCAAAGTTGAGTATTTGAAATCTTTGTTTTTATGCCGATAATGTGGTTGAACATATCTTCAAACTTTCGTACACAGATTTCTATCGTAAAATGTTCTTCCAATACACGCCGAGCACGACAACCTAAAGTTTCTAGCAATTCCGGCTGTATTTGCCAATCGCTGATAATACGCGCCAGCGCCGCCGAATCTCCGGGTACCGTTACCGTGCCAATCTGTTCGGTCGTAATCAGTTCAGCTCCACAAGCGTTTTGACTCATAACTGCCAGTAACGGCCGACCGGCCGCCATAATATTATACATTTTCCCTTGAGCCGCTACATTCGTAAACTGTCGATTGAGCGTCAACAGACACACATCAGCGGCAGCTAGCACTTGTGGAAACACATCCCGTGGCTGAAACGACAAAAAAGTTACATTGGTCAGTCCCAATGCATCGGTTTTCTGTTCAAGTCCGGCACGTTTGACACCATCGCCGATAAGCACAAAATGAATCCGGGGATAACTTTTTAGTTCTCGGGCCGCCTCAATAACAGTCTCCAAGTCTGAGGAATAGCCCATATTACCGGAGTACAACACAACGAATTTGTCATGCAAGCCATGTATTTTTCGAAATTCATTCTCTCTGGGCAAGGGACGGATGGTGTAAGGATCAGCCCAATCCGGAATAATCGTAATCTTTGATTCCGGCATATTCCATTCCATCAACCGCTGTTTATAAAGCGTACCAGGCACCTGCGCATGATCAGCGGCGTTATATAGATAGCGCTCACATTTTTCAATCAAACGAAATTTACCACCCCGCTTTAATTTGCCGGCCTGGACCAACGCTTCCGCCGACAAATCTTTCACACCCAACACACATGGAATCCGTTTAAGACGGCTTATAAATAGAGACACATATCCAATAGGCAGCACAGGCATGTGAATGTAAGCGATATCCTGTTTGCCTACAAAAATCGCGGCAATCAAAGCACTAAACGCGAAAGAAAGATGGGGCAATGACCGTAAAAGCAAAGATTTGTCCCGCGGAATCGCATATATGAAAGAGCGCAAAATCCGCACGCCATCCTTGTGTTGAACTTGAAATAGTTTATTCCGATAACCGGTATGGATTTTCCCCTCTGGGTAGTGAGGAAAAGCCGTCAGTACCGTGACCTTGTGTTCTTTTTTGGCGAGTGTTTCAGCCAATTCGCGGATATAGACTCCGGCCGCAAAATCCTCAGGCCAGTAATATTGGCTGACTATTAGAATACGCATTAACAATATCTTTGCATAAAATATCCAATGCTAATTATTGTAATGTAAACAATCATTGCCATTTCATTTAACTGCCTGCAATATGGTCACAAGCGTTAATTGCCGAGCCGTGGAATGCATTTTCGCCCCTGTACAGAATGAGGATCAAACTCAGCAATCAATTTTCGGGTTTCCTTCAAAATAGCAATCGTTTCGCGACGGCGGTTGGGGCGCAATCCTTGCAGGAGTTTGATTTTTAGCCAGAACAATATCAAATGCAGACGACGAAGCATCGGCAGGCAATCCGGTCTATATTTCGCAAAGTAAATCAACTGACCACGATGACTTTCAATTATGATTCGGGAGACCTTGCGCCGGCTGTAACCCCCGAGGTGGATAATGCTAATTGCCGGATCGAAAAGAATACGCCATCCGCAGTCGCGGACGCGGATTAACATGTCTGCATTCTCATAGTCAAAATAATATTGTTCGTCAAAAAGTCCCGTTTGCTCCAGCACTTCGCGCCGGAACATCATGCACATGCCATCAATCCACTCCACTTCCTGTGCAGCAGCCGGAGGATTAAAATTGTCGTGAACACGACCTAACAAGCGACCAAAATACCGCCGGACCTGATCCATAGGCAAGAGGCGTCCGAACGGAAATGATTGATTGACAGCCGATAAAGCAACCAATGGTCGCGAGTAAAAAATGCGCCGACGCGACGATGGAGCCAACGACCCGTCCGGGTTGAGAATCCGAGGTCCGATAACACCCACATCAGTCCGCGCTTCGTGAAACTGACCAATCATCTTACCCGCGAGATTATCAAGAAAAAGTACATCGCTGTTCAAAACAAGAAGAAATCGGCCTCGGGACTGAGCCAGCGCCTCGTTATGCGCCGCGGCAAATCCCAGATTGCGATCGCTTCGAATCAATCGCACCCAAGGGAATTCACTTGCTATCATATCGGCACTGCCATCGGACGAAGCGTTATCCACAACTATAACCTCATAATCAATACCTCGGGTTTCCCGGTAAATAGACTCCAGAGCCTGGCGGGTTATTTGACAACTATTATAGGACGCGATAGTAATGGTTAAATCCATTGTCAAACCATTAATGATGAAACCTATACGGCAATCCAATAATGCCGGTTTTGTTTGTTTTTCAATATAGTCATTCTGTTGTTACCCGTTTTTTTCTTCTATAATGGCATTTCTTTCATTACTCAGTTTTCCCAAACGGCCCCGCCATCCATCCAAGATACCATTAAATATATATTTCATCTTCTTGCATCTGTTATTTTCCAGTAAAAGCACTAAGAATAACGTTCTCAGTTGGAAAGTGAATACTGCCATTGAATATAGAGGATCGCGCCTGAAATGTTCTCGCGCGAGAACAATGGCGTTCCGATATGCATAATAGCGACGGAGCGGACTGTGATTGGTGGTTTCCATCGTAAGCCATCCGAAACGGCGCTTAAACTTATATCCAACCGAATGAGTCATACCTAGCCGACACACCTTCACCACCCGGAACCCCGCAGCTCGTGCCCGCAGGCAGAAATCATAATCCACCGAATCAATAACAAACTCTTCGCGAAATAGCCCAATCCGGTCATAAACATCCATCGGCAAGAAACTGCCCGAGGTGACGATTCCCCGTTTCTCCACCAAGAGCCGTCCATCCGTCGGACAGGCTTCCATTTCGCCGGTATATCGGTCCCGGTAGGCCATGCCCATAATCGCCACTGGCTTCCCGGCCTGGCCAGCCGCGAGATTCCACGTTTCAATCAGGTTCTTTACCATATCCAGTGCAACGACAGTATCGTCATCAAGCGTCAACACCCAACGGTATCCTTCGGATTTAGCGATAGACACCCCCTTATTCAAGGCGGCGGCAACGCCGATGTTGACCTCGTTATGGTGCAGAATAACACCCATCGTCTTAGAAAACCAAACCTGCAACCGCGCCACGTTATCCGCCGATTCGCCATCGTCAACAATTACCACAAGTCCCACCTGACTGCGAACACGTTGCACACGATCGGGAAATCCATCATCCGGGCGATATGTCGTAATCACCGCGCAAACGTCGGAGGGAACGCTGATAACTGGATTCAACCGGTCACTCATGCTTTACGTCCTATCATGAATATGCTTGGGGTGAACGCAATTCACCCGCCTGATGCCAGTTCAAGCAAATGTGCAACCGGGGTTCCTATATGCCCAATTTTTCCACGCCATCCTATTGTCTTAACAAAGATAGACTTAAACCCGCTAAGCTCCAACATGCGTCTGGTTGAATTAACAGAAAACGTATAAACATGGGGATGGCACAGTACACGATCGCCCTGCATGCTTCCCGGCATCAGGCGGCGAACTAGTCCCGACAAAGGTTGCTTTCGATAAAACCAGAACTTGAAGCGGAAATAGTCAGCTGACGGCACTGATAATGCGAGGATGCCGTCCTCGGCAAGAAATTCCCTCATCTGAGAAAGCGTTTTGATGGGATCCCGAAGATGCTCCAGGGTTTCGAAAGCCGTAATGTATTGAAACTCCCCCTTTTTGAAGGGAGCATCTTCTAATGATCCAGCATGAACTCTTGACCCACCCGCCCATGTTTTGAGAGTTTGTTGAACAGCCTGAGGTACCAGTTCAACACCATTTGGCTGAACTCCATCCTTCTGCACTACCGTTCCGAATTCGCCAAAACCACAGCCGAAATCGAGTAGTTTGTCTCCTTGCTGCGGACGGCGACAATTCTTCATCATTAACCAATTCAACACAAATTCAGAGGGGCGGAAAACACTCTGGTATGTACTATATTTAACTTCCGGGCAGAATTCTGACTGCACGCTGATCAGATATTCTTCCGTCACATCGCTGTCCACGTACAATGTGCCGCATGTTCGGCAATGAGCAAGGGTATAAACGCCTTCCGGCATCCACGGCCTACTCCCCCAGATTGCGCAGGGGGATTCGCTTCCCATAATAGGATTGTCCGCAGTTTGACATATATAACATTTCCGAGTGGTTTTTTTCATAGCCCCTCCCAAACAGTCTTACCTGCAAAATTACAGCTGTCAACATAACTGCAAACAGAGTAAATGGGTAATCAACTTCCTTGTCGGCAAACACCGCGGGCTCTTCAGAAATATACAAGTGTTCTCCCGACACCACGCCTATGCCATGATTGCCCACTGATGCGGAGACAACGGGTGTCCCGCAAGCCAAGACCCAAAAGACTTCAGTTTGCATGACATGGCGCAGTCGAACGGCGCACACGCTTACGATGGGCTTGCCTTAAATATGGCCAGATATCCGGAACGAAACCGGTTACTTTTAGATAAATAAGTTGGAATAAGGGGTACCCACTTGAGGTTTGAGAAAGAGCCATTACTCTTTGCACTGCTGTATGTTGCGTAGGAAAATATAATTCTGCTTCTTTAGCAAATTCCGATATATAGGCTTAAGAATATTCTTTGCAATTCTCTTCGGCCCACTCCAATCGGTTATATGTCTGTATTGTACTATTACAGGGATGAACACTTCTTCCATTTCGGCTTCACTTGCCATCTTAACAAGAGACGCTCTCCCGAAACAGTTAATATGCTCTAGAGGAGCAACCGGATTAAGGGAATTATTCGAACCTTTTGGTGCTTTCCAGTCCATTATTTTCAATCGTCGCCGTATATCATTGGCAGTGGGAACGCTAACCTTAAGAACTCCGTTAGTTTTCAGGGCCGTCTTCAAATAGCGTAACGTCTGCAAAGGTTCTGGTATATGCTCAAATACTTGTTCAGTGTTAATGAAATCGAAACGATGTTGAGGGATTTCATCCCATATAATAACCTTAATTCCATTTGACTTGGCATATTCTGCACGTTCTAAAGATAATTCTGTGCCATATGAATCGCATCCAAAAGCCTTCGCCATTAGTGCCCATTTACCCCAACCCATACCAAAATCAAAAAAACATAAGGATGATGGCTCTTTTCTGAAGTATGAAATGATCTGCATAATCTCTTGTGCGTAGTATGAATAATATCCAAGATCATCTTGCTTCTGTTGCTGGCTAAACACCTTTTTGGGGTCTATCCAATGCTCATACAACTTCTCCATTAAAATTTCGTTTGGAATATCTCTCTGAAAAATCAAACCGCATACATCACATTCACATAGGACATAAGTGGCTCCATTTAGATACTCAAACTCCACCATGCCTTGTGGTGAGTAAAAATCTACCAAATAATCCTTAACTGGGGGTTCATCATATTGACTTTGGTATATTGTTCTGAAGCTACATGAAGCGCAAGCTGGACATTCTTTTCGCCTTTCAAACCATGGGTTGCTCATATTCCCCTATATGCTGATTTTTTAAATATTTTTCTCGCGCACCCTTTTCTTTCTTTTGAAATACGATTAATAGTTTTAGAATGTGCATAGTTAATCGTCATTTTTTTTAAAAGCAATGGTGCTTTCAAATATATCTAATCTTTCTAACCCAGTGCTTTTTATACCAAATATTTTATATAATAAATAATTTTGATATGGATTATGCGTAATTCCTTCAGGATATTCAAAAAAATATATTTTCCCATAAGAAAGACAATAAAAAATTATAAACACAAAAACCAAGTACTTTTTCAACCTATCTTTATATACATCAACAAAATATGTTAACAGAACAACATTACCAATTAAAAAATACAAACGATATCTACTGCTGAGAAGCCATAGTTCCCATGTAAAATAATAGAAAACGAGATTGAGAATATACATATTTAAAAACAATTTGAACATCTTGTTTGTCTTCAAATCGTTTCTTTTTACCAAACAAAAAACAAGTATCAATAAATTACCGATGAAACCGATCCCGAAACTTCGCGAAACATTAATAAATTTGCCATAAAAATATAACTTTCCTGATAAGGATTCTGAAAAATGGAAACCAATGCTATAATCAACAAGGGGTTGTATCCAATGTATTTGAAATAAAGCAAAAATAATTCCAATACCCACGAAAATCAAATAAGTGCTATTTTTGAATTCCCTATTCAAGAAAAAGTACATGGGTAACAAAAGCCACGCCGCTTGATGAAATAGCGATGCTATAAATATTGCCAGAAAATATTTGCAAATTTTTTTACGGATTATATAATTAAGAGAACATAGAAATATATTCAAAGCTATACATTGTCGAATTCCGCTCATGTCCAGGATAAGATAAATAATGCAGAAATAAATCAGGAGGCTTATAAAAATGTGACTGGAATATTTTTTCAACGAAAAAAATAGCATTAAATTCGTAACAAAAGCAATCAGCAGAAACAACCATTGAATATTATCCGTAAATACCTTTAA
>Ga0209539_1001353_pt1 | contig 13320 bp, 16 predicted proteins | sample BarGraNGADG00312_2_FD_184499 | JGI IMG/M metagenome (GOLD analysis project Ga0209539, IMG submission 184499) | Arctic peat soil microbial communities from Barrow, Alaska - Barrow Graham LP Ref core NGADG0011-312 (SPAdes) (version 2) | ecosystem: Environmental > Terrestrial > Soil > Wetlands >... | reverse complement strand
GAAATCAAGCACATGCGCACCCCCACCCACGTTTACAATGTCGATTCTTTTGTGGCCCGAGGTTCGCGCTTGATTTCGCATGCTTTTTTCAATTTGGTCACAGTTGCCCGTCTAGTGGCGATTTTGTTCCTGCTCGAAGTTGATTATAACTCTTGCTGGCTGCAAACTGCATTGCAATATAAAAATTAGTGGATTATCCGGCACATAGATTGATATCCACTAAATCATTCCTTTATTTGCATCAAATATACTCAATAGTACAGCACTCCTTGTTTACAGCCACATGCTCGGAATTGGGAAACTTGGTGAGGGTAACGGTGATCTATCCATTCAATGGTATCTTATCCGCCGGAATCATCAAGTAACCTGATGTCTGGTAGCCCCAGCCCATAGTGTCTGCAGGCATCTGGAACTCTGGGTGCGTGTTTTTTAGAGCAACTGTTGCATTTATGCTGCCAGTTCTTGTCGCTTATGTGAGCCTAACATCAGTGGAATATCCGCTGCCTCCGCCGTTTCCAGATGGGCGAGTGACTAATGGAGCAAGATAAATGTACAGCTTTCTATCGGTTGGCAGATTATAAAAAGTCCAGGTTGCTGATTGTCCTGGCTGCTTTAACCATGTCCAACCTGAAACATAGTTCCCAGAAGTAACATGATAATCAGCATCATTCTTGACAGAAACTACATTTACAGGACCAAATTGTTCAGCAGCGTCTGGAATAATTGCTGCGAGTGTCGTCCACTTGTAATCGAGCGGGCACACCCAGCTTGATGAGGAGGCATTTTCGGGCATCCTTTGCCAGCCGTCAATCGCGCTACCGTTTGAGGCATTGGTCTCGAAAGCACATTCCTTCGTCAAATCATTCTTTACCAGATTTGTGCAATCACCTGATGCACCTGTATGCTTCTCGGTGCAACAATGCTCGCGCTCGAATCCCCTGCAATTCCCGTTTACAGTAACCAGTGTATATCTCTCTGGGCAGGACGTATATGGACCCAATATCTCCCAACCTTCGGGCGGCGTGCAGTCCATGCATTCATCTCCCGGCATGAATCTGGCACACTGCATCGAATCATTGTTGACTATCATCTGTTGTGGCATTGGCGCTGCCAAAACAGGTCCTGCCAGCATGAGAATAAGTGCGGCAAGTACGGCAAGCCCGGCATTTTTCATGGATTTCATGGATAATTATTGTTGAGATCCTGTATATTTTTCTTACGAACGCGAAAAAAAAAGCCAATCAGGAGAGATGCTGCTTAAACAGATCTCTATAGAGCCTCTGCACGTTCTCCTGAGTTTTTGTCATCTCCGGGAATCCATTGTATTTCATGGCCTTCTCTGCATCTCCAGGAAGCTTAAGCTTATACTGGCTGCGAGAGAGGAACCAGCCCTGTTTGGCATAATAGCGAGAGAGGTACTCCTGCTCTGTCTGTCCGGGAGTAGGTGTAAAGAGCCCGTGCTTCTTGTCCAGCTCCACCATCTCCATCATGGTGGTATAGCCGGATCTTGTGATCAGGAATCGGGCCCGGTTCATGAGCTCCACTTTTTCTTGCGTCGAGAGGTAAGAATGCACAGTGGTATGCTCATCCAGTTTCCTGTGGAGATCCTTTTGCGGGCTCCCCAGAAGGACAACCTTTTCTCCAGGTAACTTCGTCACCTGCTTAAGAATGATCTCTTCAAACTTCGTCCTCTGCGGCTCAGGGCCGGATACGAGTATCAGGTAATCCAGGTCCTCATCCATCTTCATCTTTTTTGTGCTGGTCAATATCCCGGCAAAGTAGGCCCTTTTCCGGGTGGCCTCCAGATTAGAGCGGCTGAGCTTGCCGCTGAGGTTAGGGCGACCGCCATCGGGATCGATATCCGGGACAATCACCCCATTATATTTGGTGTGGAAGAAGCCATTGACGGGAAGGGTCAGCAACTCAAAAGGATAAAGGTAGTCCGGCAGGCTGAAGCGAAGCTGGTGGGTGATGAAGTAGCTTGGAATCTTTTTAGAGTAGACGCCCATGCGGTTATCGCTTATGATCAGGTCATACTTATTCTCAGACAAAATCTGGACCAGCTTTTTTCTCTCCCTGGCCAGGGCCCGCAGAAGGATGGGAATGCTGGCCACGAACTTGGGCAAAAAGAATCGTGATGCGCTATAAGGCGCAGGATAGTCCTTGAAGAGTATAAAATTGCATTCCGGGCATTCTCTCTTCAGAAGAGTTAGAGCATTGCCGCTGGCACCTATTGTCACCTCATGGCCATGTCTTTGCAGCTCCTCGATGATGGGGATATCGCGAGTGGAGTGGCCCAAACCCCAGTTAAGAGGGCTTAGAAATACTTTACCCATTGTGATGGTGAGGAGCGGCTGATGGTATAAAACATTTTCTCGGAGGAGGAATCATTGCATCTCGCGACCTAATCCTGGGCAGCGCTGCCCCGGGTCCGTCTCAATCGAGTACTCTACCCGATAGAACATGCAACGAGCATCCAGCAAGCCACTGGAAAAGGCATAAATACGAAACTCATACAGCTATGAATCCGTGTACAAACAGATAGAACAGGCCCTGAAAGAGTTGGACGCAAAAAATGCGCCGGACCGGGAGAAGATCAGAGCCATCCTCAAGAGATATGTGGCGGAAGAGATCGGCCTTGACGAGGCCTACTATGATCTATTGGAGGAAGATCTCATCCCCATGCCCCAGAGGTGCGCCCTGTCCGCCAAGATACCTCAAACGGCAGAAGATGAGATAAGGCTTAAAGAGAAGATAAGGAGCAAGCTCTCCTGAGATATTTCTCTTGTGACAATCCCCGATCGTCATTAATCCTTGCCGCCTTTTCCTTATCTGTGGAAGAAGCGTACCGTTCGAAGGGATTGGTCTATGAGATTTGTATCTTTTGCAGGTCTCCAGCATTGGGATTTTTCGCCCGAGGGTTTAGGAGAGAGATCTCCATGCAGTCAGACCTTGCCGGAGGGCGCCGGGGCGGGGCCCTCAGGGGCAAGAATAGGAAAGTGGATTAAGCCGAACGTAGTGCTTCTTGTGAAGAAGAAAAAGCAGACGATCTGGCAGCGGTGAGCACAATGGTGGAAAAGAGCGATGCAATGAGGCAGCATGAGAAATGGATAGAAGAGACCATTAAGCATAAGCCCAAGCATACGAAGGAGGGGTTGCCGATCATCTTCCTAGGGGGATTATTTGCCTTGGCAATATTGATCGGCTACTTGATCCATGGCAGACCATCTGTTTGATAAAGTCCAAATTCCAACTCCAGAAAAGAGAGAATGGTATTCTTCTCTCTGATGAAGATACACCTGCAAGAAACGCTGACAAAAAGAGATCAAAAAAACCAGAATCAATAGCTTCACAATTCTTCATGAATCCTTATGACGGGATCTCGTGGCATTTGCATCAACAAAGAGATATAGTCAGTATGTGACATCATGGATCATGAGCATTGCTGGTCGCATCAGTTCTGTCGAACTGAGGGATCTATTTTTGTCGCTGGTAGCGCTGGTTATAGCTTTCTCCGTGCTGGAAGAGCGAAAAATGCCCGGATGGGAGACGATTCTGATTTTGACGTTGGGCGTAAGCACCGGATTCCTGTTGCACGAGATGGCTCACAAATTCGTAGCATTACACTTTGGTTACTTTGCAGAGTACCGAGCCAACATGGCGGGCCTGGCGCTGGCTATCGTCATGGCCTTTGGCGGCTTTCTCTTTGCCGCGCCGGGAGCTGTCATGATAAGCAGATCCAATGCACCTCAGGAATCGTATATGGAGGATTCCTTCGGACAGGAGGAGCAAAGGAGACGGGAGAAGAGAGAAATGTTGTTGATATCCCTGGCCGGACCAATGACGAATGTCGTACTTACGATCTTTTTCTTCCTAATTTTTTTCTTTTTGCCTGTAAGCAGTGGGGAAGCCGGAAGCGGTCTATGGATACCAGCAGCCAAATTCGGCATCTTCATCAACCTTATTCTAGCCGCCTTCAATATGCTTCCCTTTGGACCACTGGACGGCAAGAAGATATTCGAGGGCAGTAGGCTGGTATGGGCGCTGGTGGGATTGCCCACGATTCTAGTGGCTCTGCCGGTCTATCTGGGAATGATACGATGGCAGTAACTGCAAGAGCAATATAACTTGATAATTAGGCCAATATTGCCATTGGACCGAACTTTCGCCAAAGGAGAAGAATCTTATATCATTGGAACATAAATTTTCTTAAGATGCATAGATTAATCGCCCATGTCTCGGGAAAGGTCCAGGCAGTAGGATACAGGTCGATGGTAGTGGCGATGGCCAGGACCCTCGACATCAAAGGATTCGTCCAGAACCTCCCCAACGGCAAGGTGTTCATTATCGCGGAAGGACACAAAGAGGATCTGTCGAGATTCGTCAGGTCCATCTGGATAGATGACTCCAGGATCAAGGTGGAAGACATCTTTACCGACTGCAAAGATGCAAAGGGCGAATTTAATGGATTCTATAAGATAAATTCTAAACAAGAGATAGAGACGCTGACGGGCATTGCTTCCCAAAACCAAACAGAAGGTTTGGTGCCAGCAAAAGGCAAATACCTGGCCCCGACCTCCGGGCTGGAAAAAATCGCCACTGATATGGAAAAAGTAAATTGCAGGCTGGAAAAGATATTGAACGGCCGGGAAGAGCTGAAGGAGGAGATAGAATCGCATTCGGATGGGATTGAGATCGACCGGGAGAGTGCAGACCAAAACCACTCGAAAACAGGTCTGGGAGACCATCTACAAAAATAGCTAGCCAGAGATGCAAAGGATGGACGGCTATTGGTGCACATATCAGAAGAGAAGGCTGGAGAAAGCGCCGGCAAATGGCGGGGATCAACTATATTTATTTCCTGATGCAAAAGGGGAAAAAATGGACGTGAATGACAATGGCAGAAGATGAAGTTCTCCAAGAGATATCAGAGACGCTTATCTCGATCAGCGACAGCCTGGAAGGAATAAATGCAGAGCTCGCTGATATCAGTATGTCGAGCAAGATGCTGATATTTTTCAAGTTGATAGAATTGAGACCGGATATGAAAGACAAGCTAGGTCCCTTGATCAACGATCTGGCCGCGTCAATGGACTTTGATATGGGCGACGAGCCTGAAAAGGTCTAGCGCGAGAGCGGGGCTGGTGACCACGGCCACCAGCCCTGGTCCTATGCTGCAGATGGCCACATGATGATAATAGCGTGCTGAGAAATAAAATCCTGGCCGAAAACTCTCTTTCTTTTTTTTACGAACCTTGCGGCCAGTGGTTGCCGGGAAATCTTTAGATGATAAAAAAGCTGACTAATACCGCCTTCTTATCATGAAGTCGGCAAGCTCCAGCATTGTCGTCTTGGCATCCGAGTCCGGCAGAACTTGCAGGGCTTTCTTGCCTTGAGCCACCATCTCCTCCGCCCGGGAGCGAGCATATTCGATCGATCCGCTCTTCTGCAGGATAGAGATGGACTGCTGGATCTGGTCGGAGGTTGCCTCCTTCTTGCCGAAGACCTGCACAGAGACATTGTTTGCAAGGGCATGAATGATTATCAGTGTCTTCTTCCCCTCAATCAGGTCCCCGCCCTGCCTCTTTCCTGAGACCTTCTCGGGAGTGGTAAGATCGATGACATCATCCTGCAGCTGAAAACCCATGCCAGTCAGCCTGCCGAACAGATCCATTGCCAAAACGACCTCATTCGAGGCTCCGGCCAGAATTGCACCCATGCCGGCGGAAGCGCCATACAGAACGCCCGTCTTCTTCTCGATCATCTCCATGTACTCCGACTCAGAGACGCGATCTCGAGACTCAAATTCCATGTCCAGCCACTGGCCTTCACAAATCGAGGTACAGGTTCTGGAGAGCATATTCATGGCACCCAGGATTCGACCTGGCTCCGCGGGCGTCATGCCCAGAACCTGGAAGGCCTTGGAGTAGAGAGTATCTCCAGCCAGAATCGCTCCCGACTCACCCCAGAGCTTATGGACGGCAGGCCTGCCTCGCCGTACATCGGCATTGTCCATGATGTCGTCATGGATAAGCGTGAAGTTATGGATCAGCTCTATGGAGACGGCAGCAGGGGCAAGAGCTGCAGCCTCGCCGCCCACGGCTTCAGCTGCAAGGAGCAGCATGGATGGCCGCAGCCTCTTTCCGCCTGAGTCCACCAGGTGCCGGCTCGCCTCATACAGCCCGCGCGGGTGCACCACCGGCAGCAGCTGCTCGATAGCCTCAGTCACCAGGGCGGCCCGCTTTTCCAGCTCGTCTTCCATCATCAATCTCATTTCATTCTCCTGATCCCGGGTTTAGTATCCAATCTTTGAAGCTCAGCCTCAGTTCATCAATCGATGAGCAGCTCCTGGCCGTTCCTCACCAGATGGATATTGGAGCCCAGGGAGTAGCCAGTCTCCTCGGCCATCATAAGGTAGCTGCCGTGAGAGGGCAGGGTTCCGTGGCTGGGAATGACATGCTCCGGATTTATCATGCGCAGGAGCTCCCAGTGATCCTCCCGGCAGGCATGCCCAGAGACATGCACATTATCGTAAATCCTGCCACCCCGCATCTTGATCTTGGTAACTACTGTGTGGCGGTTGGATTCATTCAGGGGCTGAGGTATGATTCCTGCGGAGAAGATGACTTTGTCCCCCGACTCGACCAGGTAATCGGTCTCGCCATTGGCGACCCGGCTCAAGATGGCTCCCGGCTCTCCCTGATGGCCGGTCATGATGGGCAGATACTTGTCCTTGCCTTCGGTCATGATCCTCTTCAGGGCTTTGTCCACCGACTTTCTTCTCCCGAAGACCGTCACCTCTCCCTGCCCGGCATATCCCGTCCGCACAGCCGTTCCCCAGTATTTCTCCATGGACCGGCCAAGGAGTACAGGTTTTCGGCCCATCTTGTGAGCGGCTTCAATTATCGCCCTGATGCGGGCAATATGAGAAGAAAACGTCGTGACCATGACACCGGATTTCGACTCTTCCGTACCGATGAGCACATCCATTACCAGGTCTTTGGCGATCTTCTCGGAGGGCGTCTTTCCCGATATGGAAGCATTCGTGGTCTCGGTGATAAGTGCCAGCACGCCTTCCTTTCCCAGAGCTCTGAGCCTGGCAAAGTCTGGAGGCTCGCCCAACGTCGGGCTCCGGTCGATCTTGTAATCATTCGCATATATTATGATGCCTTTTGGGGTGTGAATGGCAGCAAACACGGCATCTACAATGCTGTGCTGCACACGAACGAACTCCAGCTCGATATCCGGGGTGACCTGAAAGCGTTCTCCCGCATTCATGGTCTTGAGAGGATTGTTCACTCCGAATATCTTCTCCGACTTGATCTCCTGATTGATGAGATCCGCAGTAAACGGCGTGGCTATGATTGGAGCATGATACTTGTGGGCCAGTTTAGAGATGGCACCAATATGATCCAGGTGACCGTGCGTGCAGGCAATCGCCCTTACTTTTCCATCAATGTTCTCCATTATGCTGTCATCGGGAATGGCGCCCATGTTGATCAGGTCAGCGGCATGCAGTGACTCCACGTCAGTGTCTTCATGAATCTGCACACGATCCAGCCGGATGCCCATATCCATTACCACGATATCTTTTCCGATCCTTATCGCCGTCATGTTACGGCCAATTTCGTTGTAGCCGCCCACAGCGATTATTGCAATGTCTTTCATCTTGCCAACTCTCTATAAACAGAATATTTTCTCAAATCGAAACCCCGTGCATCCAGCCAATCTCTGGTCCTTCCTAGAACCACGAGAGGAATACTTGCCAACTGTCGCACGTCCGTACATCCGGTGAGGAACATTGAGATCCTCAGCGCCCGAATATAGGGATTCATAGCCTTAACAACCGATTTTGTATCTATTGTGGCAGGTTTGAGCATGGGAAGAGCAGTCCCCGCCAGACTGGCGCCGACGGACAAGCTCTTGGCCACATCCAGGCCGTTACGAACTCCTCCGGAGGATATGACGTCCAATCCCTGTGCTTTGCACTCTATAATACTTACAGGCGTAGGAATTCCCCAGCTCCAAAATAGCTGCCCCATCTCTTCCAGTTCATTGTCCCCTACCTCTGCTGCGCGATAAGCCTCAACCGCTGCCCAGGAAAGACCGCCCAAGCCCGAGACATCAACTATCTTGACTCCTGCTTTTGCCAGTTTCAGGGCGGCCTCAAGAGATATGCCGGCACCGGTCTCCTTGACTATGATGGGGACCCTTCCCCTGGCCGCAGACTCAATCGCCTCCAGAACACCGGAAGCGTCTTTGTCTCCTTCCGGCTGAATGCTTTCCTGCAGGAAGTTCAAATGAACTGCAACTGCATCCGCGTCTATCATCTCTGCCAGGCGGTCTAAGACCTCCGGTCCTGATCTCTTCAGCTGTACGGCTCCAATATTGCCGATGATGGGGATGTCAGGAGCCGCATCCCGGACGGCTGAGAAGGTATCCTCCAGACTTTTGTCTTCGAGTGCAGCCCTCTGTGAGCCTACTCCCAGAGCGATACCTAATTCGGATGCCGCCTCTGCCAGGCGAACATTAATCTCTTTGACCAGAGGATGGCCTCCCGTCATGGCGCCGATGATGAGGGGAGCAGATAGCCTCTTTCCGAGAAACCGGCAAGTGGTATCGATATCGGCCTCATTGATCTCAGGAAGAGCCTTATGGATGAGCACAAGATCGTCAAAGGGTCTATAGTTCGCTTCCACAGGCTTCTCCAGGCAGATTCTGATATGGTCGAGCTTGCGACTGGATGTGGTCAATTGGGCCTCCAAACTCTCGTTCCTATGGACTCACCCCGCAAGGCACATACAATGTTCCCCCGTCTGGCGGCGTTGAATATAACTGAATCGATTCCCGTATCTGCCAGATTCAGTAATTCCTGGAGCTTTCCTCTCATGCCGCCTGTAACGTCAACTCCTGCGCTCTCCCCAATGGCGCATTCGATTGCAGGAAGATCAACCCTTGTAATCTCAGAGAGAGGCCGACCGGAAAGAAGCACACCGTCGACGTCGCAACCCACGGCTACGACCTCGGCCTGCAAAGCTCTGGCAAGAAATGTGACGAGCTGGTCTCCGGAGACGATCCCGGCTTTCCTCGTTGCATCCATGGCCACATCGCCATGCAGCACCGGCATCAGGCCATCTTTCAGCATAGCTTTCAGCGGCTCCAGGGCAAAGCTATCTATTCTGCCGTTCGAGAGAAGTAGGCAGGAGAGAGGATGAACCGGCAATGAATCTACGCCCGCACGGCTCAAGGCCTTGACTACAAGATCATTCAGCCTGGCCACAGATGCATGCGTCACTCTCAAACCTTCCGGACTGAAGCACAAAGGCAGACCGTACCTTTTGGCGGGGAAGTGTCCAAAGGACCCAGCGCCGTGCACAAGCACCAGGTCTTCCGGACGGGCTGCAATCTCCTGAGCCACGCGCGAAATCTCATCCAGTCGGGCGGCATTATCTCGGGTTTTATCTGTCAAGATGCTTCCCCCGATCTTCAAGACCTTAGTCACGAGTCACTCTCCAGCCTCACTCCCTCACATCCAGTTTTAACTGCAAAAGCCGATCCTCTTGCCTGTCTCAGAGCCGCCATCAATGCCTCTCTGGAACCCTGCTGTGGCAAAGCTATTATGCAACCGCCACCGCCTGCGCCGGTAAGCTTTGCTCCCAAGGCACTCCCCGCATTTCGCGCGGCATAAACCAATTCAGATAGCTCCCTGGTGCATACGCCGAGGGCCTCCAGCAGGCCGTGGTTGAGGTTCATCAGCTCTCCCAGCCTTGACATGTCTTGCTCTCTGATCAGGGGAACCGCTCGCGCCGATATGGCTCCAATGGCCTGGAATATGGGCTCGACGACATCGGGATAACATTCCTTCAGGCGCTGAACCTTCTCGACCTCGGAAAACGTATCATGGGACAATTTTGTACACCCCACAATCATATCCAGCCGGGGGAGTTCGATGGGCTGGACTTCCCTCGTGACCCGGCAGTAGCCTCCAAAGGTGGCAAGAGCAGTATCCATCGGGCTGCCTAGATCGTTTTGAACCCGCTTTTCTATGCGGTGGGCGGTGGATGCAATCTCTTTTCGGGAGAGGCCGAGTCCCAGGTGTTCGTTTATAGCCGTCACTGTGGCGACCACGATGGCAGCCGAGGATCCCAAACCAGCCCCAGGAGGAATATCCGATTCGATCTTAACAGATATATCTCGTGTCTCAAATTCTCGAAGTGCGGCTGAGACGTATCTTGTAGCATGCACTGCCTCAGAGGATATGAGCTGGCCGGTGATCAGGTCCATGGAGAATCCACTTAATGCAAGGTCTTCTGTCTCAATCAGGACTTTGCCGGGCAGATCCTGCAGTTTAACCTTCGCTCGCAGGTCTATAGCTCCGCCCAACGCGGTAACGCCCGAGACGACAGCATGCTCTCCAAAAAGGATGATCTTGCCGGGAGCCGAGGCCGTTGTCATAAGAGACCCACCTCAGGTGAAGACAATCGCTCCGTATCCGACTACCTGGCCATAGTCGCCACTGACATCCCCGCTGGTAGCATAACGGAGCAGTTTGCCGCTGACACTTCCATTGTCCGCTGCGGCCGTGATAGTTGCAGCTATCGGTCCGTAGCCACATGCTGTTGCATCGTAGCGAGAAACTCTGGCATAGAGCTCCGGGACATCCATGTTCAAAATGGCCTCGATCAATTGGGCATCCACCTTTCGTGCGGTCTCCTGCGGCTCATAATGAGTGAAATCGCTGCTGGCAATCACGGTACAATTTCGCTTCAGTTTTCGAATGGCAAAAGCTAGCTCCCGACCTACCTCTACAGCCGTTTCTTCATCCTGCATTCCCATGGAGATAGGAAGAATCTTGAATTCCTGAAAACGTGCCTGAAGAAATGGGATCTGGACTTCAATGGAATGTTCTTGCTGGTGAGCGATCTCATCCTGGTCGATAATCGTCCCTTCCAGGGCCTCGGCCAGCTCCAGGTCCGGCTGAACAACTCCGAGAGGCGTACTCCATGAATCACGAGAGAGAGCCACGGGTGATCCGATTCCGTGATGATTGGGCCCCAGAATCACATAGGTTTCTCTTTTCGGGAGGCGAGAATAGACCTCACCGGCAACAGCACCCGAATAGATATATCCCGCATGTGGTACCACGCACCCCAAGATCGGCATCTCTTCCGCCCGTGGCATCATATCTTCCAGCTGATGCTCCAGCTCCGCTGCATTGCCTGGATAGAACTGACCTGCAACAGCCGGAAGGCGCATGGATCAAAACTCCATCTCGAAGTCCGAGATAGTGTATTTGAAGCGATCTTCTTCGCCGCGCTCGCGCAAGACCTGACGGGCCAAGAGCCAGTAGATAAGCGTTAGAGCCTTTCTGCCCTTATTGTTGGTGGGTATCACCAGGTCAACATTGGAGGTCATATTGTTGGTATCGCATAGAGCGATTACCGGTATGCCTACATCCACGCCTTCATTGATCGCCTGGGCATCGCCGCTGGGGTCTGTGGTTAAGAGAGCATCCGGTTCAATGAAGCCCCGGAAGGCCGGATTGGTCAGGGTATTGGGCACGAACCTGCCTACGTTCGCGCTGGCGCCGATGGCCTTGGCGAACATGGTGGCCGGCCTCTGGCCGTACTGCCTGGCAGAAACGACCAGTATGTTTGCCGGGTCGTACTTGGCCAGGAATTTGGCAGCCAGACGGATGCGCTTGTCTGTGGACTGAACATCCAGGACATAGAGCCCGTCCGTCCTCACCCTATAAATGTAGGGCATCATGTCATTTGTTTTCTGCTGAGTACCGATGTGCACGCCCGCTGCGAGGTACTCGTCGATTGGTATGAGAGTCTCATATTCTCCCGCTACCGTTATCACCTCATCTTCTTCCAACTAATTCACCTACCTAAATTGCGATCGCGTTTTACAGTGATGGGAATTACGCCCAGTTTCATCTCTTCAAGCGCTATTTCGAGAGGGTCGGTTAAACTGGTATCGATCAACACTGGAGCGCCCATGAAAACTTGTAAAGCCCGTGCTCCTACAATGCGCGCACGTTCATATCTGGTATATTTCTCGCCCTTCAAATAGACACCTCAAAAGGAAGAGTATGATGGGGTTGCTGAGATTCGAACTCAGGTCACAGCGTCCCGAACGCTGTAGGATGGACCAGGCTACCCTACAACCCCCTTCTACTGGTACCGCCTAAGCGTTTCCACTATCTCCACATGAGAAAGAAGCATGCGCCTGCAGCAGTATTTTTCTATTCCCAAGTCATCTAAGACTTTGCCGGGAGGCTCGGTCTTGACGCGCTCCCGGTATTCCTCCCAGACATGGGAGATCACTTTGCCACAGGAAAAGCACCTGACTGGAATCAAGCCGTTTCACCTGTAGGACTTCTGGTACTTAGACCTGGCACCGAGTCCACCGAACTTTTTCCTCTCCTTATGGCGATGATCGCTGACAAGGAGATTTCGGTCATATTCGGAGAAGGCCTCTTTTAATGCGGTATCCCCGGTCCACTCCACAATGCCTTTGGCGATTGCAGTGCGGACGGCGTCTGTCTGGCCCATTGTCCCGCCACCGCTCACCACGACATCGATATTCATCCCTTTGATCAGATCTCCCGCGATCTGAACGGGTTCCTGAATCTTGAGTCTGGCCAACCGGGGCTCATGGATATCAAGAGGCACTTTGTTGATGCGAACAATGCCTTTTCCTTCCTTCAGAGTGGCCCTTGCAGTTGCCGTCTTCTTCTTTCCCGAGGTATTAATTATCTTCATAGCGAACCTCTCAGAAGTTTGCTCCGAGCCTCTTGCTCAAGGCGCCAAGCTCGATATATTTGTTATTGCTCTCGGTTCTCATCTTCGCAGCATCAGGCTGCTCCAATGGCAATCCCTTTAGTTCTCGGGGGATGCCCACGTACGTCTTGAGCCGGGAGAATGCATCTCGTCCCCTTCTCATCTTGTGGGGAAGCATGCCGCGTACTGTCCTCTTGAGAATCATCTCCGGTCTGCGGGGGAAGTAGGGACCTCTCTCCTTATGACCACGGGCCCTCGTCTGGCCGTAATCGCCGAAAATGTAATCTCTTCCGCCGGTAATGAGGACCTTCTCAGCATTGACAATCTTGACCTCTTCGCCAGCCAAGAGGCTCTTGGCGGTTACACTCGCCAGGCGTCCCAGGACCAATCCAGTTGCATCTACTACTATCATCGCCTCACCTCAAAATCTTTATGCCTGATCCCTTGGGGTGCTCTTGCACCAGCTTTTCGATTAGCAAGCACTTACCGCCGGCACCTTTGATCTTGGACATGGCCTGGCTGCTAAAATTGA
>Ga0209539_1001352_pt1 | contig 13322 bp, 13 predicted proteins | sample BarGraNGADG00312_2_FD_184499 | JGI IMG/M metagenome (GOLD analysis project Ga0209539, IMG submission 184499) | Arctic peat soil microbial communities from Barrow, Alaska - Barrow Graham LP Ref core NGADG0011-312 (SPAdes) (version 2) | ecosystem: Environmental > Terrestrial > Soil > Wetlands >... | reverse complement strand
GCGTCCTCGAGTGCACCCTGGTCGTCGGCGCCTCGGCTCCCCCGCCGGAACAGACTCACCGCTGGTGTCCTTTCGCCATCTGTACCCGAGCCGACCTCGGCACCATCCTGCGCGCTCTTCCCGGAGAAGTCACGACGAGCTCCAACCACCGCTCGACCCGAAGCCTCCGTCGCCTCGGTGCGAACCCGGCAGCCGTTCAGCGCGCACGAACCGGGCCCGTTCGACCCGTTGGATCACGAGCTGCGCGATCCGGTCGCCCCGGCGCAGCGTCAGCGTGTGCTCGGGGTCCGTGTTCAGCAGTGTGACGCTGATCTCGCCGCGGTACCCCGCGTCCACCGTGCCCGGCGCGTTGACGATCGTCAGGCCGTGCCTGGCCGCCAGGCCAGACCTCGGGTGCACGAACGCCGCGTAGCCATCCGGCAGCGCGATCGCGACGCCGGTCGGCACGGTCACCCGCGCATGCGGCGGGATCTCGACATCGACCCGGGTCACCAGGTCTGCTCCGGCGTCGCCAGGGTGCGCGTAGGCAGGGAGCGGGAGTTCTGGGTCCAGCAGCTGGATGAGCACCTCGCACCCGGCGGGCGGGTGGCCGACGTCGCGGCGAGAGTCAGTCACGGCGCACGACTCTAGCCGGGCGGAGACCTGGCATGCTGGCCAGATGACCGAAGTGTCTTCCGGACGTCTCTGGGACTACCGGGAACGGCTGTGGCCGGGCGCACTCGGCTGGGCGATGGCCGCCGGCGCCGGTGTGGTCACGGTGCTGGCTTTGATCCCGGTGGACCGGACCCTTGCGATCGCTGTCGGCGCGGTGGTTCTCGCGCTCAGCATCGCGGTCACCGTCGCGACCGCGCCGGTGGTCGAGGTCCGTGCGGGCGAGCTGCGCGCCGGGCGGGCACACATCCCGGTCGCGCTGCTCGGCGAGGGTGTCGCCGTCGCGCCCGAGGCTCGTCGGGACGCACTCGGCCGAGATCTCGACGCGCGCGCCTACGTCTGCCTGCGAGCGTGGATTCCCGCGATGGTGCGTTGGGACGTGAACGACACCGACGACCCGACGCCGTACTGGCTCATCTCGACGAGCCGACCGCGCGAACTGCTCGCCGCGGTCGGGACAGCGCAGCATCCCGAGAGCTAGGCGGCGCACTCCGAGCACACCGGCTGCCCGTCCTTGACGTACGCGAGCTGACTACGGTGGTGGACGAGGAAGCAGCTCATGCAGGTGAACTCGTCCGCCTGGCGCGGCAGCACCCGGACCGAGAGCTCCTCGCCCGAGAGGTCGGCGCCGGGCAGCTCGAAACCTTCGGCGGCCTCGGTCTCGTCCTCGTCAACGACACCAGAGGACTTGTCCGACCGACGCGCCTTGAGCTCCTCCAGCGAGTCCTCGCTGAGGTCCTCCTCCGTCTTGCGTGGTGCGTCGTAGTCAGTTGCCATCTGCGGGTTCTCTCCGGTTCCGTGGTGCGCGCATCGCGATACGCGTGATCAATGCATGACCGCCCGCGTTTGTTCCCGCGAGGCGATGGGGATTGTGCACCATTTCGAGCGAAAATGCAGCCTCAGACCACCACGTCCGGCGCGTCGCGGTCCGCGGCGAGCTCAAGAAGCAGTCCGCGAAGGGTCTCGACACCCTCGCGAGGCCCCGCGATCGTCAGGTTCTCGCCGGGTCGATCGCTGCGCAGGCCGACCACGCTGGCACCGGCCTCGGTGGCGATCAGGGCGCCCGCGGCGAGGTCCCAGGGCTTGAGTCCGCGCTCGAAGTAGAGGTCGAGCCCGCCTTCGGCCACGGCGCACAGATCGAGCGCCGCTGCGCCGAGCCGTCGGATGTCCCGCACCTGCGGAAGCAGCCGCGCAATCACCTCGGCTTGGACCACCCGCCTGTTCCGGGTGTAGCCGAACCCGGTGCCGAGCAGAGACATCGCGAGCGGCTGCGGCGCGTTCGCGCGGACCGCGAGACCGTCCCGGAACGCGCCCAGCCCAGCGCCTCCGGTGTACGTCGCTCCGAGCGCCGGAGCGTGCACGCAGCCCGCGAGGACGGTCCAGGTCGCCGGATCGGGCGGCCCTGAGACCGCGGCCACCGAGACCGCGTAGTTCGGGATGCCGTACAGGTAGTTCACCGTGCCGTCGATCGGGTCGATCACCCAGGTGATGCCGGAGGTGCCCGCGCTCGAACCCTCCTCCTCGCCGAGGATGCCGTCCAAGGGGCGCAGCTCGGCGAGCATCTCCCGGAGCAGCTTCTCCGAGGCCGTGTCCATCGCGGTGACCACGTCGACCGCGCTCGACTTCGTCGACGCGACCTCAACCGGCGACCGACGCCCCTCGAGGATGAGCTGCCCCGCCATCCGGGCGATCCGCTCGGCGATGCTAGTCAGCTCGGTGATGACAGCCGCCGTCGGGACTGCGGCGGGGGTGGCGATGGACATGCCATCATCCTGCCCCACGCCGGACCCGAGCGCGGCTGCCCGGCGGCACACCGAGCCAGTTCCACACTCTCGGCCGATCGAGGTGGCACGCTCGTCACTGAGGATCCCGGGAGGGCACATGGGCGAGCTAGAGCTGGTCGGGCTGCACGAGGACGGCGAACACCTCGTACTCTCCGCGGCCGACGGTCAGAAGTATCGGCTCCGCATCGACGAGGCGCTGCGCGCCGCCGTGCGTCGCGACCGCCCGCAGCTGGAGCAGTTGCGCGTCGAGCAGGCCGGTGGTCTGCCGCCGCGCGAGATCCAGGCGCGGATCCGTGCCGGCGCGACGGCCGAGGCTCTCGCCGAGGAGACCGGTCTCCCGATCGAGCACGTGCGGCGCTTCGAGGGTGCGGTGGTCGACGAGCGCGCGTTCGTCGCCGGCCAGGCCCGGGGCACCCGGATCGGGCGCGAACCTAGCGCACCATCCCTCGGTGACCTGGTCACCGACCGTCTCGGCGCCCGTGGCGTCGACCTCGAGACGCTCGCCTGGGACACCTACCGCCAGGGCAACGAACCGTGGACCGTCGTCGCCCGGTTCCGGGTCGGCGACGAGGCCCGCGAGGCGCAGTGGAGCTTCGACCCGCAGCGTCAGACCCTGCACGCCCTCGAGGACGAGGCCCGCTGGCTCTCGGAGACGGAGATCGTCGACGAGCCGATCCCGCGCCGCCACCTGGCCGCGGTGCGCGACATGGTCTACGACGTCGAGGCGGACGGGGCGATCCGCCCGGTGCTGGCGGCGGTCGACGTCGCCGGGTCGAAGCCGCCGGAGGCAGCCGAGCCGGGGAAGCCGAACGACGCGACGGCGACCTTGCTGGCCGACCTCCACCAGAAGCGCGGAGTGCGTCAGCAACTCGTCGAGCTCGACGATGACGACGACGACTTCGAGGGATTCGGACCGCAGCAGCTCTTCGACATCGAGGCGTCGGGACACCCCAGCTTCGGCGACCCGCCGGCCGCACACCCGGCGCACTCCCGCCCCGAAGAAGCGGTCGACGCGACGGTGCTCCCGCTGCGTTCACCAATTCCGGGCGCCGAGCCCGCGGTCAAAGCCGAGCCCGCGGCGCCGGTGACGCACCGGACGTCCCGTAAGCAGCGCGCGAGCGTGCCCAGCTGGGATGAGATCGTCTTCGGAGCCAAGCCGGAGTAGCCGAGCCCCACTCTCAATTCGAACCTGGCCCGCGGCAGCGGGGCGCCTTCGGCGTCCGCAGTTCTCGCGCAGCGTCCCGGCCGGCCTCAGGCGTCGAGCGGGTGCGGCAAGGGGCACGCCGCGAGGGTGGACGGCGGCGCGTCGGGTCCGGACCCGGTAGCGCGGGCGGCCGCGGAGGTCATCCGGCGCATGTGGTGCCGACGACAGAGCACCTCGTAGCCGACCGCTTCCGGGTCGACGCCGGTGTCCCCCACCATCACCTGCTTCCCCTCGACGACCATCACACCGCGGATGGTCCGGGCGTTGTGCGTCGCGCGGGCACCGCACCAGCACAGTGACTGCACCTGCAGCTCCTCGACCCGGTCGGCGAGCTCGATGAGTCGCTCCGAGCCCGGGAAGAGGCGGGTGCGGAAGTCCGCGGTGATCCCGAAGGCGAACACGTCGACACCGACCTCGTCGACGAGCCGGGCGAGCTGCTCGATCTGCTCGGGTGAGTAGAACTGCGCTTCGTCGCAGACGAGGTAGTCGACCCGCTCGCCGCGCATCCGGCGGTCCAGCACCTCGGTCCAGAAATCGGTCTCGTCGGTGACCTCGTGCGCAACCACCTCGAGGCCGAGCCGAGAGGAGAGTCGATCGCGGCCCGCGCGGTCCTGCCGGGTGAAGATCAGCCCGACGCGACCGCGCGCGGCGTGGTTGTGGTCCATCTGGAGCGCGAGCGTCGACTTGCCGCAATCCATCGTTCCGCAGAAGAACACCATCTCGGCCACGGCGACACCCTAACCAGCGACGAGCAGGGGGACGTACATCTCACCCGGCGTGAGCGAACCGTGCAGCCCGATGAGCCCGCGCGACGACGACGTCTGAGTCCGCGAGTCAACCACCGCGGCGGCCCCGGTCATCGCGACGACGACGTCGCCGATGATCGGTCGCACATGCTCCGCGACCGGGCCGAACAGGCCGGCGGCGATCGCCTCCTGGCGTGACAGGACCACGGCGTCGTCCCCGAGCTCGTCCGTCCAGCGCCGGGCGACCGCCGCGGCTTCACCCTCGGAGCAGTGCACGTGCATCGCGCGCGGCTCCCCCGCGACGAGCTCGACGCCGGCCCCGAGCGCCGGGCTCGTGGCGACGTCGCGGTGCAGGTTCGGATCGACATCGACCATGCCGTGATCAGCTGTGATGACGAGCAGGGTGCCGGCGGGCAGGTCGTGCCGCAGCCGAGCCAGCTCCGCGTCGATGGTCGCCAGCGCCTCGCCCCACGGCACAGAGCCCCAGCCGTGGTGGTGCCCGATCTTGTCTGCCTCGCCCCAGTACAGGTACACGAGTCCCGGCGAGCGAAGGGCCCGGACCGCCGCGTCGACGCGCGCTGGCAGGGTCTCCGCACCGATGTAGGTGCCGCCGCGTAGTGCCGCCTCGGTGAGACCGGAGCGCGCGAACCGGCTCGGGCCGGTCGCGGTGACCGTGACACCCTCGTCGACGAGCTCGTGCAGGAGGCGCGGCTCACGCTGCCACCTTTCCCCCGGTTCCAGGCCGTCCCACGAGACGAGGTTCACCAGGGCACCCGTCGCGGGGTTCCGGGCGGTGTAGCCGACGAGCGCCGTCTGCCCGGGTGCGCAACCCGTGCCGAACAGGCCCATCGACGCGGCCGTGGTCGACGGGAAACCCGCGGTCAGCACTCGTGCGGACGACAGCAGGTCGCGCAGGAATGGCGCGTGCCCGCCACGCTCGGTCAGCATCTGGTGACCCAGGCCGTCCACCAGGACAACGCAGATGCGTTCCGATCGGGGCAGTCCGAGCTGACCGCGACGCGTCCCGCCGTCGATGCCGGTGACCGACATCCGCACACCGAGGGCATCCGCGCAGGCGGGCAGGACCGCACCGAGACCCAGGCCGTCGTAGTCCGGCGCGACAAGCCCGAGCCGCGCGAGGTCCGTCATCTGGTGCCCGCCGTCGCGGCCGACAACGCGACCGCGAACGCGGTGGCGCTGCGGACCGCCTCGACGCCCTCGGCCTGCGCGCTCACCCGCACCATGATGTCGTTGGGAGTGATGTTCCCGGTCAGGCCGTGATCGGCCTCGCATGACGGGTCGCCGCACGTCGCGGGCTCGAGGTCGACCCGGGAGACGGCGCCCCAGCCGATGCCGAGACTGACCTCACTGCGCGGCCCACCCACCCGGTGCCGCTCGGGGTCCTCGACCACGTGCGTGAGCATGACCGAGCGGATCAGGCGCAACGCGACGGCCTCCGTCGTCGCGGCGGCAGTCGTGGCGGGGTTGTCGCTGTCGGCCGCGTGGTCGTCCACGTGGGCGACCACGAGCCGGGTCGCCGTGAGCGCGAGCACCGTGACGTGGCGCCGGACCGCATCCTCGTCGAAGGTCGTCTCGGGATGGACCAGGAAGGCCGCTACCGGCTCGCCGGCGAGGGCGACGTCCATGACGTCGGCCACCAGCTCCGGGTAGTAGCCGGCGCGCCCAAGTTCCTCGTTCAGTTCAGGTGTCGTTGCTCGCACCCGGTCAGTCTCCCACCTCGCGTCGCAGGCCGGTGAAGCCCCCGGGCGACGGGCCCTTCCGGCAAGTGCCGTGGCCGGTCCGCGGTTGTGTGGCGTGCCTGGCGCCAATCGGTGCGAGAACCGGCGACAATGGGCGCGCCCGCACCCGAACCCCAGCTGCCGGTACCGATTGACCCAGGAGTCCGAGCCCTCATGGCGCGACAGACCACCCCTGCCCCCGACGCCGGGGACATCGTCGAGACGATCGTCGACATCGACGTCTCGCGCGAGATGGAGGGTTCGTTCCTCGAGTACGCGTATTCGGTGATCTACGCGCGGGCCCTGCCCGACGCGCGGGACGGGCTCAAGCCGGTGCAGCGCCGGATCCTGTACCAGATGGCCGACATGGGGCTGCGTCCGGACCGCGGCCACGTGAAGTCCGCTCGCGTCGTCGGCGAGGTGATGGGAAAGCTGCACCCGCATGGCGACCAGGCCATCTACGACGCGCTGGTCCGGCTCGCTCAGCCGTTCTCGCTGCGCCTGCCACTGGTGGACGGTCACGGCAACTTCGGCTCCCTCGACGACGGCCCGGCGGCCGCGCGGTACACCGAGGCGCGGCTCGCGCCGTCGGCCCTGACGATGACGGCGGGCCTCGACGAGGACGTCGTGAACTTCGTGCCGAACTACGACAACAAGCTGACCCAGCCCGAGGTGCTGCCGGCCGCCATCCCGAACCTCCTGGTCAACGGCACGACCGGCATCGCGGTCGGGATGGCCACGAACATGGCGCCGCACAACCTGATCGAGGTGATCAGTGCGGCACGGCACCTGCTGGCGAACCCCCAGGCGACCCTCGAGGACCTGATGCGATTCATCCCCGGACCGGACCTCCCGACCGGCGGCAAGATCGTCGGGCTCGACGGCGTCCGGGACGCGTACCGAACCGGCCGTGGCTCGTTCCGCACCCGCGCCACGGCCCGGATCGAGAACGTCACGGCGCGACGCACCGGCATCGTCATCACCGAGCTGCCTTACCTCGTCGGGCCGGAGAAGGTGATCGAGAAGATCAAGGAGGGCGTGCAATCCAAGAGGCTTTCTGGCATCTCCGCGGTGACCGACCTGACCGACCGCAAGCACGGTCTCCGGCTCGTCGTCGAGCTCAAGAACGGCTTCAATCCGGACGCCGTGCTCGAGCAGCTCTACCGGCACACCCCGCTCGAGGACTCCTTCGGCATCAACAACGTCGCGCTGGTCGACGGCGAGCCACGCACCCTGGGTCTCCGTGAGCTGCTGCAGGTCTGGGTGGACCACCGGCTCACGGTGACCCGCCGCCGCAGCGCCCACCGCCTCGCACGCCGCACCGAACGGCTGCACCTGGTCGACGGCCTGCTCCTTGCGATCGTCGACATCGACGAGGTCATCCAGTTGATCCGGTCCTCGGACGACGCCGAGACGGCGCGCGCCCGCCTGACGGAGGTCTTCGACCTCACCCAGGTGCAGGCCGAGTACATCCTCGAGCTGCGGCTGAGGCGCCTGACGAAGTTCTCCCGCATCGAGCTGGAGAAGGAGCAGGACGAGCTGCGTAGGGAGATCGAGGCACTCGAGGAGATCCTCGGCGACGACGCGCGCCTGCGGGCCGTCGTAGACGCGGAGATGGCCGAGGTGGCCCAGCAGTTCGGGACGCCGCGGCGGACCATCCTGCTCGAGTCGGCCGGGGTTGCCGCGGCCACGCCCGCTGTGACCCCGCTCGAGGTCGAGGACACGGCGTGCTGGGCGCTGCTCTCCGCAACGGGCCTGCTCGCCCGGACCGGCGAGGAGAACGCGCCGGCGCGGATCGAGCGCCGCGCCTTGCACGATGTGCTGCGTACGGCCGTGCGCACGACCGCCCGCGGCGAGGTCGCAGCCGTGACGTCCAAGGGGCGGATGGTGCGGATCGCGGTACTGGACCTGCCCGCACTGCCGCCAACCGACGGCGCCCCGAGCCTGTCCGGCGGGATCCCGGTTGCCGAGCTGTGCTCGCTGGAGCCGGGTGAGACCGTCATCGCTCTCGCCTCGATGGACCCCGACGCGGCCCCACTTGCACTCGGCACCGCCCAGGGCATCGTCAAGCGCGTCACCCCGGACCACCCAGGCAATCGCGACGCGTGGGACGTGGTCGCACTCAAGCCCGGGGACAGCATCGTCGGCGCCGGTTCCGCGACCGACGACGCCGAGCTGGTCTTCGTGACGAGCGACGCCCAACTGCTGAGGTTCTCCGCGAGTGCCGTTCGCCCACAGGGCCGCGCCGCCGGCGGCATGGCCGGCGTCAAGCTCGGCGCCGGTGTCGAGGCGATCTGCTTCGGCGTCGTCACGGACCTCTCGGACGCGCTCGTCGTCACCGTCGCAGGGACCTCCAGCGCCCTCCCGGGGACGCAGCCGGGAAGCGCCAAGGTGACGCCGCTCGAGCTGTACCCGGCGAAGGGGCGCGGTACCGGCGGCGTCCGCGCGCACCGCTTCATCAGGGGCGAGGACGCCCTGCTTCTCGCCTGGGTCGGGGCCGCTCCCGCACTGGCGACGGGCTCGGCGGGACAGCCGATGCCGCTGCCCGAGCCGGACCTGCGCCGCGACGGCTCCGGGGTCCCGCTGGCCGCGCCCGTGCACGCCGTCGGCTGAGCCGCCGGGCCGGGGCCGCCGGAGTCTGGCAACAGCAGTCTGCGCCGGTCAGGCGTCGATCCGGCTGCGATCCAGCTTCCGCGCCCCGGCGATGATGAAGTCGCGGCGCGGCGCGACATCGGTGCCCATCAGCAGCTCGAACACGAACTCGGCCGACGCCGCGTCCGCGAGCGTGACGCGGCGCAGGGTGCGGTGGCGCGGATCCATCGTGGTCTCGGCAAGCTGGTCGGCGTCCATCTCGCCAAGGCCCTTGTACCGCTGGATGTCGTCCTTGAAGCGCCGACCGGCGCGGTTGAGCTTGGCGAGCAGGCCGGCCAGCTCCGCCTCGGAGTAGGTGTACACGTACTCGTTCTTGCTCCGCGTGGTCCCGATCAGCTCGACCCGGTGCAGCGGCGGCACGGCGGCGTACACCCGGCCGTCCTCGACCAGCGGCCGCATGTAGCGGAAGAACAGCGTGAGCAGCAGGGTCCGGATGTGCGCGCCATCGACGTCGGCGTCGGTCATCAGCACGACCTTGCCGTACCGCGCCGCGTCCAGGTCGAAGGTTCGCCCGGACCCGGCGCCGATCACCTGGATGATCGCGGCGCACTCGGCGTTCTTGAGCATGTCCGTGATTGACGCCTTCTGGACGTTGAGGATCTTCCCGCGGATGGGCAGCAGGGCCTGGAAGTCAGAGCTGCGCGCGAGTTTTGCCGTTCCGAGCGCGCTGTCACCCTCGACGATGAACAGCTCGCTGCGCTCGACCACATCGGTGCGGCAGTCCGCGAGCTTCGCCGGCAGCGAGGACGTCTCGAGGGCGTTCTTGCGGCGGGAGATCTCTTTCTGCTTGCGCGCGCTGAGGCGAGCCCGCATCTCCGAGACGACCTTGTCCAGCAGCAGCGTCGACTGGGTCTTGGCGTCGCGCTTCGTGGAGGTGAGCATCGCGCCGAACTCCGTGTCGATCACCTTCGCGACGATGGCGCGCACCTGGGCCGTGCCGAGGACCTCCTTGGTCTGGCCCTCGAACTGCGGTTCGGCCAGCCGGACGGTGACGACGGCGGTCAGGCCGGCCATCACGTCGTCCTTCTCGATCCGCTCGGCGCCGTCCTTCATCGAGACCTTGAGCCGTCGCGCGTTCGTCTCGACGGCCTTGCGCACCGTCCGGAGCAGTCCCTGCTCGAAGCCGGCGAGGTGGCTGCCGCCCTTCGGCGTCGCGATGATGTTCACGAAGGTGCGGACGCTGGTGTCGTAGCCGGTTCCCCAGCGCAGGGCGATGTCGACCTCGCAGGTCCGATCGACCTCCTGGGGAGACATGTGGCCGTGATCGTCGAGCACCGGCACGGTCTCGGTGAAGGACCCCGAGCCGGCGAACCGCCAGGTGTCGGTCACCGGCGGATCGGTCGCGAGGTAGTCCACGAAGTTGACCGTCCCGCCGAGGTGGCGGAACTCCTCGACGTGCGTCCCGAGGGCGCCCGGCGTGCCTGGCTTCCGCCGCTCGTCGCGCACCACGATTCCGAGACCGGGGACCAAGAACGTCGTCTGGCGCACCCGAGTGATGAGGTCCTCGTAGGAGAACGCCACGTTCTTCGGGAAGACCTGCCGGTCCACCCAGTAGCGCAACCGAGTGCCGGTGCGGGCCCGCGGCACCTTGCCAACGACAGCGAGCTCCGAGGAGCTGACGAACGGCGTGAAGACGGCATCGGGGTCCGGCCCACTCGCGCCGTCGGCGAAGTTGCCCGGCTCGCCGCGGTGAAAGCTCATCCGGTGGGTCGCGCCGCCACGGTCGACCTCGACGTCGAGCCGCGCCGACAGCGCATTGACGACGCTCGCACCGACGCCGTGCAGCCCGCCCGACGCCGCATACGAGCCGCCGCCGAACTTCCCGCCCGCGTGCAGCTTCGTGAGCACGACCTCGACGCCGGTCAGTCCGGTCTTGGGTTCTATGTCGACCGGGATGCCGCGTCCGTTGTCGCGGACCTCGACGGACGAGTCCTCGTGCAGCACGACCTCGATCCGGTCGCAGTGACCGGCGAGAGCTTCGTCGACCGCGTTGTCGATGATCTCCCACATGCAGTGCATGAGGCCGCGCTCGTCGGTCGAGCCGATGTACATGCCCGGGCGCTTGCGGACCGCCTCGAGCCCCTCGAGGACTGAGAGGTGGCGGGCGGTGTAGTCGGACGGCGACGCAGTGCTGGACACCCGGCTGACACTAATCGCTGGGCGCGACGAAGCCGTGCTGCCATGCCGGGGCTGGGCGAGCCCGGCGCGGGTCGCATCCCGCGCTCGCGGGCCCGGCGCGGGTGAGATTTGCTTCGCGGATAGCGAACTGAGCGAAAAATGGTCGGGAGGACCCGTCCGCAGGTGCTTTCATGGAGCCGTGAACGCGACAACGACTGAGACCCTGACCGCAGCAGACCGCTGCGACCGCTGCGGCGCTCAGGCATACGTCCGAGTGGTCCTGGCCACCGGCGAGCTCCTGTTCTGCGCTCACCACGCCCGCGAGCACGCGGCCGCGCTCGCCGACGTCGCTCTCGACGTCCAGGACGAGACGAAACGCCTACTGGAGCAGCGCGGAGCGGGTTCGACGCTCTGACGAGCGGCGCTCCGGTGCCGAACGCTTTGGCTCAGCCGCCGATCTTGTCCGTCCACTCGGGGCGGATCACCGCGACGCCGATCAGCGCGAGGTCGAGAAACACCCCGAAGACGAGCTGCACGTCCCAGAACACGATGAGGACAGCGAGCGACAGCGCCGATCCGACGATCGCGAGCGCGGGCCACGCGCCGGAGAGTCCGGGGACTCCCCAGACCGCGAGCGCCAGGAGTGTGAACGCCGCCACGGTCGCCGCGACCAGCGCGAGGGCCAGCGGGCGGCGCGCGGACTCGGGCACCAGCCACGAGTCCGCAAGCGTGAACGGGAATCTCGGATCGTCCGGACCCTTCACGAGGAACAGCACGTGAATCAGTCCGTGGGCGACGAGCAACAGCCCGGCGATGATGCGGACCCACCCCGCCATGTTCGGTGCCCCCTCCGGTTGAGCGACCGCAGGCCGTCCAACCCACCGGGAGACGGATCGAGCCGTGCTCAGATTAGGGTCGGCGCTTTGGCGCGCGTGGCGGTTCTGAGGCGGGATTTCGACGGCGGTGCGGACCCCGGTTCGGGTCGCGACTAGACGACGGTCGTCGATGCACCGATGTACTCGGAGCCCTCGAGCCACATCCACGTGCCATAGGTCCGCAGAACGGTGCCTCTGCCGTTGACGCGGACCTCAACCAATCCGTCCTTCAGCCGGTAGCCGATGCCCCGGCTCAGGCGGCCGCTACCCAGGATCACGTGCGTCGAGCCATCGGCCAGACCGATCCGGATCTGACCGCGCTGCGCTGCTTCGAGCTGCGGGACCCGCGCAGGTGACGCGATCGTGAGGCCGTCGGAATCGTCCTGCTCCGCCGCGAAGTACTGAACGCTCATGATCGGGCTCCTCCGGGCCGACGCCAGCCATCCGGCCGCGTCTGCTGCGACCGTACCCGTGGGTGCCGACAACTCGCTGGGCACACACGCTGAAGCGAGCCAGAACCTCAGTCCAGGTAGTCGCGCAGGACCTGGGAGCGGCTCGGGTGGCGGAGCTTCGACATGGTCTTGGACTCGATCTGACGGATCCGCTCGCGGGTCACGCCGTAGACCTTGCCGATCTCGTCGAGCGTCTTCGGTTGACCGTCGGTCAGACCGAAGCGCATTGAGACGACGCCTGCCTCACGCTCGGAGAGCGTGTCGAGCACAGCGTGCAGCTGCTCCTGGAGCAGCGTAAAGCTCACGGCGTCGGCCGGGACTACGGCCTCGGAGTCCTCGATCAGGTCGCCGAACTCGCTGTCGCCGTCCTCGCCGAGCGGGGTGTGCAGGGAGATCGGCTCGCGCCCGTACTTCTGGACCTCGACGACCTTCTCCGGGGTCATGTCGAGCTCCTTGGCGAGCTCCTCCGGCGTGGGTTCGCGTCCGAGGTCCTGGAGCATCTGCCGCTGCACCCGAGCGAGCTTGTTGATGACCTCGACCATGTGCACCGGGATCCGGATGGTGCGCGCCTGGTCGGCCATCGCGCGGGTGATCGCCTGCCGGATCCACCACGTCGCGTAGGTCGAGAACTTATAGCCCTTGGTGTAGTCGAACTTCTCCACCGCGCGGATCAGACCCAGGTTGCCCTCCTGGATCAGGTCCAGGAAGAGCATGCCGCGGCCCGTGTAGCGCTTTGCGAGCGAGACGACGAGGCGCAGGTTCGCCTCGAGCAGGTGGTTCTTGGCGTTCCGCCCGTCGTTCGAGATCCACTCGAGCTCACGCCGCATCTTGGGCTCGATGGTGATCCCGGCGTTCAGCTTCTCCTCCGCGAACAGGCCGGCCTCGATGCGCTTCGCGAGCTCGACCTCCTGCTCGGCGTTGAGCAGCGCGACCTTGCCGATCTGCTTGAGGTAGTCCTTGACCGGATCGGCGGTCGCACCAGCCGTGATGACGGTCTGGGCGGGAGCGTCGTCGTCGTCAGCGTCCGAGTACACGAAACCGGTGTCGTCCTCGGTGGCCGTCTCGTTCTCGACCTCAACCACCTTGGCCGGCACGGCGCCG